>Ga0070694_100002779_pt1 | contig 10391 bp, 6 predicted proteins | sample KBSK1251metaG_FD_65470 | JGI IMG/M metagenome (GOLD analysis project Ga0070694, IMG submission 65470) | Corn, switchgrass and miscanthus rhizosphere microbial communities from Kellogg Biological Station, Michigan, USA - KBS K1-25-1 metaG | ecosystem: Host-associated > Plants > Roots >... | reverse complement strand
AAATCCAGGCAATACGCGAGATCGGCGACGCGCCGCTCGGCCTGCACGGCCCAGGCGATCCGATCGATCGCCAGCGTCCGTTCGACGTCCCACGACAAATCGTCGCCCTGCAGCTTGATCTTGATGCGCACGAGACCGTCGCGCCGAATCCAATCAGGCAGCGTTTCAGGCAAGCCGTCGCGAACGGGATTCTCGACGTCCCTGGTCTCGAGCGGATCGAGCCCGCCGACGCTGTGAAACACGGGGATTCGCTCCCGTCGCTTCGGCAGCAGCGCCCGGTCGAGCCGTGCGCCGCGAAACTCGGGACCGAGATAACGCGACACGTCGTGCGTCAGCAGATCCGGGCCGTAGGTGTCGTAAACGTTGCGGTGGTGAACTTTTCCGAACGCATCGTGGAGGGCCGCGTCGAACGGGCTGGCGACGACGAGCGTGCACAGCTTGGGGATGGGTTCGGTCAGCTTGCGCTCGGCGGAAACCTCCGCAGCGGCCTTCAGGCACTCGGGCTCGAGGACATGCGCGATGTCGAGTGGATGCCCGATCTCGGGGCAGTCGCCCGCCAGCCGCGCGATGCGCGACGCCAGGGCCTTCATGGCCTCGAGCGTTGTGTCGTACGACATCGTGGCCGATGGAAACGCCCACATGTTGCCCATCGTCATCGACGCGAAGCCCCAGGCGGTCTGTCCGTTTCGCGTGGTGATGCGGCAGTGAACGTTCAGCAGCGTGACGCGGTCCACGACCCGGCCGCCGAACTTGTACGGCGCGCGGTACACGTAATCTTCGTAGCCGTGAACGACTTCGTCGATGCGGATATCGGTGGGTTTCGGCGCGACGATCGCAGCGCCGAGAGGTACGGCCGACGCCTGGCGCAGAAACTGCCGGCGCGTGACGATCACATCGTCGCCCCTGAATGGGCTTCGGCGAGGCGTGCCTTGACGAACGCCAGATCGCGTGCGGCCGCGGCCAGCGTGCTCTCCTCCTGCGCCGCGGGCGTGGCGCCGGCGACCTCGTATTCCAGATGGAGCGAAGCCGGCCCGTGAAAACGCGCTTTCGCGAGCATGGCGAAGAACCGTTTCCAGTCGACCATGCCGTCGCCCATGGGGCAGTTCCGCTGCCGCCAGGAGCCGCCACTCTTTTCCCAGAAGAAGTCCTTGAGCGCGATCATCGACAACCGCGGCGCCACCAGGTTGAACGCCGTGCGCCACCCGCCGTCTCCGCCTTCGACCACGGCATGACGGGGGTCGAAGTAGTATCCGACGGTTGCCGCGTCGAGCGGTTCGATGAAGGGGGCAAAATCCCAGACCGAACCGCCGATGTACCCCGCGTGGTTGTGATACCCGAGGCGCATCCCGTGACGGCGGCTCAGATCGGCAAGTCCTCTCAGCTGCCGGCCGGCGGCTTCGAGCTCTTTGCGAACATCGACGAACGTATACCGGTAGTAGCCCGGTTTGAAGAACGGAATCTTCAACCGCGCCGCGGTCTCGAGCGTCGGCTGCGCGACTGGATCCGTGTCAGATAAAAGCTCGGTGGTAATCATCGGCACCGCGAGACCCTCATGGCGGATGCCGTCGACAAAGACGGGCAGCTCGATCGCCACACGCTTCGGATCGACGTGCCCGCCCGGGCGCACGGTGAGATCGACGCCGTCGAACCCGAGCGCCTTCAGCGACCGGCCGAGCTCGCGACCATTCATCCGCGGCAGATGCTTCGAAAAGAAGCAAAGAGGGCCCCCGAGCGGAGTGTTGCCCGCGTCGCGCTGTTCGCGCTCGGCAGGCGACGCAAGCCTGTCCGCCATAGCTCGCGCTCTGTCGTCCGACGCGCGAGCGACGGCGGGCCCCAGAGCCGCCGCACCCGCCACGGTCTGAATGAAACTGCGCCGGCTCAGAGTTTCCATGGCTGCATCCTATGTCAGCACTTTCGACCCGTCCAGTGAGTTGGCCTGTGCCCGACACTCGCCTTCGCCGTGTTGACATCGAAACAGCGGTCCCGTGATACTGCCGGGAGCGCGCGACAGGGCGCCACCAACCCGCGGCAAGGGAACACTCCCACCTGTTTGGTCTGAGTCGTGTGCGTTTGCACCTTCTTTCAGCCTGGTTTCAGCGGGGTACAGGCGATTCATGAAAGGAGGTCGCAATGACCACGTCGAAGTCTCTCCCGGCTCGTCCGTCCCTCGAATCCCTCCGGAAACTGGCAAAGAAACTGGCGCGCGACATCGCCGCCGGTGACGCCGCCGCCATCGCACGTGCCCGGGTGCAACTGCCACGTGTTGAGCTGCCCCTATCCCAGCGCAATGCCCAGCTCGTGCTCGCGCGTGAGTACGGCTACGCAGGCTGGCAAGACCTCGCCGCTGAAGTGAGCAAACGCCTCGGCAACAGTCTGGAGTGGGCGGCAGCACAGGCTCGACGCGTCATTCACGACAACGACGTCGAACGCCTGAAGCAACTGCTGGCTGAATACCCGGCGTTGCTGTCCTGGCAAGGCAACGACGGTGACGGCGGCCTGCTGGGAATCGCCACGAGCTCCTTTGGCGACAGCTTCGACGCGAACAGAGAACAGATCTTCACCCGGGCGGCGTGCGCAGAGTTGCTGATCGACGCCGGCGCGGTCGTGACGCCATCGGTGTACGAGGGCCTCATCGAGTCCCGCACCAGGGGGCTGCTGCGGCTGTTTCAGCGTAAAGGCCTGCTTCCCCGCACGCTCAAATTCTTTTCGGCGCTGGGCGATCTCGACGCGGTTCGCGCCTCTCTTGGTGAGAGTGGAAACGATTTGGCGGCCATCAATGAAGCGTTCCTGTGCGCCTGTCGCTTCGAGCACGAGGCCGTCGCGTCCGTCCTCCTGGAGCGATCCATCGCGCTCGATGCGGCGCTCGGCAAACATGTCGATGGAAGCGCGGGCCGCCTGGCCTTCATCAAGTACCTCATCAAAGAGCGATCCTCGACCTTCGTACGCGCCACACCGGCCGGACCGTGGCAGGCGTTTCTCATGGAGCAGGTCATGCGCGCGGTCCACGATGGCGACCTGACGGCGTTCGTCCGCGGGTTGCAGCGTGAGCCGTGGCTGCTTGGTGAAGCCGGCGTGGCGTTTCAGGTGGGGCTCATCGAGCGGGCAACGCTGCGCGATCGCGAAGCATTCATCGTCGCCCTTCTCGACCTCGAGCCCGCATTACTGCGACGCCAGCCGCCGCCCCGATCACAAGCCTTCGAGTTCGCATTCACCTACGCGAAAACACACCTCATCCCAGTACTCACCCGCATCTGGCCAATGCCGGACGATCTGCCGCATGCGGCAGGCATGGGCAGCCTCTCGCGGGTCAAGCAGTGGTTCGATGAATCCGGCGCGCGACCGCGGCATCGACATGACCCTCAAGGACTACCGCTGGAACAGTACGGCACAGGGTTGGGCACTCCACGGCGCGAAGGACCAGAAGATGGCTCAGTGGCTGGAAGATGCGGAACGGCAGCGGGAACCGAGACGATGAGCACGCCCAGCGGACATGCCCTGAGCACGTGCGTGAACCGTCCTTATCTGCTGCTCGCCGTGCCGGCCGCCGGGACATTCATGGCGCCGGCTTGATAAAGCGCGTTGAACAGCACTTTGAACGTTCCGTGGGCCTGCGCGCGATTCTGCGCGCGGAAGCCAATCATCGTCACGTGTCCTTTCCCGTAGCCCACGTCGAGCAGGGCTGCCTGGCCCACGAGGTGCTTCTCGCCGTCGAGCCAGCCGCCACGCAAGAGATCACGATCGTGATACCGCGCCACCACGGCGATCTGATCGTTTGCGTTCGAGTTGTTGATGTCGAAGGCCACGCTGTCGAAGAAGAGAACCGTGGTCTCTTTCGGCATGCCGTAGGCCAACGGCTGCGACGGATCCATGTGGACGCGCAGGCTCGAGCCGGGTGAGAAAAACTCCTTGTCCGATAAACGCGCCAGCGGGTTCCTGACGGGGATCCCAAATCGTTCGATGGCCAGGGCCGTGGCATGGTCCAGCAGCACCAGCGAGCCGCCGTTGCGAACGAACTCCTTCAGAGCGTCCACGCCGGCATTCCCAAGCGTCTTGTTGTATTCAGCCGGATATTCCGCCGCGGCGTATGGACTCGACGCAACCTCTCCTTGCGTCCCCACGATTGCGCGCACGGTATCGTCAGCGATCAGCACGGCGTCGTACTTGGCATTCAAGCCGCCCTTCTTGATCTCATCGGCGTCGACGCGGCTGTACGGGATTTCCCATTTGTCGAAGAGGAAACGTGTCCATCCTTCATCGATGTTTCCCCCTGAGTAACGTCTGTAGAGACCAACTCTCAACGGCTTCAGCTGAGACATCGGGCCCGCGGGCGCGGCTGCAACCGCGGTGAAAGGCAAACCGAACTCGGTGGCAAGCGCCTGCACAGCGGCGGCGTTGGTCGAACCAGTCGTCGGGATCCAGAAAGTGCCGGGATCCCAAGGCTGCGGTGGTTTCGCGAGCCGGTAGACCGAGCCACCGTTCTTGAGCACACGGTTGACCGCGCGGAAACTGTCGTTCCATGCCGGCGTCAACACCCAGCCCGCAGCGCCCGTTCCGGTGATCTTCCCGGTCAGCTTCGGCGGTGCGGAAAGTTTCTCGAGCCTTGCCGCGATCTTGTTATCCAGCGGGAACGACTCCACCCCCATGTGGTCGGCGAGCGTAAACGAGGCCATGTCGTACGGCGGGAGCGGCGAGCCGTCCCGAGCCCGCGTCCACTCGTTGTCCGGGTAGACCATCGGTTCAATCATCGTTTTCGCCAGAGCACGCGATGGTTGATCCATCGGGATAATCAAGTCGCCCGCTTCCACAACTCGCCCGCCTGCTGTGAACCGTTCTGTAGCCCGACGCACCTCGACGCCCGACAGCATCAGCGTCGACGCAAATTTCACCGCGGTGCCCGGATCGTGCTGGTTCATCGGGATGACGTGGCCGTAGGGCGCCTCGCTGGCTCCTTTCTCGACCTGACGCAATGCGGCGAGCGCCCGGTTCCTCAGAAAACTCTGACGATAGCGGCCGGCCGCTTCGACGAGCGCGAGCGTCTCGATTTCCTGCTGGCGGGCGATGTCGGACTGACGCCACCAGCCGCCCGGCCACGGATGAGGAAACGTCATCTGCGCTTTGTTCTCAGGACGTCCGCGTGAGCCGGGTCCGATCTGCTGCGGGTGGATGTAGAGCGGCCAGATCATCTTTGCGCTGGCGCTCTCGGTATGGAAGCTCGTGATGTTCGACAGGTTCGACACGCCGTGGAACGATGCCATGAACCACGCGTCGTAATGGACCTGCGATTCGACGCCGGTGACGCCTTCCGCTTCGAGTTTGGTCCCCATGGCGCCGCCAAGCAATTGAGACGAACGCCAAATCAGCGGATCCACGTGCGGGTTGATCGGGTCGTACTTCGGCGGGATCGTGATCCGCGCACCAAAGCTGCCCTGCTGATGCGTGTCCTTGTAGATCTGCGGGTACCATTCCTGGTACACCACCTTCGCCCACAGCTGTGACTCGGGCTGCGTCAACATGTAACCATCGCGATTGTTATCGTGTCCGATGTACTCCCCGTATAACTCCGGGGGCGCGGATCCTTCGTAGGGCGTGCCGGCCGACTTCTTGAACCACTGACCGACGATGTCGTGGCCGTCCGGATTGAAGCTTGGAATGAGCAGGAAGATCGTGTTGTCGAGGATGGCGCGGGTCTGGTCGTCGTTGCTGGTCGCCAGCCGATACACCAGTCGCGGACCCATTTGCGACGAAGCCACCTCGGTCGAATGTTGCCCGAGCGTCACGAGCACCACGGCGCGGCCTTCGGCGACCAGCGCGTCTATCTGGTCCGCCCTCAAGCCGCGTGGATCGGCCAGCTGTCTGGAGATTTCCTTGTAGCGTTCGGCTTTCGCCAGATTCTGCGCAGACGAAATCGTCAGCAGAAGAAACGGCCGGCCCTGGGTGCTCTTGCCAAGCTCCCGCAACTGGATGCGATCCGACTCCTTGGCGAGCTTTCGGTAGTACGCGACCTCGTCCTCCCACATCGCGAATCTGCCGTCAGCTGCCAGCTCAAAACCGAAATGAGCCGCCGGCGTCGTCACTCCGCTCTGCGCTCGAACGAACGCACCGAACGCCAGCGCCACACAAAGCGCAGGACCAACATGTTTCCTGCTCACAGCGCCTCCTCGTGGAGCGTCTCGCCCGAATCAGTAACGGTTCGCCACGGTCTTTGCGTTCTTCTTTTCGCTGGTACCGTTTCGCCGCAGACACTCCAGTCGTGTCAAAAACGAGTGCTCGACTAGAGACGCGCGGATTCTACCGTATCGACCGACACTGACCCCACGAATGCGGCGACGGCGATCGCCCCCGGCCTCACTCAGGCGTCGGAGTCCATCCCTCCCATCATCCCGAGGAGCAAAACCTCGATCGGATGAATCAGCTCGATCTCCGCATCGCGCGGATGTTCGCGGCGGGCCGGTTCGGAATTGTCGAGGTCCAGAACGCGCTGAACAGCCGTCCGGTCACGGCGATGTCGACGTCATTCGGATCGGGCCTCAATGCCCCGACGGCCATCCTGCAGTCGCGGATCATCTCGCTCGGCACGCAGTGGCACGTCTGACGCGATGTGTGTCGGTTGCGTCGCTCGTTTCGGACCACGGCGGTCGATCAGCGGCTTGAACCGATAGTCGATCGTGCCCCCAATCGCGCCGTGTTGGGTCGATGCCCAGAGGCCGTCGTCTGAATCGCGCGCTCCGCAGCCGGTCGATCAGCGGACGTCGTGGAGCGCACGATCATGTGTTCGCGCGCGGAACGTGCGCGCGCTGCGCGGCCGCGCGGTCACTTCTACACAGTTACACAGTGCTTTGTACGAAAAGCGTTCAGCGGACTCGCGTGCTCTCTCGCATTCGGACGGAATCCGATTTGCACCGCGGCCACGCATCGCCACATGTCCGGCACCTCGGCCCACGCATACGACTCCAGCGAGAGCTTCGGCCGTCGTCTGCGTCGCGAGCGCGAGCGGCGTCAGATCGCGCTGACCTCGATCGCCGAGAACAGCAAGATCAGCGTGTCGCTGCTCCGGGACCTCGAGCGGGACGATGTGTCGAAATGGCCACCCGGGATCTTCAGGCGATCGTTCATGCGCGCGTACGCGCAGGCCGTCGGCCTTGACGTCGAGGCGACGACGCGCGAGTTTCTCGAGCGCTTTCCCGATCCCGATCCCGATGGCCTGAACCCATCGCAGTCGACGCCCCCCGCGTCGCCGCTGCGACTGACCCTGGCGGACACCGGCGAGTCGTTCGCGGCTGGTCGGGTCCTCGCGTCGGCGCGCGTCCGCTGCCTGGCTGTTGTGTGCGACGCCGCCGTGATCGTCACGCTGGGTCTCGCGATAGGTCTGTTGCTCAAAACTCTGTGGATGCCGTTGTGCCTGGTGATGATCGGCTACTACGCGGGCGGCATCCTGCTGCTGGGCAACACGCCAGGGGTCCGCCTGTGTGCGCCCGAACGCCATCCAAGAAGGCCGACAACCGCCACCAGGACGCGGCGGATTTGGTCGTCTGCACCTCGGGCGCTTCGGTCCAGATTTGCGGCGGCCGCTGACTGCGATGTAACTATCAGCGAGGTCGGAGGCGACCTCGCGGCCGCAACCCGTCGATAGTGACGAGCGCGCTGGAACGCAGCGCCACGTATCAAGTCACCCTGCTGTTTGTGCGCAGAAGAACGCGACCAGATCTTCGACCGTCTTCACGCGGCCGGACAGCGGATTCTTCTGTGTGTGTCGCGTAGAGCGACCGGTCCGGCGCGCCACAGCGAAGAACACGTCCATGTCCACGTCGTCTGGATCGAGTCGCAGGTCCTCGACGAGCTGATCCGTGGCGCGCAGAGGAAAACAAGGATGCGCGCAACGCAGCTGGTGTTGGATCTGCTCGTGGACCGCACGAATGACCCACGTGTCGGTCTGTGATGCCTAAGACCTTGCCGCCGTCGACTTCGCGCGATGACCTCGAGATCGACGCGAGTACGAGTACTCTCCCGCCCGAGTGACGTAAGACTGCTCTTGAACTTCCACGACGACGATGCCATCGTCGTCGTCGATGAGCGTCACGAATGAGGCGGCGAATGAAGTGCTGACGCGGCTGCGCACGCACTTCGGCCACCGTGGATTCCGCCAGAGCCAGGAAGAAATCGTCGCGGCGGTCCTCGGCGGACGCGATGTCCTGGCGGTGATGCCGACCGGATCGGGCAAGTCGCTCGGGTATCAGCTGCCGGCGATGATGCTGCCCGGCACGACGCTCGTCGTGTCGCCGCTGATCTCGTTGATGAAGGATCAGGTCGACGAACTGAATCGCCGCAGGATTCCGTCGGGCGCCCTGCATTCGATGCTGCCGGCCGAGAGCAGGCGCGACGTGCTGAGCGCTGCGCGCGCCGGACGCTTACGACTGTTGTACGTCGCGCCCGAACGCTTCGCATCGGATCAGTTCCTGCGGCTGCTCGGCGAGCTGCAGATCGCCCGCTTCGTCATCGACGAAGCGCATTGCGTGTCCGAGTGGGGTCACGACTTTCGCCCCGACTATCGACGGCTGCGTGCGGCGGCGGCCCTCTGCAAGGCGAGCGATCGCGCAGGCGGCCGGCCGCCGATCGCCGCGTTCACGGCGACGGCGACGCCCGAAGTGCGCGACGACATCATCGCGCTGCTCGGTCTCGGGCAGCCGCAGGTGCCGGTCGCCGGATTCGATCGGCCGAACATCTACCTTCGCGTCGAGCGTGTCGACGACGGAGAGGAGAAGAACGATCGGCTGCCCCGTCTCGTGCGCGGGCGGCGCGCCCTGGTGTACGCGGCGACGCGAAAGAGCGCCGCCGCGGCGGCGAGCGTGCTCCAATCCTCGGGCGTGAAGGCCGCGGCGTATCACGCCGGCCTGAAAGACGAGGAACGGACGCGCGTGCAGGACGCGTTCGCCGCCGGCACGCTGCCGGTCGTCTGCGCGACCAACGCGTTCGGGATGGGCATCGATCGGCCGGACGTCGACGCCGTCATTCACTACGCGATCCCGGGATCGCTGGAGGCGTACTACCAGGAGATCGGACGCGCTGGACGCGACGGTCGCGCGGCGACGGCGACGTTGTTGTGGAACTACGCCGACGTCGCGACGCGCGAATTTCTGATCGACAGCCCGCGGCGGGACAAGCGCGAACATACGGCGGCCGCGCGCGATCCCGAGGAGGTCGCGCGCAGAAAAGAGCTCGAACACCGCAAGCTGAAACGGATGATCGAGTACGCCGATACGTCCGCGTGCCTGCGTGCGACGATCCTGCGGTATTTCGGTGACGCCGCGGCACGCGAATGCTGCAACGCCTGCGGCAACTGCCGGCCGGCCGCGATCGACGCGTACGAGCACGAGCTGGTGCGTAAAATTCTGGCCGGCATCGCCCGCGCCGGCGAGCGTTACGGCCGCCACCGCATCGTCGCCATGCTGCTGGGCGAGACCGGCGAGCTTCCGCCCGTCCTCACCAGTCTCTCGACAACGGGGTTGCTCCGTCACGAAACGCCGGACGCGCTCCGTGGATGGATCGACGCATCGATTGCGGCCGGACTCATCGTCGTCTCGAAGAACCAGTATCGGACGTTGAGCCTCACGGACCGCGGCCGCGACGCGATGCTCGGTCGACTTCAGGATCTCGAGATCCGCCGCCCCGTCACAGGCACCGTGCGCCCGGCGTCGCGCCGCTATCGCGACAAGGGCCTGCACGAGTGGAGCACCGCCATGAGGCTTCGCCGGCGAGCGTGGTCAGCGGGTTTCGACGAACCGTTCGAGCTCGGCCCTGACTTCTCGAGAGAATCCGAGGGACCGGACGACTGACATCCTCACGCGCGCGATTTCCTTGACGCGCCGCTTCCGGAAGCGTTAGATACTCCGGTGCTCGAGGCCAGCGTCCGAACGTAGACGCTCCGCTCGGGATCCGAATCCGACCGGGAGAGCTGTTCCGATGCGAAACTGGTTCAGAATCGCGTTCACTGCGAGTCTCGGTCTGACGATGGCCGTGATCTCCGCTGGAGGTCAGACCCGAACGTATCGCGCGCCGCGCACGGCCGACGGCAAACCCAACTTCAACGGCATCTGGCAGGCCCTCAACGAGGCCTATTGGGATATCGAGGCTCACGCCGCCGCGCCGAGCCCGGTGCTCGACCTGGGCGCGGCCCATGCGGTCGCCGGCGGCCTGAGCATCATCGACGGCGGGACGATCCCCTACAAGCCCGCGGCGCTGACGAAAAAGCAGGAGAACTTCGCGAACCGGCTCAAGCTCGATCCGGAGATCAAGTGCTATCTGCCTGGGGTGCCCCGCGCGAACTACATGCCGTATCCCTTCCAGATCATTCAGGGCCCGAAATACATCATGATGGTCTACACGTTCGCGGGCGC
>Ga0070694_100002777_pt1 | contig 10394 bp, 10 predicted proteins | sample KBSK1251metaG_FD_65470 | JGI IMG/M metagenome (GOLD analysis project Ga0070694, IMG submission 65470) | Corn, switchgrass and miscanthus rhizosphere microbial communities from Kellogg Biological Station, Michigan, USA - KBS K1-25-1 metaG | ecosystem: Host-associated > Plants > Roots >... | reverse complement strand
CTTCATGATCCAGGGCGGCGGCATGACGCCGAACATGGCGCAGAAGCAGACCCGGCCGCCGATCCCGATCGAATCGAAGAACGGCCTCAAGAACGACGTCGGCACGCTCGCCATGGCGCGCACCTCGGATCCGCACTCGGCCACTGCGCAGTTCTTCATCAACGTGAAGAACAACGACTTCCTGAACTATCCGGGGCAGGACGGGCACGGCTACACGGTGTTCGGCAAGGTCGTGGATGGCATGGACGTGGTCAACAAGATCGTTTCCGTGCCGACCGGCAACCAGGGCATGCACCAGAACGTGCCCAAGACGCCCGTCGTCATCGAATCGATGAGCCTGGTGTCCGAAAAGAAGTAGCAGCGCCAGGTAGTGCCGTCGCTCTTCATCTCCGACCTGCACCTCACCGAGGAGCGGCCGGAGGCGAACGAGCGCTTCATCGGCTTCCTGGAAGACAAGGCGCGGGGCGCCGACGCGCTCTACATCCTGGGCGACTTCTTCGAGTACTGGATCGGCGACGACGACATCGCCGAGCCGTTCAATGCCGTCGTTGCCGGCCTCCTCCGGGACATCAGCCGCAAGCGAAAGCTGTATCTGATGCACGGCAACCGCGATTTCCTGATCGGGGAGCGCTTCTGCGACGCCACCGGCGCGCAGCTCCTGCAAGACCCGACCGTCGCGGAGGTCGAAGGCGTGAAAACCCTGCTCATGCACGGCGACACGCTCTGCACCGATGATGTCGACTATCAGGCCTGGCGCCGTACCGCGCGCAATCCTGCCTTTCAGGCCGACTTCCTGTCGAAGTCCCTGCCGGAGCGGCGGCGCCTGATCCTGCAGATGCGGGAGAAGAGCAAGGAAGTCGTGCAGGGAAAGCCGGCCGAGATCATGGACGTGAACGGCGACGCGGTGCGCGAGGTGCTGCGCCGCCACGACGTGCGCCGTTTGATCCATGGCCATACCCACCGCCCCGGCCGCCACGCGATCGAAGTCGACGGCCGGCGCTGCGAGCGCTGGGTGCTGCCCGACTGGTACGGCCGCGGCGGCTACATCGAGGTCGGGCGCGCCGGACCGAGGCTGGTGCGTTTCTAGTACTTCTTACCGCCGGCAGTAAAAGGGACCACCGAAAAGGGGTCAGAACAAATTTCAGGATAAACCGGTCACCGCAGGCCGTTGAGCGGCCGCGCTTATCGCCATTTCCTGAAATTTGTTCTGACCCCTTTTTGGTACGGCGTTTGCAGGGGCGGTTCATCGAACCGACCGAAAGGAAGCCGCCGTGCCCGCGAGCCGCACCAAGACCACCGTCGACGCCATCGACCTTCTCAAGCAGGACCACGACAAGGTCGAAAAGGCGTTCAAGCAGTTCGAGAAGATGGACCGGCAGGACAGCGAAGCCTGCCGCCAGCTCGTCCAGGCGGTGTGCGAGGACCTGAAGGCCCACACCGCCGTGGAGGACGAAATCTTCTATCCCGCGGTGCGCGAGGCAATCGACGACGAGGACCTGATGAACGAGGCCGCGGTCGAGCACGAGACCGCGAGCATGCTGATCGAGCAGCTCGACAGCATGGGTCCCGACGATCCGACCTACTACGCCACCTTCACGGTCCTGGGCGAGTACGTGCGCCACCACATCAAGGAAGAGCAAGGCGAGATGTTTCCGGCGGCGAAGCGCGCGAAGGTCGACCTCGCCGCGCTCGGCGAGCGCATTCGCGCGCGCAAGGAAGAGCTCGCCAAGGAGATCGCATGAAGCGCGGGGCGTGATCTGCTGTTTCGGATCCTAAAAACCGGCGTCCTAGGAGCCATCGCCTCAGCCGCCGCCGCGGCGCTCGCCAGCCATCGGCAAAACGGACACGCTGCGCGACCGTTGAACGCGATCGTGCACATCGTCGACGGCGGCGCGCCGCCCGCGCACGACGGCGAGGGCATGCGCAATACGATTCTCGGCTTCGGCATCCACACTGCGGCATCGGTGTGGTGGGCGCTATTCCACGAGCTCGCGTTGTCGGAGCAGCGCCGGCCGCGGCCTCTTGCGACCGGCGCGGCGATCTCGGCCATCGCGTACGTGGTGGACTACTACGTCGTTTCGAAGCGCTTTCGCCCGGGGTTCGAGGCGCACCTCTCGCCGCGGGGCATGTTCGCGGTCTACGCCGCGCTCGCCGCCGGCTTCGCGCTCTCAGGCGCTCACCGTCGCACGCCGGTCCGCGAGCGGCAGCACGAGCGTAAACGTGCTGCCCTCCCCCGGAACGCTCGCGAGCCGCAGCTCGCCGCCGAGGAGCCGCGTCAGCTCGCGGCTAATCGATAGCCCGAGCCCGGTGCCGCCGTACTGGCGGCTGGTCGAGCCGTCGGCCTGCTGGAAGGCCTCGAAGATCATCTGCTGCTTGTCGGCCGCGACCCCGATGCCGGTATCGCGCACCGCGAACGCCACCGTGCCGGGCGCGTCCGGCGCGATGCGCAGCGTGACCCCGCCGCGGCTGGTGAACTTGAACGCGTTGGCGAGCAGGTTCTTCAGCACCTGCTTGAGCCGCGCGGCATCGGTGCGCAGCGTCGGCGGCAGCGCGGGATCGATGGTGATGGCGAACTCCAGGCTCTTTTCCTGCGCCACCTGCCGGAACGTGCGCTCGATGTCGTCGCGCACCTCGCCGAACGTCACCGGCTGGACATTGAGGGCGATGACCGCGCCGGATTCGATCTTGGCGAGGTCGAGCAGGTCGTTGATGAGCGAAAGCAGGTCGAGCCCCGAAGCGTGGATCGTCTGCGCGAACTTCACCTGCCGCGCGTCCAGGCGGCCGCCGGGATTGTCCTGCAGCAGCCGCGCCAGGATGAGGAGGCTGTTGAGCGGCGTGCGCAGCTCGTGCGACATGTTGGCGAGAAATTGCGACTTGGCGTCGTTCGCCCTCTCCGCGGCGAGCTTCGCCTCCTCGAGCTCCGCGGTGCGGGCGCGCACCCGCGACTCGAGCTCGGTCATCGCGCGGTCGAGCTGCGTAAGCCCCACGCTCAGCATCAGCCCCGTGAACACCAGCGTGATCACGAACAGCGGCAGCAGCGAAAGGTGCTCGGGGGGCAGCGACCAAAGCGCCATGGCGCAGATCGCGGCGATCGCGGTCGTCACCTCGCGCTGGCCGAAGCGGAACGCCGCCCAGACGACGAAAGGCACGAGGAGGAACGCGCGCGAAAAGCCCGTGATGAACGCGAGGTGCGATGCGGCGAGGAGCAGCACGCCGAACACGCTTGCCTCGGCCAGGCGCTGCGGCGTCCATTTGACCGTTCCCGGCACGCACCAGCTGAGAATCAGCGGCGCGAAGATCAGCACCCCGCAGGCGTCGCCCTGCCACCAGGTCCACCAGTTGCCGACCAGCTCGTCGACCGGCATGAGATACAGCGCCGCGAGCGGCACGAGCGCGACGCTCGCCGCGATCGTGCAGCCGAGCGCCGACAGCAGCACGAATTTCAGGACCTGGTCGGCGCTTTCGTAGCGGTACGGCACGCCGATATGCCGTTTCACGAGCGCCCTCAGCACGACCGCCTGGAGGGCGCTGCCGGTGGCGATGACGCTCGACGCGAGGTAGGCCCCGTCGATCGTGAGGTTGGCGACGAAGCTGCCGACCCACACCGCCGGCCAGAGCCGGGTGCCGCCGACGAGCAGCGCGGCGAGCGCGATGCCCGACGGCGGCCAGACCGCGGTGGCGTAGCCCGGCGGAATCGCGGCGAGGAGGGAGAGCTTGGCGGCCGCGAAGTACGCGGCCGCAAGGAGCGCCAGCTGCGCCGCGCGGGCTATTCGGCCTCCAGTCCCCTCAGGAGATCGCCCTGGATGTCGGCGAGCGACTCGAGACCGACCGCGACCCGGATCAACCCCTCGGTGATCCCGGCGGCGGCGCGCGCCTCGGGCGAGATCCTGCCGTGCGTCGTGCTCGCCGGATGAATGATGGTCGTCTTCACGTCGCCGAGGTTCGCGGTCACCGAGAGGAGCCGCGTCGCGTCGATCACGCGCCATGCCGCCGCGCGGCCGCCCTTGACCTCGAACGATAGCACCGAGCCGGCGGCGCGCTGCTGGCGCTTCGCCAGCGCGTGCTGGGGATGCGACTCGAGGCCGGGATAGAAGACCCGGCTCACTTCCCGCCGGGTCTCGAGCCATCGCGCGAGCTCCAGCGCGGCGGCCGATTGCGCCAGCATCCGCAGCTCCAGCGTCTCGAGCCCTTTCAGCACCACCCAGGCGTTGAACGGCGAAAGCGTCGGGCCCGCGGTGCGCAGGAACACGGTCAAGGGATCGCCGACCAGCTTTTTCGGCCCGGCCACCGCGCCGGCGATCACCCGGCCCTGGCCGTCGAGATACTTGGTCGCCGAGTGGATCACGAGGTCCGCGCCGAGCTCGAGCGGCCGCTGCAGCGCCGGCGTGCAGAACACGTTGTCCACGGCGAGCAGCGCTCCTGCCTTCCGGGCGACGTCCGCCAGCGCCGCAATGTCCGAAACTTCGGTGAGCGGGTTCGACGGCGTTTCGAGAAAGAACAACCGGGTGTTGGGGCGCGTAGCGCGCTGCCATTCCTCCGCCTTGGTCGGAGAAACATAGCTGGTCTCGATGCCGAAGCGCGACAGGATGCTGTTGAACAGCTGGATCGTCGCGCCGAATACCGCGTTCGAGCACACGACGTGGTCGCCGCTCTTCAGGTGGGTGAGCGCCGTGGCGAGGATCGCGGCCATGCCGGAGGCCGTGCCGACGCAGCTTTCCGCGCCCTCGAGCGCCGCGAGGCGGTCCTGGAACATCGAGACCGTCGGGTTGGTGTAGCGCGTGTACACCATGCCCGCGTCCTCGCCCGCAAAGCGCGCCGCGGCCTGCTTGGCGTTCTTGAAGACGAAGCTCGAGGTAAGGAACAGCGCCTCGGAGTGCTCCTGGAACTCGGTGCGCGCCGTGCCGGCGCGCACGCCTTTCGTTGCCAGCTCGTAGCTTTTAGCCATAAAAAAACCCGGGCCTCTGTGCGGCGGGCCGGGTTTCTTGGGAGAACCTGCGCGGCACGCTTTAGCTGGATTTATTACGCGCCCGCAAGCTGTGGCCCCTCAAATCGGCGCGAAGGCTTAACTATATACAAAATCCAGGTCGGTGTGGGCATCATCCGACGACCTCATCGGCTCGCAGCAGCAATTCTTGAGGTAGCGTCATGCCGAGGGCTTTGGCGGTCTTGCGGTTGATGACCAGACGCAGCGTGCTGGGTTCTTCGATTGGCAGATCGGCCGGTTTTGCGCCCTTGAAAATCCTATCCAAGTAGGTCGCGGCGTAGCGGTTGATATCCCTAAGGTCGGTGCCATAACTCATCAGCCCGCCCACCATCACCGAATCTCGGTAGGGAAACATCGAAGGAAGACGGTAAGTCAGGGCGAGGTCGGCAATCGCTTTGCGCTGCGAAAAAAAGATCGCCTCCGCCGAAACGATCACTGCATCCGCACGCTCGCGACTTATCGATGCAAAACCGCGTTCGATGTCCGCGATGGTCCTGGCTTCGATGGGCAGGACATGGACTTGGGAGCGTTCTGCGACGCTGCGCACGGCCTTCAGTTGCACCGAGTACATCGGGTGATCGGGGTGCAGCAGCACAGCGAGCCGGGAGAGCTTCGGTACGGCCAGCATTAACAATTCGACATTCTTCGGGCCGATGCCGGTTGCATTGAGGGCGAGGCCGGTGACATTCGCTCCGGGACGAGACAGGCTGGCGGCCAGGCCGCTCCCCACCGGATCCGAGGCGGCAGCGAGCACAATCGGAATCGTCCCTGTTGCCTTTCGTGCAGCGATGCCTGCATTTGTGCCTACGGTGATGATCACATCGACCCTGGCGCGTACCAGTTCGTCGGCCAGCGCCGCAAGGCGCTCATTCCTTCCGTCGGCGAAGCGGCTCTCCAGAACAAAATGCCTGCCTTCGACATAGCCGAGGGCGCGCATGCCTTGCACGAAGGCGTCATGCCTTCCGGATTCAAGGTAGGAATCTCGCGACACGACAGTCAAGTGCCCGACCCGCCAAAGCTTTTCCTTGGCCTGAGCACAGACCGCACAAGGGTCCGCCAACGCTCCGGCAGCGAGGAGCAGGACCCCGCGACGGCTGGTCACGCAGCTAAATTCAAGTCTAGCTGGGGTGCTTCGTCCTCGCCGGAGTCGCGCTTGGCATGGCGGCGGACCTCGATCGAGCGCAGGTAGTCGCTGGTGATGTCCCCGGTGATATAGACGCCGTCGAAGCACGAGGTCTCGAAGCTCGTGAGCTTCGGGTTGCATTGGCGCACCGCGTCCTTCAGCGCGTCGAGGTCCTGGTAGACGAGGGCGTCGGCGCCGATCTCGCGCGCGACTTCGTCCTCGCTGCGGTGCGCCGCAATCAGCTCCGCGCGCGTCGGCATGTCGATGCCATACACGTTCGGGAAGCGCACCGGCGGCGCGGCCGAGGCGAAGAACACCTTGCGCGCGCCCGACTCGCGCGCCATCTGCACGATCTCGCGGCTGGTGGTGCCGCGCACGATCGAGTCGTCGACCAGCAGCACGTTCTTGCCGCTGAACTCCATCGCCATCGGGTTGAGCTTCTGGCGCACCGAGCGCGTGCGCACCGCCTGCCCCGGCATGATGAAGGTGCGGCCGATGTAGCGGTTCTTCACGAAGCCTTCGCGGTAGGGCACGCCGAGCGCGGCGGCGAGCTGAAGCCCCGAGGGCCGGCTCGAATCCGGGATCGGGATCACCACATCGATCTGCAGATGCCGGTGCTGGCGCCGGATCTTGGCGGCGAGCGCCTCGCCCATGTTGAGGCGGCTTTCGTAGACCGAGGCGCCGTCCATCACCGAGTCGGGCCGCGCGAGGTACACGTACTCGAAGATGCAGGGATTCAGGCTCGCCTGCGGCGCGCACTGCTGCTGGTGGAAGTTGCCCGCCTCGTCGAAGAACACCGCTTCGCCCGGCGCGATGTCGCGCAGCACGTGGAAGCCGAGCGCATCCACGGCCACCGACTCGGAGGCCACCATGTACTCCTTGCGGCCGTGGGTCTCGTTGTAGCCGATGATCGCCGGCCGGATGCCGTAGGGATCGCGGAACGCGAGCACGCCGTAGCCCGCGATCATCGCCACGACGGCGTACGCCCCGCGCACCCGGCGGTGCACGTTCGCCACGGCGGTGAAAATGGTCTGCGGGTCGAGGCGCAGCTTCACCGACGCGCGCTCGAGCTCGTGCGCGAGCACGTTGACCAGCACCTCCGAATCCGAGCCGGTGTTGATGTGCCGCAGGTCGGTGCGGAACATCTCGTCTTTCAGCTGATCCGAGTTCGTCAGGTTGCCGTTGTGGCCGAGCACGATGCCGAACGGCGAATTGACGTAGAAGGGCTGCGCCTCGGCGGCGTTGAACGCGGAGCCGGCGGTCGGGTAGCGGCAGTGCGCGATGCCGATGTTGCCCGGCAGCGCGCGCATGTTGCGCGTGCGGAACACGTCGCGCACCATGCCCGGCGACTTGTACATGTGAATGCGGTTGTGCTCGCCCGTGACGATGCCGGCGGCGTCCTGGCCGCGGTGCTGCAGCAGCAGGAGCCCGTCGTACAGCAGCTGGTTGACGGGCGATTGGGCGACGAGTCCGATGATCCCGCACATGGGAGCGTGGCTTCCCCGGTGTGGTTAAGGGCTAATTATATTTCAAGCGACTGCCCAGTGCCGGCGGCATCCACTGCTTGAGCTGGATCACCGTCTGCGCGAGCGAATAGCCGGTCGCCGAGTTGGTCCACTCGGGCATGCGCGGCAGCGGCGTGAGGCCGGCAATCATCGCGAGCGCCACGACGAGCACCAGGCCGCGCAGCAGGCCGAACAGCGCCCCGAGCCAGCGGTCCAGGCTTTGCAGCACGGAGACCCGGACGAACTTCGTGACCAGCGCCGTCAGCAGCGTCGTCAGCACCAGCGTGCCGACGAAGACGAGGACGAAGGCCCCGACCACCCGGAATTCCGGGCGCATGTTGGCCGGAAAGGTCTCGGAAAGCGGCGCGGCGAGCAGGTTGGCCGCGAGGAAGGCCATGATCCAGCCCGCGAGCGAAAGCACCTCGTGCACCAGGCCGCGCCACGCGCCCCAGGCGATCGAGAACACCAGTACCGCGATCACGATGTAGTCGACCCAGGTCATCCGGACCGCGTGCTCACGGCTCCGGGCTCGAAGCCGAGCCCTTTCAGCTGCTCGAGCGCCTTTTCCGCCGCCTCGCGCGTGGCGAAGGGCCCGGCGCGGACGCGGGTGAGATTGCCCTGCATCGATTCGGTGAAATACGGGAGCTTGGCGGATTCGAGCTTGGCGATCGCGCCTTGGGGGTTGGCGAAGGCCCCGACCTGGACGACGTACTCCTCTTTCGGGACCGGCGCGGGTTTTTTCGGCGGCGGCTTCGGATTGAAAGGCGACTCGTCCTCGGCCGGGACGCGCACGCTCACCGACGATCCCGAGCCGCGCGGCTCCGGATCGAACACCATCGGCAGCACGATCACCGCGGCAAGGATCAGCGCGACCGCGCCGACGAGCCGCCGGCGTCCCCTGCGCTTCAGCGTTTCGACGTCTTGTTGTTCTTGAGCCATGCCATCACTTCGCCGACGGTGAGGAACGAACCGAACACGACGATCTTATCACCCTCGCCCGCCCGCTTCTGGGCGGCGAGGAACGCTTCGATCGGCGATGCGAATTTCTCCGCCCCGCCAGGCATATTTTTCGCGAGCTCGTCGGCGCTCGCGCCGCGCGGACCGGGGAGCGAGGCGAAATGCCAGCGCGTGATGCGCGGCGCGAGCGCACGCAATACCCCGGCGATGTCCTTGTCGCGCAGCATGCCGCACACCGCGATGGTTTCGCTTGCATAACCCGAAGCGAACAGGTTCTCGGCGAGCGTCCGCGCCGCCTCGACGTTGTGCGCCACGTCGAGGATCACTTGCGGCCGCCCCGGCAGCACCTGGAAGCGTGCCGGCAGCTCGACCTCGGCGAGCCCGCGGCGCACGTCCTGCATCGAAATCGCGAGCTCGAGCGCGTCGAGCGCGCACAGCGCGGCAGCCGCGTTTCGCAGCTGCACGTTTCCTCTAAGAGCGGGATGAGCAAGCCCCGCGCGCTGTCCGCGCGGACCCCAATAGGTCCATTGGGTTTTCTCGCTGTTGAAACCGAAGTCCCTGCCGATCAGGAGCAGATCCGTTTTCGCCTCGAGGACGCTTTGCGGGGGAGAAGGCTCCGCGACGACGGCCGGGCGGCCGGGCCGGAAGATGCCGGCCTTTTCGCGGCCGATCGATTCGCGGTCGGGGCCGAGGTAGTCGACATGGTCGATATCGACGCTCGTCAGCACGGCGCAATCGGCATCGAGCACGTTCACCGCGTCGAGCCGGCCGCCCAGGCCGACCTCCAGCACGGCCGCTTCGATCTTCTGCTGCTCGAAGATCCAGAAGGCCGCGAGCGTTCCGTATTCGAAATAGGTGAGCGGGATTTCGCCGCGGGCCCTTTCCACCGCGGCAAACGCGTCGCACAGCGGCCGATCTTCGAGCTCCACCCCTGAGATGCGAACGCGCTCGTTGTAGCGCACGAGGTGCGGCGAGGTGTAAAGCCCCGTGCGGTAGCCGGCAGCTCGCAGAATCGCCTCGAGCAGCGCGCACGTCGAGCCCTTGCCGTTGGTGCCGCCGACCGTGATCACCGGGATCTGCAAGCGCACGTTCATGCGCTCGAAGACGTCTCTCACTCTGTCCAAGCCGAGCGCAATGGCCTGCGGATGCTGGCGCTCGATGAAGGCGAGCCACTCGGCGAGCGTTCTCATCCGGCCTGGAGCGCGAAAATCTGCCGCACCGTGTCGATGGTATCGGCTTCCTCCGGCCGCTTGTCGGGACGGTAGCCCTTGACGCGCGCGAAGCGCAGCGCCATGCCGCCGGGGTACTGCGAGCTTTGCTGGACGTCGTTGAAGGCGATCTCGACGACGAGCTCCGGGCGCACGTACACCGTCCACTCGTCGCGCCGTACCTCGCGCGCGAGCAGCTCGCGCGTCTGCCACTCGAGGAGCTCGTCGGTCATGCCCTTGAAGGTCTTGCCGAGCATGACGAACTCGCCGCTGCGCGGATCGCGCGCGCCCAGATGCAGGTTCGAGAGCCAGCCGCGGCGCCGGCCGCTGCCCCACTCGACGCCGATCACGACGAGGTCGAGCGTGCGCGCGCGCTTGAGCTTGAGCCAGCCGGCACCGCGCCGGCCCGCCTCGTAGGGCGCGTCGAGCGCCTTGGCCATCAGTCCCTCGTGGCCGCGCGCCAGCGCCGCCTCGTAGAAGGCGTCGGCCCTGGCGGTTTCGTTCGTGATGAGAGACGGGGTGACGAGCGAGGCTGGCAGCAGCTGGCGCAGCAGATCGTGGCGCTCGCCCGCGCCGCGGTCGACGATCGGCTCGCCGTCGCGCCACAGGCAATCGAA
>Ga0070694_100002776_pt1 | contig 10394 bp, 7 predicted proteins | sample KBSK1251metaG_FD_65470 | JGI IMG/M metagenome (GOLD analysis project Ga0070694, IMG submission 65470) | Corn, switchgrass and miscanthus rhizosphere microbial communities from Kellogg Biological Station, Michigan, USA - KBS K1-25-1 metaG | ecosystem: Host-associated > Plants > Roots >... | reverse complement strand
TTGTCGTACTTCGCGAACCAGGCGTCCGCACGCGCGCGGTCGCCGGTCGCTTCCTGCTCGAGCAGTTCCTTCGCGAGCCGCGCCGTTGCATCGCCGATCTTCGCGTAGTCGACGCGGTACCGGCCGTTCGCCTTCACGATCGCGCCCTGCTCGCTGTAGTAGTTGAACTCCATCATCTCGGCGCGGCCATGCGCCTCGCCCGTGCCGAAACGCACCGTCCGGAAAATGCCGGCGAGCTCGGAGGCGTAGTACTCCTCGAGCCGCTCCTTCGGCAGCACGCCTTTGTCGACCAGCCACTTCAGCGCGTACATGCCGACGACGTCGGCCTTGGCTTCTTCGAGGCCGGAGAACGAGCGGCCGATGGCTTCGCGAATCGAGACGTTCTTGCCCTTCACGCGCGCGAACGCCGGCCCGAGACCGTGACAGATCTCGTGCATCACGGTGGTCGCCAGGTACCCTTCGGCCGACGCACGCTTCGCCTGCGCCGGGTCCATCACGCGCGCCGCCAGCGGCAGGATCACCTCGTTGACGCGCGCGTCCATGAAGTTCTTGAAGAAGATCTTCTTGGTGCCCTTCTGCTCGTGGATGCGCGGGTCGTTCGGCAGGTTGTCGGCGACCGCCTGATAGCCGTGGCGCAGGTCGCCCGAGCGGTACGGCGCGTCCATCACCTCCATCGGCGTGACGTGCCCGCGCACCGACGGTCGATCGGCCGCGGCAAGCGGCAGCGCATCCTGGATGTCGGGCACCCATCGCTGATAGAGCGCCAGCTTCTGGCTCTCGGCGTCGTTGCGAATCAGGATCGACGCGCCGTAGGACGTCTTCACGCCGAGCAGATCGTCGAGATAGGTCTCGTAGGGCGCGTAGATGATGTCGAACTTCGGGTTCTGCAGCTCGACCCACGCGATGTCGCTGGCAAAGTAGTCGTCGGTGAACAGCGCGTCCGCGCGCAGCCGCAGGAACTTCGCGAACGCCGGATCGTCCGACAGGTCCGCGGCCTTCCGCAGCGCCTCCGCGGCCGGCTTGAGGAAGGCGGCAAACTCGTCGTGATACTTCGTCCCGACAAGCTCGTCACCTTTCCGGCGGACCATCGTGTAGGGATCGAACACGGGCGCTTTCTTGTCCGGATGCGCCGCGACATAGGCATCCACCTTCGCGCGCGTCAGATCGGCCGGATACATCGCGTGCCCCGGCGGCAACGGCTGCTTGCCGACAAACGGCTCGTTCTCGTTGACGAGATCCCAGCGGCTGCCGTTGATGAACAGGTAGTGCCGCGTGCTGCGCGCCAGCGGCGTGTCGACCTTCTCGAGCGCCTTGTAGAGCGCGAGCCCCTCGGGATCGCTCTGGCGCCAGTACATGCTCTCGAACTGACGCAGCGCGACGACGAGCTGATCGACCATCTGGCGCTCGCGCGCGCTCAGCGCGGCAGCGTTGAACGGCATCTTCACCGGCTTGAAGCGCGCGAGGCGCGCGTCGAGATCCGGTGCGACCGTCTTGAGCGCAGCCGCGGCGTCAACCTTCGGCAGCGGCTGCTGCGCGGGCAACGCGATCGCTAATGCCGCCATGAGCACACCTGTCGTCAGCAGAACCTTCATGAGCGCATTCTCGCACGACGCGCGCTCACGGCAGCGAGCGCAGGAAGGCGATCACGTCCGCGGCATCCTGCGTGGTCATGCGGAAGCGCGGCATCGGCGGCCTGAGTTGATTGCCGTCGCGGCCGATGGCGCCCTGCGTCAGCAGCCTGAGCGCCTGCTCGTCGGAGTAGCCGGGAAGTCCCTTGTTGCGTGGCGCGCGGTTGGCCCAGTCGTTCGGCCATGACGGCGTGACCGGGATCGGCCCGCCCTCGAACAGCTCCGACTGCAGGAGGTTGCCGGATGCGTCACGCCGCGAATGGCACTCGACGCACATGGCGACACGTTCGGCGAGGTAGCGGCCGTGCGCGACGTTGCCTGGCGGCAGCGTCGTCGCACGGTGCTGCGGCGCGCGCGCGTCGGCGGTCAGACCGGCGATGAAGGCAAGCGCGAAGGCGGCTGCGATGATTCGGTGCGTCATTTCTGCATTCTGACACCGGTTCCGGGATTGAAAGCGCGGCCGCTTCGAGCACAGCCGCGCGCTGATTGTTCATTCCTTTTCCGACAATCGTGCGCGACTCTTGCAACGAAGCGGAGCCATGAAATCCCGAATCAATTTCCCCGCGTGCGCTGCTGGGCTCGCCGTGACAATCGCGCTCGCCGTGTCAGCGGCGCCGGTGTCGGCCCAGTACTTCGGACAGAACAAGGTCCAGTACCGGCAGCTCGACTTCAAGGTGCTCCACACCGACCACTTCGACATTTACTTCTACCCGGAGGAGCAGGCAGGTACGGAGATCGCCGCGCGAATGGCCGAGCGCTGGTACGCACGGCTGTCGAGGCTCTTTCATCATCAGCTTCGCGGCCGGCAGCCGCTGATCCTCTACGCCTCCCCGACGGACTTCCAGCAGACCAACGTCATTCCCGGCGATCTCGGCGAGGGCACCGGCGGCGTCACCGAACCGATCCGCCGTCGCATCGTCCTCCCGTTCGCGGGGCCGCTGAAGGATACGGATCACGTCATCGGCCACGAGCTCGTGCATGCGTTCCAGTTCGACGTCACGACGAACCCGGGCGCGCCGCCCGGCGAAAACGGCGCGGAGCGGCTGCCGCTCTGGTTCATCGAAGGAATGGCCGAGTACCTGTCGCTTGGTCCGGCTGACGCGAACACCGCGATGTGGCTGCGTGACGCGGCGCGGCAGGAACACCTCCCGGCCATCAAGGACCTCGACGACCCGAAGTACTTCCCGTACCGCTGGGGCCAGGCGTTCTGGGCGTACGTCGGCGGCCGGTGGGGCGACGACATCATCCCGGTGATGCTCTCCACCGCCGCGGCGGCCGACGACATGAACACGGTGACGAAGAAGGTGCTTGGCGTGGACACGAAGGAGCTGTCCACCGCGTGGCACGCCTCGATCCACGAGGCCTACGATCGCATCCTCGCGGCAACGACCCCACCCTCCGGTGCAGGCCGCGCGGTCATCAAGGGCACGGATCAGACCACCGGTCTCAACGTCGGCCCGGCCATCAGCCCCGATGGCCGCTGGATCGCGTTCCTCTCCTCGCGCGGACTGCTGTCGATCGACCTCTACGTCGCCGACGCGACGACGGGGCAGATCGTGCGCAAGCTGACGAGCACCGCGACCGATCCGCACACGTCCAGCATCGAGTTCATCTACTCCGCCGGCACGTGGGACAGCCAGAGCCGCCGACTCGCGATTGCGACGATTGCGTCGGGACGGCCCGCGCTCGCGATCTACGACGCGACGAGCGGTCGCAAGGAGCGTGAGGTCCAGGTCCGCGGCGTCGATCAGATCCTGAACCCGACGTGGGCGCCCGACGGCCATGCGATCGCGTTCTCCGGCCTGAACCAGGGACTGAGCGACCTGTATCTGTACGACCTGGGCGCCTCGACCCTGCAGCGGCTGACCAACGACGCGTACGCGGAAGTCCACCCCGCGTGGTCGCCGGACAGCCGCACCATCGCGTTCGCGACCGATCGCTTCACGACGAACCTCGACACGCTGGCGATCGGCGCGTACGAGCTGGCGACGATCGATCCCGGCAACGGCCGGGTGCAGCGGGTCCAGACGTTCGCGGGCGCCGACTCCATCAATCCGCAGTGGTCGCGCGACGGCCGCCAGCTCTATTTCATCGCCAACCCGTCGGGCATCGCGGAGGTCTACGGCGTGTCGATGGCCAACGGCGCGCTCACGCAGCTGACCAACGTCTCCACCGGCGCGAGCGGCATCACGGCGTCGAGCCCGGCGCTCTCGGTCGCCTACGGACGCGACGTCGCGGCCTTCAGCGTCTACAACGACAACAAGTACGACATCTACACCGTTGACGCCCTGACCAGCCGCGCCCCTCCACGTGAGTCCCGATCGGGATCGGGCGTGACCAACGCCGCGGCGCTGCCGCCCGCGACGCGGAAGGAGAGCGACGTCGCCGACCTGCTGGCGGATGCGACCTTCGGTCTTCCGCCGCGGCAGCCGCAGGGGCAGAACCAGGTCACCGACTACAAGCCCTCGCTCGCGCTCGAGGGCATCGGCCAGCCGACGGTCGCGGTGGGCGTCAACCGCTTCGGCTCGACCATCGGCGGCGGCCTGTCGTTCTACTTCAGCGACCTGCTCGGCAACCACACGCTCGCCACGGCGGTGCAGCTGAATTCCGGCGTCGGCAACAACTTCAGCCCGAAGGACACGGCGGCCGAAGTCGGCTACTTCGATCAATCGCACCGCTGGCAGTGGGGCGTGCTTGGCGGACAGGTGCCGTACCTGAGCGGCGGCATCAGCTCGACGGTCGGCTTCGCGCCGCAGACAGGCACGGTGCGCGTCGACGAAGTGGTGATCGACCGTCAGACCGAACAGAGCGTATCGGGGCTCGCGGCGTATCCGTTCGACCGCGCGCGGCGCGTCGAGTTCCAGGCGGGCACGACTCGCGTGTCGTTCGATCGCCGCATCGAGACGATGGTGTCCTCGTTGTCAACGGGTCAGGTGCTGTCCGACCAGGTGAGCGACACGACCGCGCTCGCGCCGGCGCTGAACCTGGCCAACACGTCCGCGGCGTTCGTCTACGACACCGCGGCATTTGGTGCGACCAGCCCCATCTCGGGGCAGCGGTACCGCGTCGAAGCGGCGCCGACCTTCGGCGCGTTGAGCTTTACCAACGTGCTCGCCGATTACAGGCGGTACGTGATGCCGGCGCCCTTCTACACGATCGCGGCGCGCGTGATTCACGACGGCCGCTACGGCAGCGGCGGCGAGGACCCGCGGCTGTTCCCGATGTACATCGGCTACCCGGCGCTCGTGCGCGGCTACGACATCAACTCGTTCGGGCCCGGCGACTGCGTGCCCAACGCGACGAGCCAGTGTCCCGCGTTCGATCGTCTGCTCGGCAGCCGCATGCTCGTCGGCAACCTGGAATTCCGCTTCCCGCTGCTGCGTCCGTTCGTGGCGTCGCCGTCGCGGATGTACGGACCGATTCCACTCGAAGTCGCGTTCTTCGCGGATGGCGGCGTCGCCTGGAACCGCGGCCAGAGCCCGTCACTGCTCGGCGGCAGCCGGCAGGGCGTCTCGTCGGCGGGCGCGGCGCTCCGCGTCAACCTGTTCGGATATGCGATCGGGCAGTTCGACGTCGCGCGTCCGTTCCAGCGCCCCGGCAGCGGCTGGGTGTTCCAGTTCAACCTGGCGCCGGGCTTCTGAGCCACGAAGGCGCGCTCCGCGCGCCAGCGCGAAGCACACGAAGAGTTCGTTCGTAGGGGCGGACCAGGCGTTCGTAGGGGCCGACCTTCAGTTCGTAGGGGCCGACCTTCAGGTCGGCCCCGGCCCCGGGCGCACGAGCGGCGCCTCTTGATCTCGCGAGGTCAGTTTCGAGAACAGCTGGCACCCGTCCGACAGCGAGGAGCCCGTCGGCGAGGTGTCGTCGCCGCGATCCACGACCGACGTCGGCGAGATGTTCACGCCGACCGCGGCAATGGGCCGGGCGCAATCGGAGAAGTACGCGCCGGCCGGCACATCGGACACGACGTTGTTGCGGAGGACGACCGGCGCCTTGAAGAGGCCGGCCCCATCGATGTTGATGCCGACCTTGGCGCCGCGCACGACGTTGCTGCGCACGTCGCCGCCGACGACCATCAGCTTGTTGTTCCAGGGTCCCGGGCCGATCTCGATGCCGAAGACGCAGAGCCGCGGTCCGCAGTCGATCGTGTTGTTCGCGATCACCGCGCCGCGGAAATCGCCGCCCGTCTTCAGATCCCTCGAGTTGAAGTTGTGGAGCATGAGGCCGGCGAACGCCGGCTGCGCCTGCTGCCGCACGACGTTCCGCTCGATCCGCGTCGACACACCGTAGCCCAAGATGAGCGCGACGTCCGAGTTGTCGATGAACTGGTTGTCGATGATCTCGGACTGCGGCGCGGAGATCACGGTCAAGCCGTCTGACCACATCTGCGCCGATGCGTTGCCGTTTCCCTGGAACGTGCTCCGCTGAATCGAGGCGTTGCCGCCGACCCACAGCATGCCGGTGCCGCACAAGGCGTTGCGCGAGAGCACGTCGGCGAGGGTGCAATTGAGGCAGCGCAGCACCGCGGCGTTGAACCCGAAGATGTTCTGGCCGTTCAGGCACGACTGCGCGGCCGCGGACGCGCCGCGCGCCGCCTGGTTGCCGTCGATCACGAGGTGCTCGATCGTGACGTTGTTGGTTGCGCTCACGAGCAGCAGGCCCCACGCATCGAGGAAGTCGGGTGCGGCCACGAACGACGCGCACTGCTCCGGAGCGGCGGTGCACGAGACCGACGATCCTCGCGTTCCGGCTGTGCGAATCGTGAGCGGCGTCGCCACGATGACCCTGCGGTGGAACACGTAGACGCCCGGAGGGACTTCGACGCTCGAGTATGCCGGCGCCCGCTGGATGCATTCCTGCAGCGCGTCGGCGGCGCCATACGGTCCCCGCGAGTCGAGGTGACAGACCATCAGCTGCGGAACCGTGGAGGCTGAGGGCGGCGTCGACGCGGCGGCGTCCGCCGTCGAGGTGCGGAGGGGCAGTGGGGCGGCGTCAGGAAGCTGCGCGATCCACGAACGCTCCTGTTTCGTGGCGAGTCGATCCGATTCTGCGTTCGCCGTCCCGGTTCCGTGAGCGGTGTGTTGCCGGGGGCTCGTGAGGCCGCGCCGAGCCATCTCCAGGCGAACCCGCGGAATCGTCACCGGCGGGCTACTGCTCGCGGCTGAGGCTCGCGCTACCCGTTGGGGCTGATGAGGTTGCGGGGTGGTCGACGGCTGCCACGGACCAAGCCCGCGGGCCAGCCCCATCCCGGCGAACACCACAACAGGCCACCAGCGGCTCCCAACCATGGCCTACCCAAGGTGTAACGCGCGGATGGGCGGACATCAAGACCTGAGCTTCGATCGCTGCACAAATTCGCGGGTGAAGTGCGATACTGCGTAGCTGTAGCGCCGCTGCACCTCGCAGACGAGCGTATCGAGAAGGACGCGTCTCATGGCGAACACGACGGGGACCATCAAGCGCCTCACCGACAAGGGATTTGGGTTCATCGCCGCTCCTGACGGCGTTGAGTATTTCTTCCACCAGTCCGCGTGTCAGGGCACGCGGTTCGACGACCTCCGCGAAGGCCAGCGCGTGACCTTCGACGTGGGGCAGGGGCCGAAGGGACCGCGAGCGGAGAACGTGAAGCCCGCCTGACCGTCGATGGCGACGGAAATCGAAGTCAACATGCGCGTGCCCACGCTCACCGTGCGCACGGCGAACGAGCCTGATCGCCGTATCGACAACTCGGCGGTCCGGTTCACGAAGCGAATCGCAGTACCTGCGCTGCCCAAGGCCGGTGAGCTGCTGTCGCTGTCCACCGACGGCGGCAAGACCACGTTCGAGTGCACGGTGACGCGGTCCGACTGGAACGAGGACAAGGGGCTGTTCGTGGTCGCCTGCACGTACGCGAAGCGGTCGCTCCCAGTGGAGACCTACAGCGCGCTCGTCAACGACAACGAGTGGACGATGAAACCATTGCTCTGACCATGCGCACGCTCACGTTCGTGACGGTTGTCATCACCCTGTCGGCGGTGCTCTGCGTCGGGATTGTCTCGGCGCAGGCGCCCGCCGCCCGCGGGCGCGGGGCCGCGGCGCCGGCCGCGCGCGCGCAACAGGTCCACGCCAACCTCCTGCAGGTCATGCGCGGGATCCTGTTTCCCAACTCCAACGTCATCTTCTCCGCGCAGACACAGGACCCCGGCTCCGTGAAGAAGGACGCGGACGGTACCTCGTCGGTGAATCCGCTCGCGGGGATGTACGGCGGCTGGCAGGCGATCGAGAACAGCGGTCTTGCCATCGCCGAGTCGGCGAACCTGCTGACCATTCCCGGACGCGTCTGCTCGAACGGCAAGCCGGCGCCGGTGCAGAGCGCCGACTGGCAGCAGTTCGTGCGGGGGCTGCGCGCGGCGGGGATGGCGGCTTACAAGGCGGGGCAGTCGAAGAACATGGACATGGTCGTCGAGGCGGCCGACACCATGACTACGGCATGTATGAACTGCCACGACGTCTATCGTGAGAAGACGCCGGCGCAGGGTGGGCTGGCCGCTCGCTGTACGAAGTAGCGCGGGCCGCCCGCGGGCTGCCGCGGCGCGCCTTCATCCGCACGCGCAGCACGTCGATCACCGACGCGAGACCCGCGCGCACGCGCACCCGGCTGTCCTGCCGGCAGTGGCAGACGATGCCGACCTCCCGGATGCGAAAGCCGGCGAGCCGCGCCAGGTAGAGCAGCTCCACGTCGAACGCGAAGCCGTCGAGCGTCAGGTGCGGCGCGAGCGCCGCGACCGCATCCGCCCGCAGCATCTTGTAGCCGCACTGCGAATCGCGGATGCCGGGCACCGCGAAGATGCGGACCAGCGTGTTGAACACGCGGCCGCTGACGCGGCGGCTCCAGGCCTCGCCGGTCCGTTCCGCCCCCGCCGCCTCGCGCGATCCGATGACGATCTGCGGCGCGTCGCGCTCCGTCGTGAGCTCGAGGAAGCGCGGCAGGTTGTCCCACGGCATCGAGAGGTCGGCGTCGGCCATCAGCACCCACGCGCCGCGCGCGGTGAGAAACCCCTCGCGCACCGCCGCGCCCTTGCCGCGGTGCGGCGCCTCGACGAGGCGCACGCGACCGTCTGCCTTCGCCGCCTCGCGCACGATCGTCACCGTGTCGTCCGCGCTGCCATCGTCCACGATGATCGCTTCCCACGTGAGCCCCTGGCGATCGACGTCCGCGTGCACGCTGTCGATGAAGCGGCCGATCACGTCCTGCTCGTTGTACGCGGGCACGACGATGGAGAGGAACGGACGGTCGGTCACATCGGCAATGGTACACTCAACGCTTCCTGCTGATGGCCAATCGAGAGCGGGCTGTCCCGCGCGCAGTCGAGGGGCATGTCCCGAGCGGAGTCGAGGGGCACGTCACGAGCGCCGTAGAGGGGCTTGTCCCGAGCAGAGTCGAGGGACGAGGGTCCGCCTACGCGCACGTGTGGCCGGTCGTCGCGATGATCGCGCTCTTCACCTGGCTGTTCGCGCGGTTCTTCTTCCGGCCGCTCTACATCGCCGAGAGCGATCTCTACGAGAACGGGCTGCCGATCTTCCTCTCGCCCATCTGGAAGTGGTCAAGCTTCGAGTTCGGCGGGCTGCCGGTGTTCGCGGATCCGGCGAACTTCGACTTCTACCTGCCGAACATGATCTTCGGCAAGCTGCTGCACTCGTGGACCGCGGTCGTGATGGCGGGTCCGCTGCTCGCGGCGTGCTTCACCTACGCGTACGTGTTCTGCACCACGCGATCGAGAACGGCCGCCGTGTTCTCGGCGCTGGCCTTCGGCCTCTCGGAGGACATGCTCGAGCGCCTGCGGCACATCAACCACGTTCACGCGATCGCGTGGCTGCCGCTGATCGTGCTCTCACTCGATCGAGTGCGGCAGCCCGGCGCCCGAAGCTGGATCGCCATCGGCGCGTCTGCGGTCGGCAGCTGCATCCTCGCCGGGCATCCGCAGCCTGCGTTGTACGCGATGTATTGCGCCGGTCTGTACGCGCTGGTGGGCATCGGTGCCGACGCGCGAGTCGTGGAGGCCGGGTCCCTTCGGACCCGGCAGATCGGCAGGCACCTCGCCTCCACGGCCGCCATGTTCGCGATCGGCATCCTGATGTCGTCGGTCAAGGCGCTCCCGCTGATCGAGGCGCGCAACATCGTCGTGCGCAGCGAGGGGCTCACCTTCGATCGCTTCGTCGGGCCGTCGTTGTCGGCGCCGCAGATGTTCTCGTTCGTCTTTCCGACGATCGTCCACGGCCCGACCACGGAGCTGCCGACGTATGTCGGTCTGGCGACGCTGCTGCTCGCGATGGTCGCCGTCACACGCCTGCGCTCGGACTGGCGCATCGGGTTCTGGCTCGCGATGTGCGTGGTCGGCGTCGTGATGGGGCTCGGGACCACGACGCCGCTCGTCACCGCCGCGTATTACGTGCCGCTCTACTCGTGGTTCCGCAACATCTCACGCCACATGTTCCTGTTCGCGTTCGGCGCGAGCGTGCTCGCCGGTTTTGGCGTCGCGGCGCTCGGGCGGGGTCAGGTCTCGCCGCGCGCGCTTGGCAGGGTGGCTGGCATCCTGATCGGCGTCATGGTGATCGGCGCGATCCTGATCCGCGCGTTCCCGGCGTCGTTTCCGATGGAAGGGCCAAACGGCCAGCCTGGCCCGGGTCCGTTGTCGTTTCTCACCGTCGGCATCTGGTTCCAGTTCGCCATCCTGGCCGTCGTCTGCGCCGTCGCCGGAATATGGGGTCGGAGGTCATTTTCAGAGGACA
>Ga0070694_100002774_pt1 | contig 10396 bp, 10 predicted proteins | sample KBSK1251metaG_FD_65470 | JGI IMG/M metagenome (GOLD analysis project Ga0070694, IMG submission 65470) | Corn, switchgrass and miscanthus rhizosphere microbial communities from Kellogg Biological Station, Michigan, USA - KBS K1-25-1 metaG | ecosystem: Host-associated > Plants > Roots >... | reverse complement strand
TCTCGTTTCAGCCGCGAAGGCGTCGTACTTTCCGCGCATCAGTTTGACTGGCCTGTTCGGATTTCAGAGCAACCAGCTCTCGAGTCTCTTTACTGGTCCAAGCCGGGCATGGACGTTTGTGCCGCAGATCACGCAGCCGATATTCACTGCCGGTCGACTCAAATCAAACGTGAGATTTGCGAGAGCGGAGCAGGAAGCGGCGCTGATTGCATATCAGCAGACGATCCAAAACGCATTTCGAGAAGTCTCGGACGCGCTCGTGCAGTATCGCAAAGTTAAAGAAATTCGCACTCAACAGGAGCTGTTGGTAACAACTCTCCAGGATCGCTCGCGCCTCGCGCATCTCCGATACGAAGGAGGCGTGGACACATTACTCAACGCGCTCGACGCCGATCGAGAGCTTTTTGACGCCGAGTTGAACCTGACGCAGACAAAACGTGATGAATTGGTTTCGATGGTCCAACTGTACAAGGCGCTTGGTGGTGGTTGGCAACAATAAAGAAAGGGAAGAATAAATGAGCAGGAGTTTGAATGAATACGTAACCCTCGGACGATCTGGACTGCGAGTGAGCCCGCTGTCCCTGGGAACGATGACGTTTGGCACCGAGTGGGGCTGGGGTTCAGAAGAAGATGTCGCGCGCGACGTCTTCAACACTTACGTCGACGCCGGCGGAAACTTTCTTGACACGGCGAATGTTTACACCGAAGGTCGCAGCGAAGAGCTGCTCGGGAAGTTTATCAACGAACGAGGCTTGCGCGAGCAGGTTGTGCTTGCAACCAAGTTCACTTTCAATCCGCAACCGGGCAATCCCAACGCAGGAGGCAACGGCCGCAAGAACATCTATCGCTCGCTTGAAGATTCACTTCGACGATTGAAAACAGATTACGTCGATCTCTATTGGCTTCATGCGTGGGACACCGTGACGCCGGTCGAAGAGGTCGTGTCGACGTTCGGCGATCTGATTCGCGCAGGAAAAATTCGGTACTATGGTTTCTCCGATACGCCTGCGTGGTACGTTGCGCGTGCGAAAACAATTGCCGAGCAGGATCAAAGGGATGGCCTGGTCGCGCTTCAACTCGAATACTCGCTGGTCGAACGTAACATCGAACGCGAACACATTCCGGCGGCGCAGGAGTTGGGACTCGGTATTACACCATGGAGTCCGCTCGCCGGAGGTTTTTTAACCGGCAAGTATCAACAGAAGGGCGACACGGGCGAAGGTCAGGGACGTTTGCAGATTGCGAAGGATTCTGGGAATCCAATCTTCCAAAGATTTACGACTCGCAATTGGCAAATTTTAAAGGTGCTTACCGACGTGGCGAAGCAACTCAACCGGCCGGCGTCACAAGTTGCGCTGAATTGGGTTGCGACTCAACCCGGTGTAACGTCGACGATCATCGGCGCTTCGAAGTTGGCCCAACTCGAGGACAACTTGCGTTATGCTGAGTTTGAGATACCTGCGGACTTGCGAAAGAAGCTCGATGAAGTAAGTGCGATCGAGGCAGTGCATCCGTACGGTTTCTACAAACCTGATTTCCAGGGCTGGATAAGCGGCGCCACTGGTCTGCAACCATGGACTCCTGCGCGCGTGTACGCACCACCCTCACAGGAAATCGTTACGGCGCGAGCCGCCACTGCTGATTAATAAAGGAGGTCAAGCTGATGCCCATAATTGACGGAATGCTACAAGAACTCGAGCAGGAAGCTGCGACGACTCGACGCGTATTGGAGCGTGTGCCAAACGAGCACCTCGCGTGGCGACCGCACGAGAAAGCAAGAACCCTCGGCGAATTATCACATCATGTCGCTACGGTTCCCGGAGCTGTGGCGCATCTCGTCGCCAGTCAAACTACTGTGCAGGCGCCGCAATTCAAAGATCCGCAACTGCAGAATGCTTCGGAGTTGCTTCCGATGCTCGACGACAGCATCGCGAAAGCTAAGAAGGCGCTCAGCGGTATGAGCGATTCAGATCTGATGGCGACGTGGCGGATGATGCAGGGTGAACGTGAAATACTTGCGATTCCACGTGTGGCCATGTTGCGAACGGTCATGCTGAACCACTGGTATCACCATCGCGGGCAGTTATCGGTGTACCTGAAGCAGCTTGATGTGCCGATCCCGTCGATCTATGGTCCAAGTGCGGATGAGAATCCGTTTACATGAGGTGGTCGGTATCGATCTCGGCGGTGTCGTGGTCCTTCCGCGGCACCGGTTCTTTTTCGCGACGATCACGTGTTGAAAGAAGCAACTCAGTTGTTCCTTCGGTGATTGACGCCGCGGGTAAAGCTGTGGTGACGGAAGGGTTAAAGCCACGCTGAGGGCTAGTTGTGAGACTCTTCGTCGTGAGCGTCGGATTTAGCGTGCGATGAATTTGCCATGCGCCTTGAATCAACAATAAAAGAGCGTAGGCTGCGAGCGGAACCGCAACCCACAATAAAGGGGTCTTAATCGCACCTTTAGATATGAATATAGCGAGGACGGGAAGCACTGCCGCCAGCAGCATGAGCATTGCAAACACGATGTTGTGAAAACTGCCACGCACGTTTCTCGTGAGCCGCAGTACCTCCATCTCCGGCACATCCAGCACGAGCGGCGCACCACAGCGACGGCAAAAGTGAGATTCGTCAGTTACCTGTGTTCCACATGCGCGACAGGCTGACATCGCGAGGCGCTCGGTCGCGAGTGCAACAGCAGCTTCTGCTTCGCGCGCCAGTGTCTGGCGGTCGCCTTTTGTCATGCGCATGTAGCTCTTGATCTCGTAGCTGAATGTGGCGAGAACTGAGACGTCGTTCGTTTGCTTCAGCGAGATCGTGAGCGTCGTCGGATAGTCCAAAACGTTCAGTGAACAGTCCCACATTGCGCAGCCTTTCGCGGTGCGCTTCGCGTAGATCGGTTGCTCTCCAAGAACTTTGTAACCCAGCTTCTGAATCGCCTCGATCAGTCGAGCGCGCACGCTTCCAACTTCTCCCGGCATAGCGAGCGTCAGATCGTGGTCGCTTACCGTGGAGGCTGACATGTAATCAGTGCTCATATTTTGTGTTTCCAGTCTCAGGATTGCGGAAGTTCATTTCATTACGATTCGAAATGAGCTGAGGTTTCGACTAAATCACGAGATCCTGGCGCGCAATTTCCCGCTTAGATCCTGAGCTTCCCATTTACTCCATTCCGCAAACGCCTGGCGCAAGTGTTTACTGCGAAGCTTGACGAAGTGATTTAACAACCAGACGAAAGCAGCTACCTGCGCGGTGTCTTTGTTTTTCCGCGCATTGTTGATCTGCTTACCAATGTTCTCGATCCAGACGTCGCAATCGTGAAGATCGCCCAAAGCAGTTTGTACTCGCGCGGCACGCTTGGCGTAAGTTCCGATGGAGCGCCCCCAGCAACTCTGAAAAAGCTCGATCGCGTAACGCAGACGCTTCGCGGCAATGCGCATCTCGTGCAGTGTTTCGACTTCGAAGGGGTTGAACAGACGGTGACTGAGTTTTTCCAGCTCTTTTAGACGACCGAGGATTACCTCGCGAGACATTTGCCGGAAAATGTGCGCCGTAGTCGTGTTTCGTGGGGCGGTAGCAACATCAACACCGGCAATGAAGTCCGACTGCAATTGATCGAGCTGGGCCTTCTCGAGAATGGCCTCGAGTTGCTTCCGCGCCTCGTTACGAATTTCTTTTCGCGCGTCGATGAATTGCTTGAGCGCGGACGAGACTTCCGACGGCGCCTTCGCATCGATCTTCTCCAACGCCATAATCGCGACGTCCTGGTCGCGAACTTCGCCGAGTGTATCGGCGACGTTCTTCAGTCGTTTCTGAACGGCGGTGAGGCCTCGTTTGCGTAGGTACGGCATGAAATCTCGCAGTGCACTGCGCAAACGGCGCGAGGCGACGCGCATCGAGTGAACACCCTCCGGATCGGACCAATCCAGGGCCGCCTCGTGAAAGCCATACAGTTCCTCAAACCTCGTAACCAGAACCAGTTTTATGCCGATAGTTGCGACGGAATCACAATTGATTCCCTTGACTCGTTTAGCTTTGGCCATTTGACTTTGATCATGCGCGATACTTCCCGCGTCCGGGTGCTAGAATAACGGTCCAACACTGAATTAGAAAAGTCCGGAATAGAAAAGTTTAGAGCGATTTCAGATTCTCTTGAATAAGAGTTACCCAGACTCTAATGTGGGCTGCCTGGATGAATATGGCAAACAATCCTCCCCCACCTGCTCCAACTCCTCAGCGGCAGGCGACGGCCGCTGAGGAGTTCGTGCGATCGCTAATGGAGCGCTACGCGCAATATCACGAGCACAAGGAGAACATGGCGTACGGTGGCTTTACCGTTTTCGCCGGTGCTGTTGTGGCAGCTCTCGTCACCACCGCCTGGCCACCGGACTGGGGTCTGTACACACCCACCCTTGCGCCTGGTGCCGCGCTCGCGCTCTTCGTGGTCACGTTCGTATATCTGAGATACCAGCTACATCGCCGACGGTGGGCGGCACTGCGAGTAGCAGGATGTGAGCACGTACTCGCAAAGTGGAGTCGGAACGGGCCGACATCGAGAGACCTCGAGAGGATAGCGGGGGGTGACGCGGAGATTCCTGGCGCCAATCGGGTTGTCGGCTGCCTCTGGTGTCTACTAGGCTGGGTCTGCCCCCCTGTGGCCGAAGTCCTTGCCATTAAGAGAAGAGACGATGCAGACACGGCGAACTACCCCAGAGCCCTTGTGGAGAAATGGCGGACGATAGTCAAAACAGACGCGGTGATGCACGAGTGGATTATCTTCAGCACAACTTGGGTCTTGGGAGTAGCACTTTTCGTTCGTAGTTGGTCGTGTCCCTGCAAGATTGATTTAATTCAGAAGCACTTTGCGGCTTTGATTTGCGTTTCGATGGCAGCATTGACGTCAATGTGCGTCGTGATTCTCTTGAGGTGCACTGCAGGGCCAATTAGATTCAACGTCCGTGGGTTTAGATTCAAAGGTGCTTCGGGCCCAGTTGTTCTTTGGGTTGTGTGTTTCCTCGCTATTGTGGTTGCTATAAAGTTACTTTGGTGAAATTGGTTAATGCGGCGGGCTTTACTCAGATTATCCATCCTCATCGCAGCTTTCATGGCTGGAGTTATTGTCCCATGAACAAGACGCTACTCACTTTGACTCTCTGCTTGATCACGGTCTTCGTGGCCTCGGCGCAGACGCCTGCCCTCACTGATGAAATAAAAAAGCTGGACTTTCTGGTCGGCGAGTGGAAAGGTGAGGGCTGGAAGTTTCGTCCAGACGGTTCACGGGAAAACAGTTTCACGCAGAAATCTAAAGTACAAATCAAAGATGTCTCTTTACTTCGCGTAAAAGACGAACGAACATACAAACCGGTCATCAGCTCCGGCAAGAATACAATTTTCCTTCCCGGCACGCCCGTCTTCCACTCTTCATCTCTTGAGGCGAGTATTTATTATGACGATAAATTAAAGTTGTATCGCTGGCGGGGCGAAAACCGTTACGGACGTAAGGATCCGCTGGAGGCAAAACTCGTCGGTAACAAAACCCTTCAATACGGAATACGATTCAGCACGCCGTTAGAACCGGCGGATGGAAACACAAGGATTACGATTCAAATTACCGATGCAGGTGAATGGCACGAAACGTTCGAAATCTGGCACCGTGACAGATGGCTTCTAGTCGAAGAATCAACGCTGAAAAAGATCAAATGACCACTTCACTAAGCGTAGACAAGATACACCCAAGCCAAACTTTGCAACATGGATTACGACACGACTGACATAGCCGTTGGCTACGATCGCGGTCGCGACCACGGGCCGGAGGTTCTACAGCTTTGGATGAATGTCGTCTCCTCGTACGTGGGGAAGGAACGCATCAATACAATCCTCGATCTGGGGTGCGGCACCGGGCGCTTCACCGAAGGCCTCGCGGAACATTTCGATGCGAAAGTTGTCGGGGTTGATCCGTCCACAAAGATGTTGGACCAGGCGCGAACGAAACTGCGTGACCGCCGGGTGCGATACGAACTTGGTCGCGCCGAAGCGATACCTCTTCCGAATGATTCTGTGGACCTGATCTTCATGTCGATGACTTTCCATCACTTCGACGATGCGAGGCTCGCGGCGCGCGAGTGTCGCCGCGTGCTTCGCGATGGTGCTGTTGCGTTTCTGCGGACAGGTGTTCGCGACCGCATTCCGTCGTATCCCTACGTGGAGTTCTTTCCCGAGAGCCGCCCGATTCTCGAAGATACTCTCCCGAGCGCGGCAAAGATACGTGAGGTTTTCGAGTCAGCAGGATTTAGCACGGTCGACACGGACCTCGTCACTCAGACCATCGCACCGGATTACGTCGCTTATGCGGAGAAACTGGCAGCGGGAGCGGACTCAGTCCTCGCTCGCTTATCTCCGAGCGATTTTCGAGCCGGCATGGACGCTTTGCAGGCCCATGCTACCCGCACTGGCGACAAACCAGTCACCGAACCGATTGACGTATTTGTTTTCCGATAGTAGTAGTTTGGGCCACAAAAGGCACAAAAAACACGAATAAAAATTTTGTGCATTTTGTGAACGGCGCCGCACCAGTTACGCTCAGAGCCACGTTGTCAAAGCAACTCAACCACACCTGGATACTGCTGGTCCATCAGCTACCCGCACGACCGACAAACCTGCGCGTTCGCATCTGGCGCAAACTCCAGAAGCTCGGTGCGGTGGCCATTAAGAATTCCGTGTACGTGCTTCCCGCGAACGATAAGACGAATGAAGACTTCCAATGGTTGAAGCAGGAGATTGAATCGGCCGGCGGTGAGGCCGCAGTATTTCGCGCGGACTCGATCGAAGGCGCAACCGATGAAGAGATCATCAAGGCGTTTCGAGATGCACGTAACGTGGAGTTCACAGAAGTCACCGCAGAATTGGACAGACTGACCGGAAGGATTCGCGAACAATCACGCGCAAAGCATCTGTCACCAGGACGCCTCGCCGCCCACGAATCGGAACTCGACAAAATCCACAGCGAATTAGAGCACGTGATCGCGAACGATTTCTTCGAAGCAAACGGACGCGCAAGTGCGCTGGCGGCATATGAACGGGCGCAAAAAGCACTTCGCGCCTCAGAACATCCGTCAAAGAAACAGGCTCCTCAGAAAGATAAAGGCGCCCTTTCGATCGCCGACTACCAAGGCCGCCGCTGGGTCACGCGGCGCAACATCCATATCGATCGTCTTGCCTCTGCCTGGTTGATCAAGCAATTCATCGACAAGCGTCCTCGTTTCTATTTTGCCGGCGAAGGTGAGACGGTCGAGAACGCGATTCCGTTCGACATGTTCGGAGCGGAGTTCACGCACCACGGTGAAGACTGCACTTTCGAAACGATGCTCAAGCGTTTTGGATTGACTGAAATAAAAGGTTTACGTGAGCTGGCAGAGATCGTGCATGACATCGATCTCAAAGACGAGAAGTTTCACCGGCTCGAGGCCTCCGGACTAAACACGGTCATAAATGGTTTGAGTGAGAATCTTCGCGACGATCGAAAACTTTTGCAACAGGCAAGCGTCATCTTCGACGGTCTTTTCACGTTGCTGGATAAAGGGCGGGAGAAGAAAAGACGCCCTGCGCAAAAGAAATGAGCGAAGCGGAAAAGGATGCGAGCTCGCGAACGCCCTCATGGCGTGAGGCATGTCTCTACTTCCTCTTCCTCGGCTTCGTAAGCGTCGGCGGACCCGTCGCGCAGATCACTATGATGTTCAACCACATGGTCGAGCAGCGCAAATGGCTCACCAAAGATCGCTTTGTGAAGATCATGGCCTTCTGTCACATGCTGCCAGGTCCGGAAGCGTTACAACTCGCGATCTACGTCGGTTATCTCAAACGAAGATTCTGGGGTGGGATTCTTGCCGGGCTCACGTTTGTGCTTCCTGGCGCCGCGGTGATGATCGTTTTGAGCTGGCTTTACGTCAGGTACGGGAAGCTACCTCAGGTCACTAACGCACTCTTTGTTTTAAAGCCTGCCGTGCTCGGCATCATTACGGCAGGAATCATCAAACTCAGCGGCGCGGCGATTCGCAATGTCTTTCTTGCGTTTCTTTTGATCGGCGCATTTGCCGGGATGTATTTCGCCGGCATCAACTTCCTGCTGATCCTCCTCATTGCGGGACTCTTGAATCTACTCGTCGACCAGGGATGGCCCAGGATGAAGGCGCGCGCCTCCACAGTTGTAGCACTCGCAGCTCTGATTCCCTTTCTCGATTCGCGCTTTGTGCAGATTGCGTGGTTGTTCTTGAAGACGGGGCTATTCAGTTTCGGCGGCGCTTATGCGGCCCTCGTCTTCGTTCAGCGTGGAGCAGTTGCGGAACACCGATGGTTAACAGACGGCCAGCTACTGGATGGTGTCGCGTTGAGCATGGCGACTCCTGGACCGTTCATGTTGTTCAGCGCGTTCGCGGGATATCTCGCCGGCGGGGTCGCCGGTGCGCTCATCGCGACGTTTTTTGTCTTCCTGCCATCGTTCGTATTCGTTCTCGGCGGGGCACATTACGTGGAAAAGCTCCAGGATAACAAGCCGGTTCAAGCCTTTCTGGCCGGAGTCAGTGCAGCGGTTGTCGGCGTTATCGCCGTGGTTTCCCTGGACCTGATCCCGGAAGCTCTGGTTGGATGGCCGAGCGTCATCATATTTCTCAGTGCCTTTCTCCTCATCGTGTGGCTCAAGCTCGACGTTGCTTTAGTTGCAATTGGAGCGATGGTCGGCGGGGTTCTTTACTCGCTGGTTTTCGCAACGTGATTACATCTGCACTATCGCAACGATTTCTCGTTATTGAATCCCATTAATCAGTGTGTTTGACCATAGCGCGAGCGGCTGACGCGACTTGCGATTGTATTTCTCAGCGGCTTGATTGTAGGTCGAAAAGAGTTTTCGCTGGTCACAGGTACATTCGATCAACTTTGCTCTTCCAAAAGTCTTTTCGATCACGACCGACATCTTCCAGCCGACGGTGTACCACGGTCCCTGAATACCGAAAAACGAGAAGCCTGTCTGCTGAATTTGTTCGTCAGTCAACTTCTGCTCGAGGATGTCCAATAAGAACTTTTCCACCTTCTTCAAATCGTCGTTGAAGTTTCCGAGATCCTTATCCCAACGCGCGCGGTCTTCGGGATTACTGACTGCGTGCGGGTGAATGTCCGGACCGCCCGCTGCCGCAAGCATTGCGAGGCCTTCGCCGAAACCGCCAATCCAGTTGAGGGTCTTCCGCACGTGTGGCGGCAACTTGCTGATCTCGTCTTCCGCCTGTTTGGACGGACAACTGCCGCCGTAACCGATGTGATGAAGTTCGTGCGCGAGCATGTTTTCAAACTGCTCTCGAGTCTTTTGCGGATCGACGTAAAGAAAGATTGCCGGATCGTTTGTGATATCGAACACAAAGCTATTCTCCCGGGGCTTAATCACCGGGTAGATTTTCGCTTTAATTTGAGCGCCGCGCGGGAGGTAGTCTAACGCGAGGCGTGCAGCGCGAGTGATGTCAGCCCGTTTCCACTTCTCGAACGTTTCTTCGAGAGCTGCCGCGCGTTCTGCGCTTTGATCCGACAGCACGAATGTTTTGAAATCAGCCTCTTCAAACGGGCGCTTCAGGGAAGTTTCACGTTGTTTGAGTCGCGTGTAGCCTTCGCTCTGAAACACTCGCTGCCAGTCTGATTCTGTGATGGGTTGATTGGCTTTTCGTTTCGCGAGAATGGCGAGCACCGCCTCGGATTCATCCGTGACCATTCGTACGTTTAATGCCGGAGTTTGTGCCCACAAACAGGCACAAAATAACCCAATTAGAATTATCGATGTTAACTTCATTACTGTGTTTTGTGCCTTTTTGTGACCTCGATCCTGGTCCTAAGATCAGCCAGATCCTGGCGAATTGAAATGTCCTGTTTGGTCGTCGCACTCAGTTGTTCAAGAATTCGAAGCGCTTCATTGTAATTTGACAAAGCTTCCGCGGTCCGTTTCGAACGCGCTTTGATATCTCCGACCTTGATCAACGCCACCGCTTTGTTGCTGTGAAACTGTGCGTTCGCAGGATCACTAGCAACCATCTCCTCATTGATAGCTAATTGCTTTTGGTAATGCGTGGATGCTCGTTCGAAATCGCCGAGTTTGAAAAACATGTCGCCGACATAACGATGACTCTCAATCAACATGAGACGCAAATCCGTGTTCAGCGGATCTGCCGCGACCAGAGCTTCGCGCATTTCCAATCCGCGCTGTTGTAGTTCCAGCGCGCCCTTCATGTCTCCAGCGAGGTCAGTAGCGCGGCCCAGATACTCGTACGAGATCGTTAGTGCGCGGCGCGAGCGGGCTGCGTTTGGATCGAGGCCGGCGAGCATCTCGCGTATCTTCAACGCTTCTCGCTGGTTGTCGAGTGCGCCCTGC
>Ga0070694_100002772_pt1 | contig 10397 bp, 6 predicted proteins | sample KBSK1251metaG_FD_65470 | JGI IMG/M metagenome (GOLD analysis project Ga0070694, IMG submission 65470) | Corn, switchgrass and miscanthus rhizosphere microbial communities from Kellogg Biological Station, Michigan, USA - KBS K1-25-1 metaG | ecosystem: Host-associated > Plants > Roots >... | reverse complement strand
ATTGCCGCCTGGTTTGATCGCGTAGATTGGTTGAATCGGCGAGTAACCACTCGTTACGAAGATCAGATCGTGCGCGACGAAAGGCGTCGGAGTCGTAATTTCCGACATCGGTCCCAGATGCCATAATTCTTTGCCGTTGGCGGGATCGTAACCACGAATCGCTTTGGGTCCGACGGTGATCAACTCAGCGCGCGTCTTGCCTTCGTAGACTGTCGGCGAACCCCACGAAGGCAGCTCTTCGCGTGCGGTCTTCCAAAGTTCTTTACCGGTCTTGATGTCGTAAGCGGCGATGAACGAATTCTTTTGAATGTCTGCCTGAACGATCACCATTTTCTTGTAGATGATCGGTGAGCTGCCGTATTCCCACTGGTAGTCGACATCGTAGAACCACCCGGCATCGAGCACGCCGAGATCTTTTTTCCACAAGAGCTTGCCCTTGAGGTTGTAAGCGTAAAGACCTTCGGAACCGAAGTTAACGATCAAATACTTTCCGTCAGTCGCCGGCGTCGAAGCTGCGTGTGAAGACTTCGGATGGCGCTTAACTTTCGGAATTCCTTCGTACGCGGTTTGCTCCCAGAGTATCTTGCCGGTTGCTTTATCGAGAGCATAAATCTTCCACGCGTGTTTCGGATCGTCTTTGACTGGGGCGGTCTCGCCGTAAAGTCCAAAGCGAGTTTCGTCTTTGGCAGAGTTGACTGCGGTCACGACGAACACCTTCTTACCCCAAACTACGGGACTCGCGTGCGACAGACCGGGAATTGGAGTTTTCCAACGGACGTTTAGCGACGTTGAAGCGTCAAACTTCACCGGCCGCGCGGGTCCTTCAGCAACTCCAGTCGCGCCTGGACCACGAAACTGCGGCCAGTTCTGCGCGTGTGCGGCAGTCAGAGTAGTGGCGATAAAAATGAATGCTATTGTCAGTCGTGTCATTGAATTCGCTTTCGATAGAAGTTGCTTCACGCAAAGGCACAAAGTTTACGCAAAGGAGGCAAAGGTTTTCTTTTTGCCTTCGTAAACTCTTTGCGCCCTTGCGTGAAACTGTGTTACTGACTCACATCACCAATGCGCTTCATCTGAGTCGCAAACGTTCCCTGTTTCATTGTGGCGCTCGTGACTTTGCCGCCTTCGACATTAAACGTTAGCGTGATGCCGCCGAAGTTAACCGGACGGAACGTCGTGTTATCGAGCGCCATCAGCGGCTGCAATTGGGGACCAAATCCTCCCACCATCAACTTCCCGTCTTTCACGGTAACCGTCGCCTCTGGTCCAGGGTCGCCTTTGTACTTGCCCGCGTAAGACTGAAGCGTGGCGGCGTCGACTTGAAATGGAGGTTTCGCGCCCGCTTTGGTCAACAGCTCCGTGATCGCCGCATTCTTTTGGTCGGCCGAGGAGATTGCGAGCGCGACTGTCAGGCTTTCCGGTTTGAGCGTGCCACGATCCAGTGCGGCCTTCACCAAATCCGTATTGCCTTCGCGGACGCCCGACACCAGCACATCCTCAACTTCCTCGGCGCCTTTTTCCAATAACAGTCGCACGACTTGCGTGTGCTTGCCGTCAATGGCCCAGGTCATCGCAGTAGCTTGATAAAACGTGTCTTTAACGTTCACGTCGGCGCCGTGGTCGAGCAGTATCTTCGTGATTTCGACATTGCCACGTTCAGCAGCCTTGAATAGCGCCGTCGTGCCGTAGCGAAACTTCGCATTAACATCAGCGCCACGGTCCAATGCCGCCGTCACGCCCGCGACGTCGCCCTTGCGAACAGCCTCATAAAGCTGATCGTTCAACTCCTGTTTGGTAGGCGCCGCAGTCTGCAAAAACAAAAGTCCGGCAAGTGAAAAGAGGAAGACCTTTTGTAGCACCAACATGACTTCTCCTCGCGGTGAACAAAGTCCAAAATCAACGACAGATTAACGGATGAGACGGAAACTGCTAGAATCACGAAAAAAAGTGTAACGCAGCAACGTGAGCTTACGTATTCTACATCCACTAGGTTGCAATCGCGCAGCGACTTAATAACCCTTTGTACAGCTTTTCCGCAAGGTCGGAAACATCTTTTTCATTTATCGCGGTGGGCCTTCAAAATGACTAACCTGATCTCCATATATTTGAACCTTTGCCTTGCTTTCGCCGTCGTCAGCGCAGGTGACTGGGCCGAATGGCGCGGACCAGCGCGCGACGGTATCTCGAATGAAAAGAATCTTCCGGCGAAGTGGTCGCCAACCGGTGAGAATCTCGCCTGGAAAGCTCCCTATGGTGGACGTTCGGCGCCCATCGTCGTCGGCGATCACGTCTACCTGCAAAATACCGCGGGTACCGGGGAGACATTGCAGGAACGATTGATGTGCTTCAACGCCGATACCGGCAAGCTGCTCTGGGAACATCGCTTCAACGTTTACCTTAGCGACGTTCCGCCGCATCGTGTCGGTTGGGCCTCTCCGGTCGGAGATCCGTCAACGGGAAATGTCTACTCGTTTGGTGTCGGCGGCAATCTCATCGGTTTCAGTAAAGACGGAAAAGTTTTGTGGGAACGATCGCTCGGCGAAGATTTCGGACTGCTGACTACACATGGTGGACGCACCGTGTCGCCGATTATCGATGGCGATCTCGTGATCGTGAGTGGCGTGACGTTCCAGTGGGGCCAACACGGACGCGGCGCACATCGCTTCATGGCCTTCGATAAAAAGACCGGCGAGACGATGTGGGTGAGTGCTCCCGGCGGCCGTCCTTACGACACGACTTATGCACCACCGATCATCGTCAACGTCAATGGAACGAGGCTGCTGATTCAGGGAGGCAGCGACGGCTTTGTCTACGCAATCAAGCCGCAAACAGGTGAGCCCGTATGGAAGTATGAGATCAGCAAACGCGGACTCAACACCGGCGTTGTCGTGTACAACAATGTGGCCATTCTCACTCACAGCGAAGAGAACCTCGCGTCGAGCGAGATGGGCATGATGGTCGCTGTTGACGCCACTGCCAAAGGCGACATCAAGCCGGAACAGATCAAGTGGAGCACTTACGGTTGGCAGGGAGGCTTCTCTTCCCCTGTGCTCGACGGCGATCGCATGTATCAGATCGACAACAGCGCCAACATCGCCGCGTTCGATGTAAAGACCGGCAAGCAACTCTGGCTCAAAAATCTCGGCACGATCCAGAAGGCGTCGCCGGTTCTCGCTGACGGCAAGTTGTACGTCGGTACTGAGAATGGAAAGTTCTTCATACTCAAACCATCTGCCACCGGATGCGAGATTCTCGATGAGGATCAGTTGGAAACCAACGGCGTAGAGGAGAAGATCATTGGCTCGGCCGCAGTCGCGAATGGCCGGATCTATTTCGCAAGTGAAGCTGGTCTCTACTGTATTGGCAAGAAAGCGAGTCGCACTTCTTCTCACACCACCGCGGGCGCCGCCGCCCAGGGAACGACAGTCAGCTCGAATCCAGCAACCTTCGTTCAGGTCGTCCCAACTGAACTGATACTCAAGCCCGGCGACAAAGTGAACTTCCGCGTTCGACTCTTTGACGCGCAGGGCAACTTTATTCGCGAAGAACCCGCAGCAACGTGGTCGCTCGACAAGTTGAAAGGCGCCGTTGAGAATGGTCACTTCACCGCAGCCTCTGACGCGATCGCACAGGCAGGTCTGGTCAAGGCAACAGTCGGTGACTTGAGTGGAACTGCGAGCGTGCGCGTGTTTCCGCCGTTGCCGTGGACTGAGACTTTCGATTCCTACGCCGTAAACACACTGCCCCCGACGTGGGTAAACACGACGCTTAAGTTTAGCGTGCGCGAGCAGAACGGAAACAAAGTGCTCGCGAAGTTAACGGAAGGGTCTTCGTTGCTAAGTCGCGCTCGCGCTTACATGGGACCATCAGACTGGTCCAACTACACGGTTGAAGCGGATGTCAACGCCACGACAAAACGACGGCAGCAAGGCGATGCCGGCGTGATCGCACAGCGCTACGTTTTGACTATGTACGGCAACAGCCAGATGCTCCATCTCGAGCCATGGCAACCTGAAACCGCTCGCACCAGGAGTGTTGCTTTCGCGTGGAAACCTGACACCTGGTACCGTCTCAAACTTGAAGTCCAGAATCTTCCGGATGGCAAGACGCGCGCGCGCGGCAAAGCATGGCCCGCAAACGAACCCGAACCATCCGCATGGCTGATTGAACGCATCGATCCGATTCCGAACCGCCAGGGAGCGCCTGGAATTTTTGGCAACGGTCTCGCTGAACTCTACTTCGACAACATAAAGGTGTACGCAAACAAATGAGATTCAAAAGCTTTAACTCCAACGCAATTATTAATCGCCCGACTGCTCTAATGTGCGCGCTGCTCCTGTTGACTGCCGCGGTCTACTGCCTCGCGCCGTCCGCATCGGCATCCGATCCAGGCACGGGCGATTGGCCCATGTGGGGCGGCACACCGGATCGCAACATGGTGTCAAACATGAAAGGACTGCCGACGAGTTGGGACGTCAAGACAAAGAAGAACGTAAAGTGGGTGGCCCAACTCGGATCGCAATCTTACGGTAACGTCGTCGTCGCGGGTGGCATGGTTTTCGTCGGCACCAATAACGAGGGATTGCGGGATCCGAAGATCACTGGCGATAAAGGCGTGCTGATGGCTTTTCGTGAATCCGACGGCGCGTTCATGTGGCAGATGGTCCATGACAAACTGGCCACCGGTCGCGTAAACGATTGGCCCTACCAGGGCGTCGCGTCTTCGCCGTTGGTCGATGGCGATCGTGTCTACTACGTGTCGAATCGCGCTGAGTTGGTTTGTCTCGATACCCAGGGTTTTCGCGATAAAGAGAACGATGGACCAGTGACGGACGAGAAGCTGACAGGCGAGACAAACGCCGACGTAGTTTGGAAGTTTGACATGATGGAGGAAGTAGGGTCGTTGCCGCACAACCTCGCGAATTCTTCGCCAGTCATGTACGGCGATCTCATCTATGTCAGCACTTCGAATGGGCAGGATGAGAGCCACGTCAACATTCCGTCCCCAAAAGCACCGGCGATCATTGCCGTCAACAAGAAGACCGGCAAACTCGTTTGGGAAGACAATTCCGTGTTCGACAAAATTCTGCACGGACAGTGGTCATCGCCAACCATAGGAACGATCGGCGGTGTGGTCCAACTCATTCACGCGCAAGGCGACGGATGGATTCGTGGCTACGAAGCGCTGACCGGCAAGAAGCTCTGGGAATTTGATACGAATCCGAAAGATTCAGTGTGGCCCAAGACACGCAACGAGCTGATCAGCACGCCAGTGGTCTTCGATGATCGCGTTTACATCGCGAATGGACAGGATCCGGAGCACGGCGAAGGCGTTGGACACATGTACTGCATCGACGCTACTAAGCGCGGCGATATCACCAAGACCGGCATGGTCTGGCAGTACGACAAGATTCGTCGCTCCATCTCCACGCCGGCCATCAAGGATGGACTGGTATACGAAGCTGACTTCAGTGGCTTTCTCCACTGTCTCGATGCGAAGACCGGGCAAGTCTACTGGACGCACGATCTGTTCGCGGCCATTTGGGGATCACCGATGCTGGTCGACGGGAAGATTTATCTCGGCGATGAAGATGGCGACGTTGTGATCATGCAGGAAGGCAAAGTGAAGAAAGTCATCGCGGAAATAAACATGGGCAGTTCGGTTTATTCTTCGGCCGTGCCGGCGAACGGAGTGCTGTTCATCACGAACCGGAATCAGCTTTTCGCGATTCAAGAAGCAACTGCGGGTAAGCCGTCCACCGCGAAAAACTAGCCACAACAAGGCACAAAAGGCACATAAAGGATCTTTCTTTGCGCCTTTTGTGCTTCTTTGTGGCCAAAACACGATGAAGAGTTTTGATTTTCAACCTCGCACCCGCGTGATCTTTGGCGCAGGAACCGTGGAACGTCTCGGCGAGTTGGCGCGCGAGCTGGGTTTCAAGCGCACGCTGCTCGTTGCGGATCACGGTCTGGTCGCGTCAGGACACGTCGATGAAGCAGTCGGACCGTTGCAAAACGCGGGCGTCGAGGTGTTTCGCTTTCACGACTTCGAAGTCAATCCCGACACACTGATGGTTGAGAATGGGGCTAAAGCGGTCTCGTCTTTAAAGATTGATTCGATCATCGGTCTTGGTGGCGGGAGTTCGATGGATTGCGCCAAGGGAATCAACTTCCTGCTGACCAACGATGGTCGCATGGCTGATTACCACGGCTATGGCAAAGCAACTCAACCGCTGTTGCCGATGATCGCGATCCCGACAACCGCCGGCACCGGCAGTGAAGCACAAAGCTACGCGCTCATCTCAGACGCAGAGACTCACGTGAAGATGGCCTGCGGTGATCCGAAAGCTGCGTTTCGTGTAGCGCTTCTCGATCCGGCCCTGACCGTCTCGCAACCACGCAGCATTACCGCAACCTCCGGTTACGATGCGATTGCTCATGCTGTCGAGACGTACGTCACACTGAAACGAAATCCCATCTCTGAACTCTTCTCACGCGAGGCGTGGCGACTGCTCGAGCCAAATTACGAACGTGTGCTCAGTGAACCCGATAACCTGACTGCCCGAGGCGCTATGCAATTGGGCGCGTTTTATGCCGGCCTCGCGATTGAGAACTCGATGCTGGGCGCAACGCATGCTTGCGCTAATCCACTGACGGCGCGCTACGGAACCGCACACGGCGCCGCGATCGCGATGTTACTGCCAACAGTGGTTCGCTGGAATGACAAGGCCGGGACTAATTACTGGTCGCCCGGAGAGCAACTGGCGCTCAGGCTCGAAGAGCTTGCAGAGGCCGGCGGTTTGCGCGCGAATCTGCGAAGCGTTGGCGTCACTGAGACGGAATTGCCTGAGCTGGCCGCTGACGCCGCTCAGCAGTGGACCGGGACGTTCAATCCCAGGCGACTCGATCAGCAAGGAGCGATTGAGATTTACCAATGCGTCTATTGAAGAGTTTACTCGTGCTCGTTTGCTTCGCGATCTCTGCGATGGCCCAGGAGGCTCCTGCCGAGAACTGGTCTCAATTTCGCGGCAATCAACAGTTGACCGGAGTATCGCAATCGAGAGTGCCTGATGCGCTGAAGCAAGTGTGGACTTACGAAGCAGGCGACTCGATCGAGTCGTCGGCAGCAATTGTCGGCGGTACCGTTTTTGTCGGTTCTCAAAAAGGGGAGCTGGTGGCGCTAAGTCTCGACAATGGATCGGTCTACTGGAAGTTCGCGACGGGAAATCCGATCGGTGAGTCGTCACCGGCTTACGGCGGCGGCACGGTCTATATCGGTGATTTGGGCGGGTGGCTGAATGCGCTCAATGCGTCAGACGGAAAAAAGTTGTGGGCCTTCAAGACCAACGGCGAGATCAAATCGTCGCCGGTCGTCGTCGGCGATCGAGTGTTAATCGGATCTTATGACGAAACCCTCTATTGCCTCTCGACAAAAGACGGTTCCGTAAAGTGGAGGTTCAAGACGAATGGACCAGTACACTCGACGCCGGGCATCACGGATGGAATGGCTTTTATCGCCGGCTGCGACGAACTGTTTCGCGCGATTCGAATCTCGGACGGTAAAGAGGTTTTTAACGTCTCGTCAGGAGCGTACACAGGTGCGTCGCCCGCGTTGCGCGACGGGTCAGCGTTTTACGGCACGTTCGATAACGAGGTCTTGAGCGTGAATCTGGCGGAACACAAAATCGCATGGCACTACGAACACCCGCAGCGCAAATTTCCGTTTTACTCGTCAGCAGCGGTCACGAGCACGCGTGTGGTCATTGGTGGACGCGATAAGATGGTCCATGGTTTGACACTGGCGGGCAAAGCAGCGTGGACGTTTGCGACCCGCGCGCGCGTGGAATCGTCACCGGCGATTGCAGGAGATCGCGTTTACGTGGGATCGAATGATGGGCGATTTTATGTTTTGAGTTTGAGTACCGGCGCGAAGCTTTGGGAGTTTGATGCGGGTGCGCCGCTGTCGGCCTCACCAGCGATCGCAAACGGGCGGATTGTGATTGGAACGCAGGACGGAAGATTGTATTGCTTTGGCTAAATCCATCCACAGATTACACCGATAAAAATCTGTGTAATCTGTGGAAGCTATTTCAAGACAGCTACAATTGTGAGAATCAGTTTCTTCATCACTTTCGACCTCCAAAATACTTCGCGAGTGTTGTCTCACGAGGCTTCTGCGTCAGCAGCGACACGACGATCATCAGCAGCACGGAAACGATCACCATCGGCACGACCGGCATGAATCCGAAGACCGCTGTACCTCCGGGCGTTCGCGATAACACCTCGACACCACCGGGCGCCCAGAGAACCGTCGCTGGTCCAGGCGCAGGCGCCGGCACTATCGCCTGTAAGACCGCGACTGCGATCACCGTCAAGGCAGTCCAAAGCGTGACTGCCAGCGCGCCCCACTTCGTGCTTCCCTTCCAGAACAATGCGGCGACCAATAACGGCGATAAGGCCGCATAACCTGAAAACGCGTATTGAATCGCAAGCTCAAAGATCGTTTCCGGCGCGCGCAATGCGACCGCATAAGCAAAGATCGTAATTAGGATAATGAATATGCGTCCGGTCTGAACCTGCACGTGCTCACCAAAACGTGCTTTGCCGCCGTAAAAGGCGAAGACGTCCTCCGTGAACATTGTCGAGAGAGCCAGGATCTGTGAATCACTTGCCATCACCGCGGCCATGATGCCCGCGCCCAATAACCCCGCGAGCCAGAGCGGCGCGTATTGGTGCAACAGCAGCATGATGACGTCGTCGCCCGCTGACTGTTCGCGCAACTCGTCACGCTTTTCCGGCTCCATGTTCTTGCCTTGCGTGGCCAGCACGCGGCGCGCTTCCTGCTTCGCGCGAATCTCAGGCATGTCTACACGATTGGCCATCACGCCGAGAAACACGCAGGGCAGCCAAATCGCGAGAATGCAAAGCGGATAAAAGATCACCGTCTTTTTGAACTGGGCCATCTTTCGGGCCGTCAGACAAAAGATCAGGATGTGCGGGAAAGCGATGGCTGAAAGCGGAATGAACGTGTAACTGAAAAAGTAGTAAGGCGAGATTCGTTCGCGCGTTAGCAGCGACGCCATCGGTGATGCTTGTATCGCGTGTGCCGCGGTGCTGAACCCGCCCATGCCCACACCGATCACGATCAGTGCAATCGCCCCGAAACACAGGAACAATACGGTTTGGAAAGTATTGACCCACGCCGTGCCGCGCATGCCGCCAAAGAACACGTAGCTCATCACTACGAGTGCCACAATCGCGCCGCCAAACCAGAATGGAACGAGTCCGTTGCTGATGGTGTAGAGCGTGGTGCCGCCGCCCATGATGCCGATGATGATGTAAGGCACCAGCAGGACTGCCTGGACCACGAAGATGACTGTTCCAATGTGACTGCACTCCCAACGATCCCTGAACATCTGCACCGGCGTCATGAAGCCGTGTTTTTTACCCAGTGCCCAAACGCGTGTGCCGATGAGAAAGATCGTCAGTGGAATCACCAAACCTGACGATGACGCCATCAAGCCGAAAGTGACAATGCCGTTCGTGAAAGCGTGACCTGATGAACCGAGAATCGCGAACGCGGTCATGTTCGTGCCGAACAGTGAAAAGAGAAACACGAATGGACCAAGCGAACGGCTCGCGAGAAAGTAGTCTTCCGCGTCCTCTTTGCTGGAAGCACGACGGAAGGCAAAAATACCGATGTAGAGAACAGCCGCGAGATAAAGGAAAACAACGATTGCAGGAATCAAGCGCGCTGGTCCTCCCTGGTAATTGCTTCTTCAACGTCTTCTTCAAGGTGAGATGGCCAGGCGTAGGTTACGAGCAGCCACATCAGCAGCGCCGCGGCTATGGAAAAGCAACCTTGATAGAAGAGTCCGATGGGGATGAAACCAAAAACCAGGTAGGAGCTTCGCCAGAACCAAATGTCCTGATGAAGCACGTAGAGTACAAGCACAGCCAAAACAAGCAGGATGTTTTTCACGGAGGCGAGAAAGTATCAAGCCCGTTTGGTGAGTGTCAAGGGCCACAAAAAGGCACATGAGTTACATAATGAATTTGATCCAAAAATCAGTATGTGACTTATGTGCTTTTTTGCGACTCAACTATGGCTGACGCCTTTGGCGCGCAGCGCTTTGAGATGATGAGTATCTATGTGGTGACGTTTGATCATGCGGTCGAGGGTCTTGCGATCCACGGCCAACACGCGGGCCGCGGCTTGTTTGTTCCCGCACGTGTGTTCGAGCACTTGCGCAACGTAACGCCCTTCGATCACGGATAACGTGACCCAGTCGTCGTTCACAGCAGGTTCAGTGACGATCGCTTCGTCTTGAACACCGTAATTGCGAACACACTCCGGCAGATCTTTCGCGCGAACGGTACCGTCGCACATCGCGACC
>Ga0070694_100002770_pt1 | contig 10402 bp, 17 predicted proteins | sample KBSK1251metaG_FD_65470 | JGI IMG/M metagenome (GOLD analysis project Ga0070694, IMG submission 65470) | Corn, switchgrass and miscanthus rhizosphere microbial communities from Kellogg Biological Station, Michigan, USA - KBS K1-25-1 metaG | ecosystem: Host-associated > Plants > Roots >... | reverse complement strand
GAGGAATTGAAAATTAAATCCCTGGAGCTTGGGATGAACCCATCTACTGGATGTCTCCTTGATATCTATGAGTCCAACGACAGGGTCTATGTCGACGGCAAATGGATCAAGGTCACTACTGACATGAGGGAAAAGATCACACGGGTAGTTGAGCTACTGAAGGCAGTAGAGAAATCGGTGAGCACATTCTCTCAAATGGACATCCTGGAAACACGGATGATGCTGGCATCAACAGTCGGTGAGGCGATGGCCATAGTTAATGCCGTCGCGGATAAAGACGTGTTCAAGATCGATCTTGGGCAATTACAGCTGGAAGACACGCAGAGTGATAAAGAGAAGAAGAAATGAGACCCATAACCAGAACAGAGCTCGATATTCTCTGTGCTGGTGGGTGCGCCCATCCGAATTGTAAGGAGAAACACCAGTCCCTGGATAATATGTATCCAAATCAACTCTGCCATCCAGGAAAGGGGGTTCAGGTACGCTACGCCCCCAGGGAGGGGTATCTCTACGTGGAGTGCAAACTCTGCGAAGCACCAATCATGATAGTTGAGGTCCGTGATCCAGTATAGACATTACGCGGTTAACAATATCATCCACCGGTATGGAATCCAGTGCTACGCATTTTAGTGCTTTGGCGCATGGCATCCCTGTCGGAAAATGATTTGGATGATCAGCATGAAAGAAACATGGCGCACAAGCAGCAACGCCGTCAAAAGCATAAGCCAGAGAAGTGGTCAATCGTAGTTGAGAAGGAAAGGGCCCATATAAGCCGATACAGGGAACATTCAAAGCAGAACACAGGTGAACCAAAGCGGAATCCGGCGAAACGCAAACATCGCACGTTGAAATTACTGCGGCGGATTGACGGAAACTTAATTTATGACCCATCAAGTTTGTGAGATTTGGGACCTCTTGTGTTAGTTCGATTTGACCAGGTTGGCCAATCAGAAATACCTGCGCTTTCTTGGCTAATGCCAACATTACCGCATCTGTCTTTGGATACGATCGGTATAATCCTGAAGCCAGGAACTGGATACCAACCCTTGGTAAATCCGTCAGTGGATATGTATCCCAAGCCCATTCTTTCTCTTCTGGCGTGACCCGATAATCGGGTTTTAAGTCTGTGAGGGTGATCCCGGCCCGGTGAGCAAACAACTGAGGCATACTCAGTTCTCGTGCTCTGGGATCACCCTCAACAGTGTCCTCAAATGCAATCAGGCTGTCGATCCTGGTCTGTTTATCATAAGGGATCGGCATCTTTTCAACAATTACCCCCAGACCATCAAACACATCATCATACTGCTCTCCGCAAGAGACATGAATCCAGATCTCGGGCCAGCGTTTCTTGAGCTCGCGGATGAGCGGTGTGAGCATGAGTAAATCACCAAACCCACCACCTCGCATCAGCCAGACATCCTTATTGTTCCAATCTTCAGATGGATCGAATTCATCAAACTCTATCGAATAGCTTTTAAGAAGCATCCGTAAAGCCCAGGTCTTGCCATCTATCTGAACTGGACAACGAGAGAGCAGCATCTGGCCAGTGAAAGCGTTGGTAGTGATGTATTCCTTTCCTGGCTCCAGTGATCGGCCGTTTAGTACAGGAACGGGAGCATCCAGGCCTTCAGGAATTTGTAAAATCTGCACGTGAGTAAAGATGCGTCTCGGTAGTTGGTCCTGTTGAAAATCTCAGCTTATAATTGTGATCTTTAAGCCAGTTGAGGATTTCATCTTTGTATGGGTTGCCTTCCCAGATCTCGATGGTCAATAATTCCGGCACACTACGCATCTTGGAAAGAACAGCCCATTCCATACCTTCACAATCCAGCGCCAGGACATCGATTTCCCCGTCGTCGATTTCATCAAAGGTAACCACTGGAACTGTATACCTGGCCATTGGAATCCTGTCCCTGGTTGGGGCCCAGGTTCCCTCAAGATACGATGAGCCATTGTTGTCCAGTAGAATCTGGCTTCCTTTTGTGAAGTCTATCGCATAAGGAAGACTAGGAACATTGAACTGAACCTGTGCAGTAGCAGCCAGTTTAGGATGCGGCTCTATCAGGAGCATATGCCGGCATTTCCCAATAAAGCCCCCAGCTACACTAATTTCCAATGGACCTACCGCACATTCACAGAATGTCCTGCACGGGAGTAATCCCATCCGATCAGCAATCCATGATAAATCGATTTTCCAAATCATGTGAATTTCCCATGCTTTTGAATCATATTGTCCAGCATCGATTGCAATTCGGGATGGAACGCATACCCGAATCTGTCCGGACCCACGTCATAACAAAACAACTTTCCGTTTCGATGCTCTGCTGGTACGAACTGGATGAATTCTTTCTGCAATATTACAATGGCATCGGCCCATCCACATAGCATGCTAATCGTGTCCGGGGTATTAGATTGAACACCGCAGGCCAATGCCTCGTGATTGTATTTATAGGTCAGTATGTATTTCAATCCCACTGACCTCACCTGCCCACCCTGGCAGATTGTTAATACCTTCATAGATAGGTGATTTCCACCAGTGTTTTCTCTTCGTTAAAATGATCGACGTGCCGTTGCCTTACTTCGAACTCAATGGAGTAAGGGTCGTCATCAGGAATCAGACGTAAATGCTTTATTGCGTCGAGGAGGGCTTTTGAACCACCTCCAAGGTTGTCCGCGTCACGTGGTCTAACAGTGAAGGCCGTAAAGCTAACATGAGCGCGTTCATAGCCTTTCGCTTTTCTCTGTGATGATTGATCCAGTGGCGTCCCATGAGCTCGTTCAGACTCGGGATTTTGTAATCCAGTGTAAGGGTTACTTTCAAGGAAGCTTTTGCTGGCACGGGGGAATAGCTTCCTTAATTCCTGTGGATCAGCCATGCTGCGGATGCCCTTGCTTGCTTAGCAAACTCGGTAGGATGATTGCACAACAGGAATAATCCATGATCCAGATCGTCATCTGAATATTCATCGTTCATGTGATTTTTCATTCCGATTTCGCTTAATGTTTGTTTTGATTGTTCCCCATATTGGGCTACTGCCTGCCTCTTGCTGGGTATTACACCATCCCTTGCGGCAGCTAACATACTAAGTGCTTCCCACATCTTCATTGGTTTGATAGAATCCTAATATTTGGTCGAGTACATGGTTTCTGACTGCTCTGATATGGCGGCATCGAAAGTGATCATAATTTGCTTTAACTTTTTTCCATTCCGGATAACGTCGGAAGGTAAAATCCTCACAGTTGCAATTTCCAAGCCCTTTATTGGCAATGAGGTCAATTGAGTAATGTATGGCCGGGCGGCTCCGGGACTGGCAGAGATAATGACCTCGCAATCCGAATTTTGTAATCTTATGGCCACAAAGTGTTCTTTCTTTTACGTCAGGCGTAGCTTGCCTCCAGTTTGATGTTTGCTCCCTGTGACATGCCGGCAGCACGCACCAGGGTTTCGAATGCTTCAATGAAATTTGGGTCGGAGATGTGGAATTCCAGATATTTCTCGATCGTCAGACTGATCGTCATACTGGTTTCTCCGGTTTCACGTAATGAATACGAACCGTACGAACGTAATGTCGAGCCCAGCATCTCTGCAACAAAATTCTCAATCTTTTTTCGGTCCCAGGACTTCTCGAACTTCACCGGCACTGGCCGGCGGTTCCGGATCGGTTGATCCGGCTCCAGAAGGCGGACGGAATACGAGTATCCGCACAGGGTTAATCCTGCATACCAGAAAATAGTCTGGATTGCCCAGATTGTCCTCCCTAACTTTCCAATGAAACGCCCCTGATCGTGTGGGTCTACTGCCAGGAGAAATAGAGCGGAGTTTGGCAGGTGATTTATCTCGGGATTGGGCGTCTTCTTAGCAATAACCGCAACGATGTGCTCCAGCAACGAGCGTAACTGCAAATATTGCGCAGGTTCGCGCTCTTGTACTGCGATCATTTCGGTTCGGGTCGGTAACCAAACCTGAATGTCAATAACACTACAATGAAGAACTACATACCTAAATGGCGAAAATTACCACGATCGATCAAGAAGGAATATGAGAAAGGTTCCACCATTTTTGATCTATCCGTGAAGTATAAAACGGACACGGCTTCGATGCGTACAGCCTTGCACGCTTTTGGTGCCAAAATGCGGCCACCGGGAGGCAGGAGACCAGGCAAGGCTGGCAAACAGAGAAAAATAACAGACGACGATCTTCTCCTGATAATGCGATGGGATGATGAGAATGTAAGCCACAGTGAAATCGCACGCAGGATCAGTGACAGAATCCACAAACCTTTCTCACGGGAAAGAGTTCGGCAACTCTGTCTCCAGGAGGGGCATGCTAAGAGACGAGATCGGATTATTCCGAAGATAGAACAGCTCAGGGCTCAGCGTCTTGTACGCCAACAAGCCAGATATGATCGAATCCGGTCGATCTCTGATGCTTGGAAATCTGGTGCGTCAATAGAAGAATTATCGATGGCGATGTTCGGTGAAAAAGTGAGCGAGAATCGGTCCATCAGTAAGATTTCTATGTTTAGGAAGACTTATGGCGTGGAGTTATTTCCATACAGAAGACCGATCCATTGGTCCAGGGGAAATATGCGCCAACGGGTTAAGCGTATCCGTGAAATGAGCAGGGTGTGGAACGAGACGGGGGATTACCATGTCATACAAAGGCAGTTCCATTACAAAACCTACAATTCAGCCGTTGCTGGAGTAAAAAGATATAGAGACATGTTCCCTCACATGTTTCCTCACAAAGACGAAATATTAAGACGAAAATTATCACAATGAAGAAGAAAAAGAAGAAACCCACACAACAACAGATGGAGCAACTCCACGAGGGGGCCAGGAAAGCACGGGAGGCTGTCAGTAAAATGTCCACCGCTGAACGCAAAATCTTACTGGATAAAGCAATGGCCAGAATTGAGGGATTTCATCCACGGATGGTAAAATTCCGCAATAGTAAAGGAGATATAATCCATATCCCATGCACCCACACAATCGAGGATTTGCTCGGTATGGGTATCAAGGAAATCAGGCTGGAGAGAAAGGGATCTTTCCTGCCTGATGGCTGGTATAAAAACAATTTTCCCCCAGAACATAAAACAACCAAAACACATAGAAAGGCAAAATGAAGACAGATAACGTAGTTAAATCATTGAAGAAATACGGACTCAGGGTCGAACCTTACAAGCGTCCACCGATCGGGGATGATGTGTTCGCCATGACGATTGCGCCACGCCATCGAGAAGGTGTGGTTCTCATGAATCATGGCAATGCCCGGATTCGAGTCCACGGCAGCAAGAAACTCAGGCAAGCAACAATAAGTGTCCACGAAGGTGGAAGAAAAGTTACCAGGCAGTGTAAAGCCTTCTTTAGCACTTCCATACCTTTAACAAAGCCAAGTCCTGATACCATGGAGCGGCTTCTCAAGAGGGAGTTCCGAGTCGTTATGCCCTCGAACTCGGAATGGACTGTTACGGACGTGAAAAGCGAAGTGGTAATAAATAGGCCAGGGTATAAGAAATGGCGTATCACAGGGAACGTGACCGCAGAGGTTAAGGAACCCACCACGAATCACTTCCTGATCGGTATGGATGAAACTCGCCACTTCATCTCTCCGATTTCCAGACATGCCAAATCGGTTCGTGGCGCACATCGGCTCCTGCGGACGAAAGGGGTACCATTTGGTGCACTCAGGCAAGGAGAATGGTTCTTCGTACCGTGTGATCCTGAAACCAGTAGGAGACTGGATACGATCGCTACTAAACAATCTGGTCGTATTCAAATCCGTCAGCTTGACTGGACAACACATGTGGCCAAATCCGCCATCGAGGCTTATGCGGACGACGCTGGATTGGAAGCTGGCTGGATCTACGCCCGTGGATATGTCACGGACAGACGCACTGGCCATCACAGATCTCTCTTCCTGGAGAAGTGGCACAAAGTGGTGAAGAACAAGGAAGCTGAAATCAAGGTCGCTTCCTTCCAAGAGGAAATAGCCCGTCGTCGGCAGCGGACATGGGACTAATCCTGTTCCTCCCAGAACAACTCAAACAACAAACAACGAACAACAAACAACCAATGAAGAACTTGCCAGATACAATAACAGTGACAATAAAGGAAATAGACCGGCAGTGCGCTGGGCACTTCCAGTACGGATCAGGTTGCCTTATCGCAACAGCACTGAAGAGAATGGGGTATAATCACGATACTCCTATTTCAGTCTGCCTGGACTACGTCGAGATCGGCGGGATACGATATAATCCCAACAAATCAATCGGGATACGTGCCCTGCATGCAATAAATGGTCGTGATCATTTTAGCATGCTAGCGGATGGAATCCACTACCGGGAGGGAGTGGTAGGAAAAGTCATTAAACTACAGAAGGAGGTGAAAGTGTGAAGGTAACAATACCAGTAAAACGAAAACACATCGATGGATGTCAAATGAGATCCGTTGATGATTGCGTTATGGCGCGTGCCATGACCGATGCATTACCGTTGGCATCTGAGGTCACTGTTGGAGTATCAGTGGCCCATCTATGGGAGATGAATGGTCGGTTGGAAACTATCCGACTTCCCGAGGAAGTAAGTGCGTTTATCCACAGGATGGTTTTAACCGTTCCTGAAGGCAGACACGCGATCGAGGAGTGTAGCTTCGAAGTCGAAATTCCTGATAAGTTCTGCGCCAAAGAACCGGTCAGGACAGTGGAGGATGTACAGGTCCTCGATGGAGAACTACAAGTGGTAGTTAAACAGGAGGAAGAGCCAGTACCGGCTTAAACATGAAAGTAACAATAAATGTTAGTAAGTACCATATCAGGGAAGGTGATCCACGATACAGTTCTTGCTGTATCGTTCAGAAGGCAATTAGGGATGCCATACCATTGGCATTAGAAGTTGGTGTTTCAATAGACCACTACGCACTGAGATCTTTCGATGGCGAGTGGACCCGACTCTATCTTCCAAGAGAGGTAGAGAAATTCATCTGGATGACACTTGATTATAACTATCTTCCATCACGATTCAGATGGCTTGTCTTAAGGCCATTCTCGTTTGAACTGGATGTGCCTGATCAGTTCGTAGCCAAAGAACCGGTCAGGCCAGCTAAACAGGAGGAGGTGATACAATGTGTTACATCGTAGCATCAGGACCTGGTGGAGCTGGGTATGACTTCCCGGTAGGGAAAATCCCTTACAAGTTCGCAAAGGGTAACTGGATGCAAGTAAACAAAGGAACTTACAAGCTAAAGTGCTTACATCCAGATGGGAGGTCGGATACCTATCTACTGGGACCGGGTCAGAGGATAGTGGCTGACGAGGAGGCCACATTTGAGATCCTGGAGCGGTATCCAGATGAGATGCCTATGCCGCAACCGCAACCACAACCAGAGGAGGAACTGATAGGATCATGAAAGTAACAATACCAATAACCACACAGCACATCTGGAAAGCTAACATGACTTCAACAACATGTTGTGCTGTTGCTAGGGCAATACAGGACGCTATTCCTGAAGCACGGGAAGTCAACATCGGGGTATGGGATGGTAATTTCACTGACCCAGAGTACATGGGAATTGTGATGTTCAAAATTCCGGAACCGATTGCGCTATTCATACGCCGAATGATTCGGACTCCCCGAATATTGAGACCGCTCTTTTTCAGGAAGCGATCATTCGAGTTGGATATTCCGGATTGGTTCAGTCATGAAGAGAAGGTTAAGCCGCGACTTCGATTTTCTCTTCTGGCACGGATATTAGCCCGAGCTGAATTGCTCGGATTACCTGGAATTCTTCGCAATCGAGCAAGTGGTCGTCCTGATGCAGCTCTTTCCAGATCTGCTCCCAGCGACCAGTACGCTTGCTCTGAACGGCCACCTTCATCCGGCTAGTCATATGTCTCTGGTATTTATCAGAGACATCGATCGAGATATGCCAGATTGGTGGTTGATGGAATCTGAGTGAGGAAATTAGGTCCATGGCACCGTTGACCGAAAACTTAATGTACCGGACCCGGTCAAGTGTCCTGGATTCCCAAGCCGTTCCCAAATGTGGATCTCGGAGTTGCACTGTCGAGAATATCCTCTCGATCCGAGTCCCATTTGGGAAACGGTGCCAGAAACTTTTCGTATCACTTCCCCAGATTCCACGCCAGCCGTGCTCCAGGATAAGCCGGCCGGTCTGGTTCGGTCTGTGAGCAAGGTCGACCAGGACATTCTCTCCGTCGATCTTGTTCTCCTTTTGCAGTTGTTCCAGATGTTCGACTGATTCGACCTTATCTGCGAATAGCAACCAGCTTTCGCCATTAGGTCGCTCTTTAGAAGGGGCCATCCAGCGCCGTACTACGGCCCAGAAATGGTTTTCTTGAACGTCTATGGTCAAGATAGCCACGGAAGCCTCCGGCACGTCCTGGAGGCGGTAGGGCTCTGGCCTGATGTCCTCCTGATCGAACATCCTTTCTGAATCCCATGTCTCAGCGAGCCATGAATTGATGAAATTCTGGCGTCCAGACAGGATTCCCTTGGCCTTGATCCATTGAGCGGCAATTGCACCCAGTGAGGTCTTCCGCCCAAGGATCGAATAGAGGCTTGAGAGGTGATATCCATAATCACCAGCCTCTGCCAGAGTGTTGGTGGCATTCCAGACCCCAGCGTTTATTATGGATGGACGCTCGAAATCCTGGATCTCGCCACCGCACTCCTGGCAGCGGTAGTATGCATTGGCACTGACTTTATTTAGATCCCACTCCCCATCAGTTTTCGCTTCATCTTCACTTTCCCTCCACCACCGCAACCCGCATAATCCGTGGGTTTCGGTTTTAACCCTAAACTTGAGCGTAATGCTCTTAGAACACCTCGGACATGGAACCCAAAAATAACGTTGATCAGACTTCAGGAACGCCGGCCAAATCATCCGCTCCGCAGTGGTTGGAGTTGAAGCTTTCACCACGAGCGGAAATGGGAATGTTTTTGTTCGCTCCTCAGCAAGATCTAAAGCAGCTGCTTCGTATTTCGATTGGTCCCCATACTTATCGCACTCATCCATCACCAGGATTCCGCATGGAAATGACGCTAGATTCGCAGGGCTGTTGGAACCTACGAATTTCAGAAACATCGTCAGAAAGTGCTGCTCCATGAAAGCGAACAGGTGGCGATCGATCTCGTTCTTGGTAGTGCGGGGCAATAAGCTCCGTGCATACTCACAGGCCTGAACAAATTTCATCCACCGAGCTTTACTGAAGGAATTAGCCAATTCCCGGTTTGGAAATACCCACATGGTATCCTGGGCGTCCCGGACCAATCGGTAAAGCATCCCAATGATGGTGAGAGTGGTTTTCGCGGACTGTGACGCGAAACAGAGGGTCAGACTCTTCGTCCGACGATCCCCGAAGCGTTCGAGGATCTCCCGACCATATGGAGTCATCTTTAGGTTTAGCCGGCCTCGTATGGCTCCGGTCGGGACCTCTACATTCTTTTCAGCCCAGCTGCATACGGATTCCTTAGTCGGTGGCTTTAAGATCCGGAATAGGAAACTCCGGAATAGCGCTTGTGTATCAGGCATCAGGCAAATGCCTTCTGGGCATCCTCAATGATGGCTGCGCATTCCTGCTCCAGGATATCCAGTGCCCAGGCTGGATCTGTAGGGTTGAGTTTAGCGCTTATGTTTTGAGGAAGAGCGTTAAGTCGTTGAAGGATAATCTCGTATCCCTTCCTGGCTTCAGCCTGGGCTTCAGTTAATGGGATCAGTACCTTCTGCCTCTCTTGTTCCTCGCGGATCATGGATTCAGCTTTCACATTGGCTTCGACCGATCGTGTGTAAAGCGATAGCCATGCACCGATCTTCTGTGCTTTCCCTTCAACCAATGCTTCTCGTAAAAGTCTCCAGGCTTGCCGAACAGCTTCTTTGGAGCCGAGTAGCATATCATCCCCGATGTCCTCAAGGATATGACCATTTGGTCCTGTTTTGGCAGGTCGTGAATCATCACTGTAATCCCGGGAACCGGGTGGACCTGAATGACTCGAACGCTGTCGACGGGCTTCGCGCCACATCCTGGCGTGCTCCAGGGAATCTGTTGGGCAGCCCTTCTTTACCTGGGTATGGACGTACTGAGGCGTGCAGCCCCAGTCACGAGCAATATCGGACTTCTTGACCATTCGGGTAGGTTCGGATACCCAAACAGCTGATTGTCAATTTATGAAAAAGAAATTACGCGAATACATAGATGAAGAAGGAAGACGACAAATCACAATGGCCGAATCAGAAAAACCAGAGGATGAGCTTTGTGATTTCTGCAGTAATATACGTAAACCATTCAAGGTTTATCCATGCAAGGACTTTGAGACCCTTCCTGGGGTAATCTCTCGTGGTGAATGGAATGCCTGTTCGAAGTGTGCAGAATTAATTGACGCCG
>Ga0070694_100002768_pt1 | contig 10403 bp, 10 predicted proteins | sample KBSK1251metaG_FD_65470 | JGI IMG/M metagenome (GOLD analysis project Ga0070694, IMG submission 65470) | Corn, switchgrass and miscanthus rhizosphere microbial communities from Kellogg Biological Station, Michigan, USA - KBS K1-25-1 metaG | ecosystem: Host-associated > Plants > Roots >... | reverse complement strand
TTAGCCCTCCTCTCTCTATCAAGCGAAAACACCGGCTGGTTCCCGTCCCCCCATGCTGATGGGAGTCATATATTTGACCCCCTATGGAGCTTTCGGGCTCGCTCGCCGTGATCACGGGCGCCACCGAGGGAATCGGCCGCGCCACGGCGTTCGCGCTGGGCCGCGCCGGGGCACGGGTCGCGATTTGCGCTCGGACGGCGGCCAACGTGGACGCCACGGTGCGAGACCTCCGTGCCGCCGGCGTCGACGGGATCGGCATGCCGTGCGACGTGTCCGACCCGTCGTGCGTGGCGTCGTTTGCGACCTTCGTCAACCGCGAGCGTGGCACACCGCGGATCCTCGTGAACAACGCTGGAATAGGGCGCTTCAAGCCGCTCCTGGAGCTCCCGCTCGACGACTGGGACGAGACGATGGGCGTCAACGTCCGATCGCTGTATCTGGTCACACGCGCGTTTCTGAAAGGAATGCTCGACGCGGGGACCGGAACCATCGTCAACATCGCGTCCCTCGCGGGAAAGAACGGCGTCGAAGGTGGGACCGCGTATTCCGCCTCCAAGCACGCGGTCCTCGGCTTCTCGAAGAGCCTCATGCTCGAGGTGCGGAAGCGCGGCCTCCGCGTGGTAGCGATCTGTCCGGGCTCGGTCGCCACTGCGTTTGCGGAGAAAGGTGATCGCGTCCGCCCAAACCGCGATCGCGTGCTCACGGCGGACGACGTTGCGCACGCTGTGCTCGCGACGATCACTGTCGCGGACGGCGCGATGATCAGCGAACTGGACATCAGACCGAGTAACCCGTAGAACCGTGTGAAAGGCGTCGAGAAGAGACGTAGAGAAAAAACGTGGAGAAAAGGCGTGAATAACTCACCGATCAGGCGGTGGATGGTTGTACAAACGGACTAGCATCTTCAACACGAGCGCGGTTCTGCTCTCTAATGACACCATCGCCCTTCGTCGACCTGAGTTTGAACGACGTGCGATTGCGAGGAGCGACAGGACTTCCTGTGCGGACCCACGTGCGTAGATGAGGAAGCGCTGGAATTCTCTTATTGTGCCGCGGCCACAAGCCTCTGCGATGTTTGCCGGCACGGAGACCGCGGCGCGGACGAGCTGGTCGCCGAGCGTGAACCGTTCCGTCGAATTGAAGGTCCGGACTTCGTTGATGACGTCCGCCGCAACGGACGAAGCGACCGCATGCACCCGCAACGAGCCCGCGCCAGCTCTTAGAACCATCACGCACGATAGGGCTAGCACCACGACAGGGCGGTATCGTTTTAACGCCTCTCCTCTACGTTTTCCCTCCACGTTGTTTCTCGACGTTTTTTCTCTACGTCGTTCGTCACGATGCTAGACCCCATCCGGAAGCTGCTCGCCGAAGCGGGACGCGCCAAGCAGACACGCGCGTTCTGGCAATCAGCCACCGACATCCTCAGCGAGTGGGCCGGCGGTGCGCGGGTCGAGCTGACATACAAGGGCTTGACCGAGTCGGGCACCGTCGAGGCCGGCACCGCGGGGAAGGCCGGCGAGCCGTATCTCACCGACTATCACGACGCCGAGGGGCGACACGTCAGCGCGAGGTTCCAAGGCCTACCGGCCGGCTTCCCCGGCGACGCCCTGCGCTCGACAATCGAGATCGCGACGCACCTCGCGGTGATGGTCGCCCGGCGGAGCGGGCTCGAGCGCGAGCGCCGGCTTGGAACCTTCCTGGTGGAATTGTCGCGCTGGCTCCTCGCGGCGCCCGAGCGCGAGCTGCTGCTCCGCTACACGCTTCAGAGCGTCACGAGCCTGGTCGAAGCGCAGGGCGCCTACGTCGCGCTGCGCGGATCCGATCCGGACTCGCTGCGTGTGGCGGCAACCGTGGGCCAATGCGCGGAGCTCGACGGCGCCCAGATCATGATCAACTCCAGCGTCAACGGGCGCGTCATCCGGAGCGGTGAGCCATTCCTCACTGACAATATTCTTTCCGAAGAAGGCGCGCAGCGATCGCTGTCACCCTCGGGCACGGCCCGGGCGGCGATGATCGCGCCGCTTCGTACATCGAGCGGAGTGGTGGGCACGGTGGGCGTCGTCCGCTATCAACGCCCCGGGGATCAGTCGCCGCCCTTCGCGTTGATGGAGCTGCAATACCTCTCGGCCGTCGCCGCCTACATCGCCGGCGGCCTCGAGCTGTCCGAAGCGGTGAGCGGAGCCCGAGCCGCCGCGGAGCGCGCCCACGCCATGGTGGACGGGAGCCCGTTGCCGATGGCGCTCGTGGACCGGGAGGGTCGCGTCCAACAGCTGAATCAGGCCGGGTGCCGGCTCCTCGGCATCCCCTCGGAAGCACAGGCCCTGGGGACACACCTCGAGGCGCTGGGCCTGTCCCCGAGCGAGATCACCTTCCACCTCGTGCTGTCGCGTCCGCGCCAGGGCGAGCCCTGGCATGGCCGCGTGCTGGTGACCCAGCCGTCCGGCGACCGCCGCATCTGCGATTGCACGGTGACCGGGCTGTCCGGCGTCGGACCCGACAGCCTGCTCGTGGCCCTCTACGACCGGACGGACGAGCTCCGGGCGCAGCGCGAGCTGATCGCGCGCGAAAAGCTGGCGACGGTCGGTGAGATCGCGAGCGGCGTGGCACACGAGGTGAACAACCCCCTCGCGGCCATTCGAATGGAAGCGGAGCTGCTCGGGCGCGCGAGCAAGGATCCCGAGACGAGCACCACCGCCGCGACCATCACGCGCGAAGTGGACCGCGCCGCCCGCATCGTCCGGAGCCTCCTGCGACTGGCCCGCCGTGCCGACACCACGCCGACGCGGGTCCAGATGAACGACCTGGTGCACGACGTCGCCGAGATTCGGCGCCGAGTGCTGCGCGCGGAGAGCGTCGAATTCCGCACGACGCTCGATCACTCCGCCCCGGCCGTGCTCGGCCTGGGGCAGGAGCTGCAGCAGGTGGTGATCAATTTGGTGACGAACGCGGAATACGTCGTGCGCGGGCGGAAGCCCGCCATCATTCAGCTCCGGACGCAGGCGCGGGAAGGCTGGGTCCGACTCACCGTCGACGACTCGGGGCCGGGCGTGCCCCGGGACATCCGAGGTCGCATCTTCGATCCGTTCTTCACGACCAAGAGCCCCGACGAAGGTACGGGACTCGGGCTCGCGATCTGTCAGCGCGTGGTGACCGAGGTCGGCGGCAAGATCTGGATCGAAGACTCGGAGCTCGGGGGCGCGCGCTTCGTGGTCGAGCTCCCTGCGGCCCCGGAGCACGTCGAGGTGACGTCGATCGGCTGAGTCGGCTAGTGCTCCAGAATCCGCGTGCGATACAGCCCGAGCGTGAACAGCCCGTAGGCCCCGAGCGCAACGAGCAGGGCCGTGAGCCGCCAGTCAAACCCGAGCCGCGTGGCGCCGATGGCGGCGGCCACGAGCCACGCCACGCTCGCGAGGAAGCCGAGGAGGATCACTTCCTTCCGCGCCATCAAGATGCCGAAGACGTAGCCCCAGCTGAAGCCGCAGATCGCTAGGTAGATGAGCCCGTGTGGAATCTTGGTCGGGTCGATCAAGTTCAGGACACCCGCGAAGAAGCAAAACAATCCCACGACGGTGTAGCTCGCGAGGTGCAGCGTGAGCGGGAGCGGGACGGTGCCCATGCGATTGAAAGTCATGGGAGAAAAGATAGAGTGTCCGGTGACCGGTGTCAGGTGTCCGTCCACACCCGTACACCGGACAACTGACCCCGGACACCTGTAAATTTCCTCCCGTGCAAGCCACCCGCACCTACCTCGAGCTCACCACGCCCGAACAGTTCACGGCGGCCTTCGGGAATTTTCCGGACCTGGCGATCGAGCATGTCCACAGGCCGACTCCGGACCTGTACCGGCGCTGCTACCGCACGGTGGGGGACGCCTATCACTGGCGAGACCGCTGGGATTGGACCGACCAGGAGATTCGTGCGCATCTCGGCCGCCCCGAGATCACGCTCCACGTCGCCCGGCGAGGGGCCACGTTCGTGGGGTGGTACGAGCTCCGCCGCGTACCAGAAGACCGCTCGGTCGAGATCGCGTACTTCGGGCTCTTTCCCGACGCCATCGGCCACGGCCTCGGCAAACATCTCCTTTCGTGCGCGGTTCGGGATGCCTGGGCGCTCGAGCCCGCGCGCGTCTGGCTGCACACCTGCACGCTCGATCATCCCGCCGCGCTCCCGAACTACAAGAAGCGCGGCTTCGCGCCGTACAAGACGGAGACGTACGAGGTTAACTTCTCTTCGTGAACTTTACTCTGTCGCGTACGCAGAAGCTCATCATCGCCGGCGTCGTGATTCTGCCCATCTTCGTATTCGCTCTGTATACGTGGGCTGCCCTGACCTGGAGCTATTCGAAGGGAGAGCGCGCCGGCTACGTGCAGAAGTTTTCGAAGAAGGGCTGGATCTGTAAGACTTGGGAAGGGGAGCTCGCGATCGTGTCTATCCCCGGGACCATGGCCGAGAAGTTCAACTTCACGGTGCGCAACGATTCCGTCGCGAGGCTCGTGAACCAAACGCTGGGCAAGCGAGTGACGCTCGCGTACCGCCAGCACATGGGCATCCCAACGACCTGCTTCGGGGAAACACAATATTTCGTCGTGGACGTGAAGGCGGTCGAATGACGGCGTCGAACAGCTTCGGGGCGGCGGCAGCGCTCAAGGTCGGGAATCGCACGTTCGAGATCTTCAAGCTCGAGGCACTCGAGCGGCGTGGGCTGCCGGTCTCACGCCTCCCCTACTCGCTCCGCATCCTGCTCGAGAATCTGCTGCGGCGCGAAGACGGGCGCACGGTGACGGCCCGCGAGATCGAAGCGCTCGCGCGCTGGGACGCGAAGAAGACGCCCGTCGACGAAATCGCGTTCATGCCGGCCCGCGTGCTGATGCAGGATTTCACGGGTGTGCCCGCCGTGGTGGACCTCGCGGCCATGCGCGACGCGATGCAGGCCATGGGCGGTGATCCCACGCAGGTCAACCCGCTCCTGCCCGCCGAGCTCGTGATCGACCACTCGGTGATCGTGGATGAGTTCGGCACGCCCACCGCGTTTCAGGTCAATGCCGACCTCGAGTTCCAGCGCAACCGCGAGCGCTACGCTTTGCTCCGTTGGGCACAGCAGACCTTCAAGGGATTCCGGGTGGTGCCGCCCGATACGGGCATTGTGCATCAGGTGAACCTGGAATACTTGGCCCGAGTGGTGTTTACCGCAGGCGACGCCACGGGAGAGCGACGCCAAGCCGCCATGGTGCCGCAGGCGTATCCCGATACCCTCGTCGGCACCGACTCGCACACCACGATGATCAACGGGCTGGGGGTGTTGGGGTGGGGCGTGGGCGGAATCGAAGCCGAAGCCGCGATGCTCGGGCAACCCGTGTCGATGCTCATCCCACAGGTTGTCGGCTTCCGGCTCACCGGCAAGCTCGCCGAGGGCGCCACGGCCACCGATTTGGTGCTGACCGTGACGGAGATGCTTCGGAAGAAGGGTGTCGTGGGCAAGTTCGTCGAATTCTACGGCCCCGGGATCGCCACCCTGCCCCTCGCCGATCGCGCCACCATCGGCAACATGGCGCCCGAATACGGCGCCACCGTGGGGATTTTCCCCGTGGATCAAGAAACGCTTCGCTACCTGGAGTTCACGGGTCGGCCCAAGGATCAGGTGCAGCTCGTCGAAGCGTACATGAAGGAGCAGGGCCTGTTCCACTCTGCGGGTGCGCCGGAGCCGATTTATTCGGACACGCTTTCACTCGACCTCGCGACTGTAGAGCCGAGCCTGGCCGGTCCCCGACGCCCGCAGGACCGCGTGTCCCTGCGCGATCTGCCCCGCAACTTCCAGCTTGCGCTTCCCGCGCTGGTCAAGCCCGCGGCGCCCGCCGCGAATGCCGGCCGCTGGGAGGGCGAGGGCGGTCACGTCGCGACCGCCGTGGATGCTCCGCCGAAGCCGCGCACCCACGTGAACCTCACGATCGATGGCACGGACTGCAAGCTGCAACATGGCTCCGTCGTCATCGCCGCCATCACGAGCTGCACCAACACGTCGAACCCCTCCGTGATGGTGGCTGCCGGCCTGGTCGCGAAGAAGGCCGTGGAGCGCGGTCTCAAGACGCAAGTGTGGGTCAAGACGAGTCTCGCGCCAGGCTCCAAGGTGGTCACGGAATATCTGAAGCAGGCCGGCCTGATGCGGTACCTGGAGCAGCTGCGGTTCCACCTCGTGGGCTACGGGTGCACGACCTGCATCGGGAACTCCGGTCCGCTCCCCGACGCCGTCTCGGCGGCGGTCGCCGAGGGAGAGCTGGTGGTGTGCTCGGTGCTGTCGGGCAACCGCAACTTCGAGGGCCGTATCCAGCAGGAGGTGCGCGCCAACTACCTCGCGTCGCCGCCGCTCGTGGTCGCGTACGCGTTGGTCGGCCGGATCGATGTCGATCTCCAGGCCGATCCGCTGGGAACGGGGAAAGATGGGAAGCCCGTCTACCTGCGCGACATCTGGCCCTCGGCGAAGGAAGTAGACGAGCTCGTCCGCTCATCGGTCAAGTCGTCGATGTTCCATAAGGAATACGGCGAGGTGTTCACCGGAGACGAACGGTGGCGGGGGTTGCCGGTGCCCGCCGGCGACCGCTTCGTCTGGGAGCCGACGTCGACCTACATCCGCCGGGCGCCCTATTTCGACGGCATGCCGAAGACGCCGGGAGCCCTCACCGACATCCGCGGCGCCCGCGTGCTCTGCCTCCTGAGCGACAGCATCACGACGGATCACATTTCGCCCGCCGGGTCCATCCGAAAGACGAGCCCGGCTGGGCAGTACCTGGTAGGTCACGGCGTGCAGCCAGCCGACTTCAACTCCTACGGCTCGCGCCGCGGCAACCACGAGGTAATGGTGCGCGGCACGTTCGCCAATGTACGCCTCAAGAATCTGCTCGCACCCGGATCGGAAGGGCCCGTCACGAGGCACCTTCCCGATGGAGAGCTGATGACCATCTATGACGCGTCGGTGAAGTATCAGGCCGACAGCGTGCCGCTCATCGTCATCGCGGGAAAGGAGTACGGGTCAGGCTCGTCGCGCGACTGGGCGGCCAAGGGTCCCCGTCTGCTCGGCGTCCGGGCCGTCATTGCCCAGAGCTACGAGCGCATCCATCGGTCGAACCTGGTCGGCATGGGCATCTTGCCGCTTCAATTTCTCACCGGCGAGACGCCCGAGAGCGTCGGCGTGAGCGGGCAGGAGTCCTTCGACATCGTTGGCCTCGCCGACATTCTCACCGAGGGCTTCCCTAAGGGCAGAGAGCTGGAAGTGAAGGCGACCAAATCCGATCGCTCCACGATACGGTTCAAGGCCGCGGTGCGGATCGACACGCCGCAGGAGCTGCAGTACTACCGGCACGGCGGGATCCTCGAGTACGTGCTGCGGCAGCTGCGCGACGCAGGCCGCTAGTGTGACGGACTCGGCTTCATCATCTGCCGGTGCTGGTCCATCCATGCCTGCATCGAATCGGCCCACGCCTTGAGCTTCGTTCGCTGAGCATCGGTCAAGAGGGCCCGGGCTTCGAGCGCAGACTTGACCGAGAGCCAGCGCGCCCGCCCCATCGCCGCGTGGGCTGCCAGGAAATGAGTCTTCACTGCGCCCGAATCCGGGGAGCCCGCGTCCGCCGCTCCTTGTAGCTCCTCCAGATGGGTCTTGGCCTCGGTCATCGCGGCGTCCTGCGCCGCACTCGTCGCGTCGCGCAGCGCGGTGAGCCGCGTGACCTGATCGGCCGTGAGCCCGAGCGCGTCCTTGCGGGCGAGCAGGTGCGGCGGCGTGTACAGCATTAGGTGCGCGATGGGCTCCATCATCTCCTGCATCCCCATCGGGTCGCCCATCATGCGGCCCATCGGCGCCGCGGGACGCTGCGCCGCGACGGCGGTAGTGGTCGCGAGTCCGATCATGATCAGTAGCCGGGCGGTCATCGGAGCGTGCTCCTATTGGGCCTTCCTGAATACTAACGATCTAGCACCCCCCGGCACGTTCGCAAGAAAGATCCCGCGCGCACCGAGCTGGCGTGCGCACGGGATTCCTGTATTGAAGACGCGCGTGTCACCGAACGACGATTGTGCCCGTCATGAGCTGGCCGTGGACCGCACAGTCGTATTGGTACGTGCCCGGCGCGGTGAATGTGACTGCATACGTCCCGTTGCCCGTCATCGTGGCACTGCTCGCGAAGCTCGCTGAGCCTTGGGATTGAACGCTGTGTGGGAGAGAGCCACTCCACGTCCACGTGACGGTGCTCCCCACTGGGATCGTATCCACGGCCGCGTTCGTGCTCCCATTGTGGCCGCTCACGAATTCGATGCCGGGGCCGATCGTCACGGAGCCGACCGGACCTCCTCCCCCGCCGCCACCACCGCCGCCACCGCCCCCATAGGTACTGGTGTAGCCGCCACACCCTGCGAGCGCGGCGAGCGCTACAATGCCGATTATGCCGATGCGTAAGCGCATTGAATTATCCTCCTCAGCTCGCCGGCTTGCGGGAGCTGGACCTTTCCCAGTTGACGAACAGGAACCCGCCCGGCGCGTCGAACTGGGGCTCACCAGGCCCGGGCAGAATCTGCAGCTGCAGCTCTTCGATCTTGTTCTTGGAGCAATCCCAGCACGCGAGCGCGTAGTCGCCGTCGCGCCGCGTGCGCGATAGCAGCATGACGTGCACCATCGCGTTGTCGGTGACGAGCACGTCGTTCTTGTACAGGTGCGCGAACGCCCAAAGCGCGACGGCGCTGTTGATCGTCGGCACGAGCGGCGTATGCACCTGGGTCACGCCGTGATAGTACAGCCCCATGATCACGCCCCCGAAGCGGGGGTGGTGCGGGACGTCCTTGGTCTGGACGCGGTCCATCACGAGCTTCCATCGAGCGCCGTCCTGGGTCGTGAACTCGGCCGTGCCGTCGACCGAGTCCCGGGTGGCGCCTTTGTCCCACGCGCTGAACGTGAACGTGCCCGAAATCGGCGTCACGTTGTTCGAGTACGGGCCATTCTTCACCTGTGACTCGAGACCTTCTCGCTCGGGGCCGAACGCTTGGAGGATCGGAGCCGCGCTGTCCGGGAACGGGAACGGTCCTGGCAGGATCTGGATGACGGGACCTCCGCCCGTCACCCGGATAGCCTTCACCACTTCCGCCTTCATGTGCGACTCACTCATCGCCGAGCCGCTGTACCCGGACGTGCCTGCGCTCGTCGCGCTGACAACGTTCAGATGACTCTCCATGCCGAGCTTCTTGTGCGAATCTTCCCCCACCGGGCAATACACCTCGTAGCTCCCGGTCTTGAGGGTTAGCGTGAGCGTATCGCTCGCGCCCGGCTGGATCGTCTCAATCTCCTTCTCGATCCCCTTTCCCTCGACCTCGAAGCCGTGCGGGATGCTGCCGGCGTTCGTGATCGTGAACGTCACGGTTCCCGCCGCGACACTGGCCTGCGACAGCTCCACTCTCCACTCCGAGAGCCGCACATTCACCTGGGAAGCGGCGTCGGGATGCGGCCGCGGCGCCGCGCCCACGAGTGCGCCGAGCAACACAACGGTGGCGACGGTCTGACGCCCAACGCCATTCGCTTTGCGGTCCATAGGAACCTTCCTCGTAAAAGTGTGTGACATCGAATCCATCCACGGCCAAGACCTTCGAAGCCGCTTTTTTTATTCCCGAGTGCGACGCACCGATCGTATGGAGGCGGTGCAGGTACTCATCGACCGGCATGCGGACGGTGATCGCGGGCGTCATGGTTCGAGAGTGCCGGGTTACTGGGTCACGGTGATCGAAGCGACGAAGCTCGGGTACAGCGACGGCGGGTGGATCTTGCAGTGATAGTTGTACGTCCCCGGCGTGTTGAACGTGAACGAATAGGTCCCACCGGGCGACCCGCCGCCGTAACCACCGCTGCTGCTTGGCGCGCCGAGCGTGCCGCTGTCCCACACCCCCGTGTCGCTCGTGGTCGTGTGAGCGGACGGCCCGTTATTGGTCCAGGTGACCGTGGTGCCCGCCTTGATCGTCAGGGTGGACGGTGAAAACGAGAAATCCCCAATGGTCACGGCGGCGCCGTCGCCCCCACTGCCACTGGCTCCACCACCCGAGCCGGTAGGCCCCGGTCCACTGCCGCATCCCGCGAGCACCGCGAGCGCGACCACTTCGATGACTGCCTGGTACAGGCGCATGTAGCACCCCCCTTAAGACGTGTCGTGTTGGAGAGACTGCAGCCTCGGTCATGGTCCGTTTCCGCCTTGTCCCGTTGCCGCCCGCCTGCCGGCGTTACGATTCGTAACGTCAGACCGGTGCGTCATGACCGGCTTCCGTCGCCCGGCAGAGCATCGCAGAATGGTTCAGTGAAAGAGACCGCAGCGTCGCGGGCTTATTCCCCCGGGAATAATCCTGGCGCGCGCGGAGTCTCTATCCGGCAAGTGGACCGC
>Ga0070694_100002766_pt1 | contig 10405 bp, 7 predicted proteins | sample KBSK1251metaG_FD_65470 | JGI IMG/M metagenome (GOLD analysis project Ga0070694, IMG submission 65470) | Corn, switchgrass and miscanthus rhizosphere microbial communities from Kellogg Biological Station, Michigan, USA - KBS K1-25-1 metaG | ecosystem: Host-associated > Plants > Roots >... | reverse complement strand
CGACATTGCAGATTGCAGATTGCAGATTGCAAATTGGATTGCAGATTCAATCATTGGGCCGGCAATCAATCCGCCAATCAGCAATCAATCCGCCAATCTGCAATCCAATCTGCAATCTGCAATTTGCAATCTGCAATGATTTCAGGTCTGATCGATTTCCTCCATCCGGCGATCGATCTCGGCAAGCGCCTGCACGATGTGGTCGCGGCGGCGCTCGTTGGTCGTCGCCCCCAGCTGACGCTCGAGCTCGGTGCGCGCGAGCCTCAACGATTCGAGCGCGCGCACTTTCTCGGGATCGCGCACGACCTTCGCGGTCGACTGTTTGCGCTCGCGCTCGAGCTCTTCCATGCGTTCCTGGATCCGTGAATCGGCGTCGATGAGTCCTTCGCCTGCATCACCCATGGGGACATTATAAGATTGCAGATTGCAAATTGCAGATTGCAAAGTGCATTGCAAAGATTCAGCAATGAAATCAGCAATCCAATCTGCAATTTGCAATCTGCAATCTGCAATGCGATGACTCGATCCGATCCGCTCGCGCTGTTTCATCCGGCGGTGCGCGCGTGGTTCACGGCGGCATTCGAGGCGCCGACGCGGCCGCAGTCGCTGGGCTGGCCCGCGATCGCGCGCGGCGACTCGACGCTGATTCTCGCGCCGACGGGCAGCGGCAAGACGCTGACGGCGTTTCTCTGGTGTCTCGATCGCCTGATGTTCACGCCGCTGCCGCCGAAGCACGCGCGGTGCCGCGTCCTGTACGTGTCGCCGCTCAAGGCGCTCGCGGTCGACGTCGAGCGCAACCTGCGCGCGCCGCTCGCCGGCATCGCGCAGCTCGCGGAGCAGCGCCCTGCGGACAACGTCCCGTATGTGGTGCCGTACATCGCTGTCCGCACCGGCGACACGCCGCAGACCGAGCGCGCGCGCTTCCAGCGCGAGCCGGCCGACATCCTGATCACGACGCCCGAATCGCTGTACCTGCTGCTCACGTCCAACGCGCGCGCGGCGCTGCGCTCGATCGACACGGTCATCGTCGACGAGATCCACGCGCTCGTGCCGACCAAGCGCGGCGCGCATCTCGCGCTGTCGCTCGAGCGTCTCGAGGCGCTCTGCGAGAAACCGCCGCAGCGCATCGGCCTCTCCGCGACGCAGCGTCCGCTGGACGAGGTCGCGCGATTCCTGGGGGGAACCGAATCGACGATCAGATCGGCGGCGAAATCGACCGGTCAATCCGCAATCCGGAATCCGCAATCCGCCATGGAGAGCGAGTTCGCGACTCCTCGAGCGGTCCGCTACCGTCCGGTCACGATCGTCGACGCGGGACAGAAGAAAGAGCTGCGGCTCACGATCGAAGTTCCCGTCGAGGACATGGCGAAGCTGGCGCCCGCGGAAAGCATTCCGAGCGGCCCGGCGGCATTCGGCGACACACGGCCCTCCATCTGGGCGGCAATTCATCCCCGTCTGCTCGACCTGATTCGCGCGCATCGCTCGACGCTGATCTTCGTCAACAGCCGCCGGCTGTCCGAGCGTCTGGCCGGCGCGCTGAACGAGCTCGCGGGCGAGACGCTGGTCCGCTCGCACCACGGGTCGATCGCGCGGCCGCAGCGAATGGAGATCGAGGATCGGCTCAAAGCCGGCGACCTGCGCGCGCTGGTCGCGACCTCCTCGCTCGAGCTCGGCATCGATATGGGCGCGATCGATCTCGTCGTCCAGATCGAGGCGCCGCCGTCGGTCGCGAGCGGCCTGCAGCGGATCGGCCGCGGCGGCCACCAGGCGAACGCGATCAGCGAAGGCGTGATCTTTCCGAAGTTCCGCGGCGACCTCGTCGCGAGCGCGGCCGTCGCGAAGGCGATGCACGACGGGGCGGTCGAGGCGACCCGCTATCCGCGCAACCCGCTCGACATCGCCGCGCAGCAGATCGTCGCGATGGTCTCGATGGACGACTGGACCGTCGACGATCTGTTCGCGACGATCCGGCGCGCCGCGCCGTTCGCCGAGTTGAGCCGCGCGGTGTTCGAGGGCGTGCTCGACATGCTGTCGGGGCGCTACCCATCGGACGAGTTCGCGGAGCTGCGGCCGCGCGTCACGTGGGATCGGGTCGCCGGTACGCTCACGGCGCGTGAAGGCGCGAAGCGCGTCGCGATCGCGAACGGCGGCACGATTCCCGATCGCGGTCTGTATGGCGTCTTCCTTCTCGGTGGGGCGCCAGGCGCCGCGCGCGTCGGCGAACTCGACGAAGAGATGGTGTTCGAGAGCCGCGCCGGCGAAACGTTCGTCCTCGGCGCCTCGTCATGGCGCATCGAGGAAATCACGCACGACCGCGTGCTGGTGACGCCGGCGCCCGGCGAGCCCGGGAAGATGCCGTTCTGGAAAGGCGACCGCGCGGGCCGTCCGCTGGAGCTCGGGCTCGCCATCGGCCGGTTGATGCACGACCTGATGCGGCTCTCGCCCGCCGCCGCCGTCGAACGGCTCACGCGCGAACACGATCTCGACACGCGCGCCGCCGAGAATCTGCTCCAGTACCTGCGCGATCAGCAGGCGGCCGCGCGCGCGCTGCCCGACGCATCGACGGTCGTCGTCGAGCGCGTGCGCGACGAGCTCGGCGACTGGCGGGTGTGCGTGCTCTCGCCGCGCGGCGGCCGCGTGCATGCGCCGTGGGCGATGGCGGCCGCGGCGAAGATTCGCGAGGAGACCGGCGCCGACGTCGAAACGCTGTGGGGCGACGACGGGTTCGTGGTGAGGTTTCCGGACGTCGACGCGCCGCCGGACCCGCGGCTGCTCCTGCCCGATCCGGACGAAGTGCAGGCGCTCGTCGTCCGGCAGCTCGGCGCGACGGCGCTGTTCGCGTCGAAATTCCGCGAGAATGCCGCGCGGTCGCTGCTGCTGCCGAAGCGGCGGCCGGGCATGCGCGCGCCGCTGTGGCAGCAGCGCAAACGCGCGGCCGATCTGCTGGCGGTCGCGTCGCGCTACGGATCGTTCCCGGTGCTGCTCGAGACCTATCGCGAGTGCCTGCGCGATTTCTTCGACATGCCGGCGCTCGTGTCGACGCTCACCGATCTGCGCAGCCGGAGAATTCGCGTCGCGACGGTCGATACGGAAACGCCGTCGCCGTTCGCGGCGTCGCTGCTCTTCAGCTACGTGGCCAGCTTCATCTACGACGGCGATGCGCCGCTCGCCGAGCGGCGGGCGCAGGCGCTGGCCGTCGATCAGGCGCAACTGCGCGAGCTCCTCGGCGACGCGGAGCTCCGCGAGCTGCTCGACGCCGACGCGATGGACGCGATCGAGCGCCAGCTGCAGCGGCTCGATCCGGGCTATCAGGCGAAGAGCGCGGACGGCGTGCACGACATGCTGCTCGGTCTCGGCGATCTCACCGAGGTGGAGATCGGCGCGCGGACGATCAGCCGCGACGTTGCGACGAGCGTCGACGATCTCGTGTCGGCGCGGCGGGTGCTGGCCCTGCGCATCGCCGGCGATCCACGGTACATCGCGATCGAGGACGCGGCCCGCTATCGCGACGCGCTCGGCGTCCCGCTGCCGCTCGGCATTCCCGAATCGCTGTTGCAGCCGGTCCGCGATCCGCTCGGCGATCTCGCGCTTCGCTACGCGCGGACGCACGCGCCGTTCACGGCGCTCGACTTCGCGGCGCGCTACGGGCTGAGTCCCGGCGCGGCCGAGGCAGTCCTGACGCGGCTCGCCGGTGAAGGCCGTCTGGTCGAGGGCGAGTTCCGGCCCGGCGGCACGCGGCGCGAATGGACCGACGCGGGCGTGCTGCGGATGCTGCGGCGCCGCTCGCTCGCGAAGCTGCGCCGCGAAGTCGAGCCGGTGGACCAGTCCGTCCTCGGGCGCTTCGCGACCACGTGGCACGGCATCCTCCACCCCAACGCGGCTGCCGCGTTGGGGAGACGGCGGCACGGCGCCGACGCGCTGCTCGACGCGATCGAGCAGCTCCAGGGCGCGCCGCTGCCCGCGTCGGTGCTCGAGACGGAAATCCTGCCGGCGCGCCTCGACGTCTACGACCCCGCCGATCTCGACGCGGTCACGGCGGCCGGAGAAATCGTCTGGGTCGGCGTCGAGCCGCTCGGCGATCGCGACGGCCGCGTCGCGTTGTATCTCGCGGATCAGCTGCCGCGGCTGTTGCCGCCGCCGACGGCCAGACCCGATCTGTCCGAACGCGAGGCGGCCATCGTCGAAGAACTGCGCGCGCGCGGCGCGTCGTTCTTCGGGCCGCTGCACGACGCCGTCGGCGGCGGGTATCCCGGCGAGACCGTGACCGCTCTCTGGAATCTCGTCTGGCACGGGCTGGTCACCAACGACACGCTCCACGCGTTGCGCGCGTTCACGCGCAGCCGCGCGACGCGGCGCAAAGCGCGCCGCCCGCCGCAGGCTGCCGCATTCCGCTCGCGCCGGCTCGCGCCGCCGTCGGCGGAGGGACGGTGGGCGCTCGTCGATGGAGCGCGAAGGCTTCAGCCGAGCGAATCGCGCCCGCCTAAAGGCGTCACGCTGCGAGCGTCGACGAAATGGGCCGCCGCGATCACCGAGCAGCTGCTCGCGCGCCACGGCGTCGTCACGCGCGAAGCGGTGATGACGGAAAACGTGCCGGGCGGATTCGGCGTCGTGTATCCGGTGCTCAAAGGGATGGAAGAGACCGGCCGCGTCCGGCGCGGCTACTTCGTCGCCGGCCTGGGCGCCACGCAGTTCGCGATGCCAGGCGCGCTGGACCTGCTGCGATCGCTGCGCGAGCCGGGCCCGGCGGGCCCGGATGGAGTCGAAGCCGTCGAGACCGTCATCCTCGCGGCGACCGATCCCGCGAACCCATACGGCGCGACACTCAAGTGGCCCACACGGCGATCAACGCAGCGTGCGCCGAACACGCAGAAAGACACATCTGGCTCAGCGGGTTCGTCGGGTTCTGCGTTGAATGTCGTGAGTGACTCGGCGCGAGGACTCACGCGATCGGTCGGCGCGACGGTGATTCTCGTCAACGGCGCGCTCGCCGCTTACCTCGGGCGCGGCGATCGGCAGCTCGCCACGTTTCTGCCCGAAGCGGAGCCGGATCGATCGAAGGCGGCACGCGCGATCGCGCGCGCGCTGATCGAACGCGCGCGATCCGGGCTCGACGCACCGCGCGGCATGTTGATCGAGGAGATCGACGGTGGGCCGCCGGCGGCGCACCCGCTCGGACCGTATCTGGCCCAGGCGGGTTTCGTCTCCGGCGCGTTGGGCGTTCAGGCGACGCTGCGCAGCCATCAACCGCCCGCGAGTCGCCCGGCGCCAACCTTCGGCCGGCACTCGCAATCGACGGTGTCGAGTCCGTTCGCCCGGCGGTATCTCGAAACCGAGCCGCCGCCGGACGAGGAACGCTGAGAGCAAACTTTTCTTCGCGGTCTTTGCGTGCTTCCCTGGGGTTACGTCTTCGGCTTCGCGGTCGACTTGACGGTCACCCGCACTTCCGACGCCTGCAGCGCATTGCCGGCTTCGCGATACGACACGCTCACCTTGTCCCCAACTCCCACCGCCTCGGTAATGGCGATCTTGCCGCCCTTTGCCGCTGCGGCGGTGCCGGCGCCCTTGGCGACGACTTTCGTGCTCGGGTCTATCGTGAACGACTGCGTGAACGTCGCGCCGCCGCCGCTCGGGCCGGCGATGGTCATCGCGCTCGCCGTCACCGACCTGACCGTTCCGCTCGACACCATGTCGCTCGGCTTTTCTTCGCTCGTCGCGCCGGAGTTCGTAATCGCGCGAACACGTAGGGCACGGAGCATCCCGCTGGCGGTGTCGACGTAGCTGACTTCGACGGCATCGCCCGTCTTCAGCACCTCGGTCAGCGTCGGACCGGCCTTCCCGGCGGCCTGCGCCTGGCGCCCGCGCGTGCCCGCGCCCCTCGCTTCGACCACGGTTTGCCGCGTCACGCGGAACTTCAGCTCGACGTCGCGCGCCTTGACGGTGATCGTGTCGGGGCCAAGCGCCGCGACGGTGCCGCGTGTTTTGTTGCCGGTGTCCTGCGCGAGTGCGTGTGTGGCGGGCCAGGTGACGAGTGCGAGTGCCGCGATGGCGAGAGCCAGAAGCGTGCGTGTCATGTCGGCCTCCCGGGATGAACGTGTTCGGACTTCAGCGAACGCTGGATATGACGGCGGCTCGAGAACCACAGTTCCGGTGTCATGCTAGTCGATATATGCCAGAAGGCGACACTATCTTTCGCGCCGCCCGCTCCCTGCATCGGGCGCTCGCCGGCAAGGTCGTGACGCAATTCGAATCGGTTTATCCAGCGCTCACGCGCATCGCCGAGGATCAGCCGATCGTCGGACGCACGATCGAGTCGGTCGCCGCGCGAGGCAAGCACCTTTTGATGACGTTCAGTATCACGCGCGCAGCGGCGAGCGGGGGCGGGGCCCCGCGAGCCGTGGAAGAAGTCCTGATCCTTCATACGCACATGCGCATGAACGGCAGCTGGCATCTGTATCCGGCCGGCGCGCGCTGGCAGCGGCCGGTTCGCGACATGCGCGTGATGGTCGCAACGGCTGACGCGGTCGCGGTCGGGTTCAATGTGCCGATCGCGGAGCTGCTGACGCCGCGCCAGCTCGCGCGGCATCCCGCGCTCGCGGCGCTCGGTCCCGATCTCCTCGACCGCACATTCGACCGTGGCGACGCGATGCGCCGCATGCGCGCGCGCGAACGTGACGCGATTGGCGACGTACTGCTCGATCAGCGCGCGATCGCCGGCATCGGCAACGTCCTCAAGTCCGAGATCCTCTTCATCGCTGGTGTCGATCCATTCACGCTCGTCGCGGCTCTCGACGATGCGACACTCGAACGGATCGTCGACGGCGCGCGCGATCAGCTCGCGGCCAATGTCATGGATCGAAAACAAACGCTCGTGCCATCCATCGCCAGGCGCACGACGCGCAGCATGAATCCGAACGCGAGGCTCTGGGTGTACAGCCGCGGCGGAAAGCCGTGTCGCCGATGCGGCGCGATCATCCAGTCGAGAAAAACGGGACTCGACGCGCGGCTCACGTACTGGTGCCCGGACTGTCAGAGGCCGGGCGGGTAGGGTGGATGGGGCTGGTAGGTCTGGTGGGTCTGGTAGGTCTGGTGGGTCTGGTAGGTCTGGTGGGTCTGGTAGGTCTGCTGGATCTGGCAAGTCTGGTGGGTTTGGTAGGTATTCTGATAACAAGCGCTTTGACCTACCCGACCCACCCGACCTACCCGACCTACCCGACCGCGCGTCAGCGCGCCTTCGTGATCACGCGGACGTCCGCCGCGCGCAGTGCGCTGCCCATCGCGTTGTAGGAGACGGCGACCGTATCGCCGTTGGCGATCAGCCCGGCGGCCGGCAGCCGTCCGCCGCTCTTCGCTGCCGCCGTGCCGAAACCCTTGCCGAACAATTTCGTGTTCGAATCGATGATGAACGTCTGCTCGAACGTCGCGCCGCTGCCGGCGCGGCCGCTGATGGTGAGCGCGTTGTCCGCGAACGATTTCACCGTGCCGCTCGACGTTTTCCGAGGATGCTCGTCCGCCGCCTTGACCGATGCCGACGCTACGCGACGAATCCGCTTTGCATGGGCGGCGCCGTTCACGTCGTCATACGTGACTTCGACAGCCTGTCCAACCTTGAGCACGTCGCCGAGCTTCGGTCCGGGCTTGCCGTCGGCCGTCGCGCGGCGCGACATGGTGCCTGCGCCGACCGCTTCGATCGTGGTGCGGTTGTCGACCGTGAATCGACGATCGCCGTCGGGCATCGCGACCGTGACGGCGCCGGCGTTGATGCTGACGACAGTGCCGCGCGCCAGCTTGTTCTCCGCGGCGATCGCGTGCGTGGTGAACCCGACGATGGAAAGCGACGCCAGGACAAGCGCGAATACAGAGCGTCTCATGTGGGCCTCCTTGATTTGTCGGGAGCAAGGTGCCGGGGGGGTCCGCGAAAACCGATAGTTGATAGGACGGAGGAGCCCGTCCGGCCGTTCCGGCGGACTACAATCCGACGATGAATGCCGCGCGGTTCGCGATCGTGCTCGCGCTCTTCGCGCAGACAAGCACGCCGTCGCTGCGGAATGTGCTGAACGCCGATCGCGCGCTCACACCGGCGGAAATCAACCGTGTGTTGAGCGCGTCACGGCGCGCGTTGGCCAACAAGACGTTTCGCGTCTCGTTTGTTGAAGTGCTCATGGGACCCGCGGGCCACCCGCGCCTGATTCGGAGCAGCGGCGCCATCATGGGCGGCATCGTCTACGGAATCGCACCCGGCGACACGAGTCGTACGCCCACGCACGTCGAGTGGCGCGAGGAACGGACCACGATCACCGATTTCACGGGACGGCCCGCCCGCCGCTGTGATGGATCCGCAGTGGCGGGCGAGCTCGTCGTCGAGTACGTACATTCCAGTTTGATCAACGCATGGACCACCACCGCGCGCGCCGGGACGAACGAAACGCGACCCCTGCCGTGGCAGTGGGTGTTCGGCATGCTCGGCGGCGCGACGCCGGCCACGAGCGGTGAACGGAAACAGATCGGCGCGCGTTGGGCGCGTGCGCTCGTTGCGCCGTGGACGCCCCTGACGACGACCGGACCGCCGGAACAGGTCGAGCTCACCGGCGATCCACTGCCGAACGTGCCCGGCGATCCGGTGCATCCGGTGCATCCGGTGCCGAAGGAGCTGACGCAGACGTTGTGGATCGACGTCGAGTCGCTGCTCCCGCTGCGCTGGGAAACCACGCACGGACACGAGATCAACCTGACATACGAACGCCTCGATCTTCAGCGACCCGCCGGCGTTCGAGCGCCCGATTGCATTCGATAGATCGGATCTTGATCTCACGGCCATCGGCCCGCCACTGAGGTTGTTGTCCTCCGTTCGTGGAAATCCGGATCTTGGTCGACAGAAGTTTCACCGGTGCACGCCGGGGGCTTCATGTCCGGTGCGTGCGACGTAGTCGACGTACGACCCCAGGTACGCGTGCGGCTGCGGATCGACGCCGCTCTCGCCGCCGAGCTCGAGGACGCGGTTGCTCAGGCCGCGCAGGAACTCGCGATCGTGCGAGACGAACAGCATCGTGCCGTCGAAGTCCTTCAGCGCGTCGAGCAGCATCTCTTTCGTCGCCAGATCCAGATGGTTGGTCGGCTCGTCGAGCACGAGGAAGTTCGGCGGGTTGAGCAGCATCCGCGCGAGCACGAGCCGCGTTTTCTCGCCGCCCGACAGCGATCGGATCTTCTTGTCGATCTCGTCGCCCGAGAACTGGAACGCGCCGGCGAGATTCCGGAGCGCGCCGATCGACTCGTCGGGGAAATCTTTTCGCAGCTGCTCCTCGATTGTCAGATCCGGATCGAGCAGATCCAGCGACTGCTGCGCGAAGTAGCCCATGATGAGACTCGCGCCGAGCTTGACCTGCCCCGCGTCGGGCGCCACCTGGCCGGCGACCATCTTGAGCAGCGTCGATTTGCCGGCGCCGTTCTTCCCCATCACGCACCAGCGCTCGCCGCGGCGGACCGTGAGGTCGACGCCGTCGTGGACGACGCGGCGTCCGTATCGCTTCGTCACGCCCTCGAGGACCGCCACCTGCTCGCCGGATCGCGGCGGCGTCCGGAAATCGAACTTCACGACGCGGCGCTTCTTCGGCAGCTCGATCTTCTCGATCTTCTCCAGCGCCTTCACGCGGCTCTGCACCTGCGCCGCTTTGGCCGCGTGCGCGGCGAACCGCTCGATGAACCGCTGCTCCTTCGCGAGCATCGCCTGCTGACGCGCGTACGCCGCTTCGCGGTTCGCCTCGCGGATCGCGCGCTCGCGCTCGTAGAAGTCGTAGTTGCCCGAATAGGTCGTGATCTCGCCGCCGTCGATCTCGGCGACCTTCGTCACGATGCGGTTCATGAACTCGCGGTCGTGCGACGTCATCAGCAGCGCGCCGGGCAGGGACGTGAGGAATTCCTCCAGCCAGATGATCGATTCGATGTCGAGGTGATTGGTCGGCTCGTCCATCAGCAGCACGTCGGGGCGGCCGAGCAGCACGCGCGCCATCGCGACGCGCATCTTCCAGCCGCCCGACAGCGCGCCGACATCGCCGTCGATCCACTCGTCGTCGAACCCGAGGCCGTGCAGCACTTCACGCGCCTGCGCCTCGAGCGCGTAGCCGCCGAGATGGTCGTACTCCTCCTGCACCTCGCCGAAGCGCGCGAGGATCCGATCCATCTCGCCGGCCTGCGCCGGATCGGCCATCGCGTGCTGCAACTGCTCGAGCTCGTGATGCAGATCGCCCGCGCGCCCGCTGCCGACGATCGCTTCGTCCAGCACGGAGCGCCCGGTCATCTCCTCGACATCCTGTCGGAAGTAGCCGATCGTCAGCCGCTTCGGCACGGACACGTCGCCCTCGTCCGCGGTCTCCTCGCCGACGATCATGCGGAAGAGCGTCGTCTTGCCGGA
>Ga0070694_100002763_pt1 | contig 10411 bp, 9 predicted proteins | sample KBSK1251metaG_FD_65470 | JGI IMG/M metagenome (GOLD analysis project Ga0070694, IMG submission 65470) | Corn, switchgrass and miscanthus rhizosphere microbial communities from Kellogg Biological Station, Michigan, USA - KBS K1-25-1 metaG | ecosystem: Host-associated > Plants > Roots >... | reverse complement strand
GTCCGACCGGAACACTCCCTGCTGCAGCACCAGGGTGTCCTCGGTGGCCTTCTCTCCCCGTTTCGCGGCCTCGGCGTCCGGCGTGATCCGGACCTTCCACGATCCGTACTCGACGGGGCCTTTCTTCTTCCTGGCCAGCGCGGGAGTGGCCAGGACCAGGAGGATGAGGAGCGGGATTCCGAATCGGGCTGCCTGCTTCAGCATCGCGTGTCCCTCCCTGGGGGCATTCCCCAGTTCTGGAGCTTCAATATGAGGCTCGCCTCGGGCCGATTCAAGGGCGTGGGCGCCGCTTCAGCCGGCGCTCCTGGCGCAGACGCCCCTTTTCCCTCTTCCGTTGAAGCTGCGAAGACATCGCCTCGGCAGCGCGGGCGCGAGCGTCCTGTGGCCCGCCTGCCCTGATGGGACGGGCCAGGGGGCGGGGCTCCGGCGGCGGCTCGGCCAGGGCGGCCCGGACCATCTCCCGCTCCACGTCCGAGTAGTCTCCCTCGACACGCTTCTCCTCCGCGCCGGCCGCTGTCTCGATGTGCTTCAGCCAGAACTCGGCGACGACCAGGTGATGCACCCCTCGGGGAAGCCTGCCGGCCAGGGTACGGACGTCGTCGGTCACGACCGTGACCGGGTGTCCCCGCTTAAGGAGCCGATTCGCCTCCTGGAGGATCCGGATGTCCGCGGCCCCCGCGCCGCCCCGCGCGAACACGACCTCGAGCATCGGCCTCCGAATCGCGGCGGGTCCCGGTGACGGGTCCCGGCTGTCGAAGACGAGGAGGACCTGCTCCTGGCGCTCGTGCGCGAACCGTTCCAGCGCGCCGGCCAGGCCGTCGCGCGCCTCCTCGCCGCGGCCGTCTTTCTGCAGGCTCCGCAACGTCGGGATGGCGAAGATCAGGTTGTGGCCGTCCACGACCCAGATGCGCTTCGAAGCCATTCAGCGGTTCGTGGAGGGATGGAGCGCTTCCAGAACCGTCTCAGCCACGAGCCGGTTCCCCGCCGGGCTGTAATGCATGCCGGGAAAGGCGTACATCTCCCCGATCTCCGGCTGCCGCGACATCGGCGGGAGCAGATCGATGACGGGAATCTTCAGTTCCTGGAGGGTCGAAAGGACCCGGCTGCGGATCGGATCGTACGCGCGCCGGTGCTTCTCTTCGTGAAACCGGGCCTCCGAGGGGAGATAGACGAAGTACAGCCTGCCTCCCCAGCCGAGGGCGGCCTGTCGCGCCTCATCGAGAATCTGCCGGAACAGCGCGAAATCGACCTGGGAGACGTCCACCAGGGTCTCCCCGACCTGGAGCCCCAGGGCCTGCCGCAGCGACCAGAGTCGCCAGAACCGTCCCGGGCCCGACATGTACATTGTGCCCGCCTCGACCTTGGCGTACTCCTGGTCCGCCGCCTCGCGCAGCAGGGCATCGCACTCGGCCTGCCGGCCGAGCAGGCCCTGCCGGTGTCCCGCCTCCAGATATCTGGCGAGGCGGGGGAAGCGCTTCTCGCGGTTCAAATCGAAGGTGATGTCGTTCCCCTCCATGTGGAACCAGAGGACGATTCCCGGCCGGGTTTCCGTGAGGAATTCCTTCAATCCGGCGAGCATCAGGAGCGGCCCGTTCCCGACCATGCCGAGATTGAGGGTCGCGGGGTACTCGCGGCGAATCAGCTCGACGAAGTTCTGCTCCGTCGGGACGCAGGCCCCCTCGGTGAAGGAGTCGCCGAGCGCGGCCAGGTCGAACCGGCCCGACGACCAGATCCCTTCCGGATTGTGGAATCCGTGCTCGTCGCTCCGGTACACGACGTACTGCCCCATCTCGTTGCACAGGACGGTCGTCACGCTCGAGATCCCCCCAAGGGGCAGCAGATCCGTGCCCTGGGCCGGCAATCCCTGCCAGGCGGGAAAGGTGGCCGGATAGGCGTTGTCCCCCTGCTTCCGGAGATCCCGCACGACCTCGAACTGGCTGCGGCCGTCGTAGGGCAGTCCGAATCGCCGCGCGGCCATCCTCTTCCGAATCACGGGGAGCTGCCTCACGTAGACCTCCGCCATGTATGCGGCCGCAACGAGAGAAAGGACCGTCATGGCGAGGGCCGTGCGGCGGGAGAGCGGCAGCAGCAGGCATGCCAGGAACACCGCGGCCAGGCAGAACGGCCCCCCCACGAGCAGCACCTGCCGCGCCATCCCGACGTGGAAGCTTCGAGCCGTCCCGAGGGCCAGGAAGCCCGCCCCCGCGCTCGCGGCCGCGGCGGCGAGAATCACCGAATTGGCGAACCAGCGCTCCTTGCTCACGAAGCACGCTCCTCTTGCATCTCCTGCGACCGGAAGGCCTGCGCGGCGATGCCGCCTGTCCGATCCAGACCGGCGATGTGCCGCCTCTCCGCCAGGTACCGGCGCCGCGACGCCTCGACGAAAGGGCGCCACAGGGCGTGCGTCAGGCGGTGCCGGATCAGGAACGGCCAGAGCCGGTTCGACCGCTTGTAGAAGTAGCTCATGCCCAGGTAGGGGAGGATCGCGGCGGGCCTTTCCGGCCTGCGCCGCCAGATCGATCGGTGCGAGAAGACGCGGCGATACGCCCAGGCGTACCCCTCGTACAGCTCGTCCGGGCTCATCAGCCGCGGGCGGAAGACCACGTGGGCCGTGTCGTAGAGGTCCCAGTCGCGATGCAGAAGCCGGCCCTCGCTCTCGAGCCGGCGGAAGAGGGGCGTGCCGGGGTACGGCGTCAGGATGTGGAAGGTGGCGCACTCCAGCCTGTTCGACTCGATCCATTCGACGGTGCGCTCGAACACGTCCGGTCCATCGTGATCGAAGCCGAACACGAAGCTGCCGTTCACCTGGATGCCGTAACGGTGGAGGATCGCCACACGGCGGGCGTAGTCCGCCGGACGCGGGGACTTCTTGCGGGCCTCGGCCAGGTTCTCTCCCGCAAGGGACTCGAACCCGACGAACACACCCGAGCAACCGCCCAGCGCCATGTCGCGGACCAGATCCGGGTCGTCCGTGACGTCCAGGGTCACCGCGGCGCTCCAGATCTTCCCGGTCCTTCCGAGCGCGCGCGATAGATCACGAAGGTACGACGGGCGCGAGCCCAGGTTGTTGTCGATGAAGACGCCGTACGGCTCGTTCGTCGCCTCGAACTGCGTCACCACGTCCTCGACCTCGCGCATCTGGTACGGCATCTTCAGGCCTTCGGTCGCCAGGTAGCAGAACCCGCAGCGATTGTGGCAGCCGCGCGTGGCGATGAGGCTCGCCGTGGTCAGAAAATCCCTGCGCGGGAGGATCCGACGGAGCGGAGGCGGCTCATCGGCATACTCGCCGAGGTCGCCTGGAAGGTAGCTCCCCTCGTAGCGCGGCCGCAGACGCCCGGCCTCGAAGTCGCGCAGGATGCGGGGCCAGAGCTGCACCCCTTCGCCCACGACGAGGGCGTCAGCATGCGGAGAGCACTCCTCCGGGCAGGACAGAACGTGCAGCCCCCCCAGGACGACCGTCGCCCCCCGTTCCCTGAACCAGTCGGCCAGCGCGAAGGCCCGGCGGGCGAACGTCAGGTGGACCGTGATCCCGACGACCGCCGGGAACGGCTCGGCCGGCGGGGGCCCCTGCAGCAGGTTCTCGTCCCAGTACCCGACCTCCCATCCCGGCGGTGTCGCCCCCGCGATCGACGTCAGCGCCAGCGTCGGCGTCAGCACGTGCTTGCCGAAGCTGGCGTGCGGGTCCTTCGGGTAGAACGGATTGATCAGGAGCGCGTGTCGCGGCGCGGGGGGTGAGGTTCGAAGGAGCGGGTCCAGCTCCGGCGGGTGGCGCATCGCGCGCGGGGCTTCAAGGTGCACCTGCATTCTTTCCCTCTCGCCGGGTTCGAGGGTCCGGCCCGGCCGCATCCGCCGATTCGATCGGCTGCCGCATGCCCATCATAGGGCAGGAGGGTGTCATCATGAACCGAGGGCGTACAGGTTCCCATCCATGCTGCCGAAGTAGAGCGCTCCGCGATCGACCACCGGGGATGACACGATGGCGCCGATCGAGACGAAGCGGTAGAAATCGATGTACATGTCCTCGAAGTCTCCGAACAGCGGCGCGAAGGCCTCCTGGTTCAGGCTGCCGTCCGCGTTCAGGACCTTCAGACGATCGGCCTTCGACGCCTCGGTCTGGAACTCCCACGCCAGCTTTCCCGTTTTCGCGTCGACGGCGTACAGTCGGCCGTTGTGATCCCCCACGTAGGCCAGGTCGCCGGCCAGGGCCGGCGAGGAGAACATGTAGGCCTTGGCGTCGAAGTTGAACCGCAGGCGCCCGGTCTTCGCATCGAGCGCCATGAAGCGCGCGCTGTCCGAGGTCCCCACGTAGACCATCCCGTCGCGCACCGCGGGCGTGCCGATGACCCAGGACTTGCTCGTCGGGTAGTCCCACTTCTTGCGCCCGGTCGCGGCGTCGAGGGCGTAGACGTGCGCGTCGCGGCAGCCGACGTAGACCGTGCCGTCGACGACCGCGGGAGAGGACTGGAAGCCGACCTGGTTGTGGATCACCGGATCGTCCCCGGCCTTGAACGACCACTTCGGCTGACCGGACTCCGCATCGAGCGCGTACAGGGTGCTGTCCCAGCTGCCGATATAGACGATGCCGCCGGCCACCGCCGGCGAGGCGTGCACGACGTCCCTGGTCGAGTACTTCCATTGCAACGTGCCGTTGCCCGCATCGACCGCGTAGACGTTGCCGTCGCCGCTGCCGAAGTAGACCGAGCCGTTCACGACCGCCGGCGACGAGGTGAACAGATCCCAGGCGTCGGGAATGGTCTGGGCGGTCGACGGGTATCCGTGCAGGTTTTTCGCCTCGAACTTTCTTTCGAATTCCGTTGCGAAGACCCATTTCGGCTTGCCCGTCGTCAGGTCGATCGCGGCCAGGGCTCCGGTCGACGAAACGAAATAGAGCGTCTCGCCGGCCACGGCCGGGGAGGACGCGATGGGCATCCGCGACTTGAACTTCCACTTCTCCTTGCCGGTCTCCTGGTCGACGGCGTAGAGATAGCCATCGAGGCTCGTGATGTAGACGACTCCGCCGGCAACGGCGGGGGAGGACACGATCGGCCCGCCCGTCTTGAAGATCCACTTCGCGCCGCCCAATTGCCTGGGGCCGGGCGTTCCATACACGCCGGTCCGCGCGGCGTCACCGTGGAAGGTCGTCTGGGCGAGAGCAGGAGCGGCGCACATCGAAAGCAGAACGAGTCCCGCCCATCGCTTCATCATGGTTCCCGATGCCTCCCCGGATCGCCGTGCGCGCCAGAATGGGTGCCGTTGGAGTCTACGACGGACGGACCGGATGGGTGCGCGGAAGGGACGTAAAACGTTGTATACAACGTCAACGCGATGTAAAAGCGGGAACCCCTTTGGGCGGACCTTAGGGTCCGATCGGCGACCCGGGCTGGCTCTCCGATTTCCGCCGTGCCGCCTGCATCGAGCGCATGAAATAGATCCAGACCCCGAGCATCAAGAGTATCGGGATCCATCCGAGGAGCATGGTCAGGGGCGACGAATCCCGCGGGGAGCGGAACTCGATGGCCACATCGTGCCTCAGCAGATCGTCCATCAAGTCCCGGTACGCAGGAGTCGCGATGAAGAACCGCGCGGCCTTTCCATCCGGGCCGGGCTGAGCCAGTTCACCGGCGATCGTGGCGTCCGGGGGAAGAGTGACCCGGGCGATATTCCCGCCCCGAAGCGCCTCCTCGAACCGGATCGAGTCCATGATTTGCGCCGCGGTCGACGGCTTCTGCAGGAACTTGTAGAAGAAGAGCACGGCCAGGACAATCAAGGTCCAGAACGCGATGTTCTTGAGAAGCCGATCCATCGGGAGGCTCCGCGAGATGAGGGTTGGAGTGCGCGAAGCCTAGCGTAGGCGCTCCGCCGGTCGCCCGTCAATCGGGTCCAGTCCGGTTCACTCCCCGATCTCGAGAAGGACGATCCCGGAGGCGAAATAGGCCTCGATGAGGATCGTGGTGCCCTCGGGGCCGTCGGCTCCGCAGGACCACGCCTCGGACGTGCCCTCCTCTTCATCGTCCTCATCCTGCTCCATGACGCACCCCGGGAGCGCCGACTCGATCGCCGCCACGACGGCTGCCGGGGGGACGTGAAAGTCAGTGACCTTGAGGCTCACCAGGTCCAGGGAGCCGTCGAAGTCCCACTCGACCAGTCCCGCCAGGGTATGTCCGAACGATGGATAGGCGACAGCCAGATCGCTGTAGTAGAAGGTCCCGTCGGTGACGATCTGATCCGGCAGGAGCGCTCGGACCGCATGCTCGCTCTCGCCGAGGCAGGGGTGACCAGAGCAGGAGAGTATCCGGGCGGCGAGATCCACGAGGGCACGTGCCTGCTGACGGCCATCCGGCTGCTGATTTGTGGCGGGGGGAAGAGCGGCCAACATCGTCAGCCCAATCGATCCGATCAGGGTCGTGAAGCCGCGACTGCGAGATCTTTCCGGCATGTGGGAACCTCCTGCACAGGAAAGTACACGGCAGACGAACAAAAAGCCGCTGCGTTGAAGTGCCTGCCGCGGGACCGCAGCCGCGGCCGTTGGGGCTCGGAAACCGCAAGCTCGTCAAGTTCGTGACACCTCATGCATCGCGGGCCGGCAGGTCTGGACGAGCCTTTCCCGGGAACCTATCTTGAACGGGGCCGCGTGGGGCGGCGGGCAGATTCCTGGTGTCTCGCATGAGGGGGGATTCATGAGCACGAAGATATTGAAGTCCATGTCAGCCGCAGCGCTACTGTTGGTGGCCGCGGCATCCGTGCCCGCATTCGCCAAGTCGGCCCAGCAGATGCGGGACGATAAGTCCGCCGAGATCCCGGTGTGCTCGAAGCGGCTCGGCTCGATCTCCGTGGTGGAGCCCGAGTCCGATTGGTGGAGGGAGCAGGGGCTCGGATCACCGGAAGCCTTGCTCAAGGTCTTCGTCCGGAAGTCGAACTGCTTCACCCTGGTCGATCGGGGCAAGGGGATGCAGGCGCTCCAGGCGGAGCGGTCGCTGGCGGCCGGCGGCAACCTGCGCGGCGGCTCGAACATCGGCCAGGGGCAGATCAAGGCGGCGGATTACGTCCTGGTGCCCGACCTGATCTCCTCGAACAACCAGGCCGGGGGGAACAGGGTCGGCGGCCTGCTCGGCGGCCTGGTCGGCGGCCACAAGGCCGGCATGGTCCTCGGAGGCATCAACACCAAGAAGAAGACCGCGGATGTGGTCCTGACCATCACGGACGTGCGGTCGTCGGAGCAGGTGGCGGCCGTGGAAGGGCACGCCAAGAAGACGGACATCGGCTGGGGAGGCCGCGGGACGCTGTTCTCCTCGAGCGGCTTCGGCAGCGCCGGCGCCTCGGGCTATTCGGACACCGAGATCGGCCAGGTGATCACGCTGGCGTACCTTCAGGCGTACACCGAGATGGTCGGCCAGCTGGGGGGACTGCCCGATGACGCCTCCGCCTCCAACGCGGCGCAGGCCGTGACCATGACCCGGCCTGGGCGCATGTACGCCACGCCGGACACCAACGGCCAGGTGGTCAAATCGCTCGACGCCGGCACGATGCTGTACCCGACCGGCGAGAAGCACGATGTCCTGTGGGAGGTCACCGACGAGCTGGGAGCGAAGGGCTGGGTCTCCTCGCTGCTCTTCCAGCTCGCCCGCTAGCTCTATCGGAGCTCGACGGTGAGGATGCCGATCGTGTCCCCGCTCTCGCGGTTGAACACGATCCTCTTGCCGTCGCGCGACACGCTGGGGCGGCCGTCGAAGTAAGGCGCGGGTGGGTCGGTGATCGGCCGGGCCTGCGAGCCGTCGGGGTTCATCACGAACAGTGCGAAGGCGCGTCCGCGTCTCGAGGCGAACACGATGTGCCTGCCGTCGGGGGTCCAGGTCGGCCATCCGTCGGCCGGCGGATCGCTCGTGATGTTCCTCGGATGGGAGCCGTCGCGGTCCCGCACGATGACATCGTCGGCGCCGCCGGTGAGGTTCGTCAGGTAGAGAATGCGGTCGCCGGCCGGCGAGACGCGGGCGCAGGTGTCATCGTCGTCGGACACGACCAGCCTCCTAAGACCCGTCCCGTCCGGGTGCACCTCGTAGATCTGGTACCTCTCGACGTCCCGCGTCGAATTGAACAGGATCGCCCTGCCGTCCGGTGACCAGTACGGGTGGATGTCGCTCGCCGGATGCCGCGAGAGGTTCCGGGCCCCCGAACCGTCCGCGCCCATGACGTAAATCTCCTCGTTGCCGTCCCGATCCGAAACGAAGGCGATCGTGCGGTCGTCCGGCGACCAGTCGGCCCGGTCGTTGTTCGCGTCGTCCCGGGTCAGCTGCACCTCGTGGGAGCCATCCGCGTTCATGACATAGAGCTGCCATTTGCCCGTCCGGTTGGATTGGAACAGGATGCGTGAGCCGTCGCGCGACCAGTGGGGATACGCGTTCTTGACGCCCTCCTTCAGGAGGACCTGCTTCGGCTCGGTCGGCGGCGATCCGGCGGGCGGTGCGGACGCCTTCGCGGGGGAGACGGGAGTCGCCGCGACCCAGACGACGAGCAGCAGGCACTGCAGGAGGCTCTTCATGACGGGGCATTGTGCGCCCATCCTCCCGTGGCCGCAAGCCCGGACCATTGACACGATTGGCGCGGATGGGCTCTACTTTTGGCGGATTCCATCCCATTTGCAGAGGAGGATGATCGATGAAGCCGAGATCGTTTCGATTTCCCGTGCGGGTCCTTCTGCTCGTGGCCGTCGCGGCCGCGCTGCTGACGCTGCTCGGTTCTCCTGTCTCGACCCAGACCCCCTACGCATCGGCCCTGTTAAATCTCGCGGCCTCGCCGGTTTTCGCGAAGGGTTGCCCGGACAAGCGCTGCAACCGGAACGTCCAGTGCGTCTCGGGCCTCGGATACTCGTGCAACAGGATCGGCGGCTCGGGCTGCGAGGCCACTCCCTGCAACTAGGAGTGTGACTCGGACACACTCCTAGCGCCCCGCGTGCCTTGAGACGGGACCTCCCTCCTCCTGCCGGGGTTCATGGGAGGGATGCGGCATGGGATCCGAAGGTCGGGCCATCACGACAATCAGCCGGCGGGACTTCCTCCGGGCCGCCGCGGCGCTCGGGGCCTCGCTGGCCTGGAGCGGCGCTCAGGCGAGGCCATCGCGCATCCCGTGGCGGGAGCGGCGCGACCTCTTTCCCGAAGGGGTCGCATCGGGGGACCCGCAATCCGACAGCGTGCTGCTCTGGACGCGCTATCCCAGGAGCGATGGCTCGGCGGAAGCCCGCCTGACGCTCGAGGTGTCCGAGGACGCGGCCTTCGAGCGCATCGTCGCGACGGCGCGCGCCCGGGTCGGCGCGGCGTCGGACTGGACGTGCCGCGTGCTCGCCGGTGGATTGAAGCCGGCGCGCGAGTACTGGTATCGCTTCACGGATGACGCAGGGGCTGGGAGCCGGATCGGACGCACGATCACCGCGCCCCGCGCCGACGACCCGCGCCCGGTGCGCTTCGCCTTCGTGAGCTGCCAGAACGTCAATCAGGGCGCGCAGAACGCGTACCGGCGGATGATTTCGGAGGACCAGCGTCTGCCGGAAGCGGAGCGCCTCTTCTTCGTGCTCCACCTGGGCGACTTCATCTACGAGATCGTCTGGTATCCGGAGGACCGGCCGCAGGGCATGTACGATCGTCGTCTTCGCGACATCGTGCGCTACGCGAACGGGGAGAAGGTCGCCGACTTCCACGTCCCGACGACGGTCGACGACTACCGCGCCGTGTACCGGGCCTACCTGCATGATCCCGATCTGCAGGACGCGCGCGCCCGCTGGCCGTTCGTCGCGATGTGGGACAACCACGAGTTCTCCTGGCTCGGGTGGCAGTCGCTGCTGAAGCTCGGGGGCCAGACGCGCCCCGCGCAGACGCGCAAGGTCGCGGCGAACCAGGCGTGGTTCGAATACCAGCCGGCCCGCATCAAGAAGTCGACGGGCAAGACGCTCGAGCGCTTCGATCCGCCCCGCGTCGTCGATGCGCCGATCACCCGCTTCGATGCGCATGGCCTCGGGCAGGAGGCCAACAACCTCGCCGCGATCGCCAGCCTCACGGGCTATCGTGCCCTGCGCTGGGGCCGGAACGTGGACCTCATCATCACCGATCAGCACAGCTATCGATCGGAGGAGCCGACCGGCCGTCCCGAGGCCGAGCCCCTGTCGAGCGAGGACTTCCCGAACTTCTTTCCGCAGGAGGCCCAGGAGATCCTCGACGCGGGGCGCGACTACGCGGGCGGCCACCCCCCGGCGACGATTCGCTTCGGGGCGGCCGAGGTGCCGAACTTCCGCAAGGACGAGCCTCCGCAGACGATTCTCGGCGCCGAGCAGAAGGCCTGGTTCCTGGATCGCCTGCGCACCTCGAAGGCGACCTGGAAGATCTGGGCCAACTCGCTTGGCACCCTCGACTGGCGCGCCGATCCG
>Ga0070694_100002762_pt1 | contig 10412 bp, 10 predicted proteins | sample KBSK1251metaG_FD_65470 | JGI IMG/M metagenome (GOLD analysis project Ga0070694, IMG submission 65470) | Corn, switchgrass and miscanthus rhizosphere microbial communities from Kellogg Biological Station, Michigan, USA - KBS K1-25-1 metaG | ecosystem: Host-associated > Plants > Roots >... | reverse complement strand
ACCCCGCTCGTGCCCTTGTCGAGGCGGTGGACCAGCCCGGGCCGGGCGCGCCGCCCCTCGCCCGGGCCCACGTGGTGCACGAGCCCGTTGAGCAGGGTGCCCGTCCAGTGGCCGGGGCCGGGGTGCATCACGAGGCCCGGCGGCTTGTCGATGACCAGCAGCTCCGCGTCCTCGTGGAGCACGTGCAGCGCGAGGGGCTCGGGGTCCACCGCCGGGGCCTCGCGCGCCGGGATGTGACAGGCGATCACGTCGCCCGGGCGGATCAGCCGGGCGGGCTTGGTCCGCCGGCCGTTGACCGTGATCAGCCCGCCGTCGATCCATCGCTGGGCGGACGCGCGGGACAGGCGCGCGGTCTGCGTGGCCACGAAGACGTCGAGGCGACGCGGCGCCTGCCCGGCCGGCACCGTCGTCACCGGCTGCATCGGGTCGGCTACCCGCCGAGGATCATCGCGGCGGCCTTCTCCGCGATCATGATGGTCGGCGCGTTGGTGTTGCCGCCGATCAGGGTCGGCATGATCGAGGCGTCGACCACCCGCAGCCCGTCCAGGCCGTGCACGCGGAGCGACGGATCCACCACCGCCAGCTCGTCGGTGCCCATCTTGCAGGTGCCCACCGGGTGGAAGATGGTGCCCGAGGCCCGGTCCCGCACGTAGGCCGCGATCTCGGCGTCGCCGCGCGCCTCGGCCCCCGGGCCCAGCTCGCGCCCGAGGATGTCGGCGAGCGGCTTCGCCCGGAAGATCTCCCGCACCCGCTGGATCCCCGCCACGAACTGCGGCAGGTCGGCGGGATCGCTCAGGTAGGCCGGATCGATGAGCGGCTGATCGAGCGGATCGGCGGAGGCGAGCATGATCTGCCCGCGGCTCGCCGGGCGATTCACGTAGAACGCGAACGTGATGCCGTGGCAGTAGGGCTGGAACGCCTCGATCGGCGACTCGGTCAGGCAGTACGGCAGGAAGAACCCCTGCAGGTTGGGCGGCCCGTCGGCGCCGCCGGTCCGGAGGAAGGCGCCCGCCTCCGCGATGTTCGAGGTGAAGAGGCCCTGCCGCGTCGTCTCGTACTCGGCCTGCACCTGGGCGAGCTGCTCGGGGGTGGCGCCGTAGAGCGAGAACGGCACCGTGATCTCGTTGCGGACGAAGGTGCCGAGATGGTCCTGCAGATTCCGGCCGACCCCGGGCAGGTCGGCGATCACGTCGGCGCCGATCGCGCGCAGGTGGTCGGCGGGGCCCACGCCGGAGAGCATCAGGAGCTGCGGGGAGTTGACGGAGCCACCGCAGAGCACGACCTCGCGGGCGGCGCCGGACAGGGCCGACTGCCCGTGCCGCACGTACTCGACGCCGGTCGCGCGCCGCCCCTCGAAGCGGACCCGGCAGGCGAGCGCCCCCGTGATCACGGTCAGGTTCGGCCGCGGAAGGGCCGGACGCAGGAACGCGCTCGCGGTGCTCCAGCGCAGGCCATCCTTCTGGGTGACCTGGTAGAAGCCGGCGCCGTCCTGGACCGGCCCGTTGAAGTCGGCGTTGGCGGGCACGCCCACCTCCTGCGCCGAGGCCACGAACATCTCGGAGAGCGGATGACGGAAGCGGTGGTCGGCCACGTTGAGCGGGCCGCCGCGCCCGTGGTAGCGGTCTTCCATCCGCTCGTTGTGCTCCGACTTCCGGAAGACCGGCAGGACGTCCTCGTAGCTCCAGCCCTTGTTGCCGGCCTGCGCCCAGCGGTCGTAGTCCGAGGCGTGGCCGCGGATGTAGATCATGTAGTTGATCGAGCTGGACCCGCCGAGCGTCCGTCCCCGCGGCCAGGGGAAGCGCCGCAGGTTGCAGTGCGCCTGGGGCACCGTCCGGTAGCGCCAGTCGTGCGGGCCGTCCGGCAGCAAGCCCATCATCGCGGGCGTGTGGATGAACGGCGAGGTGTCGGGGCCGCCGGCCTCGAGCAGCAGCACGGTGACCGCCGGATCGGCGGAGAGGCGGTTGGCGAGCACGCAGCCGGCGGAGCCGGCGCCGACGATCACGTAGTCGTACATGGCGGGCCTCCTGGCAGGCCGACCCTAGGCGCTGAGGCGCCCGCTGTCAAGCCGGGCCCGTGACGCCCGGGCGGCCGAGGTGCGGCCTCGTCAGGCGCCGAGCGCCCCCTTCCAGTCGCGGAACACGTCGATGTCGAACCCGTCCGGGTAGTTCAGGTAGCCCGGCGCGTGTCCCTTCCGGTCGGTGACGCCATACTGCCAGATGATGTCCTTCGTCGCGCGATCGATCACGACCACCCGCTCTCGGAGGTCGTCTGCCACGACGATGTCGCCGGTTTCCGGCAGCTCCCGGGCCAGCGAAGGATGGTCGAGCATCTTTTCCCCCGCCTTCGCCTCGTACTCCCAGGTCACCCGCCGGGTGGCCGGGTCGAAGATGACGATCCGCCCCGGCCGGGAGAAGTCGGCCACGATCACCTGCCCGTCCGCGGTCGGGAACGCGTCCGAGGGATAGCGAACGCGCGGGGCCTGGACGCTCCACGCGATCTTCCCGGCGCGTGTGATGCGCGAGATCCAGGCTCCTCGAATCTCGGTCACTAGGATGTCGCCGCCGTCGACCGGCGTCACGCCGTTCGGGTATGCGAGGTAGCGGGGCGGGGCGTGGCGGCACACGCCGGGCTTGCCCCACTGGGTCACGACCTGATTCGTGCGCGGATCGATGATCAACACGCGGCAATTGCGGATGTCGGCGGTGATGAACGTGCCGTCCTCGAGCAGGTGGGCGTCGTCCGGATAGTTGAAGAGCCCGGGTGCGCTTCCCTTGACGTCCGGGGCGCCGTAGGTCCAGACGAGAGCGCGCTGGTCGTAGTCCACGATGTGGATGTCGTAGTTGTCCTCTTCGCTCACCGCGAGCAGGCGCCCGTCCAGGGAGAAGTTGACATCCTCGTTGCCGCGGTAGAACCCGAGGTCGGGCGACGGGAACTCCCACACCACGCGCTGATCCGGCGTGACCTCGAGCAGCCGATTGTTGCGCCGGTCGGCGATGACGATGGGGTACGGCAGCGGCTTGCGCCACGAGGGTACCGGCGAGCGCCGGGATCCGGTCACCGGCGGGATCGGCGGGAGCGCGACGCCGCTCTGCACCGCGCCGGCGCCGAGCATCTCCTTGGTGACGACCACCCGCGTGCCGCCTGGGCCGGCGGTCGGGTCGACCGGCCCCGCCGCGGCCCGCGAGCCTCCGAGCAGCCCGGGGATTCCCGCGATCGCGGCGAGGAGGAGGTCACGCCGATTCATCGAGAGCGGCTCGACGGCGGCCGTGATGATACGCGGGCCTCGCGTCATGGTCCGCCTCCTTCCCACATGATCACCGCCGCCCGCTTCTGGAACGGGGCGACCCATTCGCCGGCCCGACGCACGAGCCGCTCCCGCAGGAACGCGGTGAGGTAGTCGCGGGCTCTCGAGCCCGAGAGGCCCAGATAGGTCATCCAGAACTCGCACGCCTCGTCGAGATCGGCGAACGGCTGATCGGACCGGTACTCGATCTCGGTCACCGCGGGATGGATCCCGAGTGAGCGGAGCGCCTCTACGGGGTCGTCGGCCTCGGCGTGGCTCGCGTAGGGCCGCCCGAGCAGCGCGGGGTACAGCTCGCGGTAGAAGAACTTGTCGCCTCCCCGCGCCGACGTGAGGTCCCGCACCAGCACGACGAGGCGCCGCGCCGTCCGCCCGGCCGCGCGGGGGAAGTCCGAGTCCGCGCGGAGCAGGTTACCCACGTGGGCGCACAGCACGAGATCGTGGCGGGGCATCGGGACGTCGCCCCACGCGGCCTCCACCACCGCCACGTTGCCGAGCCCGGCCTCGGCGGCCCACCGACGGAGCGCCCTCGCCATCGCGGTCGAGGGCTCGAGCGCGGTCACCGAGCGCAGACGGCGGGCGAGCGGGATGGCCAGGGCGCCGCAGCCCGCGCCCACGTCGAGGGCGGTCCGGCAGGCGTCGAGCCGGCGGCCGATGGCCGCGAGGACGCGGGCCGCATAGTCGCCGCGCTCGGCCGCCCGCCGGTACCACGCCGCGGTCCGGTCGGTCCAGAGCGCCGACCGGCCTGTGCTATCCTGGCCGCCGTGCCGTTGGTGATCCTCTGGCTCCACGTGCTCGCCGCCATCACCTGGATCGGAGGGATGCTCTTCATCGCGCTCGTCCTGGTGCCGGTCACCCGCCGTCTGGAGGACCCCACGGTGCGCACCCGCCTCCTCCAGGAGACGGGCCGGCGCTTCCGCACGGTCGGCTGGATCGCACTGATCGTGCTCGTCGTCACCGGCCTGCTCAACCTGTGGAGCCATCCCGGTCTGCTCTCCTCCCCGCGCCTTCACTGGAAGCTCGGGCTGGTGGGTCTGGCGCTGATCCTGAGCGCGTTCCACGACTTCGTTCTCGGCCCGCGGGCCGGCGCACCCGGCGCCGATCCCTCGGCCCGGGTCCGCGCCTCGTGGGTAGCCCGCGTCAACGTCCTGGTGGTCCTGGTGGTCGTCCTGCTCGGCCTGTCGCTGGCTGGCTAGCGCCGCTGGCGAGTGATGGCTTCATCGTGCTCCCTCCGTGGGCCCAGCATCGGCCAGCGCGCGGGAACGGGATATGATCCCGGTCATAGTGAACCGCCCCGCGCGGCGCCGATCGCTGCCACCAGGTTGGCCTCGACGCACGCGACCGCGACCCAGACCAGGAGACCCGAGAGCGGGATCCACGGCGCCAGGGCGAGCCAGCCGAGGCCCACCAGCACCTCGGCGGTCCTCAGCACGATTCCGGCCGCCAGGCTCCAGAGCGCCACCCGTCGCAGGCCAGGCCACGGGAGCGCCTGGCCCTCGAGAACCGGCACGAGGCGGAAGACCATCGCCACCACCACGGACGTCAGGACACCCACCGTGAGCAGGTGCCGGACCGCGTCGGCGAGCAGCCGCACGTCGAACCCGGCCCAGGCGGCAGCCACCGCGGCGCCCGAGCCGAGGACCGCAGTGCCGCCGGACAGCATCGCCACGCGGAAGATCCGGGCCTCCTCGGGACTCCTGGCCGCCATCGGGATCGCTCCCCGGGCCGGAGTGAGAGCGCCTCCCAGCAGGAGGAACCCCGCCGCCGTCGACAGCACGATGAGCTGGCCGAGCCCGGCCAGGCCCAGCCCGGCCTCCGCGCGCAAGCCCGGTGCCGTGCTCGCCGCGGCCACGCCCACGCCGAGCGCCAGGAGCCCCGGCAGGGCACGCGCGGCCCGCGTGGGCGCCCGCCAGCGCGGGAGGAACATCGGGCCCGCGCGGAGCAGCACGCCCAGGACCCAGCCCAGCACTCCCCCGAAGAGCCCCATGACCTGAACGAGGCGGAGACCCGCGACGGCCGGCGGCGGCGCACCCGCCCCGAGCGCCCCCGCGCGAAGCCACGTCTCGAGCACGCACGCGCCCCCGAGCCACGCACTGCTCACGGTGAGATGCCATCTCAGGAAGAGGAGCGGGCGTGGATCGAGCGCTCGCCACACCCAGGCCGCGAAGAGCAGGAAGGCCGCCGCCTGAAGCGCCGACGCGATCAGGACCATCTCGGGGCGCGGCGCGGCGGTCCCCACGATCCGGAGCGCGAGGCCGGCGACCTGCAGGCCGAGCGGCCAGCGCATGAAGAGGCTGCGCGAGACGGGCCGCCCGGTGAAGCGCGGGAGGAGGTGCTGGGCCACGCCCATGATGAGCGTCCCGAAGAAGCCGAAGATCTGCACGTGCGCGTGGAGCTGGATCCACGCCGCCGGCACCGCGGCGACCCCCAGGTAGAGCCACGCGAGCATCCAGGCACCGAGCGGAATCCCGCAGGCCAGCGCTGCGGTCAGACCCAGCAGAGCGAACGGCCGATAGACGGTAGGCTCACGCACCGGGTCACCTCCCTCTCGCATCACGAGGTCGGTTCAGTCGTCGCGGCCTTTCGCGCCCTTCGTTCCCAGCGTGGTTTCGAGGCCCGCGACGAGCGCTTGGCTCTCCGGCGCGGTGAGGCGGGCATCGGGGTGGAGCGGGGTGTAGTACCAGGGCGGCATCTCGCCCTTCCGCACCGCCTTGGCCGACTCGCGGGCCTCCTTCTGGGGCCGGTCCCACTCCGAGAAGTTGAGCTTGCGGCGTCCCTCGTCCACGTCTCGCTGAAGGAGCCACGACATCGGGGCCACGTGGGAGTACCACGGCCAGACCGTTTCGTTGCTGTGACAGTCGTAGCATGCGCGGATGGAGAGGGCGCGCGTCGCCTCCGTGTCCCATGCCGGCTCTACCCGACGGGTCGGATTCGTGTGGCTACGGCCGTAGGGAACCAGCTGAAGCGCCAGGAAGACGACCACGACGATGGCACCCGCCCACCGTAGCGCCCGCATCGACTACGGGAGCTCGACCGTCTTCACGTAGACCCCGGGCGATCCCGGGGCGTGCTTCATGTGGGCCCGCATCTTCGCGTTCACCGGGGAGGCGTCGCGCTGGGCGTTCCACGCCGCGCTCTCCGAGACCTTGGGGTGCTCGAACTCGTAGAGCGTCAGATAGGTGGGCGTGCCCTCCACCGCGCGGTAGCGCCGGCCGCGGATCACCCCGGGGACCTTCTCGTAGTTCGGCACGTAGACCGTGTTGTACCACTCGTTGAACTCGCGGTCGACCGCGGGCGGCACGTCCATGCGTCCGATCTGGAGCGCGGGCGCCATCGGTCCCTTCACAATCTCGGCCGTCGAAGCCTTCGGATGGATCATCGTGTAGATGTTCCGGATGAACGGGGTGCCGATGGCCTGGGGCCCGATACGCTTGGTCCACGGGGTGGGGCTGCCCTGCACCTTCTTGTAGGCCGGGCTCTCCATGACCGCCGCGCTCTCGAGCTCGTAGCAGGCCAGGTGCTTCGGCCCGCCCTTCACCGCCTCGTAGCGGGCGCCGCCGAGGAAGCCGGGGATCGCCATCCGCTCCGGCAGGTGCTCCTCGTTGTACCAGCGGTTGAACTCGTCTTCCTTGTCGGCCGGAACGTCGGCCCACACCATCAGGAGCCCGGTACCCTTCTTGGCCATGGCACCCTCCTCTGCGGAGGGTATATCACGAATCGCCGAGCTGCCTCCGCCCTGCCCTCTCCCCAGGGGGGAGAGGGTGAGGTAGACTCCCGGTCAAAGGAGAGTGCCCGTGAAGCTCGACGTGTCCATGCTGACCCACGATCTCAAGAGCATCCCGGACTACGCCCGGAAGGTCGAGGCCATGGGCTACGACTGCCTGTGGTCGTCCGAGACCCAGCACGACCCCTACCTGCCGCTGGCCGTCGCGGCCACGTCCACCTCGCGGATCAAGCTCGGCACCAACATCGCGACGGTGTTCTCGCGAAGCCCGATGATCACCGCCCACACCGCCTGGGATCTCCAGAAGGCCTCGGGCGGGCGCTTCACCCTGGGGCTCGGCACCCAGGTGAAGGCCCACAACGAGCGGCGGTTCTCGGTGAAGTTCGAGTCGCCCGGGCCCAAGATGGCGGAGGCCATCCGGGGCATCCGCGCCATCTGGGACTGCTGGCAGAACGGCACCAAGCTCAACTTCAAGGGGCAGTTCTACACCTTCGACGTGATGACGCCCTTCTTCAACCCGGGCCCGATCGAGCACCCGAGGATCCCGATCTACATCGCGGCGGTGAACCCGCTCATGTGCCGCATCGCGGGGGAGCTGTGCGACGGCATGCACGTGCACCCGTTCAACTCCCCCAAGTACCTCCGCGAGACGGTGCACCCGGCGGTGGAGGAAGGCCTCAAGCGCTCGGGGCGGACCCGCAAGGACTTCACCTACGCGACCGCCACGTTCGCGGTGGTGGGCGACACCGAGAAGGAGCGGGCCGCCCAGGCCCAGACCGTCAAGCAGCAGATCGCCTTCTACGGCTCCACGCGCACCTACACCCCGGTGCTGGCCGCCCACGGCTGGCAGGACCTGACCGGCCAGCTCCACCGCAAGTCGGTGGAGGGCGACTGGAAGGGCATGGCCGACCTGATCACCGACGAGATGCTCGACACCTACGCGGTGACCGCGACCTACGACAACCTGCACGCCAAGATCATGGAGCGCTACGAGGGCCTGCTGGACCGCACCGGGCTCTATCAGCCGTACCAGCAGCACCTCGACGATCCGCGCCTGCCCGCGATGGTGCGGGCCTTCAATGGATAACCCCTCACCCTGCCCTCTCCCCTGAGGGGAGAGGGTGTAGGGGGCCGACATGACCGACAAGGTGCAGGTGGAGATCAAGGGCGACGTGGCCACCATCATGCTGAACAAGCCCGAGCGCCTGAACGCGCTCGACAACGAGATGTGGCACGGCATCGGCGAGGCCTGCCGGGTCGTCGACGCCGCCCCCGACGTGCGCGTCGCCGTCCTCATGGGCGCGGGCGGCTGCTTCTGCGCCGGGCTCGACGTGAAGGCCGGCTCGACGCTGAGCACGACGCTCGAGGGCATGTCCCCCGGCCAGGCGATGGCCCGCATCCGCCAGCACCTGGAGGGACACCAGGCCTCGTTCTCCGCGGTCGAGTCGCTCCGCGTGCCGGTCATCGCGGCCATCCAGCGCGCGTGCATGGGCGCCGGGATGGAGCTGGCGCTCTGCTGCGACGTGCGCCTGGCCGCCGAGGGCACACTGTTCTCGATCCCGGAGGTGCAGCTCGGCCTGGTGCCCGACATGGGCGGCACCCAGCGCCTCCCCCGCACCGTGGGCATCGGGAAGGCCAAGGAGCTGATCTACTCCGCGCGGCGCTTCGACGCGGCCGAGGCGCTCCGGATCGGGCTCGTCCAGGCCGTCTATCCGGCGGGCGAGCTCGGGGCCCGCGTGGCCGAGCTGGCCGCCGAGATCGCGGCCAACGCGCCGCTGGCCGTGCAGGCGGCCAAGCGCGCGATCAACGGCACGTACTACGGCGAGATGCGCTCCTGGCTCGACTGGGAGACCGCGCAGGCCTCGGGCCCGCTCCTCTCCGAGGACCGCAAGGCCGGCCTCAGGGCCGCGGCCGAGCGCAAGCGCGCCGACTTCAAGGGCAAGTAAGGGACCCGGAGGACTCCATGGCCGATCTCTACGACCTGGGCGACAAGCCGCCGCTGGGCGTCGTTCCCAAGCAGATGCACGCGTTCGCGGTGCGACAGAGCCGCTTCGGCCTCCCGCGCGAGGCGTGGAAGCGCGAGGTGCTGCCCACGCCGACGATCGGCCCCGACGAGGTGCTGATCTACGTGATGGCCTCGGGCATCAACTACAACAACGTGTGGGCCGCGCTGGGCCAGCCCCTCGACGTCATCGCGGAGCGCCAGAAGCTGGGCGAGCCGGAGGACTTCCACGCGGGCGGCAGCGACTGCTCCGGCATCGTCTGGGCCGTCGGCCGAGACGTGAAGACCATCAAGGTCGGCGACGAGGTCATCGTCCACAGCGGGTGGTGGCGGCCCGACGATCCGTGGGTGCTCTCCGGCAAGGACCCGATGCTGGCCGAGTCGACCCGCATCTGGGGCTACCAGACCAACTACGGCAGCTACTGCCAGTTCGCCCGGGCCCAGGCGCACCAGTGCATCGCCAAGCCGAAGCGGCTCACCTGGGAGGCGGCGGGCTGCTTCCTCCTCTGCGCTTCCACCGCCTACCGCATGCTGATGGGCTGGGAGCCGCACACCGTCGAGAAGGGCGACGTGGTGCTGGTGTGGGGCGCCACCGGCGGGCTCGGCAGCCTGGCGCTCGAGATCGTGCGCGCCCAGGGCGGCCGCGCGGTCGCGGTGGTCTCCGACGACGCCAAGAAGAAGTTCTGCCTGGACCACGGCGCGGCCGGGGTCATCAACCGCTCGCAGTTCGACCACTGGGGCGTGATGCCCGATACGAAGGACGGCCGTGCCTACGGCAACTGGGCCAAGGGGGCGCGCGCCTTCGGCAAGGCCATCTGGGACGCGCTCGGAGAGCGCGTCAGCCCCCGGATCGTCTTCGAGCACCCGGGCGAGGCCACGCTCCCCACCTCGGAGTTCGTGTGCGCCACCGGCGGCATGATCGTGATCTGCGCCGGCACCACCGGCTACAACGTGACGCTCGACCTGCGCTACCACTGGATGCGCCAGAAGCGCTTCCAGGGCAGCCACCTCTCGAACGACCAGCAGGCCCTGGCGGTGACGAAGCTGGTGGACGCGGGCAGGGTCGACCCGTGCCTCTCGCAGACCTACCGCTTCGACGAGCTGCCCGAGTGCCACCAGCTGATGCTGGACAACAAGCACCCGTACGGCAACATGGCGGTGCTCGTGAACGCGCCCAAGGCCGGGCTCGGGGCCTCCTGATCCGATGACCGCGCGCGGATGAAGGCGCTCGCGTTCCGCGAGCACGGCGGGCTCGAGAAGCTGCGGTACGAGGACGTCCCCGATCCCAGGATCGGCGACGGCGACGTCCTGGTGCGCGTCCGCGCCGCAGCCCTGAACCACCTCGATCTCTTCGTCCGCGAGGGGCTGCCCGGCCTCACCCTGCC
>Ga0070694_100002761_pt1 | contig 10414 bp, 10 predicted proteins | sample KBSK1251metaG_FD_65470 | JGI IMG/M metagenome (GOLD analysis project Ga0070694, IMG submission 65470) | Corn, switchgrass and miscanthus rhizosphere microbial communities from Kellogg Biological Station, Michigan, USA - KBS K1-25-1 metaG | ecosystem: Host-associated > Plants > Roots >... | reverse complement strand
CACCGCGGCTCATAGTCGTCCATCGTCGGTGCCTTGTTCAGCATCGTGCGCGAATGATCTACGGCTCTCGGTTCGGGTGGAGGTGAGGTGTGGGTAGCATTTCGGCGAAGCTGATCGAGGACACCGCGCGGGAGCTCACGGCGCGCGCGGCGATCGATATTCCGGGGGACTACCGTGACGGCGTGCGGCTGGCGCGGGATCGGGAGTCGAACCGGCTGGCGCGGTTCGTGCTGGAGCAGATGCTGGGGAACTGGGAGATCGCGTCGGCGGATCGGCGGCCGATGTGCGCGGACACCGGGCTGCCGCGGTACTACGTGAAGCTGGGGAACGAGGCGGTGGTGGAGGGGGGCCTGGTGGCGCTCGAGCGGGCGCTCCGACGGGCGACCGCGGAGGCGACGCAGGCGATCCCGCTGCGGCCGAACCGGGTGCATCCGCTGACGCGCGAGGACCGCAACGACAACGTCGGCATCCACGCCCCCGAGGTGACCTACTCGGTGGAGCCCGGTGGCGACTGGATCGACGTCACCACCGTGCACAAGGGCGGGCTCTTCGGCAGCGACTTCCGCATGCTGTTCCCGGGCGACGGCGTCGCGGGCATCAAGCGCTTCTTCGTCGACACCCTGATCGAGTCGGGCAAGCGCGGCCTCGCCTGCCAGCCTGCCATCGTGGGGGTCGGCATCGGCGGGGCCAAGGACAGCTGCGTGCGGCTCGGGAAGGAAGCGGCGTGCCTGCGCACCGTCGGGAGCCGCAATCCCGACCCCGCGGCCGCCGCGCTCGAGGAGGAGCTGACCGCGCTCGGCAACTACATCGGGATCGGGGCCATGGGCTTCGCGGGCACCTCGATGGTGGTGGCCACCCACGTGGAGCTGGCCTACACCCACACCGGCGGCATGCCGATCGGCATCCACCAGTTCTGCCTGTCGTCGCGGCGGGCGACCGCGCGCTTGCATCCCGACGGGCGCGTGGAGTTCCGGAGCGATCCGGACTGGTTCACCGACTACTACCGGCGGTCGGGGATCGAGTGATGGGCGCCGCGATCGAGCGCCTCGACGACGTGGCCATGGACGAGGTGCATCTCACCACGCCGGTGTCGGACGAGGCCATCCGCGCGCTCAAGCTGGGCGACGTGGTCTACCTGAGCGGCGCGCTCTACACCGCGCGCGAGGGCGTCTACCGGCAGGTGGTGGACAAGGGCATGGAATTCCCGCCCTCGGTGCGCGCGCTGACCAACGTGAACTTCCATTGCTCGCCCGCCGCCGCCACCCGGCCCGATGGCACCCACGTGGTCGAGGCGGTGACGGCCACCGCGAGCTTCCGCTTTGGCAAGTCGATGGGCCCGTGGTTCGACCGATCCGGCGCCCGCGTGATCGTGGGCAAGGCGGGCCTCACCGAGCTGGCCTATCGCGAGTGGTTCGTGCCCCACGGCGCGGTCTACCTCACCACGGTGGGCTACGGCATGGGCGCGGCCTATGGGCGCGGCATCACCCGCGTGCGCGAGGTGCACTGGCTCCGCGAGCTGGGCATCGCCCAGGCGCTGTGGGTCCTCGAGGTCGACCGCCTGGGCCCGTTCCTGGTGGAGGGCGACGCGGCCGGCAAGAGCCTCTTCGCCCTCGCCAACCGCGAGATCAATCTCCGCATCGCCGAGGTCTACAAGAATCTCCCTCCACCCGCCCTCTCCCGCTTCGGCGAGATCCTCTCCCGCACCGACGAAGTCGTCTGAGGGGGTCGGGTCTTACATTCCGACATTGTTCTGGTCGGCCGTCGGATCAGTGCGCGCGGGAATGTCGGAATGTAAGACCTGACCCCAGGGCGAAGACGGGGTGGCGGGGAGCCTCGGCTTCGAACACGGCGAGAGGGGAGTCGGGCGAGGCGTCGAAGTAGGGTCGAGTGATGGGGACGCGGGTGACGTAGCGTTGGAGCACGGGCGCGGCACCGGCGGCGCCGAGCTCGCGGATGGGCACGGTCTCCGTGTGACGACCGCGGCTGAGGGTGACCTGGCCGGCCGCGCGGACGTTGCGGACCCAGGCCACGTCGCCGTACGGGGCGACGAGCCAGCGCTCGGCGCCTTCCTCGACGAGAGTGACCGGCGTCGAAAGCGGGCGGCCCGTCCGCCGGCCCGGGACCGTGAGCAGGTAGGTCGGGCCCGGCATCAGGCCGAGCTTCAGCAGCAGACGCACCAGGCGATTCGCCGCGCGCCGACCCGGGCTCAGGCGGTACGTAGACGCCATGCGATCAGACCACCTCTCACCCTGGCCTCCCCTGGGGGGGCAGCTTGTCGGTGGACTCGCGGGCGGCGGCCGAGAAGATGCCGCGGGTCATGAGCGCGCGCGCCTCGCGGGCCCGGCGCTCGTAGATCCGCGCCCGCGTCGCGTGCGCGTCCCGATCGCCGGGCGCGGCGGCGATCGCCCAGTCGATCAGGTGGCTCGCGAGCGCGAGCCGTCCCTCCGCGGCGAGGGCCTCCGCCCGCGCGACCAGCCCCGCGACGCCACCCGCCAGCGCCGCCACCTCGCGCCCGATCTCGGCCGCGGGCGCCGGCTGCAGGTGCGCGGGCGCGCCGTCGTACCAGCCGCCGTAGAGCCGCCACAGGTTGCGCACCACGTACTGGGGCTCGTCGTACACGGGCTGCAGGTACGGGCGCCCGGCCAGGCGCGCGGGGGGCTGCGCCTCGCGCACCACCTGCTCGAGGGTGGCGCCCGCGTTCATCAAGGCCAAGGTCTGGCTCACGAGCGCCTCGAGCCACTCCGCGGTCTCGGTGAGGGCCTGCTGCACCCGGTCGGCCCCGAAGATGGGGGCGCCGTGCCCCGGGATCACCAGCGTGGCCTCGCGCGTGGCCATCGTGCGCAGGGCGGCGGCCCACTCCGCCGCGAACCGCTGGGCCTTCTGCGGGTTGCCCGCGTTGGGCGCCACCCATAGGAAGAGGTCGCCCGTCCACAGCACGCGCCGGTCCGGCCACCAGATCCACGTGTGGTCGTCGGTCTCGCCGCGCGCGTGCTCGAGCTGCAGGGCGACGCCGTCGGCCTCGAAGGGCAGGGCACGCTCGTAGGTCGTGTCCGGGTAGACGAACTCGGTGGGCCACGCGGGCGCGCTCGAGAACTGGCGCATGTTGATCAGGCGGTTGTAGCCCGCGGTCGCGCGATAGCGGTCGAACCGCGCCGCGACGTCCCGATGCGCCACGATCCGGGGCCGCGGCCAGCCCTCCCGGGCGGCCTCGGCCAGGAAGGGCGGCAGGCCGAAGGCGTGATCGGCGTGCCCGTGCGTGTAGATCGCGGCGCGCACCGGCGCCGGGTCGATGGCGCGGACGGCGGCGAACGTCCGGTCGCGCGCGGCCTGGCTCGCGGTGTCGATCAGCACCAGGCCGTCGCCCGCGCGCAGCACCGTGACGTTGGCGAAGGCATGCAGGAAGAAGACGCCGGGTGCGATCTCCTCGGTTGCCCCGGTCGGCTTCCAGAGCGTGTAGGGCTCGATCGCGCCCGACCAGCTCTGCTCGGCCATCTCGCGGATCCGGCCCATGCCCCGACCCTAGCGCAGCCCGAGCCGGGCGGTGCCCCAGATGTTGCGGCAGCGCGTCTCGGTGACGAGGCAGGCGGAGAGGAAGGCGCCGAGCGCCAGCGCGAGGCAGAGGGCGAAGGCGGCCCGATAGGCGTCGGCGGAGTAGACGCGCACGCCGCCCGCGAGGGTGCCGTCCCAGAGGCGGTCGAGCACCACGCCGGTCAGCCACTGGGTGAGGCCGAAGAAGGTGAACGCGGGGAAGTTGTGGAAGCCGAGCGCGACACCCACGTAGCGGGGGTCGTTCACCTCCCGGATGCACGCGAAGACCAGCACCACCACGCTGGCGCTGAGCCCGATGAGAAAGCATACCGGCGCGAGCCAGACCGTCGCGACCGGCGTGGCGGGCAGGGTCAGGGGCAGCCACGCGACCACGTTGAGCGCGCTGACCGCGACGAGGGGCAGCCGGCGCCGCTCCAGCACCCGGTCGGAGAGCCAGCCGATCAGCGGCGCACCCACCAGGAGCCCCACCGCCGCGAGCGCGACCAGGTTGGCGGCCTGCACGCGGGGCAGGCCGTGCACCTGCGTGATGTACGGCACGCCCCAGAGCCCGATGAAGGCCGCGAAGCCGCCGTAGATGCCGCCCGAGGTGAGCCCCGCGGTCCACGACCGGTGGTTCGTGATCACGTTGGGGATGCCCGCGATGACCTCGCGCAGCCCCGGTGCGGGCGGGCGGACGACGGCCCGGGCCGCGTCCGACGGGGCCTCGTCCGGCTCCGGCCGGTCGCGCACGAGCAGGAAGCACGCGACGGCCAGCAGCGCGGTGGTTCCGCCGATCGTCACGAAGGCGTGCCGCCAGCCGACCTGCTCCACCAGCAGCGCCAGCGGGGTGGTGCCCGCGAGGGCCCCGACCGAGCCCACACTCTGCGCCGCGCCGGCCACGGTGGCGAACTCGTCGGTGCGGAACCACTCCGCGGCCAGCCGGAGCGAGGCGATCAGCATCACCGAGGCGCCCAGGCCCACCAGCAGGCGCCCGGCGAAGGCCACACCGAAGGCGGGGGCCAGGCCGAACAGGATGGCGCCGCCGCCCATGGCGAGCCCGCCCAGGGTCAGGGTGCCGCGCGGCCCGAGGACGTCGGCCAGGCTGCCGCCCGGCAGCGCCATCGCGGCGAAGCAGTAGGGATAGACGGCGGAGAGCGTGCCGAGCGCGGCGGCGGAGACCACGAAGGCGGCCATGAGGTCGCCCGCCACCACCACCGGCGCGACCCGGTGGAAATAGGAGAGGAAGTAGAGGAGGGCCGGCACGAGCAGGATCGTCCAGCGCGCCCGCCGCACTAGATGGCCTTGCGCTTCCGCCACTCCTCGATCTGGGCCCGGTGCTCCTGGTAGTGGTGCCGGCTGTTGAAGTCCACGATCTTGTGCGCGGTCTTGCCGGGGACGTAGCGCTCCTCCGGCACGCCGGCGGCGGCCTGCAGGAAGGCCGCGTGCGAGGCGTCGAGCTCTTTGAGGATGTCGGCGGTGGCGGCGCCCTTGCGGGCGTCCGCGAAGCGGGCGTTCCAGGCATCCACGTCGTCGTAGGAGACGCCCTCCGGGATCGGGCGCTCCCCTTGCCGCATCCGCTGGAGCGCCGGGGCCATCTCGCGGTGCCAGCCCGAGATGTGGGCGACGATGTCGCGCGCGCTCCACGTGCCGAGCCACACCTCGCGCATCTGTGCCTCGCCGAGCCCGGCCAGGGCGCGCTTGAAGGCGGCGAACTCGGTCTCGGCTCCACTCAGCAGCGTCGTCTTCTCCGACATGGCCGCCTCCGTCTCAGGCCCCGCGGGGCGGGATGCGCTTGTAGAAGAGCAGCTCGCGCACGCCCTGGGGCAGGTTGTCGATATGGCCGCTCGGCGTGAAGCCGAGCGCGGTGTGCATGCGGATCGAAGCCACGTTGGTCTCCTCGGTGGACGAGAAGAGGCGCGGGGTGGGCGAGACCACCTCGACCGACTTGAAGAACTCGCGGGCGATGCTCTTGCGCCGGAAGTCCTCGCGGACCACCACGAGGCTCACGAAGGTGCACTGGAACCAGTCCAGCCGGTAGGCGATGAAGCCCACCACCTCGCCCTCCGCCTCGGCCACGATCAGGTGGTGCCGCTCCATGTGCGAGCGGATGAACGCGGGCGCCCGCTCCTCCCCGATCACCTGCGCGGCGAGGGTCGTGCAGCCCACCGAATCCGCCACGCGCGGGAGTCGAATCTCGATCATGGGGCGCCCCGGCGCATTGTAAGCGCGCCGGGGCGCCCGCTCAACCGGACGCGGCTAGTAGGTGCCGGGCCGGATACGCTTGAAGAGCTCCTTGAGCTTGTCGGCGGTGAAGCCGGGGCTCTGGCACACCTGGATGATCTCGCGCTCGTCGGCCTCGACCTTGGCGATGGCCTCCGGGATCCGGGGCGCGATCTCGGGCGGGATCGTGCACACGCCGTGCTGGTCGCCGTGGACCAGGTCGCCCGGCTTGATCCAGAGGCCGCCGACCTTGACCGGGATGCCGAAGTCCACCATGTGCACGTTGGCGTGGGAGACCGACACGTGCGCGGCGCAGAACTGGAAGCCCAGCGCACGCACCTCGTCCAGATCGCGCACCGAGCCGTCGGTCACCACCCCCACGCAGCCGAGCGCCCGGTGGATGTTGGCCTGGACCTCGCCCCACTGGGCGCCCTGGCCGCGCGGGTCGTCGAGGTCGTGCACCACGATCACGCGCGGCGCGGGGATCGTCAGGACGAAGTCCCACCAGCCGTAGGTGCTGGCCCGGTGGCCCTCGATGGGGCCGGCCTCGGCCCGGATGACGCAGGGGACGGCGTACCCCACCATCGGCCCCATCTCCGGGAAGAGCGCGCGGATGGCCGAGGAGACGTTGCCCTGCTCGCGCGGCCGCACCTTGAAGGTCTCGATGGCGTTGGCGACGCTGGGGCTGGTGATCTTCTTGAGGGCTTCGATCTGTTGCGTGGTGAGCGGCACGGTGTCCTCCCTGTGGGGTCGACGGCTGGATCGGGTCAGATAGTGCCCTTTCGCCGCTCCGTCAGCAACTGCTCGATCTCGGGGATGACCTGCTCGATCCCGCGCATGTTCGGGTTGATGCGCAGGGCCCGGCGGAAGTAGGTGAGGGCCCGCTCGGGCTGGTCGAGGCGCAGGTAGATCTGCCCGTAGCCGGCCAGGGCCCCGAAGTGGGCCGGGTTGCGCTTCATAACCTCGTCGCAGTCGCGGAGCGACTTCTCGTTCTCGCCCATCAGGAAGTAGACGGTCGCGCGCTTGTTCCAGGCCTCCGCGAAGTCGGGCTTGCGCTGGATGATCCGGCTGAAGGTCTCCACCGCGCCCGGCCCGTCGCCCCGGTTCATCTGCTCGATGCCGGCCTGGAACTGCGCGTCCACGTCCTTGTCGCCGGAGCGGCTCCACACCTGCCACACCGAGTGCTCGGCGAGGACGCGCACCACCTCGTCGGGATCCGCCAGCACCCCCAGGAGGGCAGGGGCGTCGGCGGGCCCGCCCAGCTCGCCCAGCCAGGCGGCGGCGCGGCGGCGCAGCTCGAGGTCCTCGCTCTTGATCTCGGCCAGGGCCTGCTCGCGCGTGAGGGGGATCTTGGTCTGGGCGGCGGCGGGGCCGGCGAGCAGGGCGACGGCCAGGGCGACGACGGCGAGGAGCCGGCCGGGCCGCGTCACGATCGCCCCACCAGCTTCAGGAAGGCGTCCTCGTCGAGCGTGGTCACGCCGAGGCGCTTGGCATCGTCGGCCTTCGAGCCCGCGTCCTCGCCCACCACGACGTAGTCGGTCTTCTTCGACACCGAGCCGGTGACGCGGCCGCCCAGGCGAAGGACCAGGTCCTTGGCCTGGTCCCGGCTCAGCGTGGCGAGCCCGCCGGTCAGCACCACGGTCTTGCCGTCGAGCGGCTTCGGGCCCTCGGTGTGGCCCTCCTCGGTCATGGTCACGCCCGCGGCGGCCAGCCGGTCGATGGTGGCGCGGTTGCGCGGCTCGGAGAGGAAGGCGGTCACCGCCTGGGCGATCTGGGGGCCGATGCCGTAGATGTCGTTGATCTCGGTCTCGGTGGCGGCGCGGAGCCGCTCCATCGAGCCGAAGCGCGAGGCCAGCAGCTGGGAGGCCCGCTCGCCCACCATGCGGATGCCGAGCGCGTTGAGCAGCCGGGAGAGGCCGCGGCTCTTCGAGCCCTCGATGCCCCGGTGGAGGTTCTGGGCCGACTTCTTGCCCATGCGCTCGAGATCGGCGAGCGTCTCGACCGAGAGCCCGTAGAGGTCGGCGAAATCGCGCACCAGCTCGCGGTCCACGAGCTGGCCGATGACGACCTCGCCCAGGCCCTCGATGTCCATCGCCCGGCGCGAGCCCCAGTGGAAGAGCCGCTCCTTGAGCTGGGCCGGGCAGGCGGTGTTGGTGCAGCGCCACACCGCCTCGCCCTCCACGCGCAGGGCGACGCCGCCGCAGGCCGGGCAGTGGGTGGGCATCCGGAACGGCTCGGGCGGAGGCTCCGGCCGCTTCGAGGTCACCACCTGCACGAGATAGGGGATGACGTCGCCGGCCCGCTCGATCAGCACGGTGTCGCCCACCCGGACGTCCTTGCGGCGCAGCTCGTCCTCGTTGTGCAGGCTCACGTTGGAGACGGTGACGCCGGCCAGCTCCACCGGCTCGAGCTGCGCGGTGGGGGTGAGCGCGCCCGACTTGCCCACGTTGATCGTGATCGAGACCACGCGGGTGGTGGCCTGGCGCGCCGCGAACTTGTAGGCGATGGCCCAGCGCGGGTGGTGCGCGGTGGCGCCGAGGCGCCGCTGCTGCTCGAGGTCGTCGACCTTCACCACCACCCCGTCGGCGTCGTACCCGAGGCCGTCGCGCTCGGCCTCGATCGCCCGGCAGTAGGCGGCCACCGCGTCCAGGTCCGGCGCGCGCTCGGAGCGCGGGTTCACCCGGAAGCCGCTCTTCCGCAGCGCCTCGAGCCGCTCCCACTGCGAGTGGAAGCCGGGCGGCTCGAGCACGCTCACGTGGTAGAGGAAGATCTCGAGCGGGCGGGAGGCGGTCACCGCCGGGTCCTTCTGCCGCACCGCGCCCGCCGCCGCGTTGCGCGGGTTGGCGAAGACCGGCTGGCCGGCCTCCTCCAGACCCGCGTTGAGCCGCGCGAAGGCCTCGCGGGGCATGTAGACCTCGCCGCGGACTTCCAGGCGCGTGGCGCCCTTGAGCGGGCCCGCGAGCGTGACCGGGATGGACTTGATCGTGCGCAGGTTCTGGGTGATGTCCTCGCCGACCTTCCCGTCGCCCCGGGTGGCGCCCCGCACGAACCGCCCGCGCTCGTAGAGCAGGGCCACCCCGAGGCCGTCGATCTTGGGCTCGCACACGTAGGCCGGGGCGATGCCGGGCAGGGCGCGCCGGAGCCGTGCCTCGAACTCGGTCAGGTCCTCCGGGGCCATGGCGTTGTCGAGCGAGAGCATAGCCACCAGATGCTCGACCGGCGCGAAGAGCTCGGCCTGACGCCCACCCGGGCGCTGGGTCGGGCTGTCGGGGGTGATCAGCTCGGGGTGGGCCTCCTCGAGCGCGACCAGCTCGCGCCAGAGGCGGTCGTACTCGGCGTCGCTGATCTCGGGGCGGTTCTCGGTGTAGTAGAGGTAGTTGTGGCGGTGGAGCTGCTCTCGCAGCTCCTCGACGCGCGCGCTGGAATCGGTCCGGGACGCCATGGCGTCCCCCAGGATAACAACCACCCGCACCCCGCGCCACACGCCCCCTCCCTCTCCCCCCTGGGGAGAGGGCAGGGTGAGGGGTCCGGGTCGGCGCGGCGCGACCCCTGGTCTACCGAGACACTTTCCTGACGGTTCCCTCGACCACGTTGCCGGCATCGGGCTGGATCATGCGACGGAATGGCCCGCAGACCGACGGGGAAGGACCGCGGTGTGCGAGCTGTTGCGCGGTCTTCAGGGGGTGGCCGGCGGCGGTGATGGCGGTGACGCGGGGGCGGTGGGCGGTAGGCGGCGCGGGGCCTGGCGCATCGAATCCTCGAGCTCGGGGGTCCCGCGGCGCATCTGCTCGGTGATGCGCGCGGCGTCCACCGCGGTGCCGATCGTGCGCGGCGTGATCAGCAGCAGCAGTTCGGTCTTCTCGATCTTGTTCTCGACCGACCCGAAGAGGTAGCCCAGGATCGGGACACGGCTCAGCCACGGGATGCCCACCCGGATGCGAGTGCGCTTGTTCTGGATGAGGCCGCCCATCACCAGCGTCTGGTTGTTCAGCAAGACCACCGAGGTCTCGGCCTCGCGTTTGGTGAACCGGGGCGAGTTGATCGGCGGGGGCTCGTTCTCGCCGACCTCGTTGACCTCCTGCTTGACGTCGAGAGCCACCGTACCCTGCTCGCCGATGCGCGGGGTCACGGTCAGGATGATGCCCGCGTCGCGGTACTCCACGGTCTGGGTGATCGCGTTGCCGGTGATGCCACCGGTGGCCACCGGCACCTGCTGGGAGGTGACGATCGGCACCGACGTCGACACGTTGATGACCGCCTTGCGGTTCTCGGCGGTCATGATGGATGGGTTCGACAGCACGTTCACCCGGTTCTCGCTCGCCAGCGCGTTGAGCGCGGCGAGGAACTTGTCGGCCGCGAAGGTGAAGAAGTTGAAGCCGATCGGCACCGCGCCCCCTAGGGGGATCAGCGACGACGCGGGGCGGGAGGGCAGGAGGCCGGAGGGCGACGAGCTCACGTCGAAGCGGCCCGAGCGGACCGCCCACTCGATGCCCAGCTTGGTGTCGTCGGTCAGCGTGACCTCGGCGGCCAGCACCTCGATCAGCACCTGGCGCGGCATCTTGTCGAGCTTGTGGATCGTCTGCTCGATCTCCTTCCAGAGCCGCGGGTAGGTGGTCACGATGACCGCGTTGGTCACCTCGTCGGCGACGAATCGGATCTCCACCGC
>Ga0070694_100002757_pt1 | contig 10422 bp, 10 predicted proteins | sample KBSK1251metaG_FD_65470 | JGI IMG/M metagenome (GOLD analysis project Ga0070694, IMG submission 65470) | Corn, switchgrass and miscanthus rhizosphere microbial communities from Kellogg Biological Station, Michigan, USA - KBS K1-25-1 metaG | ecosystem: Host-associated > Plants > Roots >... | reverse complement strand
CCGACGGCGAGAGTCCTTACCAGTTGCACCGCGATTTGCAAGAGGCCATGGAGAAAGACGTCGGCATCTTCCGCCATGAAGATGACCTCAAACACGGCTTAGTGGAGATCCAGAAATTAAAAGAGCGAGCGGCGCGCCTCCGGGTTGAAGGATCGCGGCTCTTCAATCCCGGCTGGCACCTGGCGCGCGATCTGAAATCAATGCTCATTGTCTCTGAAGCCATCGCGCTGAGCGCGCTCCAACGCCAGGAGAGTCGTGGCGCGCACAGCCGCCTCGATTACCCCAAGCTGGATGGCGAGCAGTGGGGCAAGCAAAACAATGTCATCTCGCGTGATGGCGAGGCGATGCGGCTCAGTCAATCTCCGACGCCTGAGATGCCGGAGGAGTTGAAACAGATTCTGGCGGAAGAGAAATAGCGCAGCAGGCCGCTGAGCCGGCTGTGCCTTCAGGAGATCAACTATGGCAGAAGCAACCTTGAGCGTATTCCGCGGCGACCGTGAAGACGGCAAACCGGTTGAGTACCAAGTGCCAGTCGCACCCGGCATGGTCGTGCTCGATGCGCTGCATTACATCCAGGGCCATCAAGCGCCGGACTTGGCCGTGCGCTGGAATTGCAAGGCGGGCAAGTGCGGCTCGTGCTCGGCGGAGGTCAACGGGCGGCCGCGGTTGACCTGCAAGACACGCATGGACGACCTGCCGCAGGACGCGCCGATCACCGTCTATCCCATGAAGTCATTTCCGGTGATTAAGGATCTAGTCACCGATGTCTCGTGGAATTATCAGGTCAATAAAAAAATCCCGCCTTTCACGCCGCGCGAAGGAGTCGAGTGGAAGATGTCGCAGGAGGACATTGACCGCGTACAGGAGTTTCGCAAATGCATCGAATGCTTCCTCTGCCAGAATGTCTGCCACGTTCTGCGCAACCACGAAAAGCAGGAGCAGTTCGGCGGCCCGCGCTTCTTTGTCCGCATCGCGGGGCTGGAGATGCACCCGCTCGATGGCCTCTCGCGTACTGAGCTACTGAAAGACGAGCTAGGCATCGGTCTGTGCAACATCACCAAGTGCTGCACGGAGGTTTGCCCCGAAGACATTCACATTACTGACAACGCCATCATCCCGCTCAAGGAGCGGGTGGTGGACGACTTCTATGACCCGGTGCTCTGGCTGGTGCGGAAGATCAGGGGAGCTGGCAAATAAGCGACTGGATCTTCATCCGCCAGCTTGTGCGAGCGGCACCGCGATTTGCCCCAGAGCAGTCCAGATTTGCGCGAGTCGTACCGCCCTTTGGCAAATGGCGGTGCAGACTTTCCCAGGAGAATGCGATGTTCGAGCTGAAACCACTTTCGCCAGAAGCCATCCCTCAAGCCATCGAGAAGGCGCATCACTACCGCCTGCTCAACGAACCAGCCGAAGCTGAAAGCATTTGCCTCGACGTGTTGGAAGTTGACCCGGATCACCAGCAGGCGCTCGTCACGCTGCTCTTAGCCTTGACCGACCGGCTGACCAAAGGCTATGCCATTAGCGCGACCAAAGCCAAGGAGGTGCTCCCTCGGCTGCGGGATGAATACCAGCGCGCCTACTACGCGGGGATTATCTGTGAGCGGCAGGCCAAAGCCCGCCTCAATCAAGGGGGGCCGGGGGGTGGGTTCGACGCCTATGAATGGCTGCGCGAGGCCATGACTTGGTATGAGCAAGCCGAAGCCATCCGCCCACCTGGCAACGATGATGCGCTCTTACGCTGGAACGCCTGCGCTCGCATCATTATGCGCAATAATTTGACGCCTAGACAGGCCGAAGGCTCTGAACCATTTTTGGAGTAGGTGGCCTGCGACCCCGTGAGACGATTAAACGTTCATCGGCATCATTGCGCGGCCAAGTCTTCAGCCCCGCCGCGCGAGTTTATCAGGCCGTGACTGCGGCAAAGTGACTGAAAATAAACGGGCGAAAGTTGCGTTTAAGTGACCTTCGGCATTAAAGTGCATATTTTCACGCAGTCGGAGCTTAATAAATTTGACACGTCGCCGAGCGGTATGTTACTAACTAAGCCTGCCGTTCTTGTTTTCAATGATTTACCAGCGTGATCAAAAGCTGAAACAGCATTTAGACTGTAGCTGAATACTGAAGTGGCGAGAGGCCGCGAGCGCGATATTATCTATTATGTCGGAAGAAGCGAAAACGCCGCCGTCTGAACCCGGCACCCTTGAGAAGACTGAACCTGCGCCGACTGAGCCGCAGTCGTCTTCGCCGCCTACTGACCCTCAAGCGCCGGTCGAAAAGACCGTCACACCGCGCTCGCTCGAACAAAACATCGAGCCGTCGGCACAGCCTGCCAAACCGCCCGATTTGCAGCAACGCGAGGATGCGCCGCCCAAGGCAGAAAAGCCTGCGGTGGTTGAGCCTGTAGCTTCGGCTTCCCCTGAAAAGCCCGCTCCAACCGCGCAAGAAATCGCTGACAGTTTGGCCGCCACCACGCCGGACACCGCGCCGATGCCAGCGGTCAAAAAACCGGCTCCTGCGGATGGCGAGGCTCCGGCTAAACCCGCGCCGCCCACAAAACCGGCTGCCGCGGCCGCTGGCGGTGCAGCTAAACCACCGGCTAAACCTGCCGGGCCGACATTCAACGACATCAGCAGCGATCCGATCATCGGGAAACTGAAGGCAAAGTTTGGCGAGGCGGTGCAAGAGCCGCTTGAAATGCTCGGTCAGCAGATAATTCGCGTGATGCGCGATCAGGCGCACGAGGTGCTGCGCTTCCTCCGCGACGATGGCGAGATGCAGTTTGATTTCCTGACCGATTTGACGGCCGTGCATTATCCCGAGAAACCGCAGCCCTTCGAGATGATCTATTTTCTTTACTCGTTTCCGCGTAACGCGCGGCTGCGCGTCAAAGTCGGGTTGGCCGATGGCGAGAGCATCGAGAGCGTGAGTGATTTGTGGGGCACGGCCAATTGGATGGAACGCGAGTGCTACGATATGCTCGGCGTTCACTTCGATCATCATCCAGATTTGCGCCGCATTCTGCTCCCGCCCGATTGGGATAGCTTCCCGCTGCGGAAAGAGCATCAGCTTGAATACAAGGAAAACGATTGGGTGCGCCGCCACCTCGAAATCCGCGAAGTGCATCCTGAAACCGATTTGACCGGTAAGTACGAGATGACGGAATTCGTCAAAGCAAACAGATAGTGATGTGTGATGTGTAATGAGTGATGCGTTGAAGCCGCTCCACTCATCACACATCACGCATTACGCATCACGTTCCTTATGGTTGAGACGACGAAAGAGATTCAGAAGCGAGTCGAGATCGCGCACGTCATGGAAGACCTGACGGAGATGACCCTTAACATGGGGCCGCAGCATCCGTCCACGCACGGCGTGCTGCGCGTGATTCTCAAACTGGATGGCGAGACGGTCACCGATCTCGATTGCGACATGGGCTATCTGCATCGCGGGGTGGAGAAGATTTGCGAGAACCGCAACTACCCGATGATTACGCCCTACTGGGATCGCACCGATTACGTCGCGGCGATGGCGGGCACGCTCTGCTATGTGCTGACGGTCGAGAAGCTCATGCAGGTCGAGGTGCCGAAGCGCGCGCAGTATATTCGCGTGATTCTGACGGAACTCAACCGCATCTGCTCGCATCTGCTCTGGCTCGGCACGCACGCGATTGACATCGGCGCGGTGACGGTCTTTCTATACTGCTTCCGCGAGCGCGAGCAGATTTTGAAGATCGTCGAGAATTTCGTCGGCGCGCGGCTGACTTGTCACGCCTTCCGCCTCGGCGGGATGGAGTGGGATGTTTACCCGGAGTTTGGCGATGAGTTGCGCGCATTCCTCAACATCTTTCCGAAGCGCGTAGACGAATACGAAGCGCTGCTCTCGGAAAACCGCATCTGGCTTTCGCGCACGCTCGGCATCGGCGTGATTAACGACACAGAAGCGAAAGACATTGGATTGACAGGGCCGCTCATTCGCGGATCGAATGTCAAATGGGACATTCGCAAAGCCTTCCCTTATTCGTCGTATGACGATTTCGATTTCGAGATCCCGGTCGGCGCGCACGGCGATACTTATGATCGTTACCTGGTGCGCGTGGAAGAGATGCGCCAGTCGCATCGGATTATCCAGCAGGCGCTCGAAGGCATGCCTGAAGGCGCGGTCATGGCCAAGATGCCGAAGGTGGTCAAACCGCCAGTCGGCGAAGTTTATCAAGCGGTCGAGAGTCCGAAAGGCGAAATCGGCATGTATTTAGTGAGCGACGGCTCGACGCGGCCTTATCGGTTGCGCTGCCGTCCGCCCTGCTTCATCAATTTGCAAGCTCTGCGTCAGATGTCCATCGGGCATCTGGTGGCCGATGTGGTCGCCGTCATCGGCAGCATTGATATTGTACTCGGCGAAGTTGATAGGTAATGGTCGTGATGTGTGATGAGTAATGTGTGATGTGTCAGGTTTCAATCCACACATTACTCATCACACATCACGCATCACAATTGAAAGTCTAGCCCCGCGATACCGGCACTGAGTGGGAATGGAAAGTGGAATCTCAAAAAAGAAAGGTGAGCAAGAAAATGGCAACTGCTGCAACCGCGCTCGTTCGTGAGCGCACGGTCCGCGAGGCGGAGAAACTCATCCGCACCATTTGTTTGACTGTTCAGCCGATGACGCGCGAAACCTTCGCGCCTTACGGCGAAGTGATTGGCGAGCGTGGCGGCGTCGAATTGGATTTCGACGGCGGCACAGCGAGCGTCGTCGCGCAAACAGTCGAAGCCCGTCCACTGACGTTCGATTTCCTCGGACGCCATACCCGCACCGAGCAGGTGTTTGCGCCGCTCGGCAGCACACAATCCATCATTGCCGTCGCCGCGCCGAGCGCTGAAAACAGCGACCTGCCGGACGAACGGAAGATGGCGGCGTTCCTGGTGGATGGCACATCAGCTTTCAAATTGCATCGCGGCACCTGGCACGCCAGCGCGTTTCCGCTTCAGGAACGCGCGACCTTCCTCGTGCTCGACCGCGAAGGCACGCTTGACGAAGACTACGACCTGCGCGACCTCAAGACTGCGCTCGGCGTGGTGGTCGAGATCAGGCAAAATGAATGAGGAGCAATGAGCGATGGAGGGTGAAAGAAACGGACTTCACCCTCGATCACTTCTAACATCTATGGCTAACCTCCTGGCTCTTGTCGCGCCCGATTGGTTTATCAGCCTCGCCTCGTATGTCATTTCAGAGGGGACGCTCACGGAGTATCGAGGCGTAGTGGATTATCTTGTTTGGCCGCTGCTGCAAATCGCGCTCATGCTTTTCATCGTCGCGACGGCAGTGGCGTACCTGGTTTATGGCGAACGCAAGATCAGCGCCTTTATTCAAGCCCGCCTGGGGCCGATGCGCGTTGGGCCGTGGGGCTTGCTCCAACCGCTTGCAGATTTAGTCAAGCTCATCTCCAAAGAAGATTTCATCCCCGACAAAGCCGATAAGGTTCTCTTTCCGCTCGCGCCGATGATTTCGGTGCTCGCGGCTTTCACCGTGCTCGCGGTGCTCCCCTTTGGCCCAACGTGGCTGCACATTTCTGATGTCAACATCGGGCTGCTCTTCGTGCTCGCGTTCTCCTCGGTCGGCGTGCTCGGCATCATCATGGCCGGGTGGTCGTCGAACTCGAAGTATCCGCTCTTGGGCGGTCTACGCTCGTCGGCGCAACTGGTGAGCTATGAAGTCGGGATGGGCCTCGCGATTGTCGGCGCGCTCATCTTTACGCGCACGCTCTCGATGGTCGGAATCATCGAGCAACAGATGGACAACGGCTTCTGGAACCTCTTCTATCAGCCGCTCGGATTTTTCATTTTCTTCGTCTGCGGTCTGGCGGAGACCAATCGCACGCCGTTCGATCTGCCGGAAGGCGAGTCGGAAATCGTCGGCGGTTTTCATACCGAATACAGCGGCTTTCGCTGGTCGCTCTTCTTTCTGTCTGAATACACGGCGATGGTCATCGTTTCATCGGTCGCCACGACGCTCTATCTGGGCGGCTGGCATCTGCCGCTCGTCAATGGAACGCTCTGGGGGATGGGGCCGCTGGTGAATCAATCTTCGCCCATTATTTATCCTATCGTTTGCCTGATTGTTTTTGCGGGCAAAGTGCTCCTGTTGATCTACGTCTTTATGTGGTTCCGGTGGACATTGCCGCGCTACCGTTATGACCAGTTGATGGATTTGGGCTGGAAGTGGCTGACGCCAGCCGCGCTCGCTAACATCGTGCTCACCGCGATTGTTTACGTCGCAGTGAAATCATGGTTCGGCAATCCAAGCGAACCAATTCTGAATGAACCGCTCGCGAGAGTCGCCATCGCGATTGGCATGTTTATCGTCGGCGCGCCGGTCGTCATCGCGATTACGAGTTACATCAATCGCAGTACGGAGACGTTCGACATCGGCGAACAGCGCCGCCGTCAAGTCGCCGCGCGGGCCGCGCGTCAAGCGCGCATCGCTGAACAGAAAGCATAGCACTGACAGTGCCCGGCAACTTCAAGTGTGCCGGAGTCCGCCAAATCGAAACATCACGACAAACTAAAGTTTGTCGGACATCGCTGATATGAACTTAAAAAAGCTTCTCTCGCGGTTTCTGCTGATTGATCTGCTCAAAGGTCTGCGGGTGACTTTCAAGCAACAAGCGCCGAGCGAGATCATCACCGAGCAATATCCGAAGGTGCGACCCGTGGTCGGTGAGCGTTTTCGCGGCGCGCCGCGCCTGAACCTCGATCCCGACACGGGCGAAACGCTGTGCATCGCCTGCAATCTTTGCGCGCTGGCGTGCCCGGAGAATTGCATCGAGGTCGGCATGCAAAACCGCGAAGTGACGGCAGGCGGACGCACCGGGCAGAAACGCAAGGTGCTCACGACTTTTCTCTTCGATACCTCGCGCTGCCTCTTTTGCAATCTGTGCGCTGAGGCGTGCCCGACCAATTGCCTGGAGTTGACGCAAGAGTTTGAACTGGCCTCCTACACGCGCAAAGGCTTTATCTGGGACCGTGAGATGTTGGAGCACGGGCGCGAGATCAAGAAATACAAGAGCTAAGGCGGTGAAATATGGACGCCTCAATGGATGAAAACCGGCTCAAGGATGCGCTCAAGGCAGCGTTGGTCGAAGTGCTCGAAGAACGACGCGACCTGCTGCGCGATCTGCTGGAAGAGGTCCTGAAAGACGTCGCTCTCACACGCGCGATTGCTAAAGGCGAAACGACTGAGTTGATCGAGCGGGAGCAGGTGTTTCAGCTTTTTGAGAGTGAAGCGTGAAAGAAGTGATTGAGCGCGTCGAACAGGCAGAGCGGTTACAGGACATCAGTCAATTCAAAAAGCTGAAGGGTGGCGAGAATTATTACCGAATCAGAGTTGGTGAATACCGGATTGGATTGACTGTGACAGATGATGTGGTAGCTTTTGTCTGGTGTCTGAATCGAAAAGAGATTTACCGATACTTCCCATAAAGCAAGCGCAGTAACGAATGAGGGGCAAGTGTTGAGGGAGCAAGGGACAAACCCTAAGCCCCTAACCCCTAGCCCCTAGCTCCTACTTATGATCTTACAAGGCGCAGAAGTCTATTTCTTTTGGGCGCTGGCGTTGATCGCGTTGATGTCCGGGTTGTTTACGGTTCTGGCGCGGTCAGCGGTTCATAGCGCGATATGTTTGATGATGACCCTGATTGCCGTGGCAGGGTTGTTTCTGCTCATGCAGGCCGAGTTCGTCATGGGCGTGCAGATTCTGGTCTATGTCGGCGGCGTGATGGTGCTTTTTTTGTTCGTCATCATGCTCGTCAATGTGCGCGAGGAAAGGCTGGACAAAGCGCGGCTCTTCAGCCGGCAGTGGCTCGGCGCTGTGGTGCTGGCAGGCGCATTGGCGGTGACCTTCTCCTACGCGATTCGCACTTCTGATCCGTATCGCACGCTACAGCCGGAACAGCGGCCCAACACCCCCCCGACCACGCTTGAGAGGAATCCTCAAGGCGCGACGCCCATCTCGAAAAATGCCCAAGAGGTCGGCATGGCGCTCTACCAACAGGGCGCGCTCCCCTTTGAAATCGCTTCGGTCTTATTGCTCGTTGCCATCATTGGCTCGGTGCTGCTGGCGCGCACGCCACGGCAGGAACGCCTCTCTGATCAAGAACAGGAGACGCCATGATCTCGCTCGTTGCCCCGGCGCTCGCGCTGCTCTGGCAAGTTGGTCAGCAGACTCAAGCTGCCCCGACTGCTTCCACCGGAGCGCAAGGCCTTTTCGATCTCGCTCCCACAACAACCAAATTTCTTATCTTGAGTTCCCTGCTCTTCATTATTGGAGTGGGCGGCGTGCTGGCGCGGCGCAACATCATCGTCATCTTCATGTCCATTGAGTTGATCTTGAACGCCGCCAACATCAACTTCATCGCCTTCACGCGCCACTGGCAAATGATCGGCAAGATCAGCGAGCACACAGGCGAACTGTTTACGATCTTCATCATTACCGTCGCTGCCGCCGAAGCCGCCATCGGCCTCGGCATCGTCGTTTCTCTCTACCGCAACCGCGAGACGGTGGCGGTGGACGAAATTGATTTGTTGAAGTGGTAAGAAGGAAGGGGCTAGAGGTTAGGGACTAGGGGCTAGAGGAAAACTCTAACCCCTAGTCCCTAACCCCTAACCCCTAGCCCCTAATCTCTATGCTCAAATTTCTTTTCTTCGTTCCGCTGCTTCCGCTCATTGGCGCGGCCATCAATGGCTTGCTCGGCCGCCGCTTGAAGTTTTCCGAAACGACAGTGGCGATCATCGCGTGCGGCACGACCGGCCTGTCGTGTCTGCTCGCGCTCGGCGCGATTTACGACTACGCGATGCATCACTCGCACGAAATCTATGTGGATGCGAATTACGCTTACACGTGGATCGCGGGTGGTGGCGGGGCGACGACGCTGGGCAGCCTGGCGGACGCGGTCAGCAATTTTAAGATCGAGTGGGCTTATCAGATGGATCGGCTTTCGGCGGTCATGCTTTTTGTCGTCACTTTCGTCGGCTTCCTGATTCACGTTTTTGCGACGGGCTACATGAAAGGCGAGGCCGGGTATTATCGCTTCTTCGCTTACCTCAACCTGTTCATGTTCATGATGCTCGTGCTCGTGCTCGGCTCGAACTTCCCGATGATGTTCGTCGGCTGGGAAGGCGTGGGGCTGTGCTCGTATCTGCTCATCGGTTACTACTTCGACCGCGATGAAGCAGCGTATGCCTCGAAGAAAGCTTTCATCACCAATCGTATCGGCGATATGGGCTTTATGCTCGGCATGTTCGGCGTCTTCGCCGTCTTCGGCACACTCGATTTCAAAGCGCTCAACGCGATCTTTTCGGCCGGTCAAGCGGCAAGCTATGTGGAGCATTTTGGGCATTGGGGCTTGATGAGCTGGATCGCGCTCGGTTTGTTCATCGGCGCGTGCGGAAAATCCGCGCAGATTCCGCTCTTTGTTTGGCTGCCGGATGCGATGGCCGGCCCGACGCCGGTTTCGGCTTTGATCCACGCGGCGACGATGGTCACGGCGGGCGTCTATATGGTCACGCGCATGAACTTCGTTTTTCAGGCTGCGCCGACCATGATGTTCGTCGTCGCGGTGGTCGGCGCGTTGACCGCGATTTTTGCGGCAACCATCGGCATCACGCAGAATGACATCAAGAAGGTGCTCGCGTATTCAACCGTCTCGCAGCTCGGCTATATGTTTTTGGCCTGCGGCGTCGGCGCGTTCATCGCCGGCATCTTTCACGTCTTCACGCACGCCTTCTTCAAAGCGCAACTCTTCCTCGGATCGGGTTCAGTGATTCACGGCATGCACCACGAGCAGGATATGCGGAAGATGGGCGGCTTGAAGAAATACATGCCGATCACGCACTGGACGATGTTCGCGGCCTGGCTCGCGATCTGCGGCATCGCCCCGTTTGCGGGCTTTTTCTCGAAGGACGAGATTCTGTGGAAGACCTTCACGGCGGCAGACAATGTGGCGGGATTCCCTGATGGCGCGGCTAAGTTTCTTTACGTTATCGGCCTGGTCGCTGCTCTCTGCACCGCATTTTACATGACGCGGCTGATGGCCATGACTTTCTGGGGCGAATCGCGTTTTGGCAAAGATGCTCACGGCTCGCACGGTCATGGCGGGCATCACGGCAAAGAAGATCACGGTCACGGCCACGCGCACACGCCCCACGAATCGCCCGCTTCCATGTGGATTCCGCTCGCGGTGCTCGCCGCGCTTTCGGTAGTGGCTGGTTTGGTAGGCATTCCGCACGCTTTAGGCGGGCATAATTACTTTGAAGAATGGCTCCATCCTGTCATCGTCAGTGCGGGCGGCGCGCACGGGGCAGCGAGTGGAGCGGCTGAAACCGCGCATGCGAGCACGGCACTCGAATTAGGGTTGATGGGACTTTCTGT
>Ga0070694_100002755_pt1 | contig 10423 bp, 13 predicted proteins | sample KBSK1251metaG_FD_65470 | JGI IMG/M metagenome (GOLD analysis project Ga0070694, IMG submission 65470) | Corn, switchgrass and miscanthus rhizosphere microbial communities from Kellogg Biological Station, Michigan, USA - KBS K1-25-1 metaG | ecosystem: Host-associated > Plants > Roots >... | reverse complement strand
CTTCGGCGTGTCGAGCGCGGCGCTGTACTGCAGCGCCGAGACGTGGCCGAGCACCTCGTCGCCCATCGAGGGCAGCACGAACTCGTCGTAGCTCGTGCCGCCGCCGATGAGCGGCGTCTTGATGCCGGCTTCCTGCATCTGTTTCGGGAACTGGAGCGCCATCGGGCCCACCATCACGGTGAACACCGCGTCGGCGTCGCGCTTGATGGTCGGGATGTAGGGGCCGAAGTCCTTGGTGCCGAGCGGCGGCCAGATTTTCTGGATCACGCGCCCGCCGCAATCCTCGAACGCCTTCTGGAAGCCACCGGCCACCTCGTGCCCGAACGCGTAATCCGCGCCGACCGTGACCACGCGCTTGTAGCCGTTCTCGCAGGCCCATTTTCCGAGCGGGTGGTGCGGCTGCGAGCTCGACCAGCTCGTGCGCACGATGTAGGGATACTCCTTCAGGTCGCGCTGCGTGAGGTCGTCGGCCGCGGCGATGGAGAGGACGTACACGGTCTTGAGCCGCGTGCTGACCGGCGCGATCGCGTAGCCGGTGGAGGCGAGGAGCCCGCCGACCAGCATTTGGACGTTGTCCTGGCGCGCCAGCTTCTCGGCCTTGCGCACGCCGACCGGGGGCTTGCCTTCCTCGTCCTCGACGATGAAGGTGACCTTCGCGCCTGCGAAGTTGCCCTTCTGCTCGTCGAGGTACATCTGGAAGCCGTTCTCCATGTCCTTGCCGATCTGAGCGAAGATCCCGGTCATCGGCGCGAGGAAGCCGATCTTCAGCTCCTGCGCGCTTGTCCCCGTGGAGAGCGCAAGCGCCGCGATTGCGGTGAAAACTTTCCGGTTCATGCCTTTCCTCCTTTGAAAAGTCCCATGATTCCGCTGGGCATATAGAGAATCGTCAACACGTATACCGTGCCGAGCACGTACTGCCACCACGGCACCACAGTAGCCAGGTAGTCGCGCAGGAAAACAACGACCCCCGCGCCGATCAGTCCCCCCACCAGTGTTCCCGGGCCGCCGAGAACGACCATGAGGAGCACGTCCACCGAGGCCGGCAGGAGCACGTCGCTCGGGCTGACGATGCCGTTCAGGTGCGCCCAGAGCACGCCGGCGAGGCCGCCGAAGGCGCCCGCGATCACGAACGCAATGTATTTGTGCAGCCAGGTGTTGTAGCCGAGGATGCGCATGCGCAGCTCGCGCTCGCGGATGCCGACGAGGCTCTTGCCGAAGGGCGAGCTCACCAGCAGGTGCAGCGCGAAGAACGAGGCGATGAAGAAGGCGAGCACGAGGTAGAAGAAGGTGAGATCGTCGGCGAGCCGCATGCCGGCGAAGCTCGGACGCCCGCGCATGTTGATGCCGTTGTCGCCGCCGGTGAGCGAGTTCCAGCGATAGGCGAGGCCCCAGACGCACATGCCGAGCGCGAGGGTGATCATCAGGAAGTACACGCCGCTCGCGCGGATGGCGAACAGGCCGAAGAACGCCGCGGTCGCCGCGCCCGCCGCCATGCCGAGCGCGATCACGAGCCAGAAGTCCCAGCCGAGCCCGACGCCGAACTTGGTGGCGAGGATCGCCGTGAGATACGCGCCCACGCCGAGATAGGCCGCCTGCCCGAGCGACGGCAAGCCGGTGTAGCCGAGCAGCAGGTCTACGCTCATCGCCACGATGCCGAGCACCAGGATATGCGCGAGGAGCAGGATCACGAACGGGCCGGCGAAGGGCGCGAGGAGCGCCACGATTCCCAGCACGCCGAGCAGGATCGCGATCCGGTTCATTCGCGGCCGAGCAATCCCGTGGGCTTCATCGCAAGGATCAGCACCATCGGCGCGTACAGGCTGAAGTACGCGACCTCGGGGAAGAGGGCCTTGCCGAAATTGTCGGCCAGGCCGACGAGCATGCTGCCGACCGCGGCGCCGGCGAGGCTGCCCATGCCGCCGATGATCACCACCGCGAACGCCACCGGCAGCACCTCGAAGTCCAGGCCTGGATACACGCCGAGGAACGCGCCGCCGATCACCCCGCCGAGCGCGGCGAGGAACGCGCCCAGCGCGAAGATGAACATCGACACGCGCGAAGTGTCGATGCCGACGCCGCGCGCCATCTCCGCGTCGTCCACCGTGGCGCGCACCATCGCGCCGATGCGCGTGCGCTCCATCGCGAACCAGAGCGCGAGCCCGATGGCTGCCGCAAGCGCGATCATGAAGATGCGGTAGATCGGCAGATGCAGTCCGCCCACCACCACGCTGTGCGACAGCGTGGGCGGCGGCTGGATGATCAGGTTGTCGCCGCCCCAGATGTCGAGCGCGGCCTGCTGGAAGAGGAACGCGAATCCCACCGTCAACAGCACCTGGCGCAGCGGGTCGAAGCCGAGCGGCCGCAGGAAAATCCTCTCCATGACCAGGCCGATCGCCGCGACCGCGAGCGCCGCGATCGGGATCGCCAGCAGCCACGAGCCGCTCGCCTTGATCACCGTCAGCGCGACATAGCCGCCGAGCAGGAAGTACGCGCCGTGCGAAAGGTTGACGATGCGCATGACGCCGAAGATGAGCGTGAGCCCGCTCGCGAGCAGGAACAGCAGCGCGCCGTACGACACGCCGTTGAAGATCTGGATCAGCCAGAACTTCGCGTCCAACGCCTCCTCCTCCGGGCGCAAGAGTAGCGGAAAACCGTGGTCTGTCCCTGGTTTGCGTTTGTCGCTACATTCCGGTCCATGAAGCCACTCGAACGCATCAGCTACTCGCCGATCAGCCAGCGGCCGCCGCTCAAGCTCCCCGGCGGCGCGCGCATGGTGGTCTGGACCATCGTCAACATCGAGGAATGGGATATCAACCAGGCGATGCCGCGCACCGTGCTGACCCCGCCCGCGGGCGGCGCGCCGATGCCCGACATTCCGAACTGGGCGTGGCACGAGTACGGCAACCGCGTCGGATTCTGGCGCTTTGTTGAGATCCTGGATTCTCTGGAGGTCAAAGCTGCGCTGGCCATCAACGGCACCGCGGTGCGCGCCTACGAGCCGATCTCGCAGGCGGCGCTCGAGCGCGGCTGGGAGTTCATGGGCCACGGCTACACCCAGCGCAACATGCAGAAGGTGGAGAACGAGCGCGAGGACATCGCGAAAACCACCGAAGCGATTCGTGCTTTCACCGGTAAGCGGCCGCGCGGCTGGCTCGGACCGGGGCTGACGGAAACCTGGGAGACGCCGGACTTGCTGGCGGAGGCGGGCTACGACTACGTGTGTGACTGGGTGCTCGACGACCAGCCGGTCGTCCTAAAGACGCGCGGCAAGCCGATCGTCAACATTCCCTACACGCAGGAGTGCAACGACGTCGCGATGATGCTGATCCAGCACCACGAGGCGGGGGAGTACTACCGCCGGGCGACGGACCAGTTCGAGCAGATCTACGCCGACTCGCGCGACTCAGCGCGCGTGATGGCGCTGGTCGTTCATCCCTACATCATGGGCGCGCCGCATCGCGCGAAGTACTACCGCCGTGCGCTGGAAGATATGCGCAAGCACAAGGACGTGCTCTTCTGGACCGGCGAGCAGATCTACGACTGGTACGTCAAAAAATAGGGACAGACCCTATTTTTCTCATTTGAGAATGAGGTGCGACTGCGAAAAATAGGGTCTGTCCCTATTTTTGGAACCAGCGCTCTCGGCCTGGCCACCTCTCCACCAAGTCAATGAACAGCGGATCGACGCCCTTCGGGTTCTCGGAGACTTCGCGCGCGAGCGGGCCGGGCTCTTCGTTGTAGGCGAGGAGCGAGAGGTCGGTCATCCGCATCGGGTAGAGGATGCCGTCGAGGTGGTCGCACTCGTGCTGCAGGAGCGCGGCCCAGGTGCTCGTCGCCTCGTGCGTATGCCTTTTTCCTTCGAGATCCTGGTAGGTGATCTCGACGTGGGCAAAGCGCGGCACCTTGCCGTGCAATCCGGGAACCGACAGGCAGCGCTCCCAGACCTCCTTCTGCTCCTTGCTCTTCGGCGTGATCACCGGGTTGACGAGCACGGTCCACGGCCGGGGCTCGAGGCCCGAACCCTCGGGGATGCGCGCGGCGATCATGCGATAGACCACCACGCGCTTGCTCACGAACACCTGCGGCGCGGCGAGCCCGCTCGCGCCGATGTCCTCGATCGTGTCCTGCATGTCCTGGGCGAGCTTGCGGATCTCGGGCGCGGTGGGATCCGGCACCGGCTCGGCTTTGCGCAGCAGCACCGGGTTGCCCATCTTGGCGATCCTGAGTACCGCCACTTCAGCCTCGAGGCTTGACCCAGGTCTCGGACCACGCCAGCACGCAGCTCGATGACGCGCGGCCGCCGCGCTCCTGCGGGAACACCTTGCCCGGCGCGGCCTGGCCGTTGACCGACAGTTGCGCGCTGCGCGCCGGGATGAACGTGCTGTAGACGCCGAGCGGCCGCCCCATGGCGCCGGGCGGCATGGTGAGGACAAACGGTGCGATGAAGTCCCACCACGCGAGCACGATCTCGTCGGTGCGCGACACGATGCGCTCCTCGACTGTGCTCAACGAATTGCCGGTGCGCTCGAACTTCGCCTCGACGATCGGCAGCGACTCGTCGGCGAACGGCTTGTGCAGCAGGGTCTCGATGGTGCGCTGGAGAAAGCGCGCGACGCCGGCATTGTCGGCGTAGATCTTCGGCTTGGAGCCGAGCAGGGTGCTGTCGATGTAGAGGACGTGTCCCTGTCCCGCGGGCGACCACAGCACGCGCCAGTGGCTCACGCGCTCCGGAATCGTATTGCCGCCGTCGTGCGACAGCCGCACGAACGAGTTCTCCCCGGTCATTACCGGGTCGTGCGGGTCGACTACGCGAGGCTCGGCCATCAGGCCGCGCCTTCGACGATGCGGATGTCGCGCTCGGCGCCGTTGCCGAGCGCGCGCAGCGCTTCCTTATACGCGGGGCTCTCGTACGCCGCGATCGCCTCCTTGAGGCTCGGCCACTCGCTGACCACCGTGCGCTCGTTCAGGCCGCCTTCGAACGTCTTCGCCGGTGTGCCGCGCACCAGAAACTTGCCGCCCTGCGACTGGATCGCCGGGCCCGCGAGCTTCGCGTAGGCCGCGAGCTTGTTCGGATCCTTGATCGCGCGATAGGTGACCACCCAGTAGGCCTTGGCCATGGGACTCCTTCCGTTTGTGGAAAGACTCAGCTTACCGCTTGAAGCGCTTCCAGGCTTCTTCCTGCTCGTTCAGGAAGCGCGTGATGCGGATGCGCTCGAGGCTCGGCAGGACGAAGTCCATCCAGCCGAGCGAGGGGTGGCGGAACTCGAGGAGGGTGCCGCCGGAGAAGGGGTGGAGCTCGGTGGCGTAGCGGGGGTTGTGCAGGGCGTCGGGATGGACCGGCGGCGGCACGTGCGAAACCGGCGGCGACATCTCCTCGCGGATCTGGGCCAGCACCTGGATCAGGGCGTCGACATTCTCGGCGGTCCATTCCCGGCGCCCCGGAAGCGCGAAGCGGGCGCGGGACTTGTCTTCGTCGAGCCATTCCACGACGACGTTGAACATGAGCTTCCTCCTCGGTCGGTGGCGAAAAAATACGCCAGTTGGCGCGCTGCCGCTATCATGGATCCATGCAAGCACAGGACGCGATTTCCGTTACACGGTCGCTGCTTCGCTTCGACACCGTCAACCCGCCGGGCCGCGAGCGCGATTGCGCGCGCTATGCCGGGGCGATGCTCGAGGAGTGGGGTTACGACGTTCAGTACCACGAGTATTCCGATTCGCGCACGAGCGTCATCGCGCGGGCGGGCGGGTCCGACAAGAAAGCCCCGCTCTGCCTGACCGGCCACCTCGATGTCGTGCCGCTCGGCGCGCGCTCGTGGACCAAGGACCCGTTCAGCGGCGAAGCCGACGGCGACCGGCTTTACGGCCGCGGCGCGTCCGACATGAAGGCCGGCGTGGCCGCGATTCTTCTCGCCGCCAGAGCTTATGGAAAGAAGCTTGCCGGGACGCCCGGTGTGGTCATCGTGCTGACCGCCGCGGAGGAGGGCGGGTGCGTCGGCTCGGCGCAGCTCGCGAAGACCGAGCTCCTCGGAAAAGCGGGGGCGATGATCGTCGGCGAGCCGACGTCGAACTATCCGCTCGTCGGTCACAAGGGCTCGGTGAAGTTCCACGCGCACTTCAAGGGCGTGTCGGCGCACGGCTCGATGCCCGAGCTCGGCGTGAACGCGATCTACAAGGCGGCAGCCGCGCTATCGAGGCTCGAGAAATTCGATTTCGGCGTCAAGGCGCACGCCGTGATGGGGAAGCCCACGCTCAACGTCGGCACGATCGAGGGCGGCAACACGGTCAACGCGGTGCCCGACGCGGCCCGCATCGGCGTGGATATCCGCACCGTGCCGGGGATGGACCACGAAGCGCTGCTGGGCAAGCTGAAGGGCCTTCTCGGCGAGGCCGAGCTCGACGTGTTCTCGAACCTCAAGCCCGTGTGGACCGCGCCGGACGACGAATGGGTGCAGCGCGTATTCGAGATCTGCCGGCCCTACTTGACCGAGCCGGCCGCCGCGCGCACCGCGCCTTACATGACCGACGCGGCGAACCTGCTCAAGGTCTACGCGGGCGCGCCGACGGTGGTGCTCGGGCCGGGCGAGGCGGCGATGGCGCACCAGACCGACGAGTACGTCAGCATGGAAAGAATCCGCCAGTCGGTCGCGATCTACGAATCCCTGATCCGCGACTGGTGCCGGCCCTGAATTCGGGGACGGAGCCCGAACCGGGTCGGGCTCCGTCCCCGAACTGGGTTGAAGCTCTCGTCAGCCGATCTTCTTGATCAGCCGGTCCTCGGTGAGCTGAACGCGCGAGCCGCGGGTGAAGTCGCGGCTGGCGGTGTCGACGTACTGGATCTTGCCGCCGTTATCCATCTTGATCTCGAGGCGGGCCATCGGCTCGGCCGGGGCGTTGGGCGCCTGGCCGACCGGTGCGGCGAACACGCGCTGCACCACGCCGTTGCCGGGCGTGTAAGGGACCACATTGGTGACGATGCGCGGCGCGGGCTGCTGCGGCGGGTTGCTGCTGCAGGCGCCGAGCGCGGCGGCGGTGGCGATGACGGCGAGGGGCAAAAGCTTCGGCATGAGGCGTCCTCCGTTTGGATTGGCCCTTCTGGACTAGCAAGCGACGTTCCGGCTCGGGGCTTGCTCGGCCGCTGACATGGGAACCGTCGTCACTTACGCGCCGGACGACGGCGAGGGGATCACCGAGCACGAGATTGCGGCCCGCGTCGCGGTCGCGCGGACGCTCGCCGCGTTGAAAGGCTTTCAATTCGCCGGCGCCTACCTGCCTTCGCTGCGCCGCAGCGAAGGCCTCTATTTCGTCCCGAGCCAGACCCTCTGCGCCGGGGAGGCGCGCCGCCTCGGCATTGCGGGCGAGCAGGATCTTTTCGGCGGCGTCGTGCCGCATCCCTTCGTCGCCAACAAGACCATCGTGCATCCGCTGCGCCGCGGCGCGCACCGGCCGCGCGGCTGGTCGGACGCCTTCGCCGCGCGCGTACGCGACGTGGTGCTGCGGGGCTTCGCCGCGTTCACCCGCGAGGATGCGCGCGAGGCGGCGCTGGCGCTGCTCGCGGACGGGCCGGTGCGGCTCAAGCGCGGGCGCGGCATCGGCGGCCAGGGTCAGGCGGCGATCCACACCGAGGCCGAGCTCGACCGTGTCCTCAAGGGAATCGACGTCGAGGAGCTGGCGGTTCACGGGCTGGTGGTCGAGCCGAACCTCGACGAGCTCACGACGTTCAGCGTCGGGCGCGTGAGCGTCGGCGAGATGCGGGCGGCGTACTGCGGGACGCAGCGCGGCACGCGCGACAACCGCGGGCAGCCGGCTTACGGCGGCTCGGACCTCCTCATCGTGCGCGGCGGCTTCGAGGACCTGAAGAAGCTGAACCTGCCGCCGCCGGCCCGCATGGCGGTCGAGCAGGCCCAAGCGTTCGACGATGCGACCCACGAGTTTCCGGCGATGTTCGCCTCGCGGCGCAACTACGACGTGCTGCGCGGCCGCGACGCGCGCGGGCGCTGGCACTGCGGGGTGCTCGAGCAATCCTGGCGCATCGGCGGCGCGAGCGGCCCGGAGGTCGCGGCGCTCGCCGCGTTTCGCGCCGACGCGAAGCTGCGGGCCGTGCATGCGCGGTCCAACGAGGCCTACGACGTCGATGCCGTGGTGCCGGCCGGCGCGACGGTGCATTACCGCGGCGTCGACAAGCACGCCGGGCCGATGACGACCTACACCACTCTCGAGCCTTATGAACGTCTCCGATAGACCGGTCGACATCCCGGTCGACGGCCAGCGCATCGACGGGACTTTCATCCTGCCCGGGCGGCGCGAGCGCGCCGCAACCGGGGTGCTCTTCATCCACGGCTGGGGCGGCAACCAGAACTACTACCTGGAGGAAGCGCGCGCGCTCGCCGGGATCGGCTGCGCCTGCCTGATCTTCAATCTGCGCGGGCATGCCGACACCGAGGCGCAGCACGACACCGTCACGCGCGAAGACAACATGCGCGACGTCATCGCCGCCTACGATGTGCTCGCCGGCCACCCGGGCGTCGACAAGTCGAGGATCGCCCTGGTGGGCTCGAGCTACGGCGCCTACCTGGGGGCGCTTCTCATCTACATGCGCCAGGTGCGCCTCCTCGCGATGCAGGCGCCCGCGCTCTACAAGGACGACGACTGGGAGGCGCCGAAGCGCAAGCTTCACGTCGACCCGGATTTCGCCGCCTACCGCCGCCGCTCGCTCAAGGCCGAAGACAACCGCGCGCTCGGCGCCTGCGCGCAGTTCCTGGGCGACGCGCTGGTGGTCGAGTCCGAGCGCGACGAGATCATTCCGCACCCGGCGGTGGCCAACTACATCGCCGCGCTCGCCAACGCGCATTCGCTCACCTACCGCGTGATCGAGGGCGCCGACCACGCGCTCTCGCAGGAGCCGTGGGAGCGCGCTTACACCGAAATGCTCGTAAACTGGATGTCCGAGATGATCAAGGACAGGCAATGAACCGCTACGCGCTGCTGCTGTGTTTCCTGGTGACCCCGCTGCATGCGCAAGAGCCGCAGCGCACGCCAACCCCGGACGAGGTCGCGTTCGCGAGACTGCCGCAGGACTTGCAGGTCTTGTTGAGGGGCATGCCGGCGCGCGAGGCGCTGCAGAAGCTCGATTTCGCGCGCCAGAACCTGATCGCGCTCGGCTCGCCGGAGGCGGCGCCGGAGCGCCTGCGCGCGCAGGTGGAAGCCGTGCTTTCGCCGCGCTACGCCGCGGTCCGCAGCGCGAGCGCGGGCGCGATGACCTTCCCGCCGCTCAGTCCGCTCGTTCCGGCGAACGCGTTCGAGTATCGCTAGTTTCCGGCCGGTCCCAGGGATCGCGCGTGCTCTCGCGCGTGCCGCCGGAAGCGGCATTGCGCTCGCGCTCGAGGCAGTCCTCGCGCAGCGTACCGAGGAGCTCGTCGCAGCGCGCCTGCGACTTCGCCTGGTCGGGCATCCCGCTACTCTCGCCCGGCAGGATCGAGCCGCCCTTGATCGCGCCGTCCGCCGGCGCCGCGCCGTCCTTGCTTTGCCCTGGAGGAATAGAGCCGCGCTCGCCGCTGTTCTGGTCGAACGCGGCAGCGACCGCGGTCATGCAGAGCGTAGCCACCAGCACTTTGAAACCGTCGAAGGCGTCCATTGAGGAACCCGAAGCAAGATTCAATCCGATGCTAGTTGCGCTTGATTCCGCCACGACGAGGCCGGCCTGAGTCGATGGAGCTACTGCTCCTCAGCAGCTCGCGCACACCTGCCGGTTACCTCACCGACTACCTGCCGGCGATCAAGGCGTTTGCCGGCCCCTTGCGCCGCGCCGTGTTCGTGCCTTTCGCGGCGGTCTCGCTGCCGTGGGAGGAATTCGGCGCGAAGGTGGGCGAAGCGCTCGCGGCGCTCGGCATCGCCGTCGAGGTGATCCGCTCGGTCGGCGATGTCCTGGACGCGGAGCTGATCGTCGTCGGCGGCGGCAACACCTTCCAGCTGCTGCGCGAATGCCGCAAGCGCGGGCTGCTGGAGATGATCCGCAACCGCGTCGCCGAAAAAGGCGTGCGCTACCTCGGCTGGAGCGCCGGCGCCAATCTCGCCTGCCCCACGATCAAGACCACCAACGACATGCCGATCGTCGATCCGGGCGGGCTCGAGGCGCTCGCGCTCTTGCCGTTCCAGATCAATCCCCACTACATCAGCGTGTCCTTTCCCGGCCACCACGGCGAGACGCGCGACGAGCGCCTGATGGAGTTCGCGCGCGTGAATCCGCGGCTGCCGGTGCTGGGGTTGCCGGAAGGCGATTGGCTGAGGCGGTCGGGGCCGACCATCGAGCTGGGCGGGCCGCATCCCGCGGTCTGGTTCCAGGGCGAGAATGCCCCTACGCCCGTGCTGCCGGGAACGGCGCTCGAAGTCGCGGCATCCAATGCCGCGTATGAAGAAAACCCTA
>Ga0070694_100002754_pt1 | contig 10429 bp, 14 predicted proteins | sample KBSK1251metaG_FD_65470 | JGI IMG/M metagenome (GOLD analysis project Ga0070694, IMG submission 65470) | Corn, switchgrass and miscanthus rhizosphere microbial communities from Kellogg Biological Station, Michigan, USA - KBS K1-25-1 metaG | ecosystem: Host-associated > Plants > Roots >... | reverse complement strand
CGCATCGATCGCAGGTTCTCAGAGAACACGTCGGGCTTTGCGCTCTTCGGTCAGGACTGGACTCCTTTCGTGTCTTCCACTCTGCCAAACATGATCGAGAACACAAATTTTGGTGGTAATGGTTACGGAGGCGCCTACGAGCGAGCGCCGCAAGCGCGTTTCGGCTTCAACTTCAATACACATGGTTCGCGCACACTGATCTTTCAGCCTGAATTTGCGATTGTGTTTCCTGGTTTCGGAGATTTGCCGGCCAACGTCGCCGATCAACTTGGCTTCGGTGAACGGCAGGGCGCGGATTCTGAACGTCCGTCAATTCAAGGCCGCTTTGTGACGCAATGGCAACTGGATAAAGCTCCGGGTGTCGTGCCCGCCCAAATAATCTTCAGCTTTGAGCATGCACGACGAACGGCAATAGTTACTCGAGCTAATGTGCCTGCTGCATTTCTAGCAGCGTTTCCCAGCGGCGTCGAAGTAAGCAGCAGTAGCAACGGTTATTCTGCTGAGTTTCAACTGCCAACGCATTGGGTCACACTTGTCGGCAAGTATTACTCCGGCTCAGATCTTCGATTCTTTTTTGGCGGGCAATTGCTCTCAAACTTCAACGACACTGCCGGACTCACGTCGACCGCGACGGCGCCGTCAATCGATGGCGCTTCAACAGTGGTCTTCGGCTTGTTGAATGGTGTACCAACTGTTGCGCCGCAAAGACCGGTGCGTGGTCAGGGGGGCTTTGTGCAGATTGGTTTTCCGTTGTCGCGCTGGTTTGATGCTAATCCGAGTGGACGGAACGCGGGTTGGACCGCTTATCTCTACTACGGCTATGACCAGGCTACAGCGCGCGACGCTCGACGGTTCGGAGCTCGCGGCGCCCGAAGCGATCTGTTTTCCGGTAACGTGCAGTACAAGCTGAATTCGTTTGTTACTTTCGGTTACGAGCAGGGACTTTATCGCACGCGAGCGACAGATCGGATTGGAGCGTTGCCGCTGTTTCGTGGCATTCCAAGTTTTACGACTCATAACGTGCGGTCGGAGCTTGCGGTGATTTTCTCATTCTAAGTTGGTGAATATGACAGAAGACTCGTCTGCGCAGAAAGGTGAGAAGAGCGACACGCGGAGTGGCAAGCAGCTTGCCGCTGAAAGTTTTCTCGATCGCCATCTGGGAAACAGCGTTCATCTTTTTCTTTCGCTGCTGGCCATCTTGATCCTGGTTGCGGCCGCAATTGCCACGGTTGAGATTGTCATTCGCGATTTTCCGTTACTTTGGCGCCAGGCTAACGAGTACGACGCGCTTTATCAAATCATCCAGAATATTTTGCTAGTGGCTATCGCAGGCGAGCTGGCGCTTTTGTTGCTGTTTCACCGTACGAGTGCGGCAGTTGAGGTACTGATATTTGTCATTGCCAGAAAGATGGTGACGCCCGGACTCTCCGGGCTTGAACTGTTGCTTGGCACGGCAGCGCTCGCAGCGTTGATCGTAGTGCGGTTTTATTATGTGAGTGGCAAACGCGACACCGAAGTTGATGCACGTTCGTAGGTGAATTGAATGGCTAACAATATTTTGGATTCAGCGATACCGAGGGCGTCTGAGCCTGTGTTCCAACATCTGCTTAATACCTACGCGAGTGAGACAAATAAGGTCTGTTCGGTGTGGCTTCAATTCGCAATTGAAGATATGACGTTCCGACCACATGACCGCTCGAGTACGGTGGAAGAGATCATGAAGCATCAACTGCTTTCCGAACGGCGTTTCTTTGGCGAGTTTCTCGGACTACCAGAGCCGGCCGCTTCGGATGTGCTGCCGAAGGAAACAACGCCGGAAGCTTATGCTAATCGTCTCGTTGAATTGGCGGTGCCCCGGTTGAACTTCATTGCAAACGGGGACGAGGCGTGGTGGTTGGAGCAAAGGCCGTTCTTCGACGTGGTGCGCGAACGAATCTGGATTTTCTGGCGTCGGGTCTTGCACACCGCACATCATCGCACACAGCTCACGGTTTATCTTCGACTGCTGGGCAAGCCAGTGCCGTCAACATATGGACCAACCGCTGACGTGACTTGGGAAGGAGCAGATCCGACGCGTACTGTCGAGGCCGCGAGTAGAAGCCACAGATGACACAGATAAAGGCGGATCGATGTCTTACAAACAAATCCGCCTTTATCCGTGTCATCTGTGGCTCAATGTTCTTCCGCCCAGAAGATCCACTCTGCACCATTTGCATGTTTCTGTCGCGAAGTGAGTAGGCCGCGCTGTTCGAGCAACGTGCGCGCACTGCGATAAATGTTTGCATACAAACATTGTGTGACATCAGAAAATTTCCATCCCTGGGCTGGCAGACCGGTCTTCTGAAACGCCTTTTCCATTTTCGCTTGTTGCTTCTGAAAGAGACTGGCTAGCTGCTCGGCCATTTCCCCGCAGAGCGTCTGAAACTCCGCGCACTCCTCAGCTTTGAAAACCGGAAAGTTCGGCTCGTAATAGCGCTCCGTTGGATGCTTCTTTTCGTATTCGTCCGACTCGCGCAAGAGCTCGCTCGTGAGCATGTCGTTGATGTGTGCATGAACACTCGCAGGTGTTAGCTGAAGCGCCTGGGCCAACTGCGAGATTGTCTTCGGCTCATCCGCCAGGAGGTTCACAATCTGCTCTTTGGTACCGTTGGGCAGCAATTTCCGTTTAGTAATCTCCGCCCAGGGGTCTGTGTACCCGCCACCTAGATTCGAGACACATTCGCACGGAAAACGTAACCCTTTGCTATCACCAGCCGTCATATTCACCTCTTTACAGAATCGGTTTTAGGGCGTATCCTAAAACGCGATTCCCCTAACAAAATTGCCCCCGGTTTCTGACCAGCGGGGGCGCGAAAACGTTAGTACTTTGTTCGTGCAAGGTAGCACTGACGTCGGCCTCTATGCAAAGTCGAAAGACTTTGCCTTTTACACCTGCCCCCAGAAATTGCTCCATCGAACCGGAGGGTAAGCATCATGTTCACAAGGGGTCTATACGTAGTCATTGTGCTGCTGGCTGCGACAGTCGTTGCGCTACTTCTTGATAGCCGCGGACGCGCTGAAAGTTCGCGACGAGCTGTCAGGCTAGGACCGCCAGCGCAAAGCAATGCGAGAAGCGACAAGCTCAGAAATTTCGACGCACAGATTGTTGAGAATGCAAATGAGCTTTTAGCAGAAGGCAGAAACACGTTTCGCTTCGACACTTTCGGCGACGAAGTCTTTTGGGGCGACACACTTCAACTGCATCAGGCGATTAAGGGCGCGGCTCTGGGCGGTGTAGGTCCCGGTGTTAGTCCAAGCACTGCATTGAGTCTCGGTTTGAAGGTTGACCTCGACGCATTACCTCAGCCTCTCATCAATCAACTAAAACAAGGCAAGGTCGATCTCAACGATCCGGCCACAACAGTCGCGCTACTGAAACTCGATGCCGTCGTCGGTGTAAAAGGTTTCTTTGAAGGTGACAACTTGAATTCGATGGGCATCACGTGCGCCTTCTGCCATGCGACGGTGGATAACTCACTGACGTTCGGTGTTGGTCATCGACTCGATGGTTGGGCCAATCGCGATCTCGACGTTGGTAAGATCGTCGCCGCAGCTCCTAATCTTAGTCCGTTCTCGAATCTACTAGGTGTGAGCCAGGATACTGTTCGAGCAGTCCTGAATAGTTGGGGACCCGGTAAGTTTGATGCGGAATTGATACTCGACGGTAAGGCATTCAATCCACAACAGGTGACTGATGGCGTTGTGACGGGAACAAACGTGCCCGGAGCGACTTTGCTTCCGAATGCGTTCGGTCTCGCGGGCTACAATCAGCATACGTGGACGGGCGCATGGGGTACGGTAAGTTACTGGAATGCGTTTGTCGCCGCCCTGGAAATGCATGGTATCGGCAGGTTCTTCGATCCACGACTAAACAATGCCGCGAAGTTTCCTATCGCTGCCGCTAACGGTTTCGCAGATCTGCCGCACATTCCGCCCGAAGAGGATCGTATTACAAAGCAACTGCCGGAGCTGCATTTCTACCAGCTTGCGATCCCGGCTCCTGCGCCTGAACCCGGCGTGGACTTTGACGCTGCGGCTGCGGAGCGTGGAGACGAGCTGTTTAGCGGTAAAGCAAAATGTAACGATTGTCACGTTGAGCCACTGTGGACCGAGCCGGGTTGGAACCTGCACACACCTGCGGAAATCGGTATCGACAGTTTTCAGGCGGACCGGGCACCTGATGGTGTCTACAAGACGATGAACTTAGCGGGCATCTTCGTGCGTGAGAATGGTGTATTCATGAGTCCTGCAAACAAAGGACGTTACTACCACGATGGGCGCTTCGCGACGTTATTGGATGTCGTCAATCACTACAACACGCGCTTTAGCCTGGGTCTGACGGCTCAGGAGAAGATCGACGTCGTTGAGTATCTAAAGTCGCTCCCGGAACAAGAGTGAACAATCTGTAATCCACAGATTACACAGATCAATTTCTGTGTAATCTGTGGTTACTTTGGTAGACCATCCAACCACGCTACAAACGATGTTTTGGCCTTGTCAGTCAGGGCTGCTCCGATCCATCCCTTCCTGATGATCCCATCTTCAAGAAAGACTTTGACTGGAACGCGATTGATTCCTATGGTCATGACGAACGAGTTGGCTTCGTCGTAGAAAACTCTGAAAGGAAACGTCTTCTCGGCGTTGTTTGAAGAGTCCGGACGTGTTCCGAACGGGACGACTCCATAGAACGTAACATCGCTTCGTCTATCGATCACTGTTTGAAGAAATTTACCTTCGGCGAGGCAAGCGTCGCAGTCGGTTGTAATAAAAACGACGACTACTCTTCCTTTTCTGAGGATCTGTTCGTCAACCTTCGCGCCGTCGGTGTCGACCAATTGCGCCCCGAGTGGAAACGGCTTGTCGATAAGGGACTTGTTTGACTCGTCGGGTTGCTCCTCCGCCTGCGAGCGCTCGATCCTGTTTTTGAAAAAGAAGAACCCCGCGCAAAAAACCAGGACGAAAAAGAATATGAGGCCCGCGACTGTAATCCATCGCTTCGACATAAACCTGCCGGCACGAGTAGGGAGGAAAAACTTCCATGATCGTTCTGGGGACGAATCGGTTGTGGAGTTGACGGGAGGTACGCGGACTATAGTCGCCCAGCTAACGTGGAGTCAAGCTTTTCGCAAGATCATTACTACCAGCCAACCAAACAGAAAATTCGATGTTGCGGTTTCCAACAGATGGGCCATCCGTACTTCATCCGGCATCAGTGGGTTTGGTAACAACAATAGCGAATTCATGAACACACCAAACAACAGCGAGACTGCTAAACCGGATTCCCACCACGCGCCCTTCGTCATTTTTATGACCGGGATCGCGATCGCGGTCCACAATAAAGCACGCACGGCTTGAAGAAGAAAGAGTAATGGCTCATTGCGCAGCAAACTGGTTATGTGAGCTATAAAACTGCCCGGATCGGTACCGCCGTAATAGTTCCGCACTGCCTCACTTTGCCACGCGATAAAATAGCCGAATGTGAAATATAAAAGGAGATACGCAATGACGATCAACGATAACTTCGCGACCAATTTTCCTGCGGGCATTCGTAATTGTAAGTGTCTGGATGTTCCGTTTGCTTGAGCTTTGGCTTTCCCGAATATCAAAACAGCTAGCGGAGAGAAAACTGTTGCGATAAGCAGTCCTGCCAGAAAAAGACGCGGCAGCATTCCCGGTGGCAGAGTTCTAACAAAGTACGCAGTTTCGATCTGAGGCATCACAGTGCTTACGCCGAAGAACACGAGGAAGACCGATAGGACAAGCTTCCAACCACCCCACCGGGAACGGAGAATGACGTACGTCCAAACAGCGGTGTTTATCAAACTAATGACGAGCAGTGTGAGGAGAGTTGCGCCGGCTTCCGCGGGTGTAGTTTGTTGCGGCGCAGTTGAAAGCAATGCCCCCGAAACGACAGCAAAAGTGCTGAAGTAAAGAATGGTCACCGCCAGGAATCGAATAGCAGTTACTAGCACAGTATGCTTTAAGGCAAGCACATGACAGTATGAAAATTCTCAAGACTTAATACTGCCGTCCCAACGGATTAGTTCTGGCTTATTTAAAACAATCTGAAGTTGACTCCGACAGCCACGTCGACTGGTTCGATGAGATGGGCATCGTCAATCTTCGTATCGTTGACGTCACGCCCAACTTTATGACTGATCATTTCGGCGGCGGGGTATGGAGTGAGAATATCCTTCACGTCGCCAAATCTTGGATCATGAGTAAGCCATTGATCATGCAACTCGGGTGGAACGATCACAGGCATCCGGTGATGAATTTGCGCTAAGAGTTCGTTGGCGGTCGTGGTGATGATCGCACATGAGGTGATCGAAGTGCCTTCGGTTTTCCAACGGTCCCAAATACCCGCGAAGGCGAACGGCGCCTGGTCCTTCATTTGGAAGTAGTGCGGCTGAGAAACCTTGCCATTCCTCTCCCACTCATAAAAACCATCCGCGATGATCAGGCATCGTCTTCTCTGGAAGGACTCACTGAAAGCCGGCTTTTGTTCGATTGTCTCTACACGCGCATTAATAAAGCCTTTCGGCTCATTGCTCCAGAAAGGAATGAGCCCCCATTGCAGCAACGTAGCTTCTCGCTCCGTCTCACGTTGCACGACGGCAAGCACATTCTGACTTGGAGCGATGTTGTAACGCGGAACAAGGTCTTTCAAATCGAAAGCATTGATGCGCTCAAGCCTTACTTGCTCCGGTGTTTTAAGAGTAAACCTGCCACACATGATCTTTGAGTACTTCGTAGAGACTGCTTTATTATACCTGCTCTATGGCGCGCATACGCTCAATCTACATCGATCCGGAGACTTGTACGTGTTCACAAGCTTGTATATTCGAATGCCCGGAGGTGTTGGATGGAGAAACCGCGGATGGGGTTCCTCGGGTTCGTGAAGGCGCCGAAAAATACTTTGATACACACGTCGAGCAGATCAAGGCTGCGGCGTGGGCTTGCCCTGTCGAAGCGATAACGCTGAAGATCGAAGAAGACTAATGATTGCGCGAATATGGCACGGCCGAACCAAAGCAGCACAGGCTGATACGTACCTCGAATTCCTTAAGGAACGAGCTGTTCCCGATTACCAAAGTACGCCCGGGAACCGTGGGGTCTTTCTATTGCATCGTGTGGATGGGGATGAGGCGCATTTTCTGACGCTTACACATTGGGATTCGCTTGAAGCGATTGAGGCCTTCGCGGGTGCAGACATTTCTCGGGCGAAATACTACCCTGAAGATCGTGACTTCCTGCTGGAGTTTGAACCGACGGTCCAACACTATGAACTCGATATCGGCCCTGACAAAAAGAGCGAGTGATCACTTCGCATACTCATCGCCCCCTAAGAAGTGCAGAGAACATACACATCGTCGCCGATTACCCAACTATCATGCGGCGCGGCGGGCACGTAGAACAAAGTGCCGGGGGTAAGTTCGACTACCTTCCCGTCTTTCATCGCTGCCGTCGCACGTCCTGAAAGCACCAATCCCACGTGTTCCACTTCACAAAACTCTGTGCCTGCAACGGGACTCACATGTTCAGACCATTTCCACCCGGGTTCATAACTGGCCCGGCCAATCGTCATGCCGCCGATGTGCACGATCTCAAATTTCCCCTTTTCAAAAAGACGCGTTTCATCAGGCGCCTCGAAGCGCTTCAAGATCACATCTAACATTTTCCAGCTCCTTACTTGCGCGTGAAAAAAAGCAGTTTTACCACGACCATGAAGAGATTCGGTCGCTTTTTATCGTCGTTCAGCATCGCTACTCATTAACATTTGACTTAATCCACTGTCTGATGAATCTGATGTACTCCGGAATCGGCATCATCTGCAAATCCTGTTTCGAGTAGCCTTGAGCTTTCCGACGTTGGTAGAAGTTCTTATTGAATTCGTTGAATCTGTCCCAAATGAGAGAAGGGCTGTCTATATCTTTCAAACCTACAGTCTCGATGAGCCAGTGTTGCAGCGCTCGAACGGTTTTTATGGGATTGTTGTTGTGACTCTTTATATCTACGCCGTTTAGATCGGAGAGTGCCTTCTGAATATCGTACCGCTTTGTCTCCAGAATAAGACTTCGCTTTGTTCGTAAGTGGTTATTAGCGATGCGCCGGCATCCATAGTCAATTCCCAACTCAAAGGGCATATTCAATCTGAACAATTCGTTTGCCTTTTCAGCTTTGAGACGAGACAAATCATGAATGCTGTATTTGCATTCCTTAATGAGACGAAGAATCTTTTCTACTCTTTGCTCGAGCGAATCTGATGTCTCGGATGCTAACCTTGGAACCAATCCAACATACAGCAATGTGAAAAGCATTGGACGGAGGAGAGATTTGTATTGTTCGTCAAATGGACAATTAATAAACACACTTGCATGAAAACTATGTGAGGCTTCATTTGTCATGGTTGGTGATGAGGTTACTACCTGGACACTCTGCTACTTTTCACACGACTATTCACGTGAAGTGTGAGGATCTTTACCATAGGTCGAAAAACTCCTAACGGTTCCATCGACACGGTGAATAATTACAGCACTACCGAGATCCTTTTTTGCCAGTTCGCGTGCTTTACCGACCGCCTCGGTCTGGGTTGAGTGCACACTTGTAGCACGCTTAGCGCCGGATCTTTTCACTCGCCAGCCGCCGTTCATTGATCGAATAACCTGATACATAACACTCATGGCGCAAGAGTATCATAAATTTGACGTCGGTTATTCAAGCTGGTGGGAGGAAGGCAAGACCCTCTAGAATACAGATATCTTAAGACCGACTGAGTTACGCACAGGACACTAGCCGATCAAACATGCCCTTTCCAGTCGCACACTCTCTGATCGGCGCTAGTGTTGGCGCAGCACTCGATAGAAGGATAGCAGAGCGTTGGCAGCTTTTGTGTTTATGTGGTCTGCTCGGCGTTTGCCCCGACTTTGATTATGGTCTGAATTGGCTCCACATTGGCCGCGGAGGATGGCACCACGGGTTTACACATTCCATAATGTTCGCGCTTGTTGTTGGAGCGCTCACAGTTCTGGTGTCGCGATGGAGGAGCGTGCGTGGGTTCCTTGTCTTCAGTGCCGCAACCGTTTCCCACACGCTGCTCGATTATTTGATGACAGAGTCGCGCGGAGTAGCATTGTGGTGGCCGTTTACCGATCGGCGCTACAAGTTCAGGGGACCGAACCCGATCGACTATACATTCAGCGGTACATCCGTCTCGGACGTGACGCTTGATGTGCTGCGAATCTGTTTCACCGAACTAATCATATTTGCGCCGCTGTTGTTGTTGGTAATTCTGCTCAGGCAATTGCAAAGAAGAGGAGAAGACAAATGGCCGCCTTACAAATTGCGGAGCGACAAGTCGGCGACGTGACGGTTTTGGATCTCTGGGGTCAAATCACGATCGGCGAGACGAGTGAAGCACTACGCGCGACTATCAAGCACTTGATTGAAAACGGTCATACACGCGTGCTGCTTCATCTCGGAGGCGTGCACCAGGTTGATTCAAGCGGACTCGGAAGTCTGGTCGCTGCGTACACGGGCGTGCAGAAATCTGGCGGCGATCTCAAGCTAGTGCAATTGAGTAAGCGTTTAGAAGACTTGATGGTAATGACGAAGTTATTGACGGTATTCGACACTTACAACGATGAAGCGGCAGCGCTCAAGAGCTTCACCACCCCGTAGCAAACAAAGCTCGCGCGGCCTTCACACCGCAGTTCTGATACTTGTTGTACGCATCGGCCGCGCGCACGCGAATTTGTTCATCGGTTTCTTTTTTCATCCAGCCGTCAATTGCCGCCGACAAGACGTATGCCTCGGGCGCCATCAGATTGGTGGTCCATAGCAACGGTGTAGCGCCGCTTTGCTGTAGCGCAGGAGAAAAGTATTGCTTGCTCGCGCACGCGAGAATGATCGCACGACGTTCGCGATCATCACGCCGCTTCGGATGAGAATCGAGTTTGAAATCCATCAATCCATTGTGTCCGACGTACGCGATAAGGTCTGCGCTGCCGCCTGTGTGAAAGTCCACGTCGCCAACTTTCAGCTTCTCGCCTGGTTTTCCTGACGCTGCTTCGAGAAAATCACGGGTTGTTTGTGCGATCTCTTTACCGCGATAAGCGTCTGCGACAAGGAAAACTGAAGCGTGACGGTGTTTGAAGATGCAGCGCTCGAGAATGCCGCCGCCTGGATTGGGTTTGACCGAGGTCAACTGCCAGTCTTTGCTTTTCGAGAAGAAAGTTCTGATGCCGAAAGCTGCTCCCCAGTAGAGATTAGTCGCGGCGTTGTCGCCGTTTCCTAAACTCGCGGAGACGGGAACGATACCTTGATTCACATTGTCGGCAAGTGCGACGAACACGTGAATCACTGGAATGGAATTAACCGCCGCTCTTTC
>Ga0070694_100002753_pt1 | contig 10429 bp, 12 predicted proteins | sample KBSK1251metaG_FD_65470 | JGI IMG/M metagenome (GOLD analysis project Ga0070694, IMG submission 65470) | Corn, switchgrass and miscanthus rhizosphere microbial communities from Kellogg Biological Station, Michigan, USA - KBS K1-25-1 metaG | ecosystem: Host-associated > Plants > Roots >... | reverse complement strand
CTCGGCGCGCAGCAGCGGCTCGGTCACAGAGGCGCTCTCCAGCAAGCGGCAAGGTGCTGCGGCGTGATCTCCATCAATGGGGGAACCTCGCGACGGCACTGGTCGATCGCGAACGGGCAGCGCGGATGGAAGCGGCAGCCCTCCGGAAACGCCGCCGGATCGGGCACGAATCCCTCGATCGCGCTCAGCCGCTCCTGCTGCAGGTGCAGCCTCGGAATCGAGCCGAGCAGCCCGACCGTATAGGGATGCTGCGGCTCGGCGAAGAGCCGCTCGGCCGCGCAGCGCTCGATCACCTTGCCGGCGTACATCACGATCACATCGTCGGCGAGCTCGGCGATGACGCCCAGGTCGTGCGTGATGAGAATGATCGACGTGTCGAGCTCCGCGCGCAGCGTGCGCATGAGCTCGAGGATCTGCGCCTGGATCGTGACGTCGAGCGCGGTGGTGGGCTCGTCGGCGATCAGCAGCTTCGGGTTGCACGCGAGCGCCATGGCGATCATCACGCGCTGGCGCATGCCGCCCGAGAGCTGGTGCGGATAGTCGAGCGCGCGGCGCTCGGGGGAGGGCATACGCACGCGGCGCAGCATCTCGATTGCCTTTTCCCAAGCCGCCGCCTTCTCGATCTCTCGGTGGCGCAACAGCGCCTCCGCGATCTGCTCTCCCACCGGAAACGCCGGGTTGAGCGAGGTCATCGGCTCCTGGAAGATCATCGAGAGCTTGTCGCCGCGCAGGTCGCGCAGGCGCCGCGGCGAGGCCTTGAGCAGGTCCTCGCCCTCGAACAGCACCTCGCCGGCGGCAATGCGGCCCGGCGGCTGCGGCACCAGGCCCATGATGGTCAGCGCGGTGACGCTCTTGCCGCAGCCCGACTCGCCGACGATGCCGAGGGTGCGCCCGCGCTCGAGCGAGAAGTCGACGCCGTCGACCGCGCGCACCTCGCCGCGCTCGGAGGCGAAGTGCGTGCGCAGCTCGCGGACCTCAAGCAGGCTTTTTGTAACGCGCGATCTCCTGCTCGATCACGGTGCGGTCGGTGATGCCCCACGGCCGCGTCCTGCTCGGCCCGCACTTCAGGTAGGGGATGAAGCGCTCGTGCGCCTTCTCGTAGAGGCGCCGCAGCTCGGCAAGCGGCTCGGCGTGGTCGTCGACGCGCAGATCGAGGTCCGGGTAGGCCTCGGTCGAGCAGACGAGCAGCGCCGCCGATTGCTTGCCGCGCTTGTCCCCGCCCGCCGCCTCGCCGGCTTCCAGCGCCGCGATTAGGCGCTCGGCAAACGGCTTCTGGCTCTCCCGGAACGCTCGCGCGGTCTCTTCGACCACGCGCCCATTGGCGAGCATGTTCCCGGCCACCGAGAAGCCATCGCCCGCGACGGCGCCGCACCACTCGATGCAGCTCGCGCCGGTGTGCTGGCCGATGCGCCCTTCGGCGTCGATGATGTGCAGCTGCCGGTGGTCACGGCCTTCGTCGGGCGCGGTCAGGTTACTGACGACTTGCGGTGCCGGGACGCCCGCGCGAAGCAGATCGAGTCCGTGCTTGCCGTAGTACGGGTTGACGAGCGCTTGCGTGGAGAGCGCGCCGACCCCGCTCTCGGCGTGCGGGCACAGCGCGCCGACCGCGAAAAAGCGCGTCGCGATGGCGACGCCGAATGCGCCGCTCGCGTCGCGCGCGACGATCGACCAGGTCATGGCCGCGGATCATAACCCGCGGCCGGTGGAAGCTATTCGACAGCTAGAAGCAAGGCCGCGAGACCGGCAACGCCTGCGGGCACGACGTAGCGCTCGAACGTGCCGGCCTGGCCGCGGGCGAGCACGGTCACCGGGATATCGGTGCGCGCCATCACGCCCTGCGCGATCGACGGGTTGACCCAGCGCAGCCACGCGGGATGCCGGCCCACGCCCATCACGACCTCGTCGGCGCCTTCGCGCTCGGCGACGGCGGCGATGCGCTCGGCCGGGAGACCGACCTCGGCGAGCGCGCGGAAGGGGATCCTGGCGAGCGACAGCGCCTCGATCGCGCGCGCCATGGCGGCGCGGCTGCGCTCGTGGCGCACGGCGTTGCGCGCGCTGCGGCTCGTGAACTGCGAGACGTGGCGGTGAAAGCGCGGCTGCACGTTCAGCACCAGCACCTCGAGCGGCACGCCGGCGTGGGCGAGGGCGGCAAGGTGCGGGATCGGCGCGAGCGCCGCGTTGGAGGAATCGACCGGGACGAGGATTTTCATTGCAGGACCTCCTTTGCCTTGCGGTTGCGCAGCCAGGCGAGCCCGAGCGGGCCGCCGATCACGGCGATGAAGAGCGCCGACTTGAAGCCGGGACGCGCGTCGAGCCACTCCCGGCAGAGCGGCTCGTCGCTGATCATCATCGCCGCGGTCCAGGCGAGCACCGCGCCGCCGATGTAGAGCAGCGACGGGAAGCGCTCCAGCCAATGCAGGATCACGGTCGAGCCCCAGACCACGATCGGAATGCTGATGACGAGGCCGGCGACGACGAGCACGATGCTGCCGTGCGCGGCGCCCGCGACCGCGAGCACGTTGTCGAGACCCATGACCGCGTCGGCCACGACAATGGTGCGCATCGCAGACCAGAAGCCTACCGCCGGCGCGACATCATGGTCGCGCGCGCTCTCGCCGCCCGCGAGCAGCCGGTAGGCGATCCAGGCGAGCAGCAGGCCCCCGGCGAGCATCAGGCCGGGAATCTCCAGCAGCCAGAGGACAGCGACGGTGAGGCTCGCGCGCACCACGACCGCGCCGACCGTGCCCCAGATGATCGCGCGGCGCTGCAGCAGTTTCGGCAGGTTGCGCGCGGCGAGCGCGATGACGATGGCATTGTCGCCGGCGAGCACCAGGTCGATGACGACGATCGCGGCGAGGGCGGACCAGAACTCGGGGGTCAGGAACATGCGGCCAGTCTGGCCGCGGGCGGCTGTCAAGAAAATTGATGTTGTGCGATGGAACCTATTGCCATTCGCAATGGGTCGTCCTCCTGGACATTGCCTGGGCTGCCGATTTCCTCCACAATGCTCCTACCGCAGGGGAGTAGCTTTCAGCGGAGTGGCCGTCAATCCGGGGAACATTCCCGGTCACTCCGGCAGCCCAGCAGCTTGCTGCAGGCGAGACCTCGGTTACCGCAAGGAGCCGAGATGCCTCGCGCCGCTACGCGCCGTTTTTTTCGTCATGGGCTGCTGCCCCAGATCCTCGTTTTCGAAGCCGTCGCGCGACTTGGAAGCGTGACCCGCGCCGCCGAGGAGCTGCACCTCGCCCAGCCCACCGTTTCCCTGCAGCTGCGCAAGCTCGCCGCCACGCTCGGCGTGACGCTCTTCGAGCAGCGCGGGCGCCGGCTCGAGCTTACCGGCGCCGGCCGCGCGCTGCTCGAAGGCTGTCCGGCGCTGATCGAGTGGGTGGCGCGCACCGACGCGCGGCTCGAGCCCTGGCGCCAGCCGCGGCGCGAGCTCTTGCGCCTCGCCGCCGAGCCGGGCGCGCGCAACGTCGCGGCGCGCCTGCTCGCCGACTTCTGCGCGCGCTACCCCGGCGTGCAGGCGAGCCTGCACGTCGCCGAGCGCGACGAGCTTCTCGGGCGCTTCGCCGCCGGCAAGGACGACGTCTACCTGTTCGAGCTCGACGTCGAGGGCCTGCCGGCCGAGCGGCGCTGGAGCGTGGCGCACGCCAAGGGCGAGCTGGCGCAGGCCGCGGCGCTCTTCGTGCGCGAGGCGCTGCTGCACGACGCGTACAATTCATCGCAATCCGGAGACGACGCGCCATGGAGCTCCCCCGCGAATACAACGCGGCGGTCGACCTGATCGGCCGCAACCTCGCCGCGGGCCGCGGCGGCAAGGCCGCCTACATCGACGACGCCGGCACCACCACCTACGCGCAGCTCGCCGAGCGCGTCGACCGCGCGGCGAACGCCCTGCGCGGCCTCGGCCTCAAGCGCGAGCAGCGCATCGCCATCGTCATGCTCGACTCGGCCGACTGGGTGGCGCTGTTCCTCGGCGCGATCAAGGCCGGCATCGTGCCGGTCGCGCTCAACACGCTGCTCACGCCGACCGATTACGAGTATCAGCTCAGGGACAGCCGCGCCCGAGCGCTTTTCTTCTCGCGCGCCTTGGCGAAGAACTTCGAGGGCATCCAGACGAGGTGCCCGTACCTCAAATACGCCATCGACGATGCGGAGCTGAAGGACCTCCTTGCCACCGCGGAGCTCAAAACCGCGGCGGCCCCTACCCTGCGCGACGAAATATGCTTCTGGCTTTATTCGTCGGGCTCGACCGGCGCGCCGAAGGGCACGGTGCATCTCCACTCGCACCTCATCGCCACGGCGGAGCTCTATGCGAAGCCCGTGCTCGGGATTCGCGAGTCGGACATCGTTTTCTCGGCGGCGAAGCTCTTCTTCGCCTACGGCCTGGGCAACTCGCTCACCTTTCCGCTTGCCGTCGGCGCGACCACCGTCCTCATGTCGGAGCGTCCGACGCCGGACGCGGTGTTCAAGCGCCTCGTCGACAAGAAGCCGACGATTCTGTACGGCGTCCCCACGCTCTACGCGGCGTTGCTCGCTTCCCAGGCCTTCCCGGCAAAAGAAAAGCTCGCGCTTCGAATCTGCACATCGGCGGGCGAAGCGCTGCCGCCGGAGCTCGGGCGGCGATGGAAGGAGCGCACCGGAACCGAGCTTCTCGACGGCATCGGCTCGACCGAAATGCTGCACATCTTCCTGTCGAATCGCCCCGGCGACGTCCGTCCCGGCACGACCGGCAAGGCGGTGCCCGGCTATCAGCTTCGCCTGGTGGACGACCAAGGCAACGTCGTCACCAAGCCGGGCGAGCTGGGCGAGCTGCAGATCAGCGGCCCGACCTCGGCCATCATGTACTGGAACCAGCGCGAGAAGACCAAGAACACCTTCCAGGGGCCGTGGACGCGCAGCGGCGACAAATACAGCCTCGACCAGGACGGCTACTACGTCTACGGCGGCCGCACGGACGACATGCTGAAGGTGAGCGGCATCTGGGTTTCCCCGGCCGAAGTCGAAGCGGCGCTCGTATCGCACGAAGCCGTGCTCGAGGCCGCGGTGGTGGGGCACGAGGACGAGGAGAAGCTCGTCAAGCCGAAGGCCTACATCGTTCTCAAGCACGGCCAGTCGCCCTCGGACTCCCTGAAGAGCGCGCTTCAGCAGCACGTCAAGGACAAGCTCGCGCCGTACAAGTATCCGCGCTGGATCGAGTTCCTGGGCGAGCTGCCGAAAACCGCGACGGGGAAGATTCAGCGATTCAAGCTGAGATGAGATCGATCAGCCGTATTGCCCGCGTCATTCCCCAAGGCGCGAGCTCGCAAGTCGCGAACAAGCAGCTCGTCATCGGCGCCGAAGGCTGGGAGAAGACGACGCCGTTTCTCTTCCTGAGCGAGGACTGGTTCGGCAAGCCGAAGGGTTTCGAGGAGCATCCGCATCGCGGCATGCAAACCGTGACGGTGGTGCTCGAGGGCGCGCTCGAGCATCGGGACCACACCGGCGCGCACGGGATCCTGAGAGCGGGCGACGTGCAATGGATGACGGCGGGACACGGGGTGCTGCACAGCGAGATGCCGCACGGCAACGAGACCGCGCACACGCTGCAGCTTTGGCTGAACCTGCCGCGCTCGATGAAGATGATCCCGGCGCGGTACCAAGACCAGCGATTGCCCGACGTTCCCGTGCGCAAGGTGAAGGGCGGAGAGATCCGCGTGTACGCCGGCCGCTCCGGCGAGGTGTCGCATCCGCACGGCAGCGACTATCCGATGTCGCTCCTGGACATCAGGTTGAGCGCCGGAACGGGCGCTGGACAAGAGATCTCTACACGAGATCGTGGTTTCCTCTATGTTTTGGCGGGCAAGGCGAGGATCGGCGCCACGGAAGTCGAAGCCGGCGACGTGGCGTGGTTCGAGCCAGGCAATGGCGATGAGATCGCCATGACGGCGGTGGAGGACTGGCGGGCGTTGCTCTTTGCCGGCGAGCCGATCCACGAGCCCGCGGTCGCCTATGGGCCCTTTGTCATGAACACACGGCAGGAGATCCAGCAGGCCTTTCTCGACTACCAGGCCGGGAAGCTGGTAGCGCAGCGGTAAAATCGGGCATGGCTACCAAACCCGAGACCACGAACGAGATCAAGGTCGACCCGAAGCAGCTGTACCTGGAGGAGATCTTCACCGACCGCCGGGTCGGGACGATCCGCCGGCTGACGCCGGTCAACAAGGACGGCGCGCGCGACCAGGCTCGCGCGGTCCTCTACGTGGGTGAGACGCAGGTGCTGACGCCGGCCGGGGCGCTCCCGATCGCCTTCGAGATCGGCGCCGGCTCGCTCGAGGAGGCGGCCGACAAGTTCGGCCAGCTCGCCAAGGAAGCGATCGAGCGCACGGTGAAGGAGCTGCAGGAGCTGCGTCGCCAGGCGGCGTCGCAGATCGTCATCCCGCAGGGCGGACTGCCGCCGATGGGCGGCGCCGGCGGCGGCGGCAAGATCCAGATGCCCTAGGAATTCGGGGACCGACCCCTAAAGGGCTTCGTCCCCGAATCTGGCCCGCGCGTAGTCGAACGCGAGCGGCTTGATTTCCCCGTTGCAGATGTCCTGGACGCGTTTATCCGACAAGGGGTAGCTGAATTGCGCATTGCGCATGCGGATGCGCTGCTTCAGCTGCTCCCTCACCAGCGCCTCCATCAGGCGCCAGTCGGCGGCCGACAGGTTTTCTTCGGCGATGCCGGCGATACCCGCCAGCATGTGCTCGAACTCGTCGTCGTACACCCTGGCGCACGCGGCGGCGATCTTGCCGTCGACGCCGGGCTTGCCCTTCAGCGCCATGCCCTCCGAGAAGAGCGTGCAGTAGCCGCCCTCGGTGAACTTGCAGGCGCGCATGCCGAGCGCGCCGTGATCGGCCTGGTGCTTGAAGCGCAGCGCCGTCAGCGCATCTTCTTCGGGCCAGGGCTCGAGCTTGTTCGGGTCGATCTTCGGCGTGCCGGACGGCCGCATCGCGTCGTGCAGGTCGGCGAAGGCGCAGTAGTGCGTGTATTCGGCCTTCATCCCCTCCAGCACTTCGAGGAACTCGTGGCGGTCGATCGAGACGTCCACCTCGTGCACCTTCTCGGCGAGGCGCTTGAGCTGCCCCGGCACCACGCCGCCGCGGTCGTACTTGCCGACGCCCGAGCCCCAGAACTCCTTGAAGCACTGGCGCCGCAGCCAGACGAGATCGGTGTCGAGCGAGCGCTTGGGCGAGGTCCAATAGGTGCGCACCACTTCGGCTTCGCCGGCCCAGAGCGGTGTGGCAATATCGATCAGCCTTCTGACCTCCGGAATCATGGAATGACGAATCTTATCGCCGCCGCGCGCTCCTGGATCGACGAGGCCGAACGCACGGTCGTGCTCACCGGCGCGGGGATCTCCACCGACTCGGGCATTCCCGACTTCCGCGGACCGCAAGGCTTGTGGACCAAGAATCCGCTGGCCGAGAAGATGTCGAACATCCATTACTACCTCGCCGACCGCGAGGTGCGGAAGCTCTCATGGCAGAACCGGATGGCGAGCCCGGCGTGGACGGCGCAGCCGAACCCGGGGCACCTCGCTTTGGTTCACCTGGAGAAAAGGCAAAAGCTGCATGCGCTGATCACGCAGAACATCGACGAGCTCCACCAGCAGGCGGGCAACTCGCCCGAGAAGGTGATCGAGGTGCACGGCTCGATGCGCCGCTTCATGTGCTGGGGCTGCGGCATGCGCGGGCCGATGCAGCTCGTGCTCGATCGCGTGCGCGCGGGCGAGGAGGACCCGGCTTGCCGCGACTGCGGCGGCATCCTCAAGAGCGACACCATCTCCTTCGGCCAGCAGCTCGTGCCCGAGGTGATCGATCGCGCGATGCGCGTCGCGGCCGATGCCGACGTGTTCCTCGCCGTCGGCAGCACGCTGCAGGTCTATCCGGTCGCCGGCGCGGTCGACATCGCGCGCGCCGCGGGCGCGAAGGTGATCATCGTGAACGCGCAGCCGACCGCCTTCGACGACGTCGCCGACGCCGTCCTTCCCGGCGCGATCAGCGAGGTCCTTCCGGCAATCCTAGGAAGCGCTTCGCGTTCCCGGAGGTGATCGCGGCGACGGTCGCGATGTCGAGAGCCGCGTTCTCCAGCGTCTTCATCGGCGCCATGTCGCCGAGCGCGAACGGATAGTCGGTCCCGACCAGGATCTGGCTCGACCCGAACGTTTCCACCAGGAAGCGCACCGCCTTCGGCTCGAACACCAGCTCGTCGTAGTAGAAGCGCCGCGCGATCGTGGCCGGCGACTCCTTCAGCGACTCCTTCGCCTTGGGAAACATGTTCCAGGCGTGCACCAGGCGCGGCATCAGGATCGACATCGTGCCGCCGCCGTGGCTGAATGCGATGCGCAGCTTGGGATGGCGCGCGGCGATGCCGCCGGTGATCATCGAGGCGCACGCGAGCGCGACGTCGCCAGGGAAGCACACCGCCTGCTCGGGAAACGCGCCGACGATGCGGTCCTGGCCCGCCGGCCGCAGCGCGTGCACGAAGATCGCGGCGCCGAGGCGCTCGGCCGCGGCGAAGAAGGGCTCGAAGCGCGCGTCGCCGATCGAGACGCCGTTCACGTGGCTCGCGATCTCGACGCCGGCGAACTTCAAGGTCTTGACGACGTATTCCAGCTCCTGAATGGCGCTGTCGCCGTCCTGCAGGGGAACGCACCCCAGGCCCACAAACCGTTCGGGTGCGAGCGCGATCATCTCGGCGATCTCGTCGTTCAGGTAGCGGATCATCACCTTGGCGTCGGCGAGCGGCAGCCAGTACGACAGGAGCTCGGGCATCGGCGAGAGCGCCTGGCGGTTCACGCGCATCTCCGACATCTGCTCGATGCGCCGCGGCACGCTCCAGCTGCCGTCGGCGACGGTGCGGTAGAGCTTTCCGGAGATCATCACGTGCTTGTGGCACGCATCCGCATCGGCCATCGAAGGCCACGGCACGTCCTTGCCCTTGCCGGCGTAGGGGGGAAAGCGCTCGGGCACGATGTGGGTGTGAATGTCGATGCATTCCGTCATGCGGCCGATTATAGAATCGGCCCATGATCCGATTGCTCGTTGGTTTGCTGGTGGTCTTTGCAACTCAGGCCGCGTGGTCGCAGGCCTGGCCTGCAAAACCGGTGAAGATCATCGTGCCGTTCGCGCCCGGCGGCACCGCCGACACCCTCGGCCGCATCGTGGCGCAGAAGCTGGGCGAGCACTTGAAGGCGAGCGTCGTGGTCGAGAACCGTGCCGGCGCGGGCGGCGCGCTCGGGTCCGAGCTCGTCTCGAAGGCCACGCCCGACGGCTATACCCTCGTCGTCTCCGGCATCGCCTCGCACGTCATCGCGCCGATGCTGCCGCAGGGCACACCGTACGACCCGGTGAAGGACTTCACCCATATCGCGCTCTTCGGCGGACCGCCGGCGGTGCTCGCGGTGCATCCATCGGTGGAGGCGAAGGACCTGAAGGAGTTCGTCGCGCTCGCGAAGTCCAAGCCTGGCGCGCTTTCCTATGGCTCTCCCGGCAACGGCACCCAGGGCCAGCTCGTCGCCGAGCTCTTCAAGCGCCGCGCGGGCATCGACTTGCAGCACGTGCCGTATAAGGGTGCTTCCGGCGCGGTCACCGACCTCATCGCTGGCCACATCCCGGCCGTGTCCACGACGCTGACGACCGCCGCTACGCAGATCCGCGCCGGACGCGCGCGCGGCCTCGCCATCAGCGCAGAGTCGCGTCTCGCGGATTTCCCCGACATCCCGACCTACCGCGAGATGGGCTATCCCGACCTCGTGGCCACGGTGTGGTTCTCGCTTTCCGGACCGGCGAAGCTGCCCGCCGAGATCGTCGAGCAGATCAACGCCGAGGTGAACCGCGCGCTCGAGCAGAACGACGTGCGCGAGCGCCTCAAGCCCGAGGGCATCGTGCCGAGCCGCATGTCGGCGTCCCAGTTCAGCGCCTTCGTCGCCGAGGAGCTGCAGCGCTGGGCCCCGATCGTCAAGGCCTCCGGGGCGAAGAACGACTGAGAAAAATAGGGACAGACCCTATTTTTCTCAACGAGCCGCGGCTGCGGGCGATCCTCGAGCAGGAGTATCCGCGCTTTTCCGACGGCGAATACCGGAGGAGGTGGGCAGCCCTGGCCGCCGTGATGCAGCGGGCGGACGTCGATTATCTCCTCCTGGTCACCGACCACCGCTCGGGCAACGCGCCGCATTGGGTGACAGGCTGGCCCGGCACCGTCGAGGCCTACGTGATCTTCAAGCCCGGCGAGCGCATGACGATGCACGTGGAGTGGTACAACCACTTTCCGCTGGCGAAGCGCATCGCGACGGATGTCGAGGTGTGCTGGGGCGAGCACCGCGGTCTCCAGAAGACCATCGACGAGCTCAAGCGGCGCGGTGCCAAGCGCGTCGGGCTCATCGGCCCCCTCGTGGCCCCCAAGG
>Ga0070694_100002750_pt1 | contig 10431 bp, 9 predicted proteins | sample KBSK1251metaG_FD_65470 | JGI IMG/M metagenome (GOLD analysis project Ga0070694, IMG submission 65470) | Corn, switchgrass and miscanthus rhizosphere microbial communities from Kellogg Biological Station, Michigan, USA - KBS K1-25-1 metaG | ecosystem: Host-associated > Plants > Roots >... | reverse complement strand
TCAATGCCGTCGGCTATGTCTGTGGCGGGCCGCTGCCGAATCAGGTGTTGCTTTCGCGGTGGTTCGACAAAGCGCGCGGCAAGGCGATGGGATTTGCTTATCTCGGCATCGGCATCGGCGGTGCGGTCGTGCCGCTCCTCTCGCAATGGCTAGCTCCGCAGTTTGGCTGGCGCGGCGCGTTACGGTGGCTCGGCATCCTGATTATCGTGATTGCCTTCCCGCTGGCTTACTTCGTCAAAGAATCGCCGGAGGGGCAGGCGGAGAAAAAGAAAGAAGCTGGGTCGCTGACTCCGATGAGTGAGGTGTTTCGGAGTCCGGCGTTTTACCTGCTCGCGCTCGGCAGCATGTGCTCGATTGGCGCGGTCGGCGGCGCGAATCAGCACCTCAAACTGTTTCTGAGTTTGGATCAGCATTATGCGCAGAGCGACGCGGCTACGATTATCTCGCTGGTGTTGACCTTCAGCATCATCGGGCGGTTATTGATGGGATGGCTCGCGGATCGTTGGCCGAAGAAGCTGGTCATGCTTTTGATTTATTCTCTGGTCGTGATCGCCGTCCCGCTACTTTTCTTCGCTTCGGTGCCAGGCATCATCTATGTGTTTGCCGCAATTTTCGGGCTGGGCTTGGGCGGCGAGTATTTGATTATTCCGCTCATCGGGGCTGAGCTATTCGGCGTGAAAGTGCTAGGGCGGTTGATGGGCGTGATTCTGACGGCTGACGGCGTGGCTGAAGCAACGGTGCCGATGCTGATCGGTTATTTGCGTGACCAGACCGGGAGTTACTATATCGGATTCATGACTCTGGTAGGCATTGCGCTGCTGGGCGCGGCGGCGGTCGTATTCTTGCCCAGAAAACAAGAAACAACGGTCTATCAGGTGGGAGTTTCAGGATGAATGGGAATGGACATCACTTTCTGCATCTTGGCAGTGTGAAGGATGTGGAAACATTTCAGCGCTATTTGCGCGAGCATCAGATCGCGATCCCTTGCGATGGGGAAGTGATCGCGGGCGACGCTTCGCCGCTCGCACAGCCGCTTGAGGTCAAGGGTTTCAAGCAGGGCTTCAAGATCGGCAACCGCTTTGCCATTCATCCGATGGAAGGTTGGGATGGTACGCCGGATGGCCGACCCACTGAACTGACTATCCGGCGCTGGCGTCATTTTGGCCGGAGCGGCGCCAAACTCATCTGGGGCGGCGAAGCGGCTGCCGTGCGCCACGATGGCCGCGCCAATCCCAATCAACTGCTCATCAACGAACAGACGCGCGATGAACTGGCGCGTTTGCGTGAAGCGTTAGTCGCAGAACATGAGCAGACTACTGGTTCCACCGATGGTTTGCTCGTTGGTTTGCAACTGACGCATTCTGGCCGCTACAGTCGGCCCAACGTCAAAGATCGCTCGGAGCCGCGTATTCTTTATCATCATCCGCTGCTCGATCAGCGCGTAGGATTGACGGCAGATGATCCGGTACTGACCGATGGCGAGATTCGTGAAATCATCGAGGCTTTTCATCAAGCCGCGCGCATCGCCCATGAAATCGGGTTTGATTTTGTAGACGTCAAACATTGCCACGGCTATCTGGGGCATGAGTTTTTGAGCGCGCGCACGCGCGAAGGCGATTACGGCGGCAGCTTTGAAAATCGCACGCGCTTTCTGCGGGAAGTGGTCGAAGGCATTCGCGCCATCGCTCCCGGATTGGAAATCGGCGTGCGGCTCTCGGCGTTCGATACCGTGCCGTTTCATCCTGATCCGGCGCAATCAACACCAGGCAAACTCGGCCCTGGCATTCCGGAACTATCTTCGACGTTGCTGCCTTATCAGTGGGGCTTTGGCGTCAATCAGGCTAATCCGGTAGAGCCAGATTTGACCGAGCCGGTGCGTTTTCTGTCTCTGCTGCGCGAATTGGGCATTCGGCTGGTCAATCTTTCAGCCGGATCGCCTTACTACAATCCGCACATTCAGCGGCCTGCGCTCTATCCGCCTTCGGACGGGTATCAGCCGCCGGAAGATCCATTGGTCGGCGTGGCCAGGCAACTTCAGATCGCGCATGAACTGAAACAACAATTTCCCGATTTGTTCATGGTCGGCACGGGCTATACATACTTGCAGGATTTTCTGCCCCATGTGGCGCAAGCCGCAGTGCGTGAAGGCTGGACTGATTCCGTTGGGTTGGGGCGCATGGTGCTGGCCTATCCTGAACTGCTCTGGGACGTGCTGCAAGGCCGTCCCATCGAGCGCAAGCTTTTGTGCCGCACCTTCAGTGATTGCACGACTGCGCCGCGCAATGGCTTGCCGTCGGGATGCTACCCGCTCGATCATCATTACAAGGACACGCAAGCCGCACAGCAGCTCAAGCAAATCAAGAGCGGCAAATTGAACGGCAGACTGAACGGCAAAGTGAAGTAAGCCGCTAGCTCAAATTAAGGATCAACGCTCGGATGGAACCAAGACCAGTCGCATTCATTACCGGCGCCAGCCGCGGGATCGGGCGCGGCATCGCGCTTGAACTGGCGAAGCAGGGATATGATCTGGCTGGCAGTTCAAGAGTCTGTTCCCCTCACAACACCGAGAGCGGGATCTTTGAAGTCAAACAGCGGGTGGCGGCTCTCGGAGCCGATTTTCTCCCGGTTGAAGGAGATATTTCTTCGCTCGCTGATCACGCGCGCATGCTGAATCTGATTCTGGAAAAGTTTGGCCGGATTGATCTGCTCGTCAACAACGCGGGCGTGGCGCCTGAAAAGCGGCTCGATATTCTGGACACGACGCCCGAAAGTTTTGATCGCGTGCTGGCGACCAACCTGAGAGGGCCTTTCTTCCTCACTCAGAAAGTGGTTGGGCAGATGCTCGCTCAGGGCAAACAAAATTCTGAGGGGCAAAATTCCGAGAGGCGACCGAGTATAGTTTTCATCACCTCCGTGTCCGCCTATATGTCATCCCCCTCACGCGCCGAATACTGTCTGTCCAAAGCTGGACTGAGTTTGGCGGCGGCGATTTTCGCCGACCGATTAGCGGCATCCGGGATCAATGTTTACGAAATCAGGCCCGGCATCATCAAGACGGACATGACGGCGGCGGTGCAGGAGAAGTACGATAAGTTGATCGGTGAAGGTTTGATTCCGCAACAGCGATGGGGACTGCCTGAAGATGTGGGCAAAGCGGTGGTTGCGCTGGCGAGTGGAAGCTTCCAATATTCAACTGGCATGGTCATCGAAGTCAGTGGCGGGATGAACATCCAAAGACTTTAAGCTGCGGATATGAACATCATTCGAGAGATTGACGAGAAAGAGTTGCGTGACAGGTTGGAGAACGCATTTCGTTTCGGCGTCAGCCAAGTGGAACGAATGCTTCCCAAGTGGCCGAGCAATAAACCTGCTCCCATTTATACAGAAAATGGGAAGTGGACTCGTCCCGACTTTATTTGGACTGACTGGTGTCCGGGCTTTTATGCCGGAATGATGTGGCTGGCTTACGAATATACCGGCGAGGCGAAGTGGCGCGCCGCCGCCGAAAACTATAGCCGCGCGCTCGAACATCGCAAGTTTGACCGTGACGTTCACGACCTCGGATTCATTTTCATGTCCACTGCCGACCGCTGGTATCGGCTCTTGGCCGAAGACGATCCGACGAAGCAATGGCTCAAAGACATCTTGGTGACGGCGGGCACGATTCAATCTTTCCGCTGGAAAGAGACCGGCGAAGATCATTACATCTATTCGTTCAATGGGCCGCAGTCTTTGTTCATTGATATCATGATGAACATTCGCCTGCTCTTTCGCGCGCACGAGCTTGGAGCGAGCGAGGAGGTTTATCGCCGCGCGGTGACGCACGCCCGGACGACGGAAAAGTATCTGGTGCGCAAGGCTGGCCCCCGGCTAGTAGACGGCGACGGCAAGGTGATTCACGAAGCGATCTTCAATCCAGCGAGAGGCGAGTTTCGGAATCTCTCAACGCAGCAAGGTTATTCACCGTTCACCTGCTGGGCGCGCGGGTTGGCCTGGGCGCTGTATGGATTCACCGACACCTACCTCTTCACTCGTGACCAATTCTTTTTAGAGACCGCTGAACGCTGCGCCGGATTTTATTTGGAGCACACGCCGGATGACGGCGTTACGTTCTGGGATTATGGCGCTCCCCACATCCCCAGAGAACCGCTCGATAGTTCCGCCGCCGCGATTGCCGCGGCCGCTTTCTGGAAATTGAAAGACATCGCAGGCACGCACCGAGAGTCGGCCATCTATCGTCGGGCGGCGCTGACTATTCTCGCGACTTTGACGGGCGAAGGTTTCCTCGGCACGCACGATGGTTATGAAGGCATCTTGCGTCACGGCGTCTATCACAAACCGATGGGTTGGGGCGTAGATGAGTCGGTGATGTGGGGAGAGTATTTTTTCATGGAAGCTCTCTATATGGTCTTAGCTGAAGCGCGCCAAAAGAAGTGAAAGTGCATGCGGATGGTTGAGAAAAAGAAGTTGCTTTTGATCGCGCTGCTGATCGGCGGCCTGCTGCCACATGCATCTGCGCAGCAAACTCAATCGGTGATGTATCAGGAAACGCGGCGGCTGATGTGGGCGGATTTCGAGATCGTCGCTTATGGCCCGAATCGCGTGCGCTTGGCTGAAGCCGCGAATGCCGCGTTTGAAGAGATTGACCGGCTCGATCAACAGATGAGTAATTATTCGGAGACGAGTGAACTCACTGACATCAATCGTCAAGCGGCGCGCAAGGAAGTGATCGTTGAGAAAGAGCTGTTCGATCTGCTCAAACTCTCGCTTGATTACAGCCGCTCAACTGGCGGCGCGTTTGACATCACGGTCGGGCCGCTGATGAAGGCGTGGGGATTTTTCAAAGGGCAAGGCCGGGTGCCTGGGCCGGGCGAGTTGACAGGGGTCAAAGATCGAGTCGGCTTTCAGCATGTCAGGCTCAACGAACCAGCGCACTCGATTCGCTTTGACCGTGAGGGAGTGGAGCTGGATCTGGGCGGGATCGCGAAAGGGTACGCGGTTGATAAAGCCGCGCAGATTTTGCGCGAGAGCGGCGTCAGGAGCGCGCTCATCAGCTCAGGCAGTTCGATCTATGCTCTCGGCGCGCCGCCGAACAAAACTGGCTGGCCGATTGAAGTCCGCGATCCGCTTGCGCCGGAGCGCAGGATTACGAGCCTTGAACTGAAAGATCAATCGCTCTCGACTTCAGGTTGTTATGATCAGACTTTCAAGCTTGGTGGAAAGACCTATTGTCACATCATGGATCCGCGCACGGGTTTTCCGATTGACGGGATGTTAAGCGCGACCGTCATCACGCCGCGCGGGGTGGAGGCCGAAGTCTTCTCGAAAGTCGTCATGGTCTTAGGAGTCGAGAAAGCGAAAAGCTGTCTGAAACAACATCAAGAGGTACGCGCCATTGTTTACTATCGCCAGCCGGATGGCGGTTTGGGCTGCGCCAAATTGAATTTTTAGAGAGGAACTACGATGACTCACAAAACAGTCAAACTATCAAGACGCAATTTTCTGGAAACCACGGCAGCCGGTGCGGCGGGAGTCGTGCTCAGTTCTTCGACGCGTTCAGCGCTTGGAGACAGCATCAGAGACGTGAGGGGCGCGAATGGCCGGATCAATATCGGCATGATCGGGCCGGGCGAGCGGGGCAGCGGATTGGTGCGTTCGCTCGCGACACTGGAAAACGTCAAGATCATTTCGATCTGCGATATTTACGAGCCGAACTTGAAGAAAGGCGCGCAACTTGCCGCCAGCCAGCCCAAAGAATTCACCGATTATCGCAAGATCATCGAAGACAAAGAGGTGGACGCAGTAGTCATCGCCACTCCGCTTCATCTGCATCATGAAATGACCTTGGCCGCTTTGGCCGCGAAGAAGCATGTCTTTGTCGAAAAGACGCTCGCCTATACCCCTGAGCAATGCGATCAGATGGTCAAGGCCGCCAAGGCTAATCCTTCACTGGTGGTGCAAGTTGGCTTTCAGCGGCATCATTATCCGATTGTGCGCAAGGTCGTACAGATGGCCCACGAGGGCGCATTTGGCAAAGTCACTCATATCCGCTGCAACTGGCATCGCAACGCCAACTGGCGACGTCCGGTGCCGCAGAGCACTTTCGATCCGCGTCCGTGGGGTTATCCTGACCTTGAGCACCTGATCAACTGGCGCATGTACAAGAAGTATTCTCAAGGGCTGATGGCCGAACTCGGCTCTCACATGATGGAGGTCGTCAACCTCATCTATAGTTCGATGCCAGCGGCGGTGACCGGCTTCGGCGGGATTGATTACTGGAAAGACGGGCGCGAAACGTTCGATAACGTGAACGTGATTTACAACTATCCCGGCGGGCAAAAAGCCATGTTCACTTCGATCACCACCAATGTCCATTACGATCAGCGCATCCAGATCATGGGTACTGAGGGGACGTTCGATATGAACTGGAATACGGGCACCTATTACCGTGAGAAGGCCGCGAATGCGAAGGACTCAGGTGAGAAGGAGTCAACGGCGCCTATACAGGTTGAAGAGAGCCTGGTCATCACGGCCACGGGTGAAACGATGAAGCGAGGGCCGGGAGAATCGCGCGGCACTCAAGTTGGCCAGGGAACGCAGGGCCGAGTTGATCCGACCAAACTGGCGCTTCAAGAGTTCATCACCTGCGTGCGCGAAGGCAAGAAATCCGACGTGGATTTCGAAGCTGGGCGCCGGGCAGCTTATTCTATTTTGCTCGCCAACAAAGCGATGGAAGAGGGGCGAGTGATTAAGTTCTGATGGCCGGAAAGGACGCGACATAATGACTTCATCAATCTCTCGGCGCAAATTCATCGTGGCTTGCGGCGCAGCGGCTGCCGCTTCAACCGTGCCGAAATCCATGCTGGCCGGTTGGGTTGAGCCGCCGCTCTATCCGCCGATGGATCTTTCGTATTTCAATCGGCCCATCACGCCTGCGCCCTCGGACATTCGCTGGGGTTATGCAGCGATTACCTGGGACGGCAATGATCTGCAAGCGATCAAGGACGTCGCGGAGGTTGGTTTTCGCGGGATTCAACTGCGCACCAGCGTGCTCAAAGAGTTCGGTGAGCGCCCACAGGCGTTGCGCGAGATTTTGGAGCAGCATCATTTGCCCATGATCGCTTTTTCGAGCGGCGGCGTGCGCAGCGACCTCGATACGACCGCGGAGCAAATCGCCCTGCACACGCGGCAAGCCAAGTTTGTGAAGGATGTCGGCGGCAGCTATTTGCAATTGACCGATTCCTCGCGGCCCAAAGGTCGCCAGCCGGTGGCCGAAGATTACAAGAAGGTGGGGCGGCTGCTCACGGAGATCAGCAAGCGAGTCGTGGATACGGGTCTTCAGGTTGCCTATCACAATCACATGAACTCCTTGAGTGAAACGCCGGATGAGATGGATCGCGTGATGCAGGAGAGCGACCCGCGTTATGTCAAGCTCCTCTTTGATGTCGCGCATTATGTGCAAGGCGGCGGCGACCCGGCCAAAGCGATCAGGCAGTATCGCGACCGAATTCTTTTCTTGCACATCAAAGACGTGGAAAGTATCACGCCCGCGCCGGAAGTAAATTCGGGGCGGCCTTATCGCTTTGTCGAACTCGGTCGCGGGCGAGTGAATCTGTCGGCTGTTTTCGCCGCGCTCAAAGAGATCAACTTTCGCGGCTGGGCCATCGTCGAACTCGACGCCGTGCCGGATAAAGCGCGGACGCCGAAAGAGTGCGCGCTCATCAGCAAGAAGTATCTCGAAGAAAAGCAGCACATGAAAATTTGAGATTGAGAGGGCGAGCTATGGGAACATTCAAACTAGCGGTCATCACCGATGAGATCACACAGGATTTCGGCCACGCGCTGGAAGTCGCTGCCAAGGAGTTTGGCGTCGAGCAGGTCGAAATCCGAGAGATGTGGAACAAAAACATCATGGCGCTCGACGCCAAAGAAATCGCTGAAGCTCGCCGCTTGCTGGAACAATACAAGCTGCCGATCTCTTCTCTCGCTACGCCAGTCTTCAAAGTTGACTGGCCAGGCGCGCCAATTTCAAAATATAGTCCGAACCGCGATCAATTCAAGGCCGACTATACCTTCGAGCAGCAAGACGAATTGCTCGAACGCGCTTTTAAATTGGCGGTTGCTTTCAACACGACCACGATTCGTATCTTTGATTTCTGGCGGCTCGATGATCAGAAACCTTATCGTGAGGCAATAGATCAAAAGCTAAGAGATGCGGCGGCGAAAGCGGGCAGGCGCGGCGTCACTCTGGTTTTGGAAAACGAGCATGCTTGCAACACTGCGACCGGCGCGGAAGCGGCGCGGACATTGAAGGCCGTCACTTCGCCGCACTTCAAACTCAATTGGGATCCGGGCAATGCCGCTGCGCGCGGCGAACAGTCATTCCCAGAGGGTTACGCGCTGCTGCCGAAAGACCGCATCGGCTACATGCATTGCAAGGACATCATTCGCAAAGAAGACGGCAAAACGGAGTGGATGGCGATGGGGCGCGGGATCATTGATTATGCCGCGCAGTTTAGCGCGCTCAAAAAAGACGGCTATCGCGGGGTCGTGAGTTTGGAAACGCACTGGCGCGGCGCGGGCACGCGCGAAGAATCGAGTCGTCAGAGCATGGCTGGCATGAAAGAACTGTTGAAGCGCGCGGGCGCGCTGTGAATTGTGGGGTTACTGTTAGCAGGAGAGATTATGCGAATGCTTCTTGCCATAACTTGCGGGCTCGTCGCTGCATACCATCTAAGCATAACCCGCTCTGCCACCATTCAGCCGATGCTTGCGCCGCAGCGTGGTCAGTCGGTTGCAGTGGCGGCTGATTCTCCCGCCAGCGTCCCGCAGGTGGTCGTCACTGGCAGTGCTCCAGGCGCGCCTGCCGGTTGCAACGGTCAAGACGTTGCGAATCGTCTCGCCGCGCTCTTTGACGCGATCAGTCGTGGCGATGCGACAGCCTCCACACAGTTCTTTGGGCTGAAGGATGGCGAACCCTTCGAGTGGTACTCCATGAATGTCATGGGCGGCCTTCCTCACTTCGTGGCGTTTCGCTTAGTTGATCTCAAAGGCTATTTAGCCCAGCGTGCGCAGCGCCACGAGAGGTTGGCGTTGACTGCGATACAAATCAATTATTGGGATGGCTGGTTAGTTCACTTTGGCCCGCTGGAAGCTCTCCGCTCGGCTGACGACCTGCCAGGCGCTCGATATCGGCTGAGGGGTAAGGGAGCGATGCAATGTGAGGGAAAAGTATTTGCCAAGCTGAGCCTGGCTCCCACTACTGACTGATAGAGAGATGGCGCAAACAGCGCATAGTGATGAGCTCACATATCAAGCGGCACCGTCCTTAATCCGGGCCGCTTCGGAGTTTGCCTAATGAGCAAAGATGAAACGATGCGGCGCATCCGGCAAGTCGGCCTGATCCCCGTGATCCGGGCGGAATCGGCCGATGAAGCGATGCGCGCGGTCGCAGCGATCAAAGAGGGCGGCATCTCGGTGCTCGAAATCACGATGACGGTGCCCGGCGCGGTGAAGACCATCGAGCAGGTTGCCGCGCGATACGGAACGGAAGCCATCATCGGCGCGGGCACGGTGCTCGATGCGGAAACTGCTCGCGCTTGTATGCTCGCGGGCGCTCAGTTCATCGTCAGTCCAGCTTTGAATCTTGAGACCATCGCTTGTTGTCGGCGCTATTCGGTTCCGGTCATGCCCGGCGCATTGACGCCGACGGAAGTCGTCACGGCCTGGCAAGCCGGCGCAGACATCGTGAAGGTGTTTCCGTGCAACGCGGTGGGCGGCGCGAGCTACATCAAAGCTTTGAAAGCCCCGCTGCCGCAAATCGAGCTAGTGCCGACGGGCGGCGTGTCGCTCACTACGGCGGCAGATTTTTTGAAGGCTGGGGCTTGTGCTTTGGGCGTGGGTGCAGATTTGGTGGACACCAAAGCGTTGCGCCAGGGACAGGATCAAGTTATCACAGAGCGTGCGCGGCAATACGTCCAGATCGTCAACGAAGTCCGAAGCGGAGCTAAATAAGGCATAGGTGCGCGGTTATCTTGCTGGCGAATTCAGACTTTGCTTTTAGCTCCGTAGGAGCGGCCTATGCGTTAGGCGGCTTCGCCGTATTATGGGAATTCAATCACCAAGTTGGTGTCTCAAAGAGCCGCGCTGCGATTGCTGCGGCGGAGAGGGCGTACTGTGCTTCTCCACCTGCCTGCGGTGTAGGTGGCTGATTCTCGTTTGCGATGAAGCAGGAACAGTATTCCCGCACCCGAAAGACTTGACGCTTGGGTCTCACGGAGATATTGCTGACCCATCTTACGTGTGCCCGAACTGCGGTGAGGTCGCCGTCTCAGATTTCAGGAATTCCACCAGCGATGAGATACAGCGTCTAGGTTTCCTCGCAGGTGAGTATGAGTAGAAGGAAGTGGCGTCGGTCAGGCGCCCGACGCT
>Ga0070694_100002747_pt1 | contig 10438 bp, 11 predicted proteins | sample KBSK1251metaG_FD_65470 | JGI IMG/M metagenome (GOLD analysis project Ga0070694, IMG submission 65470) | Corn, switchgrass and miscanthus rhizosphere microbial communities from Kellogg Biological Station, Michigan, USA - KBS K1-25-1 metaG | ecosystem: Host-associated > Plants > Roots >... | reverse complement strand
CGCTCCTCCACCGCGCGCTTGCGCGCGGCCTCGTCGGGCAGGTAGATCTTGGCGCCCTTGGGCAGCTGGGTCGGCTGGCTCTTGCGGGGCAGGCTCACGCTCGAGCCCCTCAGGCGACGGCGCCGTCGGCCAGGTGGATGAGCGAGTTCATCCGGTGCAGCGTCGTCCAGTCGTCCCGGAACTCGAGCTCCGAGATCCCGGTGGACGAGAGCTGGAAGGACCAGAGCCGGTCCGGCCCGAGACCGAGGGCCTCCAGGATCAGGAGGCGGCCGGTAATCCCGTGGGAAACGAGGCAGATGGTCTGCCCGGTGTGCGCCGCCCGCAGCGCCTCCAGGCCCGCGAGCGCCCGGGCCCGCACCGCCGCGAGGGTCTCGGCCCCCGGCCAGGTCGCCTCGTGGGGGGCCTCGGCCCAGGCCCGGTGAGCCTCGGGGAAGCGCTCCCGCACCTCGTCGCGCGTGAGACCCTCCCAGTCGCCGAAGCCCATCTCCCGGAAGGCCTCCGACTCCTGGACCGCGAGCCGGTGCGGGGCCGCGATGATCGCCGCGGTATCGCGGGCCCGCGCGAGCGGGCTCGACCAGACCGCGTCGATCCGGGTGGTCGCGAGCAGGCGCGCGGCCGACTCGGCCTGCTCCCGGCCGGTGGCCGACAGGGGGACGTCCCGCCAGCCCTGGAAGCGACGCTCCCGGTTCCAGTCGGTCTCCGCGTGGCGCAGCAGCAGGACGCGCATGGCGGTCAGCGCTCGGCGAAGACCTTCTGGGCCGCGCGGACTCCGGCGCCGAAGTCGACCGGCTGTCCCAGCTCGTGCAGGACCTGCTCGAGCGCGGCCAGGGCCGTGATCACGTCGAAGTCGGCCACGTAGCCCATGTGGCCGAGCCGGAAGACCTTGCCCTTCATCTCCCCCTGCCCGCCCGCGATCGTGATGTTGTGCGAGGTGGAGTAGGTCGAGAGCACCGCCTCGCTGTCGAGGCCGCGCGGCGCCACCACCGCGGTGAGCGCGGGGCTCGGCTGGGTCTTGGCGAACAGCTCGAGGCCCAGGGCCTCGCAGCCCGAGCGGGTGGCCCGGGCCAGGCGCTCGTGGCGGCGGAACACCGCCGGGAGCCCCTCGGCCTCGAGCATCTTGATGACCTCGCGCAGTCCCACGAAGATGGAGACGGCGGGGGTGAAGCGGCATTCGTTCCGCGCGACGAATTTCCGCTCGGTGGCGATGTCGAAGTAGTACTTGGGCAGCCGCGAGGCCTTCACGTGACCCCACGCCTTCTCGGAGAGCGCGCAGAAGGAGAGCCCGGGCGGCAGCATCAGCCCCTTCTGGGAGCCCGACACCACCAGGTCCACGCCCCACTCGTCCATGCGCAGGTCGGCGATGCCGAGGCTCGACACCGCGTCGACGACCAGGATCGCCTCGGTGGAGCGGGTGACCGCGGCGATGCCCTTGACGTCGTGGAGCACGCCGGTGGACGACTCGCTGTGCTGCATCAGCACCGCCTTCGCCTCGGGGTGCTCGCGCAGCGCCCGCGCGAAGCCCTCGGCGGGTACGGTCTGGCCGAAGGGCGCCTCGAGCGGGATCACGGTCACCCCGTGGGTGCGGCAGATCTCCTCCCAGCGCTCGCCGAACTTGCCCGCGCGCAGCACCAGGGCCGTGTCCCCGACCGACAGGGTGTTGACGACCGCGGCCTCCATCGCCCCGGTGCCGGAGGACGTGAACGGGATCACGTCCTGGCCGGTCTGGAAGAGCCGCTTGAGCCCGGTCCGGACCTCGATGAACAGCGCCTCGTACTCCGGCGTCCGGTGGTGGATCATCGGCTGGGCCATGGCCAGCAGGACATTCGAGGGCACCGGGGTCGGGCCCGGGGCCATCAGGTAGTACTTCTTCATCGCAAGCTCCTTGGAGGCAGGCTCCTCGTGGGTCAAGTTGACCCGACCACGGTATCAGAACCGTGCGATGCCTTGCAACGAGCCGCCGGCTTGTGAACGAGCGTACGAGGCGGCCGGGGCCCGGGACGCCCGGGCGCGGCGGGCCTAGGACCTTGGAGCGGGGCGGGGGCGCGAGCGGCCGAGCGCGGTGACGAAGAGGGCGTCCCGACCGGCGGCGCGGGGCGAGAAGAACTCCACCACCGCCCGATCGTAGAAGGTGAGCCCGCTCGCCCCGAAGCCCTGGGCGTACGCGCCCAGGTAGAGCCGGCCGCCGATCAGGCCCGCCTCGAGGTTCGCCAGGCGGTAGCCCCGGTTGCCCCAGCGCTCGAGCACACGGGCGAGATCGCCCAGGAAGAACACGGTCGCGCTCGACGTCCCGCCCAGCGCCTGCTCGAGGCACAGGAACGCGGAGGCCTGCCGGACGTCTCCGGCCCGGAGCCGCGACAGCGCGCGGCCGGCGCGATCGTAGACATAGCTGCCCGGCTCGAGGCCAGTCACCGCGTGGACGTTGACGTAGAGATCGACCAGGCCATCCGGCACGTCCATCGGGATCGGGGCCGTCGCGTGCGCGAGGGCGCCCGCCAGCGCGGCCTCGGATATCGCCGCCCCCGAGAACTCCCGCGTGGACCCGCGCCGGCCGATCGTCTCCCCCAAAGGCCGGCTCGGGGTCAGGTCTTGCATTCCGACAATGTCGGAATGCAAGACCTGACCCCCGGCCTCGCGCCAGTCGGAGACCTCTGGCTCGGAGTCGAGAGAGGAGTCGTCGTAGGCCTGGCGCAGCAGCGGGTAGTCGACCTCGCGCGGGGAGAGCGGGACCACCTCGAGGTCGAGCGGGGTCACGACCGGCGACGCGGGCGCGGAAGGCCCCTCGGCCCCGATCGGCGTGATGACCAGCGCGCCTTCCTTGCCCGCGTCGAGCCCGAGCAGGCCGTTGACCTGGGCGTCCACGAAGCCGGTGAGCAGGCGGGCCGGCAGATCGAGCGCCCGCGCTGCGGCCAGGACCTGGCTCAGCATGGTGCCCGCGTCCCAGAAGAGATGCCGGTAGCCGCGCGCCTGGTACTTCCAGGTATTGCGCCAGTAGATCGCCGAGAGGACGAGGGACGCCGGCTGCGCGGCCACCGCGTCGTCCGCCGCGGCCAGGGCGAGAGCCCCGCGCCAGTCTCCGGCCCGGAGGCATCGCAGGCTGAAGTCGCCCGGGTTGAAGTGATACACGCCAGCCGCGAGCCCTTCCACCGCCCCGGCGACCACGTAGACCTCGGTCTGGTAGAGCGCGCCGGTGGAGGCGGCGGCGCGGAAGTGCACCTGGGCGCCGCCCGGGTAGGTCTTCACGCGAGTGACCCCGGCGGAGAAGAAGAGCACCGCCGCGAGCCGGTCGAGGTCGAGCGGGGCCGCGCGGGTGATGGGCGCGTACGGGCCGATCGCGGCGAAGGTGTCCATCACGAGCGCGGGCAGCGCGGTGGGGAGCCGCCGCGGCTCGAGCGCCGGGTAGATCTTGAACGGAAGCGGCTTGGTCTCCCAGTCGAGCACGTGGCCGCTGCCGCGCACCGACTCCGGCGTGTGCACGGTGCGCTCGTGGTACTGCCGGGCGCTGGCGATGTTGCGGTTGGGGGAGATGACCGGCGTGCTTACGTGAAGTGGTAGGGCGGGCGGACGATCCCGCGCTCGGTGATGATCGCGGTGATCAGATCCGCGGGGGTGACGTCGAAGGCCGGGTTGAACACCGGCGACGCCGCCGGCGCGGTCTGGCGCCCGGCCACCCCCCGCACCTCGGCCGCGTCGCGCTCCTCGATCACGATCGAGGCACCGCTCGGGATCGAGGGGTCGATCGTCGAGCACGGCGCGGCCACGTAGAACGGGATGCGATGGTGGCGTGCCAGCACCGCCACCGAGTAGGTCCCGATCTTGTTCGCGGTGTCGCCGTTGGCCGCGATGCGGTCGGCGCCGGTCACGACCAGGTCCACCTCCCCGCGCTGCATCACGAAGCCGGCCGCGACGTCGGAGATCAGCCGGTGGGGGATACCCTCCTTGGCCAGCTCCCACGCGGTGAGCCGCGAGCCTTGCATGACCGGCCGCGTCTCGTCGACCCACACCAGCGCGAGGCGGCCCTGCTCGTGGGCGGCCCGGATCACGCCGACCGCGGTCCCGTAGCCCGCGGTGGCCAGCGCGCCCGCGTTGCAGTGGGTGAGCAGGCGCGCGCCCTCGGGCACGAGGGCGGCGCCGTGGGCGCCCATCGCGCGGTTGGCCGCGAGATCCTCGGCCAGGATGGCCTGGGCCTCGGCGAGCAGCCGGTCCCCGAGCGCGGCCACCGGTAGATCCGGGCTCGCCAGGGCGGTGCGCCGCATCCGGTCGAGCGCCCAGAACAGGTTGACCGCGGTGGGACGCGTCGCGGCCAGGCCCTTGATCGCGTCTTCCAGGTCCGCGAGGAGCGCGGAGCGGTCGGACGCCCCGCTGGCCCGCGCGGCGAGCACGACGCCGAACGCGGCGGCCACCCCGATCGCGGGCGCGCCGCGGACCACCAGGCTGCGGATGGCGAGCGCGACCTCGGGCCAGCTCCCGCAGGCGCGCTCGACCTCCTCGGTGGGCAGCCGGGTCTGGTCGATCAGGATCAGCCGGCCGTCGTGCCAGCGGACGGGGGTGATCATCGGGGATTGGGGGAGAGGGGGAGGCGGGCGCGCACGTCGGACGGCGAGAGGCGCTCGACGCGGAAGAGCTTGTCGCGCGACGTCGCCCCGCGCACCAGCGCGATCCGCGAGGGGGCGATGCCGAGCGCGTGGGCCAGCAGGGCGGTCACCGCGTGATTGGCCTGGCCGTCCGCGGGAGGTGCGGTCACCCGCACCCGCAGGGCGTCCCCCTGCCAGCCCAGGATCTCGTTGCGTCGGGCCCCGGGCTGCACCCGGACGTGCAGCAGGCGGGTCTCGGAGCTAGCCGCCGTCGCCCTGGCTGGCATCCGCCTCGAGGTCCTGGTCCAGCAGCCGCTGGTACATGTCGACGGTGGCCCGCAGCGATTCCGCGAGCTGGCGCCGGGTCCGCTTGAGCTGGCTGATCTGGGCCTGGATCGCGCCCTCGGCGGTGCGGGCGGCCTCGATGGTCTTCTCGCCCTGCATCTCGGCTTCCTTGATCAGGAGCTGGGCCTCGCGCCGGGCGTTGTCCTTCATCTCCTCGACCATGCGCTGGGTCGTCACGAGCGTCTCCTGCAGCATCCGCTCGCGCTGCTCGAGCCCGCGGGTGCGCTCCTCGGCCGCCTGCAGGTGCTCCTTCAGGAGCGTGTTCTCCTTCAGGAGCGCCTCGTAGTCGGCGGCGAGATCCTCGAGAAAGGTGTCCACCTCCTGGACGTCGAAGCCGCGGAACATCCGGACGGTGAACTGCTGCTGGCGAATATCCATGGGCGTGATGCGCACGGCGACCTCCTCAGTACAGCGCTCGGAGCAGGCCGGGCAGGATCACCCGCTCCACGAACTGGATGGCCAGGATGACGATCAGTGGGGAGAAGTCGAGCCCCCCGGTCTTCCACGGCGGCAGGAAGCGGCGCACCGGCGCCAGCACCGGCTCGGTGACCTGCCGCAGGAACATCACGACGGGATTGCGGGGGTCGGGGCTGACCCAGGTGATGAGGGCCGCCGCGATGATCACCCACGAGTAGAGACCCAGCAGCCAGCCGAGGAACCCGATGAGCTCCGGCACTAGCGCTTGCCTCCCAGCTCGCGCGAGCGGAGCGTCGCCCGCTCGACCGCACCGATGAAGGTCCGCCGCACCCCGCCCTCTTCCAGCGCCGCGATGCCGGCGATGGTGGTCCCGCCCGGCGAGGACACCATGTCCTTGAGCTGCCCCGGGTGCATCCCGGTCTCGAGTATCAAGCGCGCGGAGCCGAGGACGGTCTGCGCGGCCAGGATCATCGCGGTGGCGCGGTCGAGCCCCATTTTCACGCCGCCGTCGGCGAGCGACTCGATGACGATGGCCACGTAGGCGGGGCCCGAGCCGGAGAGCCCGGTGACCGCGTCGAGCGCGTCCTCGTCGAGCACCACCGCGCGCCCCACCGCGCCGAACAGCTCCTGCGCCAGCTCGAGGTCGCCCGGCTCGAGCCCCTCGGCCCGCGCGATCGCGGTCACGCCTTCGAGCACCAGCGCGGGCGTGTTCGGCATCACCCGGATCAGGCGGGCGGGCCGGCCGAGCCCCTCGCGCAGCGCGGCCACCGGCACCCCGGCCGCCACCGAGATCAGGAGCCGGCCGCGGTCCACCGCGCCGGCGATCTCCTTGAGCACCGCGCCCATGATCTGCGGCTTCACGGCCAGGATGATCACGTCCGACTGGGCCACCAGGTCGCGATTCGAGGTGACCGCGCGGATGCCGTACTGCTCGCCGAGCTGCCGGAGGCGGTCGGCCCGCACGTCGGTGGCCGCGAGCGAGGACGCGGGCACGAGCCCGGTCTGGAGCAGGCCCTTGATGATGGCCTCGCCCATGTTCCCCGCCCCCAGGAACCCGACTGTCTTGTCCTTGATGCTCACCGTACCCGCTCCTGTTCGCCCTGCCCGGTCCCACGCGGGGCCCGCGCCCCGAAGATCGCGGTGCCCACCCGCACCATGGTCGCGCCCTCCTCGATCGCCACCTCGAAGTCGGCGCTCATGCCCATCGAGCAGTGCTCGAGCCCGAGCTCGTCGCGGAGCTCGCGCAGCCGCCGGAAGTACGGGCGCGCCTGCTCCGGCTCCGCCGTCGCGGGCGGGATCGCCATGAGGCCGCGCACCTTCAGGTCCGGCAGCCCGGCCACCGTCTCGTGCAGCCGCTTCAACTCGTCGGGGGCGACCCCGCCCTTCTGCGGCTCATCCCCCAGGTTCACCTGCAGCAGCACGTTGAGCGCCCGGTCGCCGCCGTGCGCCCGCCGCGACAGCGCCTGCGCCAGCTCGAGCCGATCCACCGAGTGGATCCAGTCGAACAGGCGTGCGGCGTCCTTCGCCTTGTTGGTCTGGAGCGATCCGATCAGGTGCCAGGGCACCGCGCGCCCGAGCGCCTCGATCTTCTCCTTCGCCTCCTGGACCCGGTTCTCCCCGAGCGCGGCGACTCCCGCGGCGATGGCCAGCCGCACCCGCTCGACCTCCACCGTCTTGGAGACCGCGATCAGCAGGACGTGGTCGGGGGAGCGACCGGCCCGCGCGCAGGCCCGTGCGACGGCCTCCTGGACCCGCCCGAGGTTGGCGCGCAAATCCAGCATGAGTGGGGGCGATTCTAGCACGCCCGCTCGGGGCCGTCAGGACCCGCGGGCAGCGCCGCGATTGTCACCAGGCGCCCGGCCCCGCGCTCGCGTCGGTAGGAGAAGAGCAGGTCGGGCCGGCATCCGGTGCAGAGTCCCAGCAGATCGATGCGTTCCGACCGGACCCCGGCCGCGGCGAGCTGGTCCACGTTGGCCCGCCAGAGGTCGAGCATCCACTTGCCCGGGCCCTTGGGCGTGACCCAGGAGCCCCATCCTCCCGGGAACGCCGCCTCCAGGCGCTCGGTCACGGGGGCGTCCACCTCGTAACAGCAGGGTCCGATGGAGGGCCCGATGGCGGCCACCACGTCGCCGGGCGCGCTGCCGGCCTCGACCAGGGCCGCGACGGCGGCGCGGGCGACCGACTGCACCGTGCCCCGCCAGCCCGCGTGCACCGCGGCCAGCCGGCCGGCCCGCGGGTCGTGGAGGACGATGGGCAGGCAGTCCGCGGTCGAGATGCAGAGCGGCAGCCCGGCCCGGCTGGTGGCCAGCGCGTCCGCGTGGCCGGCGAGGCCGCCGCGCTCCACCCGGATCACCCGGGCGCCGTGCACCTGCCGGGCGAAGGCGGGCTCGCCGGCCAGGCCGCGGGCGGCCAGGATCGGGCGAGAGTCGGGACCGACCGGGGGGCGGGACTCGGTCGGCCGCGCGATGCCCGGGAAGTGGCGAGTCGTGAAGAGGTGCGGCAGCCCATGCCGCTCGAGGAGCCGGGAGGTGACGAAGAGCGGGAGATCGTCGGGCTCGCGCGGGGCGCGGGAAGTCACCCGGACATTCTCTCACGGCCGGGGCGCGTGCCGGCCCGATGAGCGCCCACGATCACGCCTCACCCTCTCCCCCGTCGAGGGGGAGAGGGCAGGGTGAAGGGGGAACGCTTCTGAAGCGAGCGCCCTCAGTCGGCCTGGCGCCGCAGGAAGGCCGGGACGTCCAGGTCCTCCTCGGCCGGCTCCTCCTCTTCCGCGCGCAGGTCGGCGATGCGCCGCCGCCAGTCCTTGGAGGGCTGCGGGTTCCGCGGGCCGGAGGGAATCGGCACCACCTTGGGCCCGGGCAGCGACGCCTCCTTGCGCTCGGTGAAGCCGGTGGCGATGACCGTGATGCGCACCTCGTCGGTGAGGCTCTCGTCGAGCACCGCGCCGAAGATGATGTTGGCCTCCTCGTGCGCGGCCTCCTGCACGATGCGGGCCGCCTCTTCCACTTCATGAATCGACAGATCGGGGCCGCCGGTGAAGTTGATCAGGATGCCGCGGGCGCCCTCGATCGAGGTCTCGTCGAGCAGCGGGCTCGCCACCGCCTTCTGGGCCGCGTCGAGGGCGCGGTGCTCGCCCTTGCCGGTGCCGGTGCCCATCAGCGCCATGCCCATGCCGGACATGATCGTGCGCACGTCGGCGAAGTCGAGGTTGATGAGCCCCGGGACCAGGATCAGGTCCGAGATGCCCTGGACCGCCTGCAGCAGCACGGTGTCCGCGACCTTGAAGGCCTCCAGCAGCGGGGTGCCGCGGTCGACGACCGCGAGCAGCCGCTGGTTGGGGATCGCGATCAGGGTGTCGACCACCGCGCGCAGCTCGGCCATGCCCGCCTCGGCCTGCAGCGCGCGCTTGCGGCCCTCGAAGGCGAACGGCTTGGTGACCACCGCCACCGTGAGGATGCCGAGCTCCTTGGCCACCGAGGCCACGATCGGGGCGGAGCCGGTGCCGGTGCCGCCGCCCAGGCCCGCGGTCACGAACACCATGTCCGCGCCCTCGAGCACCTGCTTGATCTCGTCGCGGTCCTCGATGGCCGCGTTCTTGCCGACCTCGGGATTCGACCCGGCGCCGAGCCCGCCGGTCAGCCGGGCCCCGAGCTGCAGCTTCACCGGCGCGGGCGACGAGCGGAGGGCCTGTAAGTCGGTGTTCCCCACGATGAAGTCGACGCCGGTGAACGAGGCCGCCATCATGCGGTTGACGGCGTTGGAGCCGCCCCCGCCGAGGCCGATCACCTTGATCTTCGCCGCCTCGCGCTCCTCTTCCAGCTCGAACACCGGCCGCCGCCCCTGAGTGTGCTCCATCGACTCCTCCTTGGCTTCCCCCCGCGGGGATCGGTCCCCCGGAGATCGTCCTTCTGGATGCCGCGCCCGGACGGGCGGCACGGTGGTGAACAGCTCCGCCTGTCCGGCGGCGCGCGGGGGCTTGCCCCCGCGCCCTTTCCTAGAAGAGCTCCGCAAACCAGTCCCGCAGCCGCCGGCCGGTGCGTCCGACCAGCGTGCCGTCCTCCATCTCGGTGGCGCCGCCGCCGGCGCCGTGACCGCGCGCCCCGTAGAGGGCCAGCCCCACCGCGGTGGCGTGGATCGGGCTCTGCACCACGTCGGCCAGCCCGGAGAGCCCCGCGGGCACCCCGCGGCGGACCGGCATGTCGAAGACCTGCTCCGCGAGCTCGGGCACCCCGTGCATGATCGAGCTGCCCCCGGTGACCACCACCCCGCCCGCGGCCACGTCGTTGAGCCCGGCCCGCACCAGATCGCGCGCGACCAGGGTGAAGATCTCCTCGACGCGCGGCTGGATGATCTCGGACAGGATCTGCCGCGACAGCTGCCGCGCCTTGCGCCCGCCCACGCTCGGCACGTCCACCACCTCGTCCTCGCGGACCAGCGCGGTGAGCGCGCAACCGTGGCGCTTCTTGAGCTCCTCCGCGTCCGCGGTCGGCGTGCGCAGCCCCACCGCGATGTCGTTGGAGATGTGATCGCCGCCGAGCGGCAGGCTGCCGGTGTGCCACACCGCCCCGTCGCGGAAGAGGGCCACATCGGTGGTGCCGCCGCCCAGGTCGATGAGCAGGATCCCGAGCTCCTTCTCCTCGGCGGAGATGACCGCCTCCGCGGAGGCGAGCGGCTCCAGCACCAGGTCCTGCACCTGCAGGCCGGCCCGGTTGACGCTCCGGACCACGTTGCGGACCGAGGTGGTGGCGCCGGTGACGAGGTGCACCTCGACCTCCAAGCGCACCCCCGACATGCCGAGCGGCTCCTTCACCCCGTCCTGATCGTCGACGAGAAAGGTCTGGGGCAGCACGTGGATGATCTCGCGGTCCTGGGGCAGGTTCACCGCCCGCGCCGCGTCGAGCGCCCGGTCGATGTCGGCCTGGCTCACCTCGCGGTGCTTGCCCGAGACCGCCACCACGCCGCGGCTGTTGATGCCCCGGATGTGGCCGCCCGCGACCCCCGCGATCACCGAGGGGATCTCGACGCCCGCCATCTCCTCGGCCTCGGCCACCGCGTGCTTGATCGACTCCACCGTGGAGTCGATGTTGACCACCACGCCCTTGCGC
>Ga0070694_100002745_pt1 | contig 10440 bp, 13 predicted proteins | sample KBSK1251metaG_FD_65470 | JGI IMG/M metagenome (GOLD analysis project Ga0070694, IMG submission 65470) | Corn, switchgrass and miscanthus rhizosphere microbial communities from Kellogg Biological Station, Michigan, USA - KBS K1-25-1 metaG | ecosystem: Host-associated > Plants > Roots >... | reverse complement strand
TGTTCAGCTGAGGGAGAAGGACCTCGACGACACCGAGTTGCTGGTGCTTGCCAGGCGGTTGCGTAAAGCAATCGCCGGCCGAGCGAAGCTCCTCGTGAACGGCCGCATCGATGTGGCTGAAGCGGCGAAGGCAGACGGCGTGCACCTGTCCGAGATCGCGCCGACACGCGCATCCCGGCTGAACGCTGCGACAGTCGGGCGAAGCGTCCACTCTTTGGAGGCGGCCCAACGGGCGGAGGATGAAGGCGCGGATTACGTTGTCTTCGGGCCGGTCTTTTCGACACGAAGCCACCCGGGCGTCTCGCCCTCTGGCATCGGTGCGCTCGCGGAAGTCGTACGCGCCGTGCGCATTCCCGTCATCGCCATCGGCGGCATCACGGCTGAGCGCGTGGGCGAGGTGATGGACGCAGGTGCCGCCGGAATCGCCGTGATCAGGGCGATTCTCGCTGCGCCATCACCACGCACGGCGGCGCAAGAATTGTCGCGAGAGCTGCGGGCGAAAGTCGCGTGAACATAACGGTAAACGGCAAACCCCACGAGCTTGATGGCGAGCGCAACGTCGTCGCTTTGCTGCAATCGCTCAAAGTGAAGGCGGCCCAGGTCGCCGTAGCCATCAACGGGGAAGTCGTGCGCCGAGGTGATTGGCCCGAGACGAACGTGCGCGCTGGCGACACCGTGGAGATCGTGCGCGCGGTTGGCGGCGGATGAACATTGTCGTGGTCGGCGGCGGTGTGATCGGCAGCTCCATCGCCTACCACCTCCAGAGGGCCGGTGCCGCCGTCACGCTCGTCGAACGAGGAGAGATTGGCGGCGAGGCGTCCAGCGCTGCCGCCGGTATGCTCATCGCACCGGTCGAGGATGCCGGAAACCGTTCCTTCGATGATCTCCGCCGCGCCAGCCTGATGATGTATCCGGTGCTGCTCGATGAAGTGCAGCGGCTGTCTCGCGTCCACGTCGAGTACAAGGTCCCCGGCATGCTACGAACGGCTCGCACCGAGACGATGGCCCGCCAGCTAAAGCGACTCGCCGAGAACCACAATCTTGAGTGGGTCGAAGGCGGAGCGCTGAGAGCCCTCGAACCGGCGCTCGGCCGGGATTTGCTCGGCGCGGCGTTTGCCGCCAAGGACGCTGACCTCAACCCCGGACTCCTGACGTTGGCGCTCGCCAGGTCCGCCGAGAAGTTGGGCGCCAAGGTGCGTAAGCGAACGATACTGACGGGCTTCCTCAGTCGGGGCACACGGATCGAAGGCGTGCGTACAAACCGCGAAGACATCCGAAATATCGATGCCATTGTCCTCGCGGCCGGCCCGTGGACAGCGTCGCTCTCGATGCGCCTCGGCGCACGTCTCGCGACGCCGCCAATGCGAGGCCAGATGCTCGCCTACAAATCGAAGGCGATCCGCCACGCTATTTGGGGCGAAGACGGCTACCTCATACCGAAGCCGAGAGGCCAGATTTTCGTCGGCGCCACAATCGAAGACGTCGGCTTCCGTAAGACAACGACTGTGCGCGCTCTGGCCGGCCTCCGGCGTATGGCGGCAACGCTTGTGCCTACGCTCGCCGACGCTACTGTCGCCAGCGCATGGGCGGGCCTTCGCCCTGGCTCGCCGGACGGTCTTCCCGTTATCGGTCGCCTGCCCGGCAAAGACAACGTCTACGTCGCGACGGGTCACTTCCGCAATGGCGTCCTTTTGGCGCCGATCACCGGCCGTCTTGTGGCCGAGTTGGTGCTCTCCGGCCGAGCCGACAAGCGGCTAAAGCCGTTCTCGCCGGATCGCTTGTTGTCTTAGACCTGGCGGCCTTATCCGAACGCCTTCGCCAATCGCTCTGCCGCTGCCCGCGGATCATCCGACGCTACCACCGCCGAGATGACCGACACGATATCCGCCCGCGCTGCAATCACCGACGCAATGTTCGCCTCGCTGATGCCACCGATCGCGCAGACGGGCACCCTGACCGCCGCCTTCACGTGCGTCAATACATCGAGCGTGGCAGGCCGCGTGTCATCCTTGGACGACGTCCCGAACAGGTTTCCAACCGAGACGTAGTCCGCGCCGTCTGCTTCGGCCTGCTTCGCCTCCGCCACGTTGTTCGTCGACGCGCCGATGATCCATTCGGGTGGCCCGATCCACCGCACCGTCGCGACCGGCCAGTCGGCTTGCCCAACGTGTACACCGTTTGCGCGAACGAGGAGCGCTACGTCTACGTCGTCGTTGATGATGAGAGGGACGTCCGCGTCGCGGCAAACTGCGGCGATCGCTTCGACTTCGGCCAGCTGCCTTCCCTTTTCACGGGTCTTGTCGCGCCACTGGATCATCCGCGCGCCGCCGGCAATCGTTTCTCGCGTGATGTGAACGAGATCGCGACCGTCTGCAACATGCGGATCGATGATGACGTAGAGTCCGCGCAGTTCTCGTCGCACGGCAGGTCAGGTGGCGCTGTGTTCTTCGCTCTTGTCGGGTGCGGCCCTGTACAGCGTCGCCCACCGCTCGGCCTTGCGCTTCGGTCCCGGGTGCGTTAACAGCACCAGCGCATACCCTAGCCCGGCGCCAATCGCCGCACCGAGAAAGAACCGCCAGCTTGTCTTCATTACGCCCGCAATATCACACACAGCCGGGGACTTAGGCAACGCCGGTGGTAGACTCAGCGTCGATGAACGCCGCGTCGTACACCCGGCTCCTCGTCCCGCTTGCTGCGCTTGTATTCGTCGGCGGCTGGGTGCTCGCCGCCATCACCTTCTTCGTTATTGGTACCGAGACCTGCGCCGACGTCCAGGTCCCGCTGGCCGGCCAGATCCAGGTATGCCAGGACACCACCTCTAACGCTGTCGTATTGCTCACCGTAATCGGCTTCGCGGCGACCGTCGGCTCGATGTTCCTGCTCGGCCTGCACTTCTTGTTGAGCACGCTCAATGACATCGAATCGAATACCCGGAGGGGCGACCGACAGTGAAGCGGGGCGATGATCGTATCCTCACGACCCACGCCGGCAGTCTTCCACGCCCGCCCAGCCTCGTCGATCTGTTCGTCTCGCTGAGCAAGCGCGAGAAGGTCGACGAAGCCGCGCTCGCCGCGCAGATTCACGATGCTACTGTCGACGTCGTCCGCCGTCAGCAAGATGCCGGCATCGACGTAGGCAACAACGGCGAGGAGGCCCGCGAGAGCTTCTTCACCTACGTCCAGCACCGCCTGAGCGGCTACGGCGGCCAGAGTAACCGCCCCTTGATGCGCGACATCCTCCTCGAAGGTTTCCTTGAGCAAAAGATGCCCGACTTCAGCCGCAAGTCCGTCACCCTGATGCAGGCACCGCAGGCAATCGCTGACGTTCACCACGCGACGATTGAGCCTCTGCGCGAAGAATGCGACGGCTTCGATTCTGCGCTCAAAGAATCGGGCGCAGCGTTCGGCGAGACGTTCATGACCGCGGCGTCTCCCGGCATCGTCTGCGCCGGCATGATGAACAGCCACTACGCAACCGATGACGACTACGTCACCGCCGTCGCTGATGCCCTGCGCCCCGAGTACGAGTACATCGTTGAGCGCGGCTATGTGCTCCAGCTCGACTGCCCCGACCTTGCGATGGAACGCCACGTCGCCTGCGCAGACGCCTCGCTCGGCGAGTTCCAGGCCTACGTGCGGCGCAATATCGCCGCCATCAACCGAGCGATCGACGGCCTCCCGCGCGACCGCATTCGCATGCACGTCTGCTGGGGAAACTACGAGGGACCGCATCACCTCGACGTGCCGCTTGAGGATGTCCTGCCCCTCTACTACGAGGCGAACGTCGGCGCCCTGCTCCTGCCGTTCGCGAACCCGCGCCACGCTCACGAATGGCGCGCCCTGGAGAAGTTCCCGCCCCCTCACAACTGGCTGATCATCGCCGGCGTCATCGACACGACAACGAACTATATCGAGCACCCGCAAGTCGTCGCCGACCGACTCGAATGCGTTGCGATGGCCGTCGGCGACCCGAGGCGAGTCCTCGCGGGCACCGATTGCGGTTTCGGCACCTCCGCCGGCTTCGGCGAATGCGCGCCGGGTGTAGTGTGGGAGAAGCTGCGGTCGCTCCGGGCGGGGGCGGACATCGCCAGCGCGCGGCTGTTCGGCTAGTGCATCTCCTGCCCGCCGGAAATGTTGATCGCCTGCCCCGTCATGTAGTCCGCGTCGTCTGACGCCAGGAACGTGATCAGGTTCGCGACGTCCTTCGGGTAGCCGATGCGGTTCAGCGGGATCGGTGGCATACCGGGCTGACTCATCGTCCACTGTTCCAGCGTTTGCCCTGTCGCGTTCAGAATCGGGTCGAGCACTCCTCGCAGCAACGGCGTATCGATCGTGCCGGGGCAGACCGCGTTCACGGTGATTTGGTGCACACCAACCTCTTTCGCCATCGCCTTCGACATAAGGATGACGCCGGCCTTCGTCGCGCAGTAGGGGCCGAGGAACGCGAATCCGCTCTTCCCCGCCTGCGACGCGACGCTGATGATGCGCCCGCCGCCGCCCTGCTTGATCATCTGCTTGCCGGCTGCGCGCATGCAGAGGAACACACCGCGCAGGTTTACGGCGATCGTCCGATCGAACCCCTCGTCAGTCATGTCGACGATCATCGCCGGCGGATTCCCGATCCCCGCGTTGTTCACCGCGATGTCGATCCGCCCGAAGCGCTCGACGGTCTTCGCGAAGAAGCCCTCGACGTCTTCCGTCTTGCTCACGTCGCCGCCGTAGGATTCGCTTTCGCCGCCGGCGGCCTTCACCTTCGCCGCCGTCTCGGCGAGTCCGGCCTCGTTCAGGTCAACCAGCGCAACGCGCGCCCCCTCCTTCGCAAACCGCTCGGCCACTCCCTGGCCTATCCCGCTGCCAGCGCCTGTGATGATTGCGACCTTGTCTTTGAGTAGCATTCGTCGTCTCCCTATCGTTCCGCTTTTCTGATGACATACTTCAACGCCGTGTGCGTGTCGGAGAAGCGTACCACTTTCACATCCACCAGCCCGGACTCCAGTCCCAGCCGCAGCACATCGTTCTCATTGAAGTCCTTACGACCCTTGCGATAGACGACCCAGACCGTCCCGTCGCGCGCAATCGCCTCCTTCAGCTTCGCCAACCGCTTCATGTCCGCCGCTCCCTCCACGCCGAGGAAGATCATTTCGATGCCCTTTTGGGGCCTGTCTAGCACCTGCACTCGATCCGCCAGTTCGCGAAGGAACCCTGCGTCATCCACGTCGATAACGGCGACGCGCATCCCCGGCTTCACGCCGAGCTTGTCGAGCAGCGGCTTGGTGCTCGGAGTATCGTCGCGCGGCATTGAGGGCGGGGTTACTGGCCGCCGCCGGTGACGCCGCCTGAGGCCGCCAACAACTCCTCGAGGTGCATCTGCCACTCCATCGACGTCCGGCGTTTCGCCGGGGTGTCGGCGAGCTCTTCGTAGATCGCCTGGCCCCAGCGGATGTGCTCCTCTTCGTCGATCAGGATGAACTTCAGCGTTCGTACAGTCGGGGAGTCGCACACCTGGTCCGTGACCGCCGCGTGATGCCGGTAGTACACCGCCAGGTGCGGCTTCAACACCCGGTAGAGGCCCGCGAGGCGCAGCAGTTCGTCGTGCTGGCTTTGCAGCTCCTCGATGAACTTCGCGAACTCATCGTTCGGCGGTCGCCTCACGTCCGCCACCCGGAGCGTCGGCGGGATCGACATGTCGACGTTCTCCTGGATGCGCAGCTCTGGCAGCCGGCGGCCGATAGCGTCGGCGTGCAGGGCGTCCTGGTAGGCGTGCTCTGCCATGATGATCTTTAGCTTCGGCGCCCTCATCGTCGCCACCCAGCCCGCCGCGGCCTCCATGCAAGAGATCTCGGCGTACCGGTAGTGGATCAGCCGCCGGGCACTCTCATCGACCGAGAAGAGGCCGCCAACTTCGCGCAGATCGACCGCTAGCTCAGGCAAGGCGCTCCACCTGCGACTCAGCGTATGCACGGAGGCCGAGGATCAGCTTGCGCCGGTTGCCCGCGTACGCTCGCGCCTTGTCTTTCGCCGCCTCCAGGTTCTCCGGCGTCGGATGCACCTCTGGTTGGTGCGTGATGCAGTCCATCGGGCAGCGTTGCGCGCAGATGTCGCAATCGATGCAACCCTCGGGCTCGATGCGGTGCTTACGGACGTCCGTCTCGAAGTAGAAGATCGTCTCCGTCGGGCAGACCCGCCGGCACCAGGCGCAGTTGATGCACCGCGACTGGTCGATGACGTAGGCCACTAGTTCTCCGACTTCGCGCCGTTGCCGCTGACCGTGGCGCCGACGTACTGCTGCGCCATCTGCCGCACCATCGCGATGCCGCGCTCGAACTCTTCTTGTGCGGCCTTCGCGCGGTTCTTGCGCCAGGGCTGGTTCTCCGACAGCTTCTCGAGCCAGTAGTCGCCGATCGCGACGTGCGTAACTTCGTCCGCCATGTTGTAGTCGTGGCAGTGCTCGACCATCTCCTCGCCGATCTTCTCAGCCAGCTCGCGGATCTCTTCGAAAGTCGTGAGCGCAAAGCCCTCGAGCGCGACGTTGATGCGTGCGATGAGGATCGCCGGGTCAAGCTCTTCCGGCGGGATCTCGTCCGCGGCCGCTCCGCTCCCAATGATGATGTCGGGGAACTCGCCGACGTACGATCCCAGGCTCTCCAGCAGCTTCATGTTGAGGTGCGTGTGGCGCGACTCGTCGAACGTCTGCCGCGCAAAGGCGAGCGTCATGTGCCACGGCACGTCGTACGCCTCGCTCTCGACGACGAAGCGACCAAAGAAGTCGACGCCGCGGAACTCCGCGCTGAGGATCGCCATGATCAGCGGCGCCAGGTACTTGCGGTCCCGGCGCGCCATCTCGCGCAAGATGACCGGGTTGTAGTTCTGCATCCCGCCAAGCTTTTCGCCGAGCGTCTTGCGCTCCTCGTCGGTCAGTTGCATCACGTCGTGGTAGGGCGGTTCGCGGACGGATTCGCCGGGGCCGAGTCGGTCGCGGAATGCTGTTGGCATATCTACCTCCGGTTACATACTGAACGGTCAGTCACCTTGACGGCAAGTGCCTTTGGTGCGATATTCTACAGCAATTCTCACGTTCGCGTTAAGTGTCGCCCACACTACGCAGGGAGGTCGCGATGAAGTTCGGTCTGTTCTACGAGCACCAGTTGCCAAAGCCCCCGGACAAGGAGCAGTGGGACCCCGACGCCGAACACCAGATGATGAAGAACGCCCTCGATCAGCTCGAGCTCGCGGACTCCATCGGCTTCGACTACTGCTTCGAGGTCGAGCACCACTTCCTGGAGGAGTACTCCCACTCGTCCGCTCCCGAAGTCTTCCTCGCCGCCGCCAGCCAGCGCACGAAGAACATGCGTCTTGGCCATGGCATCGTCCTCATGCCCCCGCGGTACAACCACCCCGCCCGCGTCGCCGAGCGCATCGCTACCCTTGACCTCGTGTCTGACGGCCGAGTGGAGTTCGGCACCGGCGAGTCCAGCTCCGAGATGGAAATGGGCGGTTTCGGAGTCGACCGCGAAGACAAGAAGCAAATGTGGGAAGAGTCCGTCCGCGAGTGCGTGAAGATGATGACCGAGACGCCTTACCCGGGCGTCGAGGGCGCATACTTCGGCATGCCGTCGCGCAACGTCGTCCCCAAGCCGCTGCAGAAGCCGCATCCGCCGCTCTGGGTCGCTTCTTCTCGCCGCGAGACCACGATGGTCGGCGCGCGTCTCGGCATGGGGTCGCTCGGCTTCTCGTTCGAGACGCCGGAAGAAGCAGAGGAGCGCGCGAACACGTACTACCAGCTCGTGCGCGAGGAGTGCTACCCGATCGGCAAGGCCATCAACCCGGCCCTCGGTGTCGTCTCCGTTCTCTCCTGTTTCGATAGCGACGAAGAGGCGATCGAGAAAGGGCAGGAGGGCGCACAGTTCTTTGCTTACTCGCTGGCGTATTACTACAACCCCTTCACTGGCGGCGCCCACCGTCCCGGCCAGAAGAACATCTACGGCGATTTCTACAACGCTCCGGAAGACCAGCGCTGGGGACCGTTCGGAGAGGCGTTCCGTGGCTTCGGGGGCTTTGGCGGCGGTGGTGCCGGCGAAAAGGAGCCGGAGAACGAGACAACTCGCGCACTCTGGCGGGCGGCGCAGCGCGGCGGGTGCATCGGCAACCCCGAGTTCATCAAGGACACCCTGCGCAAATATGAGCAGTCGCACCTGGACCTGATGATCTTCGTCGCTCAGTGTGGAGCTCGTAAGCACGAAGACGTGATGGACTCGATCTACCGCACCGGCACGAAGGTGATCCCGGAGTTCAAGGAGCGTCACGCGGAGCACCAGAAGTGGCGCTCCAAGCAGCTCGAGGGCGTGGAATACCCGATAAACTCGACAATCTAGAGGCGACCCGCGCCCACCAAACTGCAAAGCGTGCTAAACCGTAGAAAAGTTTGGGATTTCTACTTGTCACGTTAATAAACTCGGGGGTATACTCCGCGCAAGACTGCAAGGGGGAGGGCAACAGTGGTAGGAGTGTCAGGGTTTCCCAAGTGCCAGAAGTGCGACCTGGGAGACCTAGTTCCGCTTTCCGACTTTGGAAGCCAGGGGGCAGCGATCTATTACAAGGCGTGGGCCTGCACGAACCCGTCGTGCGGCTTCAACATCAAGATCCGGAACGGCGATCTCTACATCGACGAGCCGATCAGCAGTGGAGCCATGCACACGCCGCGAATTAGGGCATAGCGCGGCGCCAGGCCGGACTTGATACAAGGGCCCTATACGTTGGCGCCCTTGCTTATCCACATGCAATTTCCCCGGCGATAGGCGACAATCGATAACATAATGTCGCAGCGGGATCGGAGCCGCGCTTCCCGCAACCGCAAGCGAGGCGAGCCGTTATAGAACTGTGGCCGAAATGCGGAGGCGGATGCTAACCATCGCGGCCAGGACTGGCCTTCTGGGCATCGTCCTCGTCGCAGTCGCGCTCGCATCTCAATCGCACCGATCGGCTCTGGCGGCCGTCGATTGCGCGTCGACCGGTAGCCCCGCCGGTCCCTACGCCTTCGACACGTGGGAAGCTGGTGACTATAAGTCCCGATACGCTCACACAATCGAGCTTGCTGCTACGAATCAGCTATTCCCAGAGAACCCGAGCTTCGCCCTTCCCAACCTTGAGACGGGGGACCGCGCCTCCGGATCGACGACGAAGACTGCGCCCTACATCCCGCCGGTCATCCTCAAAGCCATCGCCTATATCGAAAGCGGTTGGGCGCAGGCCAGCTACGACCCTCTCGTGAAGTACGGCGAGACCGGCCCTGTCCTCGTCTCGGCAGACTGCGGTTACGGCCTCATGCAGGTGACCTCCGGCATGCAAAACGTCTCCGGCATCCCGACCGTCGATCAGGTGATGATCGGGGGGAACTACTCGTACAACATCGCGCGCGGCGCGCAGATCCTCGCAGCGAAATGGAACGATGGTCCCGAGCTTCGCCCGATCGTCGGCAACCGCGATCCGCATATCGTCGAGAATTGGTATTACGCGCTCTGGGGCTACAACGGGTTCGCCTTCCGCAACCATCCGCTCAACAGCGGATACAACCCGGATCGCCCGCCGTTCAGTTGTCAGGGCGACGCCCCGCGAGACTACCCATACGAGGAGCTGATCTTCGGCTGCATCGCGAATCCACCCCTGCGCGACGGGAGGCCGCTCTGGGACCCGGTTCCGGTCGTGCTGCCTGACCTCCACGACCCAGCGTTTGCGATGCCGCTCGACCCCAACAACTGGAACCCCTGCTCCTTCTCGGCGCAGTGCGCGGCTATGGACATACCTACGATGGGCGGCGCCGGCCACACCGATCCCACGACCCCTTCTGAGACGCGCGAATCTCTACTTGGTCACCCCGCGGTTGCGTCAAGTTCCGCGTCAGGCTCGGTCGACGCTGGCTCGAAGGCACAGACGACCGTCGCCATCACAAACCCGGGTACTGGCCTCGCGAGCTGGCGGGCGTTGGGCTCCGCGCCCTGGTTGAAGGCGTCGCTTCAGGGCATATCAATGGGCGGCGAGATCGGCGGCCACTCGACGACGCTGACTCTGCGAATCGATGCGACTACCCTCGGCCCCGGCGACTACACGGCCAGCGTAGCGATCGAATCGGTCGGCACCGTAGGCGCCCCGCTCTCGGTACCGGTCGCCCTTCACGTGAACCAGTCGCCAAACTGCAATGGCAGCCTCGATGCGTCCGATGCGCTGGCCGTATTCGCGGAGCTCAGCGGCGTCGGCGGCTGCGTGACAGACGTGCCGGACATGAACTGTGACGATGCGGTCGACACGAAGGACGCGACGCTCGTGCTGCAATACCTGGCCGGCGCGGGTAGCGGCCCGCCGCAATGTGGGTAGACGGTTGATTTCCTTGCACGATGCTCGCGGCGGTCGCTAACATTCAGCGCAACGGAGGACGTTAGACAACAAC
>Ga0070694_100002744_pt1 | contig 10442 bp, 6 predicted proteins | sample KBSK1251metaG_FD_65470 | JGI IMG/M metagenome (GOLD analysis project Ga0070694, IMG submission 65470) | Corn, switchgrass and miscanthus rhizosphere microbial communities from Kellogg Biological Station, Michigan, USA - KBS K1-25-1 metaG | ecosystem: Host-associated > Plants > Roots >... | reverse complement strand
ATCTTTATCCGCGCAGACTCAGCACCGCTAAAACCGGTAGAAGCAATGTCTGCAAGCAGGACTACCTGTTCGTCCGTGAGTTCATCAGGAATTTTCGCGAGGTTCGCCTGTGCGTAAGGCACCTTCAGATATTCAGCTTGAGCGCCGTTTATCGTGTTTCCGAATCGCCATCCACCGAGTGCTTCGTAGCCTTCACCATGACCGCACTGGGCCGAGTGGCCCGACAAACACGCGCGGCATTGACCGCAGGGCGTAATCGCGCCTACCAGGACGCGATCGCCGATGTTGTATCCTGAAACACCTTCGCCCAACTCTTCGATCACGCCGACCGGCTCATGTCCGATGACTAAACCCGGAGCAACCGGATACTCGCCTCTGACGATGTGAAGGTCGGTTCCGCAGATCGTCGTGAGCGTCACGCGAATCACTGCCTCGCCGACGCCCGCGCGAGGTTTCTCGACCTCTTCGACGCGAATCTTGTTCTTACCATGGAAAACATTTGCTCTCATTGCACTACCTCTCTGCTGCACATCAATCGATCCAGCGCATCGTCGACTTTCCTCAAACGCGATTGAAGCAACTCTTTGCGCTCGTCTGACGCTGGACCAGAGTCTTTGAGCAGAGACTCGCAAATGTCTTCGCGTTCCTCGTGCAAGCGATTCCAGATAAATCCGCTCTTTCCTCCAATCGGGATTTCAACCAGCGGAATTGTAGGATTTTCGTTCATGATGTTTGCCCCCAAATTTATGAATGCTTAACTTCCCAATACTTCTGCTGCACGCGTTTGGCCCAGCTCCAGAAACGACCTTGTGCAAGCGTCGCCGGCTCATCGGTCCAAATATCTTTGTGCAGATAAAGGCCGTCGGTTCCGGCGTCGTCAATCACAAAACGCATCTCGTGGATGTAATTCGCGTTGCGTTCTCGTCCTTCGATTTCTGCGATGAGATTTGTCGCGGCAACCTCCGCCTGGCGCACGGCCATGTGGCCCATCTTCGGCCCGCTGAAACTCACGCAATCACCCGCGGCGTAGATTCGTTCGTGGCCGGTCACGCGCATGGTCCTATCGACGTGGATGTAGCCCTCGTCGTCTGTCATTTCCACGTAATGTGCTGCTGATGATCCTCGAAACGGCGGCACCAACATCAGCAAGTCGAACTGAATAGCGTCTGCTGTAGTCGTTGTGGCTGAGTGCTGGGTCAGCGACACGATGCGGGTGTTTGGAAGATGCTCTATCTGATGAGCATCGAATGCGTCCTTTAGTGCGGCAGCCGCGGTGGCATCTCGGAGTTCTGATTCAAGCGTTTCCGGACTGACGATAGTTATTCTGACGCGCTCGCGTCGACCGTTCTTTTCCAGGTGGCGTGCCAGCGCGAACGCCGTTTCGTACACAGGCACAGGCAGGCGGGCGCCAACACACTGGCCCAACACGACTCTCCCACCGTCAAGCGACTGCACGGCTTTGCCAAACTTGATTGCTTTGTCGACGTTCAGTAGATGGTGAGCGTGTTCATAGAAGCCGAGGATCTTCTCGGTTGCCAATCTGCGACCGAGAGCGAAGACGAGGTAATCATAGGGGAGACTTCCCTGGACTTGACCGTGCGCGATGGTAACTCTTTGTTCGAACGGATCGATGTGAGCAACTTCGGCTTCGACAAAGTTCACACGACGATTCAACATCGTGTGGCGCAGGTCGAATGAAACGTCGTCGACATTGCACTTGCCGAAAGCCAGCCTGACCAGCGCGGGGTAAAAAATAAACTGCCGGCTCCGTGACACGAGCGTGATCTGGTGCTCGTCGCCAAGGTGCTCGGCAAGCCGTTCTGCGGCCACCACCCCGCCAAAGCCGCCACCCAGTACCAAAACCTTTGCCATCGCCAAACGCCTCTCCTCGCCTGGCTATGTGCATAAGCTGTACCACTACGGATTTTAGGAATTTCCCTGAGATTGGCGGAGAAGTTGCGGGGTATTTCGCAGGTCAGTTGAAATTTCCGCAAGAGCCCAAAAAGGCGCAAGACAGATCACAAATGAAATTTTGTGGGTTCTTTTTGTGCCTTTGTGTGGCTATTTGTTTAGTCTCTTAACACTCGGGCTAAGGTGTTCAAGAGTTTCTCTGCGGTGTAAGGCTTGTTGAGGAAGACTGCGACACCTTCGAGCACGCCCTCGCCCGCACGCTGTCCCGCTCCGAGGCCGCTCGCGGCGATGATACGAACCTTCGGGTTCATTCGTTGCAGCGCTCTGATCGTGGCGGGCCCATCCATGAACGGCATGACCATGTCAGTCAACACCACAGCAATCTCATTTTTCTTGTCAGCGTAGAGCGCGAGCGCTTCAGTGCCGTCGCTTGCGGTCAAAACTGTATAGCCGAAAGTTTCGAGCGTGCCTCGGGTGATCTCACGGATGGATTCCTCGTCGTCCACGACCAGGATCAACTCTCCGTGTCCGAGCAGGAGATCCGTTTGCAGGGCGGCGGACTCTGCCGCACCGGGCATATCGACAGCAGGCAAGTACAACGTAAACTGGCTTCCTTTGTGCAGCTCACTGTAGACGTTGATAAAGCCGCCATGACTCTTCACTATCGTCAACGCAGTCGAGAGACCGAGGCCCGTGCCTTTCGTCATCTCTTTTGTAGTGAAGAACGGTTCAAAGATCCGGCTCTGAATCTCCGGCGTCATGCCTGGGCCGGTGTCAGATACGCTTACACTGACAAAGCGCCCCGGCTTGGCTTCGAGGTGCATGCGCGCGTAATTCTCATCGACAAAAACATTCTCGGCTTTGATCGCGATCGACCCGCCTTCCGGCATCGCGTCGCGAGCGTTGACGCAGAGGTTCATCAGCACCTGGTGCATCTGAGTCGCATCGGCTGAAATGATCCAGAGGTCGTTCGGAATCTGGAAACTGATCTCGAGCGACTTCGGGAGTGTCTCGCGCAGGATTTTGACAATCTCCTTGACCAGGTGCTTTGGCTGCAAAGCCACGCGCTCACCCTCGACGCCCCGCGCAAACGACAACACCTGACGCACCATGTCTCCGCCACGCTCGGCGTTTGTGCGCAAGACGTCGAGCCATTTCTTGCTTGCCTCGTCAGTCGTTTTCAACTGCAACATGTCGATGGCCATCAAGATCGGCGAGAGCACGTTGTTCAGGTCATGCGCGATTCCGCCGGCGAGCGTGCCAATCGACTCCATCCTTTGTGCGCGAAGAAACTGCGACTCCATCCGCTTCTTTTCCGTGATATCAGTGTTGATTACAAGAATGGAATTTGGTTGACCTTGTTCATCTCGCACCAGCGTCCAGCGACTTTCGATGATAATCTCCGCGCCGTCACGACGCGTGTGACGAATCTCTCCCTGCCATTCGCCGTGCCGGATCACGGCCTTCCGCGCTTCTTCAAACTGCGGCGAAGGCTCTTTGAACAGTAATTCTTTAACGTTCTTACCGATAGCTTCCTCGGCGGCCCAACCGTAGATTTTTTCGGCGCCCTTGTTCCAAAACCTGATATTGTGATCGAGATCGCGCACGAGGATCGCATCCTGTGCCTGGTCCAGGAGTGCCGCCTGTTCTCGTATCTGTTCCTCGGCGCGTTTGCGCTCGGTGATGTCGCTGCGAATTGCGACGTACTGGTACGGTTTTCCTTCGGAATTGAGAAAAGGAACGATCGTCGTGTCTACCCAGTAGAAGCTTCCGTCCTTAGCGCGATTGCGTATCTCGCCACGCCAGACTTTGCCGCTCGCAATGGTGGTCCATAAGTCTCTGATGAATTCTTTCGGATGGTATGCGGAGTTGATGATGCGATGATCCTGACCGAGCAGTTCAGCGCGCGAGTACTTTGAGATCTCGCAGAATTTTTCGTTTACGTAGTTGATGATTCCACGTTGATCCGTGATCGCAACGATTGCCGACTCGTCGAGTGCAAACTTGATGTCAGCCAGTTCTTTTTGTGAGCGTTGTAAGGCTTCTTCGGGGAGGAGTTGGTTTGGATTGGTGGCCGTCATGGAATTACGTTTCAGCGTCGGCGGTGGCGACTTGCGCGTCTTCGAGCTTCTTCAGCCGGTATCTTAGCTGATCGCGCGAGATACCGAGCAGTTCCGCGGCGCGTGTTTGGTTCCCGCCACTGCGCTCGATGGCTTGTCGAACAAAAGACAGTTCAGCTTCGTCGAGCGAGATGCCATGAGCAGGCAAGACGAATTGAGCAGCATCGCTATTCGTGGGCTCGAGTCGTGGTATTTCCAACAATCCGCCGGGCAGGTAGTCAGTCGTGATCTGATCGCTGTCTTCGAGGATCAGGGCACGCTCGATGACGTTACGCAGCTCGCGCACATTTCCCGGCCATCTGTATTTTCTGAATACTTCAGTGGCTTCTGGTGATAAGCCCCTGATCTTTTTGTTTCGCTTCAGGCGAGCGCCGATCGAATCGATGTAGTGTTGCGACAGCAGCAGGACGTCGTCACCACGTTCGCGAAGCGCAGGGATGTCTATCTGAATGATCGACAAACGATAATAAAGGTCGAGTCGAAAGCGCCCGGCTTCGCTTTCCGTTTTCAAGTCGCGATTGGATGCAGCGAGGACGCGCACGTCAAGCGGAATGTCTTTCAAGCCGCCGACCCGACGGAAAGCTCCTTCTTCCAACACGCGCAAAAGCTTTGCTTGCAGCGAGAGTTCCAGTTCACCGATTTCGTCCAACAGCAACGTTCCGCCTTCCGCCTGCTCGAACAATCCTTCCTTGCGTGCTTTAGCATCCGTGAACGCGCCTTTTTCGTAACCGAAGAGTTCCGACTCGATGAGCGTCGCCGGAAGTGCTGCACAATTCACGGCGACGAAAGGTCGTTCGGCGCGTTGCGAGCCGTAATGAATGGCTTTCGCGACGAGGTCTTTGCCGGTCCCAGACTCGCCTTGCAGTAAAACTGACGACACTTCGCTTTCCGCGACCTTCGCTGCGAGGCCCAGCATCTTCTTCATCGCCGCAGACTCACCGACGATCTGCCGGAAGTTAAACTCTCGTGCGCGTTCTTTCCTGACCTGCTCGACTTCGCGACGCAAGTGACGAGCTTCAATCGCGTTACGAATCGTGACGCGGAGCTCTTCGAGATTGATCGGTTTGCCGATGAAATCGTAAGCGCCACCTCGCAACGCCGAGATCGTATTATCTATCTGCACATTGCCAGTGATCATGATCACCACAGCGTCGGGATGTTCGCGTTTGATCTCGCGCAGCACATCGAGACCCGAACCGTCAGGCAGATCGATATCGAGCAGAACTGCGGCTGGTAGATCCGCGTAGAAGTTCTTTAACCCCTCGGCAACTGAGGCTGCTTCGACGGCCGCGAATCCCCAACTTTGCAGAGCTTCCGTGAGCGTCCAGCGAATCGCCTGGTCGTCGTCTACAACAAGTATTTGTTCGTTTGTGTTCTTCAGAGACATTAACGAATCAGAAGGCTGTGGTTTTGATTATATGGCACAAGCTTTGCCGTTGGAAACCAATCCATGGAACACGACCATTCACCCGAAGCAATCCGCAAAAGGCTGGAGACTGGTCCAACGCACAACTACCTCCGCGACTGGATCTACGGCGGCATCGATGGATCCGTCACGACCCTGGCGGTTGTTACTGGAGTCGCCGGCGCACAGCTTTCAAAGTGGATAATTCTTGCGCTCGGATTTGCCAACCTGTTTGCCGATGGGTTTTCGATGGCTGCGAGCAACTATCTCGGGACGAGGGCCGAACACGATGACTGGCGTCGTTTGGAACAGATCGAGAATCGCCACATTGAACTGGCGCCCGAAGGCGAGCGAGAAGAAGTGAGACAGATTTTCGAACGGAAGGGTTTTGAAGGTAAAGACCTCCAGCGAGTCGTGGAACTGGTGACGTCCGATCGTGAACGATGGGTCCGAACGATGTTGACGGACGAGTATGGACTACCTCATGAAGTGCGTTCCCCCTGGATTGCCGCAATCAGCACGTTTACGGCGTTTCTGATATGCGGGTTAGTACCCTTGCTGCCTTATTTAATTGGGATGGAACACTCGTTTGCGGCGTCGACAATTTTGACGGGCATTGTCTTCGCGACGATTGGTTCGATAAAGAGCCGATGGTCCACTACCTCGTGGTGGCATTCGGGTCTGACAACATTTTTAGTAGGCGCGATCGCCGCCTCACTCGCCTACGTTGCGGGCGTGATTGTAAAACGGTTATTAGAGTGACCTTGCCCGAAACTCAGACCCGCAGTTGAATCGGGGCTTTTGAGGCAAACCAGAGAACTTCGTGAGTCATTCTTCCAATACCAGCAACGCAGTTTGCCCTCCGCCGGAAGTTACATTCAACAGTGAAGATGCTGATAAACGAATTATGCTCAAACGTACCGGCAAGCGTTTCGGCGGCGCGCTTTATCGTTTCGTATTGACGCCGCGGCAAGATATGCGGCCGCAGAAAAGGGCAAGTGGCACGGTTCCCCTGGAGCCGCCCAAGCCCGCGCTGGGCAGTTCGCAACTCATCGAATAGTGCCGGGCCAAGAGCGGTGTCAGCGAGAATCGAACGGTCAAGTCATTACCTCTTTCACTTTCATGATTGCTTCTCCTTCCGCACGAGGACGTTATCCCCGCAGCAACCGCCTGCCTCACACACTACGCTTGCGAATGAGCAATGAACGTGCCGCTGCGAATGTCTCGAAATTGCGATCCGTTGTCCCAGCCGTTATGGGGGAAGTTCCGCAACGGTGCGGGGAAACTCACCTTCGCAGATCATGTGGCTTCTGCAAAAGTATGAATCGCACTTGGATACAGTCAGTACAGGGAGCGGTAGCGACCTGGTCAAACGATGAAGTCGAGAAGCGCTAAGAATATTGCATGCTGATCACTGACCAGATCGCTACCGCTCCCTGTACTGACTGTGTCCAAGAATGATTCCGGACTCTTGAGACAAAGCGGTGTCGCGTTGGTTTCTGCAAAGTCTTGTGTGGGTTGTCGACGACTTATAAACGTCGACGCTCGGGCCTTTGAATTCAATACGCAATTTGCTCCAATTTGGCGGCCTGGTTGATGGATACGCGTCGACTGTATGTCTCTGCCACTGCCCAACTGACGAACACGGCGGCCGTCAACCAGATCATCCCCAACCGTTCAACCTGTTCCAGTCCCAGCACAAGCCTCAGGCCGGGAATAAAAACGGTTGACACTTGTACGCCCAGACACAAGACAACTACCAGAAGCAGGGCAATGTTGGTTCGTGGCGGAGTGACAATGCGACGTGCTGAATAGGCGAGAACTAGTTGACTGATTGTTGCATACAAAAACAGCAGCGTGCGCGACTCTTCAATGGTGTAGCTAAAGCGAGGGAGCACGATCAGCAGCAATCCCCCGATTAGTGCCGATACAGTTCCAGCGATAACAATAAAGCGCAGCGATGCGGAGTCGAGTAGTGGCGATCGCGGATCGCGCGGCGGTCGCTGCATGAGTCCGTCATTGCGGTCCAACCCCAGTGCCAACGCGGGTGGACCATTGGTAATCACGTTGATCCATAGCAGTTGAATCGCAGTCAAAGGGAGCAGGAGCCCACCGGCTGCATCACGCAGACCCAAAAAGAATGATCCAAGTGCTCCGATGACCACGATCAGCGTGAGCGCTAAATTTGCGGAGAAGAGAAAGCGAATAAACTTCTGAATATTTTCGTAGACGTTTCGACCTTCCTCGATGGCCACCACAATCGTTGCGAAGTTGTCGTCGAGTAAAACCAGATCCGCCACGTCGCGTGAGACATCGCTGCCTCGCAATCCCATCGCCACCCCAACGTCTGAGCGTTTTAGTGCCGGCGCGTCATTCACGCCGTCACCTGTAACAGCGACAATCTCACCGCTCGCTTTGAGCGCCTGGACCAGCCGCAGCTTATCCCGCGGAGTTACGCGAGCAAAGACGTTTGCCTCCTTCACGGCATGCCTCAGTTCCTCCGAAGACAAAGTCTCGAGATCGAGGCCTGTCACTACGCGACCGGGCGGAATACCGACCTCGTTGGCCACCGCCAATGCTGTTGCGGGATGATCCCCGGTGACCATTATCACGCGAACACCCGCATCGCCTGCCTGTCTGATTGCTTCAGGCACTTCCGGACGTGGCGGATCCCAAATCAACACGAGTCCGAGAAATGACAACTCGTCCTCACCCTCACCTTTACGGCAGGCCAGGGCGAGTACGCGAAAGCCCTCGCATGCGTAGCCCTTCGCTTTCTCTTCCCAACTTTGCCACTCGACGTCAGTGAGTAAACTTCTTTGCAGCAATACTTCGGGTGCGCCCTTTAAATAACTAACGAGCTCACCATGCTCCTCCACCGTGACTCGCATGAATCTATGAGAGCTGTCGAACGGTAACAGACTATGGCGAGGAAAGGCATGGACCAATTCCGAAACGTCAACGTCACGGGCAATCGCGTAATCAAGTAACGCCAGTTCCAGGGGATCACCGGCGCCCTGTTCGGCGTCATTGGCCAACGTCATTGCGCGAAGGGCACGCTCGGTGTCAGGAGTGTCGACATCCTTGACATGCATCCGATTCTCGGTGAGGGTACCGGTCTTGTCAGTGGCAATGATCGTTACCGAACCTAACGCCTCCACAGCACTAAGTCGCCGGACGATTGCGTTCTTTTTTGCCATCCGTTCTACCCCAAGTGCCAGCGTCAACGTCAGAACAGCAGGCAAGCCTTCCGGAATTGCGGCTACTGCAAGTGCGACCGCAAACAGGAAGACTTGCGCGATTCTCGAAATGCCTTCGACGAAGAATCCGGCCACGGCGATTGTGGCTGCTATGACTAGAACCACTCGTGCCACCTGCCTGCCAAAAGCAGCTAGTCGCTGTTCCAGCGGCGTCTTTTCAGCCTCGATCGCATCAATCATTACGGCGAGCTTCCCTGCGGCGCTGGTTGCGCCTGTCCGAGTCACTTCTATGTAACCCTTGCCACGCGTTAAAACCGTTCCGCTGAAAACCTCGCTGCCGAAAACCTTTTCCACCGGCAACGACTCGCCAGTCAGAACTGACTCGTCCGCCATGATCCCTTGAGCTTCAATCAAATTTCCATCCGCTGGAACACGATCCCCGGCTTCGATCCTGACTGCATCACCCGGCACAAGTTGTGTCGAGGGTAGATGGACCATCTGTCCATCACGCATCACCCAAACGAGTGACGCTGACATCGCTTTCAGCCGGGCGAGGGCCGTGTCGGCTTTGCTTTCCTGGTAAACGCCGAGCCCGGCGTTGAGCAGCAGAATTACTGCGATGGCAATCGATTCGAACGGCCACTTCCAGTGTTCTTCTGCAAACCAAATGCTTAGATCGACCGCAAGAGCAAAGAGAAGAATGTAGATCAAAGGGCTGCGGAATTGAGCGAGAAAGCGTCGCCACAGGCTCACCGGCGGCATCATCGGCAGTTCATTCGGACCAACGCGTTCCAGCCGTTGTTTAGCTTCAGCGCTGGAGAGTCCACCTTCACATGCGGCCGCAAGTTTCATCATTGATGCCAAGGGCATCCGTTGTGCCAGCAGCGACGACGTTCCTTTGCCCATGTTGGTGGAACAAGACGGCCAGAGATGCGGAGTTTTTATTTGTTGGGTGCGGAGTTTTACTCACCATCGCGGCGGCGGTCGGGTTAAATCGCTGCTGACCGCCAGTTTTCAGTGGGTACGAGGCTTGCCACTTCGTGTTGAGTTCAGTCCAGGAGGCAAGAAGGACTATGAGACTACTAATTGCATACGACGGCTCTGAATCCGCGGACTCGGCACTTGATGATCTGACACATGCAGGCTTACCTGCCACGGGTAAGGCACTGGTTATGACGGTCACGGAGGTTTGGCTGCCGCCGCCACCACCTTCAGCCCACGAGATCGTTGAGATGGCAACGCATGCGAAAAGCCCGCTCGACCTGGAGCGCAAGTACATGGCGGCGTCTCATGCCGTGGTCGACTCAGACAGGCTGGCAGCAAGAGCAGCCGAGAGATTTCAAGCGAACTTTCCAAACTGGAAGGTGGCTCACGAGGCGACCTGGGGCTCACCAACGTGGGAGCTGTTTTCGAAAGCGCAAGAATTCGGAGCCGATCTGATTCTCGTTGGTTCACACGGCCGATCGTCAGTGGGACGATTTTTCCTGGGAAGCATTTCACAGTGGCTGCTTAATGAGGCTCGTTGTTCCGTTCGCATTGCTCGCGGGAAGCTTGACGAGCCTGATTTTCCAGTTCGGCTGATAGTTGGCGTGGATGGATCGGACCATGCAAATCTGGCTGTCGAGCAAGTTGGAGCGCGAAACTGGCCTGAAAAAAGTGAGGTACATGTTGTAGCGGTATATCACGAACTCAAACCAACTGTGGCCGGAGAGCTTGTTCCCATGGTCGGCAGCTTTGTTGACGAGTGCAATAACGAAGAGATGATGGACTCAAGACAGCTCGCGGAGAAGTCTGCACAGCTTCTCC
>Ga0070694_100002743_pt1 | contig 10443 bp, 7 predicted proteins | sample KBSK1251metaG_FD_65470 | JGI IMG/M metagenome (GOLD analysis project Ga0070694, IMG submission 65470) | Corn, switchgrass and miscanthus rhizosphere microbial communities from Kellogg Biological Station, Michigan, USA - KBS K1-25-1 metaG | ecosystem: Host-associated > Plants > Roots >... | reverse complement strand
AAGTTCTACGTCCAACAGTTCAGCAAAAAGCTCGGCAAAGAGATCGTTGTCATCTCGACCGAGGCGCTGGAAGCGTTGGAGCACTACGCTTGGCCAGGGAATGTGCGCGAGCTCAAGAACGTGATTGAGCGAGCGGTGATTTTGAGTTCCGGCGGGAAGCTGCAACTGGCCGAGAGCATGCGTGTGAACCGGGCAGCGGAGGTCAGCCCAGTGACGGTGAATGAACCGAAGGCGGTCAAGCATGACCTGGCGCACGGTGCGCGACTGGAAGAGGTGGAACGGGAGCACATCCTGGGGGTGATGGAGCAGACCTACTGGCGGGTGGAGGGCGAACAGGGGGCAGCGAAGATTCTGGGAGTGAACCCCGGAACGCTGCGGTCGCGGTTAAAGAAGCTCGGCCTGCGGCGGCCCCCAAGTCAGAGCTAAGGCGCACGGCTGAGAAACATTTCGCGCTTCCCGTTCTTTATGTCAGCTTCTGTGAAATATCACGGTAGATCTGCTGCCAGTCCCGGAGCGTATGGGCGCCAAACCGCTTAAGCTGCAGGGTTTACTCTGAGGCCGCACGTGCGCGCAGGAATGGTATGAAGCTTGCATCTTGTATGGCGTAAGAGGGAGATTACAACCTATGTGATAAAGACCCTGGTTCCCGTCATCGTGATTTCACTCTCGCCGCGAAGGTTGAGGATCTGCGGGGATTGTGGCAGTAAAAGGGGGCAGTCACAATCATTGGGGGATGGCTACGGTGACGGGGCTGGCGGTCTTTGTTTCAATAAATCGGGGACACTTCTGGCCTTGGCCGCTGCATGCGGTCAAGGCTTTTTTCTTTGTCGCCTCTGCGCACAGCGGGAAGAAAGCCTCGATGGCTCGGCAATGATGGAGCTGGCGATCTGCCTCAATCGGACAGCGCTCGAGTAAGCCTTCCAACCTATATTTCGTCAGACTGCTTATGATCAACACTCGCTGATGAGCAGCAATTATCAACTCGATCCGAATGTGCGGCAAAATACTGTGAAGCCGGATTGAAAGCGCAGAGCACCCTTTGTCGTGATTTTCAGGAGGCACTCATGCCTGAACACGATCTGCCCGAATGCGATCTGCCCGAAACGCGATCTAGATGATCAGGGTCTTGACCATCATCTCTCACCATTGACCACGCCAACAGACATCATTCTCTAAACCCAAGACATGCTCCTTATCTCTATATTGAGGTAGCGCGAGTCGAAGCAGATGTGAGGCCGCAGCGATGACCGCATCACCTTCCCACCAAGCCGCATCGGCAAGCGGGAGAGCCTTCTTCATTCTCCCCGTGTCCTTTCCTCGGAATCCGCAGGATAGCGCAGATTCCGAGGAATACAGCAGGGTCATCTTTATCTAATTAAGTCAGTGCTCGCAGTTGAAGCCTTTGAGTAATTGATGTCTAGGCCGATCCCGAAGGAGGCGAACGGGAGTGCACAGGATTTGCCCATATGATTACTCGAACTATGAATCGAACTGAGCACAATTGTCGGGGGACTTTTGTCGGCGCCCGTGTTCGCCTCCGTGAGCGAAGGCTGACGCGCAGGTCGGCGCTCGCTCCAGATGCCTCTCCAAACTGCGGTCCGGTTTTAAGCCCGCTAGAGCCGCTGTCACCAGAGCATCAACAAACTGTTCCCGGCTTTCGCCGGCAGTGGGCTAAAGATCGCTCTCCGACTAATGCTGAACTTCGCGAGCGAAGCGGGCCTGAGCCGGAGATGATGCTCCAGGCGATAGTTGATGCCTGCGCCTCGAACGTCGCGGTCCTGGATCATTCCGGGATCATCGTGCAGGTGAACAAGGCATGGCGATCATTTGCTGATCGGCATGGCCTGAGGGCCGCAGCGTACGGGGTGGGGCTGAACTACCTGGAAATCTGCCGCGACCTCTGGGGAGCCTCGGTCGAAACGGAAGGTCTGCGGCGGATGCTCGCAGGCCAGGCCACGGAATTCACCCAGGAATATCCCTGGCACAGCTTGGCCACCGAGCGGTGGTTTATGCTCCACGCCGGGCGATTGGATCTGCCGGGGCCGAGCGACAACTTCCGGATCCTCATCTCGCATGAGGACATCACCTCCACCAAACGAGAGCAGGAGGGACTGCGCACTAGCGAGGAGCGTCTGCGCCGCTTGCTCAACACCACTCATATCTTGCCCTGGGAGGCAGAGAGCGAAAACTGGCGCTTCACCTACATCGAGGAGCAGGCGATCAACCTCCTGGGCTACCCGGCAGAGCGATGGCACGAGCCTGACTTCTGGGTGACTCATCTGCACGCTGATGATCTCGGACCGGCGACCGCGCTCCGCCGGAAATACGCTGAGATGCTCGACCATTACGAGATCGAATACCGGATGATCGCGGCCGATGGACGCGTCGTCTGGATTCAAGACCTGGTCAGCGTCATTCGTCAAGATGGGAGGGCGAAGACTCTGCGCGGCTTTATGATTGACATCACGGAGCGCAAGCAGACAGAAGCGGCGCTGCTCGACCTTGGTACCCGCTTGATCGGCGCTCAGGAAGAGGAGCGCCGACGCGTTGCCCGCGAACTCCATGACGACTTGAATCAGCGCATGGCGCTCCTCTCGATTGATCTCGAGCAACTGGCGCAGGATCTGCCGCGAGGACAGAATCACCTGCGCACGCGCCTCAAAAATTTGTGGGCCAATGCTCAGGAAATCTCGGCCGAGATTCACCGGGTGTCTTATCAACTTCATCCTTCGAAGTTAGATCATCTCGGTCTGGCGGCGGCCGTCAAGAGCTTCTGCCAGGAGTTGGCCGGGCGCCATAAAATTAAAGTCAAATTCCAGTGTCAAGGGTTACCGGCGATCCTGCCCAAAGAAATGACGCTGTGTCTCTTTCGCATCGTTCAGGAATCGCTCAACAACGTGATCAAACACAGTGGATCGCCGGAAGCTGAGGTCGTGTTGGAAAGCACCGGGCAATCAATCCGTCTCTCGGTGTCGGATGGAGGATGCGGCTTTGATCTGGAAGCGTCCCGAGTTCATCGCGGGCTGGGTCTCATCAGCATGCAGGAGCGATTGCGAGGCATCGGCGGAGAACTCACGATCCACTCGCAACCATCGCGCGGCACACGGATCGAAGTCTCGGTCCCCTTGAGCGAAGCCGCACCACAACTCTCAGTTGACGATCACCTGCCCAAACCGGGGTCAGGAAATTTGGAGACTGATTTCCCCGCTCCGGGATCAGCAAATGAATTCCCGTTGACGGAATCAAAATGGAGTGCTTATGAAACGCGCGCGAATCATCTTGGCCGATGACCATATCTTATTGCTCGATACCCTCAAGCATTTGCTCCTCACCGAATTCGAGGTGGTGGGGACTTTTGCTGACGGGCACAGTTTGGTTGAGGCGGCGCCAGGGCTGAATCCTGACGTGGTGGTGCTCGATATCGGGATGCCGACGATGAATGGCTTGAATGCGGGCGAACGGCTCAAGAAGGCGTTGCCGCGGGTGAAACTGATCTACTTGACCATGAATCGGGATCCGGATGTGGCCGCCGAAGCCTTCCGGCTCGGGGCCAGCGGGTACGTCCTCAAGACCTCCGCCGCTTCAGAACTGATTGGCGCGATCCGCGAGGTGCTCCTCGGAAGATGCTACGTGACGCCGCTCATGACCGAAGAGATGCTCGAATCATTCGCCCAAAATCCTAAGCGCCGGAAGAATCGTCACGAACTGACACTGCGTCAGCGAGAAGTGCTCCAGTTATTGGCCGAGGGCCGCTCAATGAAGGAAGCGGCGTGGATCCTCGGTGTCACTCCGCGCACCGTCGCTTTCCACAAGTACAGCATGATGGAACAGCTTCATGTCAAAACCAACGCTGAATTGCTCCAATTTGCGCTGAGGAGTTCGATCGTGCCTGCTTAAACTGCCGCCGGAGCGCCACCAGCTTGGCTCGACTTTGGCAGAGTGAGGTTGTTATGCAGTGGAGACAAACTCTCTTCTGTGCGTCGGTGCTGTTGCTGGCGACGACTGCCCGGGAGACAGCAGCGCGGCCAGGGCCAACTCACGCGAGGTGGCGGATGGCTGCCGCAGCTCAATCGCCAGCCGACAGGTTGACCACGCCGCCGGACGTCAAGGAGATTGACGCCAGGGAGATTGACGAGGTAGTCAAGGATTACGAGAAGTTGACTGGCCTCTTCACTCTCTATCGCCGGCTGGAAAGCAACCGGCTGAAGCTCTACGCCGAAATCAAGGAAGAGCAACTCGACCGGCCCTTCCTGCTGCAAGCGACCTTTGGCGCTGGCAGTAGTCGGTTGGGAACCACGGCCGGGACGCCGATCAACGATCTGGTCGTCAAATTCTCGCGCATCTCGGACGGACGTCTGTTGCTCGTCGCACCTAACATCTGGCGGCGCGCCACGGAAGGAACGCCTGCCGCCGTGGCCGTCGGACGCGACTTTCCGGTCAGCTACCTGGAGATCTTCGAGGTCGCAGCGAAACAAGCTGAGCGCCAGAGTTTGCTCATTGAGATCAGTGGTCTCTTCCAGAGCGCGCTTGTTTGGCCGGCCGGGCGGGAGCAACAGGCAGACTTCTTCGACCTCAACGCGGCGCTTCTCGACCAATACGCCTTGGACGTAGAGAAGAGCTTCGTCTCCTCCATCACCAATGTCACAGACCATCTAGTCGTAGCCGTGCAGTATCATTTTCGGCGTGGGACGAAATCAGCTCCGTCTGATGATGCCGACACGGGGAAGTTCGACTTCGTGCCGGACGTGGGGCCGCGCAGCCTCCCGCTGAAGGTCGTCTACCATCTGCTCCCGCTGCCTGACCAAGGCTATCGCTCGCGCCTGGCCGATTCACGCGTGGGCTATTTCGTCAATGGCATGCCGAGCGTCGGGCGGGCGGGTTTTGAGACTTTCGATGATCGCACGCGGCGCGACCAGCGTGTCTTCTACCTCAACCGCTGGCGCCTGGAAAAGGCCGACCCTCAAGCGCCCCGCTCGCCACCCAAGCAGCCGATCGTCTTCTGGATCGGCCGCTCTGTTCCCGTCGAGCATCGCGCTACCGTCCGCGAAGGGATTCTGCTCTGGAACCGGGCCTTCGAGCGGCTCGGCTTCAAGGATGCAATCATCGTCCGGCAAATGCCTGAGGACGCCCATTGGGATGAAGCTGACCCGCGCTATAGCACCGTGCGTTGGATCGCCTCTTCGTCTACCGAGGCCAGCACGCATGCCGAAGCGATGGTGCGCGAAAACCCGCTGACCGGCGAGATTCTCAGCGCCTCGATCAATCTCAGTAGCAACTTCACCTCCCTCGCTCAAGCAGAGGTGCGCAACATGATTGCCCCGTCCCGGCTTTCGATCCAGCCGCCTGCGCGCCGCGCGGGGCGCTGCGAGTATGGGAAGGGGCTGCGCTTCCAGGGCTGGTTCGGTTTGATGGCGCTCAAGCTGATGCCCGACAAACGGGTGGACGAGCGGGCTTACCTCTCTGCGATGCTGCGCGAAGTTGTGGCGCACGAGACGGGACATGCGCTCGGCCTGCGCCATAACTTCGTCGCCAGCACTTTCCTCGATGCGTTATCGCTCGGTGACGCGCAGACAGTTGCGGCCGTGGGCGTCAGCGCTTCGGTGATGGACTACGTGCCTTTCAACGTCTTCGCCCTGAGTCACCCCGGAGTGGATTTTTTCTCGGCGACCATCGGCCCGTATGATTACTGGGCTATTGAGTATGGCTACAAGCCGATCGCGGCCGAGACGCCGGAAGAAGAGTTGCCCGAACTGCGACGGATCGCGGCGCGCTGCAATGAGCCGGGCCTGGCCTACCAGGGCGACGAACTGGCCGACCTCTACGATCCTTTCATTGTGCGCTACGACCTGGGCCGAGACCCGCTCGCCTTCTGGGAGGAACATATCCGGTTGAATCACCGCTTGATCCAGAGCCTGGGAGACCGAGTCCCGGCGCGGGGCGAAGACTACAGCGAATTCACCCGCTCGCTCTACGGGCTGATCAAAGCCCAGTGGGAATACGCTCACCAGATCGCTCGCTACGTCGGCGGTCTGCGCACCCGCCGCTCCGACCGCGGCGACCAGGGAGAATTGCCGCAACTCGTCCCCTTGAGCGCCGCCGAGCAGCAGCGGGCGCTGCGACTGCTGAACACCTATTTTTTTGCCGAGGATGCCTTAGCGATCCCGCGCGAATACTTCGGTCGCCTGGCAGCCGATCCGTTCGTGCGGGAGGACATCGAGGCCGAGAGCGCATTTCCTTTACGCAACGAGATCGTGCGCATTCAGCAGGACATCTTGTTGGCACTCCTTTCACCGGCCCGGTTCAATCGGATCCTCAGCAACGAATACAAAGTCTCCCCGCCTGCCGACACGCTGACGCTCCAAGAACTGTTCGCCTCGACGCGCCAGGCGATCTGGGCACCGCTCGACAAGCGCGCGAGCATGACGGCGCTCGAGCGCGAGTTGCAGCGCACGCACCTCGATGTGCTGATTTTGCTCGCCAGCAGCTTCGCGCCGCTGCCGGGTGACGCTCGTCTATTGGCCCAGCATGAATTGCGCGAGCTGGGTGCGAAGATCGCGGCAGGGCGCACGATGAGCCCCGATCTGTATACCCGCCTCCACCTGGAAGAATCGCTCTCCCGCATTGGCAGCGCGCTGATTAAGTAAGCGCCGAGTGAGCGCCGAGTGAGGGGCGGTTGAGCCAATCCATCAAGCAGCACCGCCTCTGCGGCCTCGGCCCTCTCTCTCCGCCTTGACTCCATCTTCAACCAGCCACTGCTCTCTCATCGCTGCTGCCTCCTGAGCGCGATATATCGGGGTTTCCACGACATTCCTCAGTTTCTATAACCGGTTGTTCAAGCCGGACGGAACAGGCGCTCGCGCGGCATCTCGCCGGGCGATGAGGAAAGAGGCCGGGCCGCAATGAGTTATTACTCCCCGCTGCACTCGCCTTGATTGTGGAGTGTGACTTGCGATGGAGCCGGACAGATAGCCTTCCCAAGCGAAAACAGAGATTGAAGACAGAGATTAAAGATGATGCGAGTGACGTTGGCCCTTGACCAAGCAAACCGGTTGAGATGCGAGGCGATAGCGAACTCCCTCTCGCCGCGCGAGCCAATGTCACCAGCGGATCGAGGCCATGATGAGGTCAAGGACGCAATCAGAAAAACGGATGCGAGCGTGGATCTCAGCATCTCAACGCCTCCATCTGGCGATGGCCGGTGAGTTGGCAGTTGATCTTGGGACGGCCAACACACGCGTCTACGCGGTCGGTCGCGGGGTGGTGCTCAATGAACCTTCGGTCATCGCTTTCAACAAGAGCCAGGGCCGGGTGGTGGCCGTTGGCCGACAGGCCAAGATGATGATCGGGCGCGAGCCGAGTTCGATCCGGGTAGTCTGCCCACTCAGGGACGGCGTGATCGCAGACTTTGATGCCGCCGAGAAGATGCTTTCACACTTCATTCGCCGTGCGCGCACGAAGAGGGCCATCCTGGGTCCGCGCGTTCTCCTTTGCGTTCCCAGCAAGATCAGCCATGTGGCGCATCGCGCGGTTGAAGATGCTGCCTACCTCGCGGGCGCAAGCCAAGTCAGCTTTGTGGCAGAGCCGTTTGCCGCCGCCGTCGGCGTGGGCCTCGATGTCTGGGCCGCCCACGCGGCGATGATCGTTAACGTCGGCGGCGGGACAGTAAACATCGCCGTCTTGAGCCTGGGCGGCCTGATTCACACTTCGACTCTGCGAGTAGGCGGAACGGAGATAGACGAGGCCATCGCGCAATATCTTCACCAGGAACGCGGCCTCGCCGTCGGAAAACAAACAGCCGAAGCGATCAAACACTGGCTCGGCTCGGCCGACTGTGAGGCCGACGGGTGCATGTTTGAAGTCGGTGGGCAGAGCCTGACCACACGCTTACCCTCGAGGGTTGAAGTGTCGAGCGCAGAGGTGCAAGCGGCGATTGAACCGCTAGTGCAAAAGATCATGCGCTCAGTGCGGGAGTCATTAGAAGAGCTGCCGCCGGAGGTTGCCGCCGACCTGATTGAGTCAGGGATGGTGCTGACTGGCGGCGGGGCACAACTTCTGGGACTGACTGAGCGGCTCGGTCGAGAGAGCGGGCTTGAGGTGAGACTGGCGGCGAATCCGGAGTGTGCGGTGGTGGTGGGCGCGGGTCTTCTCCTCCGACCGGATGTTCCTGTCCCCGAGTTGCTGCCGGAGGCCAAGCTGCCTGCGCCGGATGTTTTGGCTCCTGATCTCGGCTTCGCGGAAGCGCCGAACAATAGTTCAAGCTCCGGCCTACTCGCTGCCCCGCACGCCTAAGGAGAGCCAAAGGAGAAGAGATGGAATTATTCATTACCATTTTGGTTGGAACCATGGCCATCGTCTTGCTGCTTTATCTGGCCTGGGGGCCGACCGATGCCCTCATCGGACTGGTCTGGATCGCGTCAGGCGGCGGGTTGATCGTGACCGGATTGATCGGTCTCAACCTCGGTGATTTCGACACGATCCCGGGTCTTCTCTTCGCCTTGATCGGAGCTTTTGTGACCTCCCACGGAATCTATCATCTGAAGAAATCCCTCTCGTTATCGAGGGACATCAAAGGAGATCACCATGATCAGGAATAAAAATTATGGCCGGTGGATGATCATCGGCCTCATCCTGTTTTTGGGGTTGGGGGCGACGACCACATCGCAAGTCTTACGCGGCGGCTCAGGGAGCTTAAATCAGAAGCCGGTGAGCCGGTCAGCGAACGGCTTAGATGCGCAGAGCTCAGGCCAGGGGCAAACGCGCCCTCAGGACTCAAAGGGTGAGGCGAAGCGTGCCGAAGAGGAGTCGCTCATCAAGGTCAACTCCGAGGTCGTGACCGTGACCGTCACCGTGACCGACGATTATGATCGCCCGGTGACCGGTCTTAGACGAGAGCACTTTGAAGTCTTCGATGACAAGGTCAAGCAGGAGGTCGAATACTTCTCCGGCGAAGATGCTCCGATCAGTATCGGGATCCTCTTTGATGTGTCGGGAAGCATGAGGACGAAGCTGGAGCGCGCCCGAAAGGCGCTCCGGGCATTCGTCCAAACCAGCCATGATAATGATGACTTCTTTCTGGCCGGTTTCAACCAGAGCGTCCGCTTGCTGGCCGATTTCTGTGACGGCAACGCGCTGGTCAATAAACTTTCTATGGCCGACCCGCGCGGGGGCACGGCCCTCTATGACGCGGTCTACCTGGGCACCAGGAAGGTCAAAGAAGGCCGTCACGCCAAGCGGGCACTACTGGTCATTTCCGACGGGCAGGATAATTCCTCACGTTTTTCTTATCGCGATGTGCGCCAACTTATCAAGGAGGCCCACGTCATGATCTATTGTCTCGGAATCGTCGAGGAAGGTGTGGGAGAAAATAGCTATTTCGACTTGCAGGGGAAGGCGATCTTGGGAGAGATTGCACAATCCACGGGCGGGAAAGCTTTCTTCCCGCACTCGGGGGATGAACTGGAAGATGCGACGACTCGCATCGCGCTTGAATTACGCCACCAGTACAGCCTCGGCTACATCCCAACCAACCTCCAGCGCGACGGCAAGTGGCACAAGATCGCGGTGCGGATCAGTCCTCCCCGCGGAATGCCGAAGTTATTTGTGCGTGCCAAGGAGGGTTACTATGCAGTTCCACCGAAGTAGCGCTCCTGATGGTGAACTTTGGCGATCAAGCGGATGCGCCAGAAACCTCGTCTCGTCCAATCCTTTCTCCTCCGGGATACGAAGATGAGAAACCCAAGCAATCAGACGGGATTCATGCTCTTGGCCCTGACGCTGCTCAGTTTCACTTGCTGGGGAATCCCGCAGCCTTCTTCCAGAGCGTCAGCTTCGTTGGCTCCGGCTCCATGCGCTGTGCCCAGATTTGATTTCGCAGTTGACTTGGCGTTAGGACTCAACCCAACCTCGGTGGTCGCGGGAGATTTCAATGGGGATGCGAAGCCTGACTTGGTGGTGGCCAATCAAGGTTCTAACAGCGTCTCTGTCTTGCTCGGCGATGGCGCAGGTAGATTCCTACGACGGAATGACTTTCTGGTTGGCTTTAGCCCGCGGTCAGTCGCTGCCGGAGACTTCAACCGCGATGGCCGATCTGATTTCGCTGCGGCGAATTACTCTTCCAACGATGCCTCTCTGATTTCGATAGACCAACTTGGATTTCTCACGACAGCGCGCACCTTCACGGCCGGCTTGCTTCCGCAGGCGGTCACTTCTGGTGACTTTAACGGCGACGGAAAGCTCGATCTGGTAGTAGCAAACAGTGCTTCAAGCAATATCACGATCTTATTCGGCGACGGGCTAGGCGGCTCCTTTTTAACCCGCAGCTTTCTGGTCGGAATGGGGCCGATCTCCGTCGTGGCCGCAGATTTCAATCATGATCGCCGACTGGACTTGGCCGTGGCGAACAATGCGACCAATAATGTCACGGTCTTATTAGGCGATGGCCTC
>Ga0070694_100002741_pt1 | contig 10446 bp, 10 predicted proteins | sample KBSK1251metaG_FD_65470 | JGI IMG/M metagenome (GOLD analysis project Ga0070694, IMG submission 65470) | Corn, switchgrass and miscanthus rhizosphere microbial communities from Kellogg Biological Station, Michigan, USA - KBS K1-25-1 metaG | ecosystem: Host-associated > Plants > Roots >... | reverse complement strand
GTGCGCGATACGCCTGAGACAATCAGCTTCGTCTTGTCGATCAAAGGATCGGTTTGCAGATAGTCAACGATGCGCGAGACGCCCCAGGCCCAACCGGCCAACAGGCCCCAATCATAATTTGGATAAGCGGTATAGAACCGTGTCGTGCGAAAGGCCCAGCTGCCGTCAGCGTTTCTGAGCGTCGTATCTTCGCCGCAATCGCCGTTGTTGAAAGTCACGAAGGCAAAGCCATGCGCCAAAGCTGGATTGCGCGCGGCGATTATTTCGGCATCGGCGGGTGCAGGCGCCGGGCGAGCAGGCGTGGCCTGAGGATTCGGATTGCCTGGGCCTACGGTTAGCAATGCGTCAACGCCCGTCCCTTGTCCTGGTCCCTGAGGCAAACGCGGCAAAGCTGTTGAACCCGGAGGCGTTCCCCCCGGCATGATCAAAGTCGGAAACGGTCCACCCATGATGGGTGTGAACACTCCAATATCGAGACTCAAACTTTCTTTCGGCCCAAAGGTCAGGTGAAGCAAGCGGTACTTCACCTTTCCATCCATGACCATTTGAGATTTGATTTCTTTGCCTTTGACGTTACCGGGCGGCGGCGGCGCAATGCCGGTCAAATAGTACTCGAGAATCCGCTTCATCTCTGCGCGGCGTTTGGGCCATTGAGCCGGCGTCGTGACCTTTGTTCCATCGTTCATCAACATCGTGTCCGGCATTCCTGCGCGCGCCGGTAAATCCTTAACGGCGGGCAGAGGTTTCATCGACGTGCGAATGGCGGGTACTGGTATCTCGCGCGGATCAGGACCGGACGACGCCTGATTCTGGGACTTCGCGCCGGTGATTACGACGCACACGCCGGTGATTGTCGTAAGGAGAGCAACTGCCGATTGTTTTTGCAGATTAGTCATAGGCTTTCAGACTTTGTCTTAAAAGTATTTTGTCCTCGTCCGCAGAGCGGACTGAAAGACAATAGCCCAGTCCCGTATGTCTCGATCCAATCCCACCGGTGAAGAGGCTGTGTAAAAACTTTGTAGGGGCGTCTCTCCGTGGGCGCCCCGTCGCTCGAATGCGAACATTCCGGGTGCAACGCAAGCGGGCGCCCACGGAGGGACGCCCCTACAAAGGGTTTGAGGCAAAGCCTGGATCTCAGTAGATATACTTCGCCAACTTAGGCACAGCTTTTCCTCATTTCATCGGCCACGAAGAACCCGACGGCCCGGCTGCCTTCGGGATTGAAGTGCGTGTAGTCCAGCACCGTAGCCGGCAACTTCGCCGGATCGCCGCCACGCGCCAACGCCGGGTTCGTTTTGTGAATGACCAAGTGAACGATTGGATTTAGTCATGCGACTCGGTATGTTTTAATTCCGCTTTGGTCAGACCATTAATTCGAGTCGATACTTTTATGCCTAAATGAGCAGCAAGTCAACTGAGTTGCCTCGACTGTTTTCCTAGCTAATATTGTTTTCAGCGGGTGCGAGGCTTTTTGGTGGTTAGACCAATCGGCTCAGCTGGGACTGCCTCCGGTCGGAAGCTTTCTTAAGGGTGTCTATACAGTTGACTCACCGGAGTCTTATAAATCCGGTATCTGAATCCCGAAGGGATAAAGTCCTCCAGCCCAGGGTTGGCGTTTTTCAGCCAACCCTGGGGAACGGCAGAACCAGGAGGCCCAACCCCGACGGGGTTGCAGCGACCGTCAAGCAATTTCAAAACCGACACAACCCTTTCAGGGTTGCGAAGTTGATTTCTTTTCTCCCTAGGGTTGGCTGAAAACGCCAACCCTGGGCTGGAGGACGAAATCCCTTCGGGATTCATACCGCGATTGAATTCGGCAGGTTGCCCTTCAGATTATTTGGTCGCGGTAAAGGCCAGGCGAAAGATCTCGGATAGCTGCTCTCCTCTTTCGTTATACCCGGCGAAACTCTGTGTGCGATGCAAGTTCGGCGTGATGAAATACATGCTGTTACAGGACCAACAAACGCTAGCATAAGCAATCAATCTTTCCCGGTAATAAAATTTGATCGCGTAAGCCGGTTCATGACAGGCGGAGAGACTTGAAGTATAGGTTTGGTGGCGCCAGAGCGAAGCTACGTTCTGTGCCTCAGCCCCCTGCAGAACTTTAACGGCCGCTACTTGTCCATCCCACCGATCATCTTTGAGCTCTAATAGCAAGATTTCAATCTTATCGATGCGTGGAAGATTGCGGGTGTACGGGAGAAATTCCTTTGGCCCCCGAAAGCGTGGAGTCTGGCCCGCCGTCCGGCCCACAACGCCAGGCACGATGAACAATATCAGCAGAAAGGTAAGGACGCGGCTACTATTCAGCTTGCTTGCGTGACTCATGTTTTCTCTCCGTAGCAAATTAGAGGTTACAGTCTACGACGCTTGCGGCGGCGCCTTTTGCGTGAGACTTTATTGCTCATCACACAAATCATGAGAACAGCAAATTTCCTGTCCGCACTGATCGTCTTTGCTTCCGTTTCTGCCGCCGCCACATTCGCGCAGAAGGTCGTCAGAGTTTCCGACCCTGACGCAATCAATCCGGCGGAAGTTACTATCGCCATCAATCCGAAAAATCCCGATAACGTTGTGGCGGCATCGTTCGCAATAGGCAAACCTCCGCGTCCGCCTTATGGCAGCTACAACTATTCTTCGATGGACGGAGGGCTGACCTGGAAAACCGTCCCCGTGGCTGATCCCAAAGAGCTGACTCAGGGAGACGATGCGGTCTATTTCAGCAGCGACGGCACAGTTCATCACATTCATCTTTCGTTCATTGGCATACGCGTCAAGCGTCCGTCGCGCGCGGAAAGCGGATTGATGGTTGAATCTTCCACCGACGGCGGCTTGACGTGGAGCCCACCAGTCGCTGCCATCAACCATGAAAACACGGTCATACCTTTCGAAGATAAGCCGGGCATTGTCGTCGATAACGCGCCCGGATCTAAAAATAAGGGGACCGTTTATGTCGCTTGGACGCGTTTTGATGAATACGGCAGCAAGGAACCCGATTGTCATTCGCACATCTACTTCTCACGCTCGACTGACGGCGGCAAGTCGTTCGCGATGCCGGAGCGCATCTCGGAAAGTGCGGGGGATTGCCGCGACAGCGATAACACAGTCGAAGGCGCCGTTCCGGCGGTGGCGCCAAACGGAGACGTGTACGTGGTTTGGGCCGGCCCGCTCGGGCTGGTATTCAAGAAATCGACTGATGGAGGTCAGACGTTCGGCAAGGAAAAGGTCATTAGTCAGATGCCCGGCGGTTGGGACTTCGGCGTTGCCGGACTCGAGCGCGCGAATGGAATGCCGGTGACCGGAGTCGATTTGAGCAACGGCCCGAACAAGGGAACGCTGTATGTCAACTGGATTGATGCGCGCAATGGCGACGAGGATGTTTTTGTAATGACATCGAAGGACGGCGGTGAAACCTGGTCGCCGCCGGTGCGCGTCAACGATGATCAATTAAAGAACGGCAAGACGCAGTTCTTCACCTGGATGTCCGTCGATCCAACTGACGGATCCGTCAATGTCGTGTTTTATGATCGGCGTGATACTAACGGAGCGATGACCCGGCTGGTCATGGCGCGCAGCGTAGATGGCGGAAAAAGCTTTGTGAATTATCCGATCGATCAGCCGGCCTTCAAATGCGAAGACAATATTTTCTTCGGCGACTACACCGGAATCTCGGCATACAACGGCCGCGTGCTTCCGATCTTCATGCACTTTGACGAGAAGAAGAAGCTGGCGGTTTCAGTCGCGCAGTTTCGTTTCAAACCCGGAACCCAGGTACGGATCGCGGATTGAGGAAAAGTGACACGCGCCTCCTGAAACGCCCGTGCCGCATCTCTGTCGCTTTCTCTTCTCTCCGTGACCTCAGCGTTCTCTGTGTAGCAAGGCTGAGTCTTTTTCCGAGAAAGTTTTGCGGACACCCAAATCCCGTAAGAGATGAAATGTTTATAGACACCTGGCTGATTGAGTTTCATTAGCTCCTTTAGGAGCGCAATGTGCATGGTTTGTGTTTCGCTCCTACGGAGCTTGGACTAGTTTGTAAACGCGCTAGCTATAACATTCTGCTCCTACGGAGCTTAATCGCATTTGTTCGCGGCGCCTACCGCGCTGCGCTTCGTCAGTGAAGTAGATTAAATGTCTTACCACCGCAGAGACGCCGAGGCCACAGAGAACGCGCAGAGATCCAACAAAAAGCCTGGACATTGATTATTGAAAGTCGCAAAATCGCGCCACCTCGCTTGCGATTTTCTATCGACTCTTTGGCTTGTGTTTGCGGGTCGGTCGACGAATTCCTAATCACCAGGAGTTGAATCATGAGAAGACTCAATCAAGGCTATCCATGGAGCGTGGTTGGTTTGCTTTGCGTGTTGATGCTTGCGGGCATGATTTACAGTGCGGATCACTCACCGGTTGCCGCGCAACTATCCAGGGCGACTTTTGACTTCGAACGGTATACGAAAAAGAAACCTTTTAGACTCAACACTCTTCCGACCACCAGGTATGGGCCGCCCTGGGCAGACATTGTGACGGACCCAAAGAGCAACATGCTGCAATGCCAGGGGAACACCGCGGCGATCGCGCTTTGCTACTACTCCGGTCCAGGACCAACCACACCCTGCAACCTGGATGGCCTGGGTATCGCCAACTGTACCTGTTACGAGATTCCCGCCGGGCAAACTTACATGGTTGACATCAATGCCATCCTGAACATTGACGTCTACCTCAGAACAGTGGCCGTGTGCGGCAAAGAGGGTCGCTATTGCCTGCCGGCGGGAACTCGCCAGGCGCCTGTCTGCGACGCTATCAACAAAAACACCTTGATTCCCGGTGCTGACCTGATCTCGACCTTCAGCCTCTATCTCGAAAAGGAGAAAAAAGCCCAGCCGGAGTTCAGCATCCAACCGACACTCTGCCCGACTGCAGCTTATGCCGGATGCATGACGGCGCCCTGCAAACGAACAGGGAAGACCGATCCGAATACCGGCTTGCCACTGGTGCAGTGCGGGTGCCCGACCTACACGGGTCCTTATCAAGTCGGAACAGCCATTAACACTGGCCAATGCGTGCTCGGGGGGAACTATGTCTGGTCGGCCGCCTACACGCCGGCAACCGGCCCGGGAAGCTGATCGCATTTGGAATTAATTGGAAGGCAATTGATCCGTTATCGTGGGCTAACTACCTCGCTGTGATGAGCCGGTCTCTAGCGCGCCCGCTGCAGCCACCTCACGAAATTCTTAAACACATACACCCAGGCACGACGATGCTGTTAGAGAAGGGGTTCCCTTTGGAATGCACTATCTGGAAATAAGGCGCCGTCTACGCTTCTGGAATCTTAGTAAAACGCTCGGAATGTCCATCGTGCGGCGAATAGGAAAGTCGAGCTCAGGTCGATTATGCCTAATTCATGGAACTAAAAGGTCTCCGCTCGCTAATACAAATAGAGAAGGCCGCGATGAACCGACGAGAAGATCGAACGATGCGAAAAACGCTGACGCCATTTCTCATTTTGATTCCAATAATCGCCAGTGCTTTATTCGCACGCGGCTTGATCGCGCAGACGCCTCCGTCAGGTCCGGCCCCGGGCTTACTGGTCAATATCGGCAAACACAAGTTACACATTCGCTGTGCCGGGCCCGCCAGCGGAAAGCCGACGGTGATTCTCGAAGCCGGCGGTGGAAGCTTCTCCACCACCTGGGCCGCCGTGCAGGGCCTCCTGTCCTCGCGCGTCAGGACCTGTGCGTATGATCGCGCGGGACTCGGTTGGAGCGAGCCCGGTCCAGGACCTCGAACCATGAGCCAGGAAGTCTTCGAGTTGCACGCGCTCCTCAAAGCCGCAAAGGTTGATGGTCCTTACGTGCTCGTGGGGCACTCCATCGGAGGTCTGCTCGTGCGCCTTTATGCCGAGCGGTACAGCAATAAAGTTAAGGGCCTGGTGCTAGTCGATCCCACGCACGAGAGCGGTGTCTTGTATAGTTTGCGAGCCGGCAAGTGGGTCCGCCTCCGCGAACAAGCCAGACGCGCCGTTCCGAAGCCCAGCCTCGATGGGCCGATCGCCACCAAGTACAACCCGGATGACGACTACCTGGCTGAAGAGTTCCAACTGATCTACCTTTCGCGGCTTGCCAATAGAAGGCCTCTCGGTGATCTTCCGTTAATTGTTTTGGGAGCAGGGAATCGATCGCAGCCACCGGGGACGTCGGCAGAGCTTTGGAAGGAGCTGAGAGAAGAGCGAGATGCGCAGGTTCGTGATCTCGCGGGACTGTCAGGGAATTCACAGTTCGTACTTGATCCTTCGAGCAGCCACAATATTCAGAACGACAACCCGCAGCTCGTGGCCGATTCGATCGAACAAGTCCTCAAAGCGATATCCAATCGGTCGCGTATGGCGCCATGAGTGAATGGCGATCAGTTTTGATCTTCAAATTTTCTGTAGCCCAGGCGTTTACGCCTGGGTGAGAAACCGGAGTTCGCTATTGAAGCCCCATTAATGGGGCTTTTCAAACCCAAACCTCTTTCATTCCCCGGCGTAAACGCCTGGGCTACGGAAAAAGGGATGCGGGGCAAGTCCGAAGACTTGCCGCGCATCGGTGTAGCAGAGCGAGGTCGAAAGTCGGCCTCCTCCTTCACGTCTTTAGGGCAGCGACAAAGGGTCGCCGGGATTGTTCACGTAAACACTCAGGACAGCGAAGTGCGCCGGATCGCCGGACAGCAGCGCGTGGTTGGCAACCAGCACCGACTTGGTGCGGCTGTCGAACGCAATACCTGCGGGATTGTCCAGGGGCACTGGATCGCCAGGTTGGCTCTGGATTCGACCCAGCTCGACGCCGCCAGTCGACAAGAAAGAGATTTGGTTTGTGAACGCCAGAGTCACGTACAGCGTTCCGTCATTGGCAAAAGCCAACTGGTCCGGACCCTCTCCGGCAGTGTATTGGTAGAAGGTTTGCAAGCTTCCCGGTGAAGGACTGTTGACGAGCGGCAGGCGATAGATGGTGCCCACTGCCGGATTAGTCGGCGAAGTGGTAGCGACCATGTAAACAAACTGCCGATCGGGATCAAGTCGAATCCCGTTGGGGCCGAACGGGATGAAACCGCTGCCTATGAACTGCGGACTCTGGAACCAGATTGTCGGAATGCCGCCGCCTGGGCCATAGCGGAAGATGGTCGCCTGCAGCGAGTCGGTTACGTAGGCATTGCCGGCATCGTCGAACACCACGTCGTTCGGAATTGGGGGAAAGTCGGGACCGGGCGCCAACGGCGGAATGTCGGGTAGCGGTGCGCCATAGGCTGATTGCTGATAAGTCTGGCCTTGCTTGGTGAACCGGAGCAAACCGAGTTGGGTGCTGAGTGCATAGATTCGGCCCTGACTGTCGATGGCAATGTTGCTCAAAGCATGTTCGAACGCCAGCGCTTCGCCCTGGACCACGATCGTCTGGTCAAGCTGAGCGGTCTTTCGGTTGTAAACCTGAATCGCAGATGGTCCGGTGCCGGCGGTGCCAAAACGTGCGGGGCCGGATACAAAGACTGAGTTGCCGTGGACTGCGACGCCTTCAGGGAAGCCGGGGACCGCCGGCACGGGCGCGAACGTAGTGATCGTTCCAAACGCCGGCTTCGCGTTGGCCGGGCTCGCAGCCGTCGTCAGATAAACGCTAAAAACCGCAATGACCCAAAGTGCGGTGCCTTTTCTCAAATTCCTTTGAACTCGAAGTGACATGTCGTTTCCTTTCGGGAATGCAAAAGGGTCGGATCGGCCCATTGCAATCGTGAGTGAATTGAAGTACAGAGCTACAGAGGGACGGGATGTTAATAGCTCATTTGCTCTAAATCAAACTTTTTTCGGCGGCAGGGTAGCGGCACAAATTCATTTCTCTGCGTAACCTCTGCGACGCTCTGCGTCTTTGCGGTGAATGCCGCTTGGGACCTCACCGCAGAGGCGCAGAGTGGCTTTCAGCCGTCGACCAAACGCACATAAGCTCCGTAGGAGCAGAATGTTTATAGCTACACCGATCACAAACCAACCCGAGCTCCGTAGGAGCGAAATGGGCCCTCGGTAACGTTTCGCTCCTCTGGAGCTGTGAATCGTAGGCCCGTAGGTGTCTATAAACATTTCATCCCTACGGGATTAACGTGGTGCCCACGAAACTTTGTTAGAAGAACAAGATTCTACGGACTTTTAAAGTCTATGGGTTTACAGATGTGGACGGGGCGATGCCGGATGTTTGGCGAAAGATGGAAGAAGATGAACGGTGATGACGCGTCCAGCCGCGTCACTCGAAAAGAGTTGGGCGATTGCATTCCTGCGGCGCGCGGCTTTGCCGCAGCACATGGCGGAAAGGCTCTGCCTTTCCGGCGCTACCTTTTTGAATTTCCTTCGAGGCTACGCCTCGAATTGGCGGCATAGCCGCAAACTAAATTAAAGAGTCTGCACGGTAAGCCAGAGGCTTACCGCCGTGTGGTGCGGCAGAGCCGCTCTCTATCACGCATTCCTTCTGGCAGGCTTTCCTTTTAACTTAAGCATCTTGCCTGTCAAACCATATTCCATGGTCGCGATATATTTCGGCTGGGCATGTGGACCATCGACCATCACCTCGATTTGCAGGTTGCCGTTGTTTGCTTTGATGCCGTTCTCGTTGATTCCCCAATAACCGTCGGCATCAGCATAGCTGGCGCGATAATCTCGCTCCATGCTCTTGTCAGTAGTCGCGCCCAGTAACGCGGCGTGGCCATTCTCGAGGGTGTAGACATTGACTTCCGAACGGCTAAAGTTGGCGCCCATCGCCCCGCAATCAATCGGCACGATCGCCTCTTCCTTACCATCGCCCGTCAGATCTGCATAAATAATCTTATCGCTCATCACCGAGAAATAAACGCTCTTGTTTTTGAACTCGCCATTACGCACGTTGACTAGTCTGCCGATGCCTTGTTTTCCATACTCCTGTGAGCACTGTGCGGAGTTATAGGTGAAGTTAAGGAAGTCCACTTTCCTAATATCTGTAACCGGGGGGTTAGTCTGAGCCGCACTGGACAGAGCGCACAGGAAGAGCATCATCAGGGATAGCATCATTTTTCGTTTCATTTTTCTCCTTCAATTGGGGACGGGGGTTCAATTTAAACTGGATACTTAGAGTCTCGGGGCTCAAGAGCGCGTTAGCCTAACACACTTCGAACCAACGGGAGCCGTAAACCGGAAAGTACGACCCGGTCGCTATCGCTCGCGGTACTGACTCCATAGCGTTGGCGGCGCGGAGCAGCGATGAGGTCAGTACCGGGAGCGGTAGCGACCGGGTAACTTTCCGTCCGAATGGGTCCAGCTGGTATATGCAAAGTGGATCTTGTCCGAATGCAACTTTCATTTAGGATGGAATCGCGTACAAAGTGCCGTAGGAGTCCCAGCGTTGCATATCGTTATTTACCGTTTCCCACAATTCGTCATCGTTGTACCTGCTCTGGTTTCCGCGCCGTTTGGCCTGTCGGCGCCGGTATTCTGGATGTACGTTTGTGCCTTTCTGGTATTCATCATCGGTCTCATTAAAATTTTCGGGGAACTGCCGCAGGAACATGGTGTGGACAAGATCATGCCGTTTGGCCGGCTGTTTTTTGCGGTCCCCATGGCCGTTTTTGGTTCCGAGCATTTCACCTTCACGGCGAGTGTTACGGCCCTCGTGCCTCGCTGGATTCCGGGGCATACGTTTTGGGTCTATCTGGTGGGTGTCGCTTTTCTTTGCGCAGCGCTCAGTATTGCCGTTCTCGTCCAGGCACGGCTGGCCGCGGCGCTGGTCGGAATGACAATGTTGCTCTTCGTATTGGTAATGGATCTGCCGGTCACTCTTGCACATCCCGGCAATAGATTTTTTTGGGCTCTGGCCCTGAGACAACTTGCCTTCAGCGGCGGCGCTTTCGCATTCGCGATGTCGGCGTGGAGCACTCGGCCGGGACCTCCGACGCCCGCACAGCCGTACCGGGCGATTGCCGCCATTCCGCGATTCTTCGTGGGCATTCCTTCGGTATTCTATGGGGTCGAGCATCTGTTGCATCCGGAATACGTGCCGGGAATTCCGCTGCAAAAGCTCACTCCCGAATGGATCCCCGGGCGAATTCTCCTGAGTTATTTTGTTGGGGTGATTCTGATTCTCGCCGGCGTCTGCTTGCTCGTGAATAGGAAGGCGCGCATGGCAGCCACGGTTTTAGGGCTTACGATTCTGCTGACCGTGTTGTGGATTTACCTGCCGATGGTCATCGCTGCGCCCAAAGACGTGGTGGCGCTGAACTTTTTCTTCGACACACTGCTTTTCTGTGGAACCATTCTCCTGTTGGCGAACGCGATCGACAGGGAAACCTGCTCTGAAAAAGAGTTGAGTCACAGGCCACACTAGTAGTTCGCTGCCGCAACCTGGCGGCAGGAAAGGAGAAGGTCGTGGCAGCAGTTTTAGTTCAGGCCGCTGCGGCCAGCTCTTC
>Ga0070694_100002740_pt1 | contig 10447 bp, 7 predicted proteins | sample KBSK1251metaG_FD_65470 | JGI IMG/M metagenome (GOLD analysis project Ga0070694, IMG submission 65470) | Corn, switchgrass and miscanthus rhizosphere microbial communities from Kellogg Biological Station, Michigan, USA - KBS K1-25-1 metaG | ecosystem: Host-associated > Plants > Roots >... | reverse complement strand
AACGACTCGATTCTCGTCTTCGACAAGGTCTTCGTGCCGTACGAGAACGTCTTCGCGTACGGCGACATCGACAAGGTCAACAACTTCTTCCCGCGTTCGGGGTTCCTCCCCCGCTTCATGTTCCAGGGGTGCACGCGCCTGGCGGTGAAGCTCGATTTCTTCGCGGGGCTGCTGCTCAAGGCGGTCGAGGCGACCGGCGTCAAGGACTTCCGCGGCGTCCAGGCGCAGGTCGGCGAGGTGCTCGCGTGGCGCAACCTGTTCTGGGGACTGACGGACGCGATGGCGCGGACGACCATGCCGTGGACCGAGGGGTACGTGCTGCCCAACCTCGATTACGGCCTCGCGTACCGCGTGATGTCCAGCATGGCGTACCCGAAGATCAAGGAGATCATCCAGAACACGCTGGCGAGCGCGTTGATCTACCTGCCGTCGAGCAGCCTCGACCTGAAGGTGCCGGAGCTGCGTCCGTACCTCGATCAGTTCGTCCGCGGGTCGAACAACTACAGCGCCGAGCAGCGCATCAAGCTGATGAAGCTGCTGTGGGACGCGCTCGGTACCGAGTTCGGCGGCCGCCACGAGCTGTACGAGCGCAACTACTTCGGCAACCACGAGAGCATCCGGTTCGAGACGCTGATGGTGTCGGACCTGACCGGCGCAAGCGCGAAGTACAAGGGGTTCGCCGAGCAGTGCATGGCCGAGTACGATCTGAACGGGTGGACGGTACCCGACCTGATCAACCCCGACGACGTCAGCGCCGTGATGAAAAAACGCGGTGTAGGGGCAGTGTGATCGATCCGCGCGCGTTCCGCCAGACCGTCGGACAGTTCGCCACGGGCGTGACGATCATCACGACCGAGGTCGACGGGGCGATCCGCGCGCTCACCGTCAATTCGTTTACCGCCGTCTCGCTCGATCCGCCGCTCGTCCTGTTCTGCGTGGGAAAGACGACGAAGACCGGCCAGTCGATTCACACGGCGAAGGGCTTCGCGGTCAACATCCTCCGGCAGGAGCAGCAGGATCTCTCGACCTATTTCGCCGGCGGATGGACGCATCCGCTGCCGCCGGCGTTCACGTTCCTCGACTGGTACGGCGGCCCGCGCCTCGACGGCTGCGCGGCGGCCGTCGGCTGCGCGACGCACGCGATCCACGACGCGGGAGACCACTGGATTGTCGTGGGACAGGTGCTGGCGCTGCACAGGACGGCGTGTGCGACGCCGCTGATCTTTCACGGAAGCCGCTACGCGAATCTGGGCGCGACGTTTGAAAGCGAAATCCTCGTATCCGGTTTTTGATTCAAGGAGACGACCGATGAAGGGCAGACTCCTCGTTGTGCTGACGATCGCCGTGATGGGAGCCGGCATGACGGCCCGCGCACATCATTCCTTTGCCGCGACCTACCACGAGGACAAGACGGTCAAGATCGAAGGCAAGCTGGTGCAGTTCCTGTTCAGGAACCCGCACTCGTTCGTGCACGTGGAGGCGCCGGACGAGAACGGCGAGATGCAGCGGTGGGCGGTCGAGTGGGCCGGCCTCGGTCAGCTCGCCGGCGCCGGCATCACCCGTGAGACGCTGAAGTACGGCGACATCGTGGTCGTCACGGCGAACCCGGGACGCAATCCAGCGGACCATCGCCTCCGGATGGTGACGCTGAAGCGCCCGTCCGACGGGTTCACATGGGGCCAGCAGCCGGGACAGGTCGTCGACTGATTCGACGTGATCGATCGCGGAGGCTTTCCAACCGCTACTGCTTCACCACCGTTACAGTCAGCAGGCCGGGAGACGTCTGTCCGAACATGCCGGGTGTCGCACCGGCGTAGTTCTGTCCACGTACCGAGAAATTGTGCACGCCCGCCGGCAGCGTCATCGCAAAACTTATGCTGTACGGAGTAAAGCCGCCGGCCTCGACCGTCAAGCTCCTGGGCGGCTGAACGGTGAAGTTGAACGTGTTGTCGACAAACACGGCAACGTCCGCCCTCACCGACGCACCGTCGCTGTTCCCTACGTCCCCGTAGCTGGTCACGACGACGAAACTCTGGGCAGGTAGGTTCACGTTCAGGGACATGCCGGTGATGGTCGTGTAGCCAGCCGGGTTCAATGTGACCCCTGAACCGTTTGGCGGCGTGAACGGTGAGCTCTGAGACACCTGGAAGAACGTCTGGCCGGTGACGCCCGACGGTCCTGTTGGGCCAGTCGCGCCGGCTGGTCCCGTCGCCCCGGTCGCGCCGGTCGGACCCGTCTCGCCCGTCGCGCCCGTCGCGCCCGTCGCACCCGCTGCCCCAGTCGGGCCCGTTGCGCCGGCTGGCCCCGTTGCCCCAGTCGCACCCGTGGCACCCGTCACGCCAGTCGGACCCGCCGGACCCGTCGCACCCGTCGCCCCGGTTGGACCCGCCGCCCCAGTCGCACCGGTCGCACCGGTCGGGCCCGTTGCGCCGCTGGGGCCGGCTGCATTCCACGTGACCGCGATCTCGGGGACCCTGCAGGCCTCCCCCGCACTCACGATCCGCACCTGCCCGTTGTTCCTGTTGACGCAGGCGTTGATGACGCCTGATTGGGCGCGCGCAACCGATCCCGCGAGCATCCATATGCACAGCACAAGGACGACCGTGAAGGCCACCAAAATCTTGGGTTTCATCTGTCTCTCCCAGCGGTGAGCCGCCATCGGCTCGGTCTCGCAGCCTCGGGTTGAACCGCGGTTTACAGAAAGGTGTCGAACGGTGAAGGCGCCTCGCGACGTGTGCGCTGCTTGGGGAAAGCGGCTCAGTGTAAGGAGACGCAATCAGCGCAGTCAACACAATTCGAGTTCACAATCGCGATCGACTCTCGGATCGTGCAGTCCTACGGATTTCGAATCGGGTACTGCGGATACGCGGGCGGGCTCTGGGGTGCAGGTTGAGCGATCGTGCCGGGAACCGACGCGCCACCTGCGGGCGTCTGCCCCGGCGTACGTGAACCGACCGGCGCGCCGTTGCCAGGAATCGAGACGGGGCGAGGCGACACAGCCGCAGCTGGAGGCTGCGGGTAAGCGGGGTAGGTTCCGCCTGCCTGCCCTTGTGGATTCGGCGTCGCGAGATCCGGTGAATCGGCGTCGATGTCGAGAGGGGGCGAAGGGTTCTGCGCGTACTGAGGATACGGCGAGATCTCCGGAAGCGGCGACGGCGCTGCCGACACGGCAACACGCGGCGGTGTGCTCGTCGGCAGGATCAGGATGCGGTCGAGTCGCGACGGATTCGCGTCGCCCGCCGGCCGCAGCCCTGTGATGAAACCGGCGACGGATCGCAGGATGACTTCGAGCGCCTGCTGTTCCGGCACATCCGTCAGCTCGATGCTGACGGGCTCGCCGGTCACCAGTTCACCGTTGACGATTCGTGTGTGGCCGACTCGTGCCCATTCAGCCAGGATCTCCGCCACCGTCGCGTTGCTCGCGTTGAGCGTCACGCGGCCGTTCCGCATCGTCAGATGCACTTCGGCGCCGGCCGTACCGGCCGAGGCGAACCAGGCCACGAGCAGAAGAGAGACGGTGCCGCGCACGGGCCCGGCCAGTATACACACAGCCCCCGCCGTCGGCCGACCGCCGCCGCGGCCGCGTAGAATGTGGGCGGTTTGGATCCGGTTCCATCGGCGCGGCCCCGGCTTGCAGCGGTCGTGTCGCTTTGCGCACTCCTCCTCGCTGCGTACGCCAACCATTTTCACAACGGCTTTCACTTCGACGACGGCCACACCATCGTGGACAACAGCTACGTCCGCGACCTGAGACACATACCGCGGTATTTCACGGACGCCACGACATTCAGCGTGCTGCCGCTCAACCAGTCCTACCGTCCTCTCCTGCAGACGACCTTCGCAATCGACTACTCGATCGGCGGCTACAACCCCGTTGTCTTTCAGGTCGATACGTTCGTGTGGTACGTGCTGCTGCTCTGCGCCATGGCGGGGCTTTTCGAGGCGATCACGCGCGACGCCTGGGTGACTCTCGTTGCGGTCGCGATATTTGCGCTGCATCCGGTCTCCGCCGAGACCGTCAATTACGTCGTGCAGCGGGGCGATCTGATCTCCACGCTCGGCGTCGTCGCTGCGCTCGGCATATACGCGAGGTGGCCTTCGCAGCGGCGGCGGGGATGGTACCTCGTGCCCTTCGTCTGCGCCGCCCTCGTCAAGCCGCCTGCTCTCGTGTTTCCGGCGCTGCTCGGCGCGTATGTCTGGATGTTCGAGGGGCAGGCGCGCGTGCCGCGTGCCATCGCGCCCTCCCTCGCCGTCATGGTGGCGGTCGCCTGGTGGCTCTCCCACAACACCCCGGTGACCGCGACCACGGGCGCCGGCGACGCGGCGGCGTACCTCTGGACGCAGCCGTTCGTGGCGCTGCGATACTTCACGATGTTCTTCGCGCCGGTCGGACTGAGCGCCGACAACGACTGGCCGCTCCTCGGCGGGCCGTCGGATCCGCGGGTTCTCGCGGGCCTGCTGTTCGTGGTGGTCCTGATCGCCGGAAGCTGGCGGCTTTCGCAACGCGACGCCACCAGGCCGGTGGCGTTCGGCCTCATCTGGTTCGTCGTCGCACTCCTGCCCACGTCACTGACGCCGCTCGCCGAGACCGCCAACGACCATCGGATGTTTTTCCCGTTCGTCGGGCTCTCGCTCGCTGTGACGACGACGGCGGCGCTGGTGAAGCGCGCGGTGGCGCCGGCGGCGCGCCACGGTGCCGTCGCGGCCCTCGTCATCGCTGTGCTCTTGGCCGAAACGGCTGGTGTGTACGCGCGCAACGAGGTGTGGCGGACCGACGAATCGCTCTGGCGTGACGTGACGCAGAAGAGCCCGCGAAATGGCCGCGGCTGGATGAACTACGGCCTGACGCTCATGCAGCGCGGCGACTACACCGCCTCGATCGCCGCCTTCGAGCGTGCGTTGCCGCTGACGCCGAACTACCACCTGCTCTACGTCAATCTGGGCATCGCGCTGGGGCAGATCGGACGGGCCAGCGAGGCCGAAGGTCGATTCCTCCACGCCGTGTCGCTGGCGCCCGCCGACTGGCGGTCGCACGTGTGGTACGCGCGGTGGCTGGCACGGGTGGGACGCGGGCCCGAGGCGCTCGCGCACGCCCGGCTCGCTCGCGAGCTGAATCCGGCGGACGTCGAGGCCGTTCCGATCGAGGAGTCGGTGACCCGCTTCGCGAACACGCCGGAGTACTTCCTCGCGCGATCGCTGGCGCAGTATCAGATGCGGCGTTTTCGCGAATGCATCGCGAGCGCCGAGCAGGCGCTGGCGCTGCGGCCGTCCTATGCCGAAGCCTTGAACAACATCGCGGCGGCGCACAACGCGCTCGGCGAGTGGGATGCTGGCATCGCCGCCGGTGAAGAAGCGCTGCGCCTGAACCCGTCCCTGCAGATCGCGGTGAACAACGTCAACTACGCGCGCGAGCAGAAGCGCCATCAGGTGAGATGAGCCCGACGAGGTGCGGCCGCGCGGTCATTGTCATCCCGGCGTACCAGCCGACGTCCGCGCTCGCCGATCTCGTTGCGGATTTGAGCGCCGATGCCGCCCGGACGATCATCGTCGTGGACGATGGCTCGTCCGAGGAGTGCCGGCCTGTCTTCGCATCGGCGGCGGCCTGTCCCAACGTCGTCGTGCTATCGCACGCGGTGAATCTCGGCAAGGGGCAGGCGCTGAAGACCGCGTTCAATCACGTCCTGCTGCATGCACCGGCTGATGCGGCTGGCATCGTGACCGCCGACGCCGACGGGCAGCACCTGGCCGCAGACGTGCGGCGTGTCGCCGAGCGGCTCGAACGGTCGCCCTCGACCCTCGTGCTCGGGAGCCGGGCGTTCGAGGGTCGGGTGCCGCTGCGCAGCCGCCTGGGCAACGTGCTCACGCGAGGGGTGTTCCGCCTGCTCATCGGGCGCAGCCTCACGGACACGCAGACGGGACTCCGCGGCATTCCGCGCGCGTTTCTCCCCGAGTTGATACAGGTCGAGGCGGGCCGTTACGAGTTCGAGCTCGAGATGCTCGTGCGGGCGACGGAACGCGGTCTGCCGGTCGAGGAGCTGCGCGTCGCGACGGTGTACGGCGGCGCGGCGCAATCGCACTTCAACCCGCTTCGCGACTCGCTTCGCATCTATTTCGTCTTCCTCCGGTTCGTCGGCCTGTCGCTCGTCACGGCGGGAATCGACTACTCCACGTTCGCCATCGTGTACCTCGAATCGCACAACATCCTGCTGGCGACGATCGCCGCGCGTGCGATTGCCGGTCTCTTCAACTTCACGGCGAACCGGACGCTCGCGTTCCGATCGGGCGGCAGCGTGCGCGGTGAGGCGATCAAGTACGTCGTCGTCGTCGCTGCGCTGATGTGGGTGTCCTACGGCCTCGTCACGACACTGGTGCTCGTCCTTGGCCTCGGGGTGTATGTCAGCAAGCTGCTCGCGGAGGGGACTCTCTTCGCGGCATCGTTCGCGCTGCAGAACCTGTTCGTGTTCGCCGGGCGCCGGCGCGACCGCATCGATGGTGAGACGCCGGCTGTCACCGATTGGGGCGCCTACTATCGCCGGCCGGCGATGCTCGCGCCGCTCACGCGGCGCATCACCAGGCGAGTCATCGTCCGCGAGGCGTTGCGCGCCGCACCCGGAAAGGCGCCGGCGACCATCGTCGAGCTCGGCGGCGGCGGCAGCCCGTTTCTTCGCGCGTTCCGCGAGCGGTTTCCAGATGCCAGGCTCACGGCGATGGACACCAACGCGCTTGGTCTTCGCCTGCTGGAACCGCAGCTCGGCGGTGACGCGCGCCTCTCGGCGATCAACCGCGATGTGCTCGCCCCGGTGGATGACCCGGTGGGTGCCGATCTCGTGTACAGCGTGGGCCTCATCGAGCACTTCGATCGCGAACACACCGCGCGCGCCGTCGAGGCGCATTTCGCGCATGCGTGTCCCGGAGGCCTCGTCCTCATGACGTTTCCGACGCCCACGTGGCTGTATCGTCTGACGCGGTCACTGGCCGAGCGCGTCGGCGTCTGGGCGTTTCCTGACGAGCGGGCGCTCCCGCTGGACGAGGTCGCGGCGACCGTGATGCGCCACGGGCAGATCCTGCGACTCTTCGTCAACTGGCCGGTCGTCCTGACGCAGGCGGTGGTGGTGGCGCGCAAGTACAAATAGTCGTGCGCCAGGAGCGGCCCACCTGCGTCAGGTGTATGATCCGCGGCGTTCCACGCCATTCGAAGGACAAAGGGCAACTCACAATTCCTTGAGGAGCTCGCCATGAGATCGCGCACAGCCGTCTGGTCTCTCGTCGGTTCCTTCGTCGCCGTTCTCTCCGCATTGGCGCAGGCCCAGACGCCGGCGCCTCCAGCGCCGCCACCCACGAAAACACTGCGACCGGTGCCTCATTTCGTCACCGTGACGGATCAGATCATCCGCGAGCCCAGACGTGAGGATTGGCTGATCTACCGCGGCAACTATCAGGGATGGGGCTACAGCCCGCTCGACCGGATCACCAAGGCGAACGTGGAGAATCTGCAGCTGGTGTGGTCGCGGGCCATGGAACCGGGCACCAATCAGGCCACACCGCTCGTCTACAACGGCGTGATGTTCCTGGGAAATCCCGGCGACGTGATCCAGGCGATCGACGTCGCGACCGGCGATCTGATGTGGGAGCACCGGCATCCGCTGCCGGAGCTGACGTCGATGCGCAACCCGCTCGGCCAGCGCAAGCGGGCCATCGCGCTGTACGGCGATTACGTCTACACCGTGACGTGGGACAACCACGTGCTCGCGCTCGATGCCCGCACCGGCGAGAAGGCCTGGGAGACCGATCGCGGAGGCGATCTGTACGTCAGCAATTCGAGCGGACCGATCGTCGCCAACGGCGTGGTGGTGGCCGGCAGCACGTGCCAGTACGCCGGCTACGGCTGCTACGTGACCGGTCACGACGCGAAGACCGGCAAGGAGCTCTGGCGCAACACGATGATTCCGCGCCAGGGAGAGCCCGGCGATGACACGTGGGCCGGCTCGTCGTACGAGAGCCGCTGGATGACCGGCGTGTGGGGACATCTCACCTACGATCCCGACCTCGACCTCGTGTACTACGGGTCGAGCGGCGTCGGCCCCGCCTCCGAGGCGCAGCGCAAGATGCCGGGCGCGACAATGGCTGGAACCAACACTCGCTTCGCCGTGCGGCCGAAGACGGGTGAAGTGGTCTGGAAGCATCAGGTCCTTCCGCGCGACAACTGGGATCAGGAATGCACGTTCGAGATGATGCCGATCACCACGCCGGTCAACCCCGACCCGGCGGTCATGCTGGCGGTGAATCCGAACGCGCGCCGCGGAACGCGCAAGACGCTGACCGGCGTTCCGTGCAAGACCGGCATCGCGTGGAGCTTCGATGCGGCCACCGGTGAGTTCCTCTGGGCGCGACCGACCAACGAGCAGAACATCGTCGCGAAGATCGACGCCAAGGGGCTCGTCACGGTGAACGAGGACGCCGTCCTGAAGGAGCTGGGCAAGACCTATCACGTCTGCCCCACGTACAACGGCGGCCGCGACTGGCCGTACGGCGCGTACAGCCCGCGATCCAACGTGATGTACATCCAGCTGGCAAACGTCTGCATCGACTCGAGCGCGCGTACCGATCGCGGGCCGCAGCCGGAGTTCGTCTACAACACGAACAATGTCGGGAAGTTCGCCACCGGCAAGGACAAGGCGGGCCGCATCGATGCCATCTCGGTCGAGACGGGCAAGACGCTCTGGACCTGGGAGACGCGCGTCTCGAACTACGCGCCGATCCTGGCGACCGCAGGCGGCCTGTTGTTCAACGGCTCGATGGATCGCTACCTGCGCGCGCTCGACGCCGACAAGGGCACGGTGCTGTGGCAGACGCGCCTGCCGTCGCAGGTGGTCGGCTCTCCCATCTCGTTTGCGATCAATGGGCGTCAGTTCATCGCCATCACGGCTGGCGGCGGACCGATCGCCGCGACGCAGACGGCCGTGACGCCGGAGGCCGACACCGCGAGCGGCGCCAACGCGGTGTACGTGTTCGCGCTGCCGCGGTGACCACGAAGGTCGCTGCGCGACGAACCACGAAGCTCACGAAGACTCGGTTACCTTGACCTGAGCTTCGTGAGCTCCGTGCATCGCGCGCGGAGCGCGCCTTCGTGGCTCAGAAGTCGATCTGCAGGCTGAGCCTCGCGTACCGCGCCGGCTGAAGCGCCGTCGGCGCCAGCCAGGGGCCGCCCGGGACGAACGTCTGGTTGTAGGCCGTGACGACGTCCACGTTCATCAGGTTGTAGATGTCCACGCCGAACTGAGTCCGCATCCCGGCGAACCGGAGAATCTTCGCAACGCGGAAATCCATGTTGTTGCGTCGATCCGCAAACATCGAGTACGGCGGGATCAGGTTCACCGTGGCAACTGCCGCTCCCGTCAAAGGCCGGCCGAGCGGCTGCGGCCCGGCGGCGATCCACGCGTTGTCTGCCACGAAGTTCGCCTCCAGGTACTCGCCGGGCACACTGAGCCACGTCGCGGCCAGCTGAACGTCCCATCGCGGAATCGTATACGTGGCGAGCCCGCGTACGTCCGTTCGGTACGGTTCGGAGTAACGACAATACGGGTTCGTCACCGACAGCGACCCGCGTTGCGTCGTCACCAGGACGTTGGCCGTCACGGAGCTGTTCGCAGCTCCCGTCGGGCCAGTGCCGAGCTCCGGCAGCTTCGCGCGCACGGCGCAGCCATCGGCGAGCTTCCGCCCTGTGGATGCCCCGCCCTGCACCGTCAGCCCCCATTGCAGCCGAGCCGCCACGGAGTAATCGAAGCCCTGCCAGTTCTCCTTCTGATTGCCGAAGTTCCTGGACGACTGCGCGAGCTCGTCGACCAGACCGACTTTCTCCGGAACGAGGTTGTACAGCCCACCGATGGTGTAGCCGCCGCCGCCTGGCAGCCGCGGATCGACGGGCGCGCGGATGCTGAACGGCGTGTAGTCCCCGAAGCTGGTCGCCCGGTTGTCGACGACGTACCAGTTGCCCCAGGTATTCCGGTTGAAGCCGGCGGTCACGGAGACACGAGGCAGGATTTCGTGCTGCACCGACATGCCGAGGCTCCAGTTGTGCGGACGCGTGCCCCAGCCGCCGACGTAGCTCGGATCGAACGAGCGATTGAACACCTGCCGCCCGAGGTTCTGATTGTCCATCCGCGCGCATTCACCATTGGCCGCAGGGCTCATCAGATCGCAATCCGGCACGTAGTTCCGGTTGGTGTCGGTCCACCCGCGCGTCGTCCTGACGACGGTCCGCACCAGCGGGTTCATGTCCAGGTCGTTGTTGGTCGCCGTGATGGCTTCCATGTATTTGCCGACGTTGAACTTCACCGCCGTCTTCCCGTTCCCGAACAGGTCGTATGCGACGGCGATGCGCGGTGAGAGGTCCTTCCAGTCGTACCCGGGCGTCGATCGGCGCGGATAGAAGATCTCCTCCGGCGCG
>Ga0070694_100002738_pt1 | contig 10458 bp, 6 predicted proteins | sample KBSK1251metaG_FD_65470 | JGI IMG/M metagenome (GOLD analysis project Ga0070694, IMG submission 65470) | Corn, switchgrass and miscanthus rhizosphere microbial communities from Kellogg Biological Station, Michigan, USA - KBS K1-25-1 metaG | ecosystem: Host-associated > Plants > Roots >... | reverse complement strand
CGCGGCGCGCGAACTGCCGCTGCATACTCCGCCGCGTGCGCTCTGGACACGGATTCAACTGAGCCTCGAAACGGAAACCGCTGCGCCGAGCCTCCAGCGTCAAGCGGTGAAACAACCGAGTTGGTGGGCTAGGTGGATGGAGCGTCGCTTTACCTTCACCTTGCCGCAACTGGCCGGTGCGGGCGCCTTGGGAATAGCTTTGATGACCTTCGCTTTCATCAACGCTTATCAGCAGAACGCGCGGCCATTGAGCTTCACCCAAGCATCAACCGCCATCTTGCTGCCCGGTGAGGACGAAATTAAACATGACATTGAGCGGAAGATGACCACGCTCAAGGAGCGTCAGGTGACTTGGGATCCGCAGATGCGCGAAATGTTTGAGCGCAACTTGATCAAGATTGATGACTCGCTGAAAAGCTCTCGCCAAATTCTTCTCGAACATCCCAACGATACAGACCATCAGCAAATGGTGCTCACCTTGTACAAAGAGAAGCTCCAACTGCTGCAAGATTATGACCGGCTGAGGTAGCCCAAATGGCCCGAATGAAGTAACCCGAATGAAGTAACAATGATCAGACCGAAAGAAAATAACTTGTTCCTTTGGAGCGCTCGCCTCTTGCTATTCGGCATGACCGTGCTTGGAGCGTTCGCCGCGCCTGCCGCCGCGCAGGACTTCAACAAATCTTTCCGCGTCTCTCCGGAGTTGAGCGAGTTGGAAGTCATCAACAAGAAAGGCTCAGTCATGGTGGTGGCGGCGGAAGGCACCCAGATCGTGATCACCGCGCGCCGGGTGGCGGACATCTCGAATATCAGCGCGACACAAAACTCGCAAGGCCGCATCAAAGTCGAAGTGACCGGGAGCGCGCCCGTGGATTTCATCATCAGCGTGCCGCCGCACACGACGCTTGAACTGCTCTGTTACCTCTGCCCGATCACCGTCAAAAACGTCGGTGGGCCGATGCGCGCCAGCACGACCGAAGGCAATATCCTCCTGGCCGGATTGCATAGCCCGCGAGTGGAGGCGCACTCAACGAGCGGAAACGTCAATTTCACGGGTGAGATCTTACCGAGCGGGAACTATACGCTGAAGTCATTTTCAGGCCGCGTGGAAGCCACACTGCCAGCTTCGGCTGATTTCAAGCTGCGCGCCCTTTCGTCTCGTGGCGGGATGGATCTGGGCGGTTTTCGGATGAACTTCAATAAGCAGACGGATAAAGTGGTGGAGGGGATTTCCGGCACCGGCCGCGCCTCGATCTATCTCTGGACGCAAGAAGGAAGCATTCGTTTGAACCGCAAGCCATAAAGACAGTGATGAGTGACGAGTGATGAGTAGATTCGGTACTCATCACTCGTCACTCATCACTGTCTTTGAGCCATTTGCTCTTCTAACTCCCGCAGCTTAGCCATCACGCCGCGATAGTTGACATCAATCCCATACACCTCGGAGAAAGTATCGTGAGCGCGTTCCAAATCGCCCATGCTGGCATAAGCCGAGGCCAGATCGTAGCGCATGGCCTGATACTCATCTTCAGTTCGCCCTGAAGCATCCAGCCCTTTCTTGAACCACATGACCGCCAGGCGCGGCAGATTCTTCTGGGTGAAGCAGAAACCGAGCATGCTGCAACAGATCAAGTAATTCTGACTGGAAGTTTCGCCTGAGATGGCCTTGAAGGCTTGTTGGAACTCTTCGACTGCGTCGTCGAACATCTCCATTTCTTTGTAGGCTAGGCCGAGGTTGTAATGCGTTTCGAAGTCCTCAACGTTCGTCACCTGATCGGTGCTGGATTTGAATTCGTCGAGGATGTCGAGCAATTGGTCGTTGTCTGCTGGCGCGTGATGCCCGGTCGGCCCGGGGCTGCCAGAGGCAAGATTCTGCGTTTTTGCTTTGTCTTCAAACTCGAACGGCGCGTCATTGCATTCATCGAGCAGATCGCCAAAGAATGAATCAGCAGGCGAGGGCTGAGCATCCAATGACGGAGACGCTGGCGTGAGCATTGTATCGAACGCCATTTCATCGGCCAGAGCTGTGGGTTGCGTCATCACCTCTTCGGCAGTCACCGGAGATGGCTCAGGCAGGATAAAGACCGCTTCTGTTTCTTGTTCGTTGAGCGTGAATGATTCAAAATCGCTCGGGTGTTGTTCGAAGTTGGATGGCGCTGACGGCTGGCTATGACCGGCAGTGCGTGAGCCGGTTTCGGCAACCGTCAATCGTTCGCTGGCGGCCTGGACTTGAGGATGGGCAGGGAATTGCTCATGCAGCGCGTCGAGCGAGTAATGGGCGACATCGAACATGCCCTGTGCGATATAAAAATCAACGCTCTCAAGCTCCTCGTGCAGCTTCGTCTCATCCATCGCCCCGCCAGCCACAAAGTCAAAGCCTTCTGCTGCGGCACCGCTCGTTGTGGCTTGAAGTGAAGCCGGTTCTTCCTCTTCAGCAAGGTAGCTTTCGAGGAAACTCTGGCTACTGGAGGCGATCAGATCATCGCTCAGATCAATCTCCGCCGGGGTGGCTTCAAAGCTGTTCTCATCTGCAGCGATGGGCTGAGACCACATGACAGTGGTTTCGCTGGCCGCGCCATCCACCATTTCTTCATCGCTAAAAGCAAAAGCATACCCGGCATCATTGCCCGCGATAGAGACTTCGAAAGCTTCCGGGTTTTCAACACCGAGCCCCAGGTCGGCAATTTGAGCCGTGGGCGCTTCGATCTGAATCTCGAATTCGTTCGCTGGAATGTCGTTCCAACTCACCGCTGGCTGCGGTGGCGCGACTTCAAACTCGTGCTGGTGTTGTGTGGTGGCTGGTGAAACGACCGGTTGAACTTCAGCCTGCGCCATCATGATCGGCGAATTCAACCGCTGCATGTCGTCATCGCTCAAGCCCAGACTGCGGAGGCGGCGGCGATGCTTGATCTCGTCCGGCTCAAGCTGCATCAACTGTCGCAGCGTATTGATCGCCACTTCGTCTTCGCCTTTGCGGACGGCGGCATCGGCGAGCGAATTGAGCGTTTCGATCAGGTTATGATCTTCGCGGATGCGCGAGTAGATCGCCGCCAGCCGTTCCAGCGCGCCGAAATGGTTAGCGTCGCGCGCGATGACTTCGTGGAGCAAGGCGACCGCCTTCTCCTCTTCGCGCCGCTCGTGCAGCATTTCGCTGATATGATCGAATTGTCGCAGCGCACGCTCCAATTCTCCGTTGCGCGCGAAGAAGGAAGCGAGGTCGAGCAAGTATTGATAGTTGGCTGAATTAATCTCGAACGCGCGCGCCATCGCCGCCTCAGCCTCATCCATCTCTTCCGCCGCCTGATGCACACGGCCCAACATGACCATCAGATCGGCATCATCGGGCCGCGCGCCGAGCAGGTGCTTGATGAGCGCCGCCGCGCGCTGCGGTTCGCCGCGGAGCGTGTATAGATTGACGGCTGCCGAAAGCGCCAACTGGCCTTCGGGTTTGGTCTTGAGCGCCTTGAGATAAGTCTGCAGCGCCTCTTCGTTTTTGTTCTGCCGCTGGAGCTCGTTCGCTGCCGCGATGAAGGCGTCGTAAGCTTGATCCGTATGCTGCTCGCGCAGGTAAGCTTCAGCGAGCTTGAGCTGAATGGCTGTATTCTCAGGATCCAGGTCGGCGATTTTTTGATAGATGCCGAGCGCTTCTTTATTCTGACCTGCGTGCAAGTAATGCTCGGCGACCGCAAGGTATTGATGCCGCGCGTCCACCATCAATTTTTGCTGCGCATAGAGCGTGGCCAGCTTGAGGCCGATCTCGATATTGGCCGGATCGAGCTTGCTCACCTTCTTGAACATAGCGATGGCTTTCAAATTGAAGCCGCCTGTTCGATAATGCTCGGCGATTCGCACAAAGCTGCGGATCGCTTCTCCCGTGTCGCCGACCTTGACGCAGAGGTCGCCGAGAGTGTTGAGCGTGGCGATGTCGCTCGGTTCGGCCTGGATGATCTTGCGGTACTCTTCTATCGCCGCTTGAAATTTCCCCTGCTGAACGTATTTAGACGCAGTTTTGAGAGCTTTAGCTTTATTGAATGACATCTGTTTTCGGTTGCTCCCACGGGGCTTCGTGGGTTGTTGTGGGTTGATTGAGGAGTCTCAAGGAAGGGCCGGGCTAAACCTAGCACGAGTTTTCAGGTAATGTCAATCTGAATGTTTTCCTGCCTTTGGGCTTGATCATTAACGCGATCAGTAACCATGCCAACGCGCGCCGCAATCGGTCAAAGTGAACGAATCGGAGACGGAAAGATCGTGTCTCAAACTTCATCCTTGAGCCGTTGGGATGGCTTCGCGGCGGTGATGGACAAAACCGGCGCGGCGCGCTGGGCGAATCGCGCGCTGCTTTTGAGTCTCGCGCTCTTCGCGCTTACCGTCCAGCATTCCATCGCTGCCGGGCAGATCAGTCTCGGCCTCGGCCTCATTTCGTGGATCATCCGCGATCTGGCCGCACGCCGCTTTCATTTCGCGCGCACGCCGATTGATCGCCCGTTGCTCTGCTTCGCCGCGCTGACCGTCGCCTCAGCGGTCTTTTCCCTCGAACCAGGTGAGAGCTTGCCCAAGCTGCGCTCGCTCTTTCTCTTCATCGTGGTTTATCTCGTCGCCACCAATCTGCATCCGCGCGGCGTTCGTGTGTTCGCCGCGCTGCTCATTATTTCCGGCTTGGCGGGGGCTGGCTATAGTTTGATGGAGAAAGTGTGGGGACGCGGCATGATCGTCACCGCAATCGAAGCCGGGAGCCCGCTTGCGGCAAGTGGGCTTCAACCGGGCGATGTGATCTGGATGATCGCGCGCCGCCGCGTAAGCTCGCTTGAAGATGCCGCGCAGGTCATTCGCCGCCACCGCACGGGCGAAACGCTTGGCATCGAAGCGATCCATGCGGGCGATCCGCTGCCGGTTGACTTGGTCGTGACGGATGAGTGGAAGGCGCGGCCCAATCCGCTCGGCTTGAGTGTTGACGGGCGCAGCCGCCGTTTCCGCGTCTCCGGCTTCACGCGCCATTTCGTGACTTATGCTGAACAGATGCAACTCCTCACATTGCTCGTCTTCGGCTCGCTGCTCGTGGGTCTGAAGTCACCGCGTCAGTCTCGCCGTCAGCTTTGGTTATTTGTCTGCCTCGCTCTCTTCGTCTTGTTTTCATTGACGCTCATTCTCACTGTCTCGCGGGCGGTCATCATCTCTTGTCTCGCCGCGCTGCTTGTCGTTTCGATCATTGCTGGCGGACGGCGCGCGATGCTGGCCGCGCTCGTGGCCGCGATGGCGATAGGCGGCATCACTTTCTATACGCTCCGCTCATCCCGCACGCTCAGCGCGATGAGTTTCGCCGACGACAGCAGCGAACGGCGCATCAGCTATATGCGCGCGGGATTGCGTGTGATTCCGCAGCATCCGTTATTAGGCATCGGCATGGATGCACACAAACGACACTGGACGGAATTGGGCTTTCCCGGCGATTACGTGACGCACACGCATTCGACGCCGATTCAAATCGCCATGGATCGCGGCCTGCCTGCGTTGGGTTGTTATGTGTGGTTGATGGCGGCGATGTTTGTGTTGACGTGGCGCGGTTACACGCGGGCGCGGCAAATGGGCGACGATATGTTCGGCGGCTTGATGCTTGGCACCTTCGCGGCGCTCATTGGTTTCTCAGCCAGTTCGCTGGTTAATTACAACTTCGGTGATTCTGAAATGCTGATGGTGCTGCTCTTCGTCATTGGATTGATGGTGGTGGAAAGCGAGGGACGGAAAGAATGATTGCAATGTTGGCGGCTCTTGGCGACTTGGCGTGAACTTAAAGCACTGTTTCACGCCAAGCCGCCAAGAAGTACGTTTACCTGTCGGAGTAGATTACCAGGCCCAAGCGTAAGCTTCCGTACGCGGATCGGCTCCCGCGCTCAGTGTGCCGTTTTTCAGATCCACGATAATGGCCGCGTTCGCGCCCATCGTCCACGGGCCACGCGCCGCCAGCTTATGCCCCTTGGCCGTCAATGCCTGCCGCACCGCTTCGGGCACGCGCGATTCTACCGACATATCGCCCGGATACATCGTGTGAGGGAACGGCGAGGCTGGGAAGCTGCGCGTCGTCCAGCGCGGAGCTTCAATCGCTTGCTGCACGTCCATGCCGAAATCAATGATGTTGAGCAGCGTCTGCACCGTGCGCATGATTTGATCATCGCCACCCGGACTACCCATGACCATGTGCGGTTGGCCGTCCTTCATTACGAGCGTGCTTTGCAGCGTACTGCGCGGGCGCTTGCCCGGTTCGAGCGCGTTGGCTTCGCCCGGCACGAGCGAATAATAATCGCCGCGACAATTGAAGATGATGCCGGTGTCGCCCATCACGACGCCCGTGCCGAAGCTGCTATGCAGGCTCGGCTCGAAGCTCACCATATTGCGATTCTTGTCCACCACGGCGATGTAACTCGTATCGCCTTCGTGATCCGCATCACCTGAAAGGTTGACGCTCACAGAACGACCCGATGATGGAGCGGCACCTTTCATGAATTTTTCCGGGGCGCCGGGGCGCAATTCCAGTGAGGCTTTGTTCGGATCAATCAGCTTGCGGCGCTCAGCGGCGTACTCTTTCGAGAGCAAGCCTTCATACGGGATGCGGATGAAATCCATGTCGCCGAGATATTTCTCGCGGTCGCCGAAGGCGAGCTTGAGCGCTTCGACGTTGGTGTGAATGTACTCGGCGCTGTTGTGCTTCATCGCTTTCAGGTCATAGCCTTCGAGGATGTTGAGCATGAAGAGTTCCGCTGGTCCCTGGCTCGCCGATGCGTTCTTGTAGATTTGATAGCCACGATAATTGACGGAGACCGGCTCTTCGACTTTGGCCGTGTAATTGGCGAAGTCTTCATAGCGGAACAGGCCGCCGTTCGCTTCAGAGAATTTGGCGAACTCTTGCGCGATGTCGCCTTTGTAGAATCGGTCGCGCGCGGCTTTCAACGCTTCGTGCCGTCCTTTGCTTGCATTCTGTTTTTCGGCCTCGACCAGTTTCTTGAGCGTGCGCGCCAGATCCGGGTTGCGGAAGATGTCGCCGGGTTTGGGCGCTTGGCCGTTCGGTTGATAAACCTTCATGGTCGTCGGATACTTGCGGATCTTGCGCGAATTGGCGATCGTGCCAGCCAATCCATTACCAATCGGAAAACCATTCTCGGCCAGATCAATCGCCTGTTCGAGCACTTGGCTGAAGCTCATCGTGCCCCAGCGGTCGAGCAGAATGTACCAGGCATCAACTACGCCCGGCACTGTCCCTGCGAGCAGGCCATCGCTATTCGGCAGCTTGCCGTCGAGATTCTTTTTGTACCAATCAATCGTCGCCAGCTTCGGCGCGGTGCCTTCGCCATTGACCGAGAAAACCTTCTTCGCTTTGGCGTCATAAAGGAGAATCACTGTGTCGCTGCCGACGCCATTGAGCGCGGCGTCAACCACGGCGAGCGCAGCTTGACCAGCCACGATAGCATCGAAGGCATTGCCGCCAGCTTGCAGAATGTGTTCAGCCGCTTGAGTCGCTTCGGCCTTCATCGAAGAGGCCGCGTACTGGCGTCCACGGATCACAGGCCGCATGGTTTTTGAAACGTTACTGGTTTCCTGATCGCTGGAATCATTGTTTCTTTGCTGAGTTTGATTCCTCTGCTGAGTTTGGCCGTTGAGCGCCACGACGAGAGTGAGCAGCAGTGCCCAGATGATGGCTACTCTGTGTAAACTTCGCATGTGAACCTCCCTATTTGGAAAGTGGATTGGAGACCCTAATCAGGGTTCAGCCAATGTCTATTGTCAGTCTGGTTATCAATCGTGTCCAGCCGCTGCCGGTTCCGGCATCATCGGTTGATGCGGCTCGCCCTTGATCGCTACGCGATACCATTTGCGCGCCGACCCGATAATCACAATCACCAACCCCACCATCAGCAGCCCTGTGATGCTGACGTAGAGGTAGCCTCTAAAGCTGGTTTCCGCCACGAGCGTGAGCGGCCAGTAATTGTTGGTGATATTTTGATACCCGGCGGTCATCTCGATCACGCTGATAAAAACGAGCGGGATGAGCGTGACCCAGGCGTAACGCGCACGGCCCGAATTGACGATAACCGTGGTGCCTACTGCGAGCGCCACGCAGGCCAGCATCTGATTGGCCATGCCAAAGAGCGGCCAGATCGTGTCAATCGAACCCGTCCAGATGAAATATGACCACGAGAAGACAGCGAGTAAGCTGGCAATGATCGCGCCGGGCATCCAGTCAGTGCGCGCAAACGGCTTGTAGATCGTGCCGAGCGTTTCTTGCATCAGGAAGCGGGCGACGCGCGTGCCGGTATCCACCGTGGTCAGGATGAAGAGGGCTTCAAACATAATCGCGAAGTGATACCAGTAACTCATCAGCCCCTTCATGCCTGGAATGCCGGAAAAGATTTGCGCCATGCCGACGGCTAAACTCACCGCGCCGCCCGTGCGCCCGGCTAAGCGTTCTTCGCCGACTGCTGCTGTCAGCGCAGGCAGGTTGATGTCAGTGAAGCCCATTGATTGAAGCGTGTTTTGGATGCTGGCGAATTTGGCGATAGGGACATTGATCTGGAAGTAATCGTGCGGAAACATCGAAGAAGCGCAGATCAATGCCATGACACCGACGATGGATTCGCCCAGCATCGCGCCGTAGCCGATGGGCCGCGCGTGCGTCTCCTTATCAATCATCTTCGGTGTCGTGCCGGAACTGACTAAAGCGTGAAAACCTGAAATCGCGCCACACGCGATAGTGATAAAGACAAACGGAAAGACTTTGCCCGGAATGATCGGCCCGCCGCCATCAACGAACGCCGTCACGGCTGGCATCTTGAACGTCGGCATAACGAGGAAGATGCCGATGGCGAGAAAGGCAATCGAGCCGATCTTCATATACGAGCTGAGATAATCGCGCGGGCATAGGAGCAGCCACACGGGGAGCACCGAAGCGACGAAGCCGTAAATCGCAATCGCCAGCGTAATGCCGTTCTTCTCGAATCTGAAGTAAGGCGCGAGCGATGAATCTTGCACGAACTTGCCGAAGATGACGGCGAAGATCAGGCAAATTACTCCGATGATCGTCCCTTCGGTGATCTTGCCCTTGCGCCAGCGGTACATATACATGCCCATGAAAAGCGCGATGGGGATAGTGGTTGCAATCGTGAACATGCCCCACGGGCTGTCAGCCAGAGCATTGACGACCGCCAAGCCCACCCCTGCGAGCGCAACGACCAGAATGATCAGAATCGCAATCGTCGCGACCACACCTGTCACACGATCAATATCGCGTCGCGCAATTTCCGCCAGCGATTTGCCGCCGCGCCGCATAGACGAAGCGAGTATGATGAAATCATGAACCGCGCCGCCGAGCACGACACCGATCACCAGCCAGAGCAAGCCCGGCAGAAAGCCGAACTGCGCCGCAAGCACCGGCCCGATCAATGGCCCCGGCCCGCTGATGGCAGCGAAGTGATGGCCGAAGAGGACGTACTTGTTGGTCGGATGATAATTCTGCCCATCGTACATCGTGTGCGCCGGAGTGGGCCGCGCGTCATCAAGAGCCAGAACTTTCGCGGCGATGAAGGCGCTATAGTAGCGATAGGCAATGGCGTAGATACAAAGGACTGCGATTAAAACAGGCACAGCGTTGATGGTCAGACTATCCATAACGTCTCCTGAATGACTAAGTTGTTTGTCGTTCTCGACTGACGGGGTTAATTGCCGCGAGCGCGGATTCCTATCTGATGTTCGATTTTCCTATCAGCTTCTTCAAGAAATGAAAAAGGTTCTTTATTTCAGCTTAGCTCTTATTTCTCATCATCGAATTTAATGTTCAGGCTCTTCAGGAACTGGCGGTCTTCGTGACTGATCTCAGTAATCCGTTCTTCGACTGGAATGTCGCTGAACGGCAGCGGCTCTTCCGCACGCTCGGCAGGTTTTTCCTTGAAGGCGATAGTCGCTTCGAGCACCAGGAAAACTTCATTGCCGGTGGCGCGGATGCGGTCGAGCGCATCGTTGACGGACTCCGAATCATTAATCGAACTATTAATTGCCTCGCCCAATTCCTGAACCAGTTTTTGCAGGTATTCGTCCAAACGTCAAGCCTCGTGGGTGAATGAATGCTGACAGCGAAGGGCATTATAGCCGACTTGGCGCGCCATCGCGCAAGCATTTCCCTTCGGTGGCTGCTGCCGCGCGTGATAGAATTTGCGCGCGATGAGCACCACAAAAACGAAAGAGCGCAAGGAGCGATTCACGACCACTTCGGGAATCGAACTCAAGAACCACTTCACGCCGCCGGACGCAGAACTGGATTATCAGCGCGACCTCGGCGAGCCGGGCCAGTATCCGTTCACGCGTGGCGTTTACGAAACGATGTACCGGGGCCGCTTGTGGACGATGCGGCAGTATGCGGGTTTTTCGACCGCCGCAGAGTCGAATCGCCGCTACAAGTATTTGCTTGAGCAGGGC
>Ga0070694_100002736_pt1 | contig 10459 bp, 9 predicted proteins | sample KBSK1251metaG_FD_65470 | JGI IMG/M metagenome (GOLD analysis project Ga0070694, IMG submission 65470) | Corn, switchgrass and miscanthus rhizosphere microbial communities from Kellogg Biological Station, Michigan, USA - KBS K1-25-1 metaG | ecosystem: Host-associated > Plants > Roots >... | reverse complement strand
CGACGATTTCTACTACTACACGAAGTTCCTCGACACCGACTTCGCCTACGGCCGGACGCTTGCGCAGGTGGCCGGCACGACGATGATCCGTCTGGCCGATGCGGACCTGCTGCCGTTCGAGTTCACCGACCTGGCAGACACGGTCCAGACCTACGTGAAAGAGCTCCAGACGCTGTTGAAGACCCAGCAGGATGACGCGCGCGAGCGGAACAGGCAGATAGACGAGGGCGTGTTTGCAGCGATCAACGATCCGAAGCGGCCGCTCCAGGCGCCGAAGACCGAAACGGTCGCGCCGGCGCTGAACTTCGCGCCGCTCGAGAACGCCGCGGAGGCGCTCACGCAGGCGGCCGCGCGCTATCAGCGCGCGGTGGACGCCGCGCGGGCGAAGCTGGCCTCGAACAGCGCCGCGGTTCGCGCGGCGAACGCGAAGCTGCTGCAGGCCGAGCGGCAACTGACAGACGAGGCCGGCCTGCCGAAGCGGCCGTGGTACCGGCACCTGCTGTATGCGCCCGGGTTCTATACGGGATATGCGGTGAAGACGATGCCCGGCGTGCGCGAGGCGATCGAGGAGAAGCAGTACGCCGAGGCGGAAACCGAAATCGCGAGGGTGGCGAAGGCGGTGGAGCGCGAGGCCGCGCTCCTCGATTCGATCAGTTCGTCGCTACAACCGTAGTGGAGGCCGGGTCCTTTTGGCCCCGGCAGTTCAGAAACCGCGACGTCTTCAGCCAGGCCGCGTCCGGGTAATACGAGAAGATCACGCCGCCGCCGCGCACCGTATCGATCACCTGCCGGGCGACCGCTTCGCGCAGCGCCGGGCATCCCCAGCTCCGGCCCAGCCTGCCGTTTGCCTTCGCGACAGATGCATCGACGTACGGGGCGCCATGCATCACGATGGCGCGGTCGCGCGCATTGGCGTTGAAGCCGGGCTCCAGCCCGTCGAGACGCAGCGAGTAGCCATTGTGGCCGACGTAGGTGTCGGCCGTCCGGAAGAGGCCGATGCTCGACTCGCGGCTCTCCGCCACGTCCGAGAAGCGCGTGGCGACGTTGTCGCCGCTGTTGCGGCCGTGCGCGACGAGCTCGTTGAAGAGCATCTTCCCGGAGCGGAGATCGAACACCCAGAGCCGCGGCGTCGTCGACGGCAGCGAGTAGTCGATGAGCGTCAAGGTCGGCGGCGCCTGGAGGTCGCCGGACGCCACGCCGCACGACACCGCGCTGAGCGCCAGGCCGAGGACGTCCGCGTTCACGCCCGACTTGACAGCCATCGCCCGATCGAGGGTGACGCCGGGCACAGCGACGGACGCCTGGCGCGCCACCGCCGCATGAGCTGCGGGCGCGGCGCTCGCCGGGGCCGTTTTCGCGATGACCGACGCGCCTGCGGAACTGACGAGCATCGCGAGCGCAGCGGTGACGAAACCTTTTCGCATCAGCTCTTCTAAACCTTTCGGATGGTGGGTCCGGGTCCTTCATAGTAAGGGTCGTCTGTCGTCGATTCAAGCAGGGCGGTTCCGGCGCGCGCCCGGCTGTTTACGACAGTGGCGACCTCGACCGGCGCGAAACACGGCGTTCGGGCGATAATCAGGTCCGTCGCTCGCTCGCGTGCGCACGCATCGCCGGCGCGACACGTCGCGCCCGCCTTCGCCCCTCGCACCCTGTGTCGGGCTTCGGCGAGGCGGAGGAGCTTACATGGCCAAGAAGATGGCGAGGAAAGCGGCTAAGGGATCGAAGAAGAAGACTGGTGGACGGAAGCGCACGGCGAACGCCGCGTTCATGCGGCCGGTCACGCCCGACGCAACCGTCGCGGAAGTCGTCGGCTCGAAGCCGATTCCACGCACCGAGGTCACCAAGAGGCTCTGGGCTTACATCAAGAAGAACGGGCTGCAGGACAAGAAGAACAGGCGGATGATCAACGCGGACACGTCCCTCAAGGCGGTCTTCGGCGGCAAGGCGAGTGTGAACATGTTCGAGATGACGAAGCTGGTGAACAAGCACCTGAAATAGGGCGGGTGGGTCGAGTGGGGCGGGTAAGGCGGGTGGGTAGGCCAGCCGTACCCGCCCCATCCGCGTCAGATAAGATCGACTACTACTCATGCGATTCGCGGCTCTCCTACCCATCCTTGCTGCACTCTGCACCGCCTGCGGCGACAAGACCCCGACGACTCCGTCGTCGACGACGCCGAGCCTGGCAACCGAACGGTTCGACGACATCCTCAACGTGCGCGAGTCGAAGTTCTACGCGTTTTCCGTGGGGTCCAACGGTACGACCTCCATCAACCTCGCCAGCCTCTCGCCGATCGACCGGCCCGGCACGATCGTCGCGACGCTGGAGATTGGCTGGGGCAAGACCGTCAAAGACGACGCCGGGACGGTGATCGGCTGCACGCTCTCGAAGGTCGTGCAGACCACGCCGGCGCTGACCGCGCAGATAACCGACACGCTCGTCCCGGCCTCGGACTACTGCGCGAACATCGCCGATGTCGACAGGGTCATCGGGCTGCGCGCGCCGGCGAACTTCTCGATGCGGATCACCCATCCATGAACGTCGCAACCTCTTTGCTCCGCGTCTTCGTGCTTCCGTGGCTCGTGATCGCGCTGTTCGCCGCCGGTTGTGGGGACGGCAAGACGTCCACCACACCGAGCAACACCTCGACGCCGACGAGCGAAAACTGGTCTAGCGTCGTCGCCCCCGGCGGCCAGAGCAGCCGATCGTTTACGGTCAACTCGTCCGGGACGATCGCGGTCACGCTGACGGCCGCGGGCGCGACGCTGGGGCTCGGCGTCGGCCTGCCGCGCGTGACGGGAGGCGGCTGCCGGCTGGGCGTCTCGGTCAATACCGCGGCGGGGTCGAGCCCGCAGATCAGCACGGCCGCCGATGCCGGGCAGTACTGCGTGCAGGTGTACGACCTCGGCACGCTGCGCGATCCCGTCGAATTCGCGATGAAGATTGATCACCCGTGATCGACGCCTACGAGGACTTCCTGGCCGCCTTTCCCGAGTACGCCTCCACGCACGAGATCGACGCGCTTCGGGTGCGCGAGTACCGCCGTCTCGACGATCAGCATCACGCCTACCTCGATTACACCGGCGGCAGCCTGCACGCGGAATCGCAGGTGCTCGAGCATGCCGCGCTGCTGAACGAGCACGTCTACGGCAACCCGCACTCGGCGAGCCCCTCGTCGCACCGGATGACGAGCCTGGTCGAGGAGGCGCGGCGGGCGGTGCTCGAGTGGTTCAACGCGCCGCCCGACGAGTACGCCGCGATCTTCACCGCCAACGCGACCGGTGCGCTGAAGCACGTGGGCGAGTCGTATCCGTTCAGCCAGGGGACGCAGCTGCTGCTGACGGCCGACAATCACAACTCGGTCAACGGCATTCGCGAGTTCGCGCGCGCGAAGGGCGCGCCGGTGGACTACGCGCCGCTGACGATTCCCGACCTTCGCATCGACCGCGCGCAGCTCGACGGGATGCTGGCGGCGCCGTCAACGGGGCCGGGGCTGCTTGCGTTTCCCGCCCAGTCGAACTTCACCGGCGTCAGGCACCCGCTCGATCTCGTCGACCTCGCGCACGCGCGCGGGTGGGACGTGCTGCTCGACGCGGCGGCATTCGTGCCGACCAACCACCTGGACCTGTCCGCGGTGAAACCGGACTTCGTCTGCGTCTCGTTCTACAAGATGTTCGGCTACCCGACGGGCGTCGGATGCCTGCTGGCGCGCAGCAAGGTGCTGGCGACGCTGCGGCGGCCCTGGTTTGCGGGCGGCACGGTCAACTTCGCGACGGTGAGCGGGCGGGCGTGCATCCTGTCGCCGGGGGAGGCCGGCTTCGAGGACGGCACGCTGAACTACCTGGCGATCCCGGCCGTCGAAATCGGGCTGCGGCACCTCCGCTCGGTCGGCCTGGACGTGATCCATACGCGCGTGCGCACGCTGACCGGCTGGCTGCTTCAGCGGCTCGTCGACCTGCAGCACAGCAATGGCCATCACATGGTGCGCATCTACGGGCCGACGACGACCGACTCGCGGGGCGGCACCATCACGCTGAACTTCTACGATCCGGAGGGACACCTCCTCGACTACCGCCGCGTGGAGGAGATGGCCGGCGCCCAGGGCATCTCGCTGCGCACCGGCTGCTTCTGCAACCCGGGGGCGGGCGAGACCGCCGAGGGCATCAACGAAAGCGACGTGCGCGCCGCGCTGGAGCTCGACGCGAACATGAACCTCGCGCGGTTCCTCGAGCTCGTGACGAGCCGCGGCGGAAAGAGCGCGGGGGCGATCCGCGTCTCGTTCGGCCTCGTCAGCAACTTCGCCGACGCCCACCGGTTCATCCAGTTTGCCGAGAGCCTGCGCGACCAGACGCGCCTGGCGATTGGCAGCGGCACCTGCGACATCGAAGCGGGGCGGATCATCCGGGACGGGAGCTGACGTCGGAGCCCGCAGCCGTCCGGCCCCTGGTCGCTCGGCCCGTCGCGCGTACGTGCGCACGACACTCACGTCACGATGTGCAGCATCTCCGCGTGAACTATGCTTGCTGCTCGTGGCTAGCGTCGCGCCGTACGGAACCTGGACCTCCCCCATATCCGCAAAGACCGTCGCCGAGCAGGGGCTCCGCCTCGGCTTCGTCGCGCTCGACGGCGACGACATCTACTGGCTCGAGGGGCGGCCGCACGAGGGCGGCCGCAACGCGCTCGTCAGGCGCAACGCCGCCGGCACCATCGCCGACGTGACGCCGCGAGACCACAACGTACGTACGCGCGTGCACGAGTACGGCGGCGGCGCGTACGTCGTCTCGAAATCGTTCGTCTACTACTCGAACTTCCTCGATCAGCGGATCTATCGCATCGTCGGGTCCGGCGCGCCCGATGCGGTCACCCCGGAGGGGAAGTGGTTTTACGCCGACGCGACGATTGACGAACAGCGCCAGCGGCTCGTCTGCGTCCGCGAGGATCACTCGCGCGATGGACACGAGCCGGAGACGACGCTGGTGTCGATTCGGCTCGACAGCGATCCGAATGCCGGCGAGGTGATTGCGTCCGGGTACGACTTCTACTCGACGCCGCGGCTCAGCCCCGACGGCTCACGGCTCTCGTGGCTGTCGTGGCGCCATCCGCAGATGCCGTGGGACGGCACCGAGCTGTGGGTGGCCTCGGTGACGGACGAGGGCACGCTGGCGAACCCGATGCTGGTGGCCGGCGGTCCGCACGAATCGATCTATCAGCCGGGATGGTCGCCCGACGGCACGCTGTACTTCGCCAGCGATCGCACGGGATGGTGGTCCCTGTACAAGTGCGATCCTCGAGGCGTGACGTGTGACGTGGTGCCCGTCCTGTGGCAGCTGCTCGACGAGGCGGAGTTCGGAAGGCCGCAATGGCTGTTCGGCTGGTCGACGTGGGCGTGTGCCGACGACGGGCGCATGGCGGTCACGTACGTCCGCCGCGGCCGATGGACGCTGGCGACGATCGACACCGAGTCGGGCACGCTCACCGACGTTCCAACCGACCTCGAGCCGCTCGAATGGCTCACCGCGACGCCGACACACGCGGTGTACGTCGCCGCGTCACCCGACACGCCGCCGACCGTCGCGCGGACGAACCTCGTGACGGGCGGCACCGAGTTGATCCGCTCGTCTGCGACGTTGAAGCTGGAGCGGCGCCACATCTCGATTCCCGAGGCGATCGAATTTCCGACCGAAGGCGGGCTGACCGCGCACGCGTTCTATTACCCGCCGGCCAGCGCCGACTTCACCGCGCTCCCGTCCGATCGTCCGCCGCTCATCGTCGTCAGCCATGGCGGGCCGACGACGCAGACCAAGGCGGTGCTCGACCTGCAGGTGCAGTTCTGGACGAGCCGCGGCTTTGCCGTCGTCGACGTGAACTACGGCGGCAGCTCGGGCTACGGCCGCGAGTATCGCGAGCGGCTGAACTGGCAATGGGGGATCGTGGACGTCGACGACAACATCAACGCGGCGAGGTATCTCGTCGAACAGGGGAAAGCGGATCCCGATCGCCTGATCATTCGCGGCGGCTCCGCGGGCGGATACACGACGCTCGCGGCGCTGACGTTCCATCCGGCGATGTTCGGGGCCGGCGCGAGCTACTACGGGGTCAGCGACGTCGAGGCGCTCGCGAAGGACACGCACAAGTTCGAGTCGCGCTACCTCGACACGATGATCGGCCCGTATCCGGCGGCGAAGGATCTCTACTACGAGCGGTCGCCCATCCACTTCACCGATCGCCTGTCGTGCGCGCTGATTCTCTTCCAGGGGTTGGAGGACAAGGTGGTGCCGCCGGATCAGTCGGAGAAGATGGCGGACGCGGTGCGCGCCAAGGGGCTGCCCGTCGCCTATATTGCCTTCGAAGGCGAGCAGCACGGGTTTCGGCGGGCTGAGACGATCATCAGGTGTCTCGAGTCGGAGCTCTACTTCTACGGTGCCGTGTTCCGCTTCACGCCGGCAGGCGAGTTGACTCCCATCACGATCGACAACCTGCGATAGGATTCGCGGGCGATGGCGACTGCCGCTCCCGCGTATTCGGTCCGGCCCGCGACGCCGACCCGCGCGCGCCTCGACTCCATCGATCTCCTCCGCGGCATCGTCATGGTGATCATGGTGCTCGATCACACGCGCGATTTCGTGCACGGTCCCGCGCTCCGCTACGACCCGACCGACCTGGCGAGCACCTCGTTTGCCATCTTCATGACCCGCTGGATCACGCATTTCTGCGCGCCGGTGTTCGTCTTTCTCTCCGGCGTCAGCGCTTACCTGCAGAAGATGCGCGGCAAATCGATCCCGGATCTCGCGCGCTTCCTCTTATCCCGCGGCATCTGGTTGATTGCCGTCGAAATCGTCGTTCTTCACGCGCTCATCTGGTTCAACCTCGATTTCAGCTTCGTCGGGCCGCTGCAGGTGATCTGGGCGATCGGGTGGTCGATGGTCGTGCTCGCGGGGCTCGTGTACCTTCCGCTTCGCGCGGTCGCGGTGTTCGGCGTCGCGATGCTCGCGCTGCACAACACGCTCGATGGGGTGAGCAGCCAGGGGTTTCTGTGGATGGTGCTGCACCGGGCCGGGCTGGTGATGCCGATCGCGTCCGGCCCCCTTGTCTGGGTTCAGTATCCGCTCGTGCCGTGGATTGGCGTGATGGCCGCGGGCTACGCGTTCGGCGCGGTGTACGAGCTCGAGGCTGAACGCCGCACTCGCCTCGTCTGGCGCGCGGGCCTGTTCCTGATGGCCGCGTTCGTCGTCATACGGGCGATGAACATCTACGGCGACCCGTCGCGGTGGTCGGCGCAGCCGACGGCGCTCTTCACGGTGCTCTCGTTCATCAACACGACGAAGTACCCACCGTCGCTGCTGTACCTGCTGATGACGCTCGGCCCGGCCCTGTTCGCGCTGTCCTGGTTCGACACAAGGGCGGGTGGGGCGAGTAGGGCGGGTGGGACGAGTAGGGCGGGTTCCTCGGCGGCACCGATGCCCGGCCGCAGCGGACCCGCCGCCGCGCTGATCACGTTCGGCCGCGTCCCGCTGTTCTTCTACCTCCTGCAATGGCCGCTCGCGCACGTCGCCGCGATCGTCGCGAACATCGTGGCGGGGAGGCCGTTCGATTACCTGCTGACGCAGCCGCCCGCCTTTTTCAACGCGCCCTGGGGCACCGGTTTTCACCTCTGGACGGTCTATCTCTGCTGGGCGTGCGTCATCGCGATCGAATACCCGCTGTGCCGCTGGTTCGCCGGCGTCAAACAACGGCGCCGCGATTGGTGGTTAAGCTATCTATAGGCGGGTCCGCGTCGCATGGCGCGTACGCTCCGCGGGACCCGCCCTACGTACGTAGGCCGCGTGCCGCGACGCATGGCGCATACGCTCCGCGGGACCCGCCCTACGTACGTAGGCGTAGGCCGGGTGCCGCGACGCACCGGCGCCAGAAGTCGCGGACCCGGCGAGGACTGATATGAGACGAATTGCCCTCGTTGTTCTCGTCGCGTCGTGCGCGCTGGCATCGCCATCCGCGCAGGCGCCCGCGCAGTCGCGCGTCACTGGCGTCATCACGCTTTCGCTCGATGCGCGCGAGACGCCGCGCCGCCTGCTGCACGCGCGCGAAACGCTCACCGTCACGCCGGGCGCGCTGACGCTGGTCTATCCGAAGTGGCTGCCGGGCGAGCATTCGCCGGACGGGGCGATTGACGATCTCGTCGGCCTGACGTTCTCGGCCGGCGGAAAGACGATTCCGTGGCGCCGCGACCCGGTCGATCTCTTTGCGTTTCATGTCGACGTCGCGCAGGGCGCTGCTACGCTCGACGTCAGCCTCGACTTTCTGTCCGCGGTCGGCACCGGCGGCTTCAGCTCCGCGGCCTCCGAGACCGCACATCTCGGCATCTATTCCTGGAACCAGGTGCTCCTCTACCCGCAGGGCGCGCGCACGAACGATCTGATGGTCCGCGCGAGCCTGCAGATACCGTCCGGCTGGAAGTTCGCGACCGCGCTGAAATCGAGCGGCGAAAGCGGTGGGACGGTCGACTTCGCGCCCGTCTCGCTGACCACGCTGGTCGATTCGCCGGTCATCGCGGGCGAGTACCTCCGCGTCGTTCCTCTTGATGACACCTCGCCGCGCCGCGTCGAGGCCGACCTGGTCGGCGACACCGCGGCCTCGATCGACATCCCCGCGGATCTCACGCAGAAGTGGAAGCGGCTCGTCCAGGAAGCGGACGCGATGTTCGGCGCGCGTCACTACGACCGCTACCATTTCCTGCTGACGCTCAGCGATCGCGTCGCGCACTTCGGCCTCGAGCATCACCAGTCGAACGATTCGCGCGTCAACGAGAACTCGCTCACCCAGCAGAACTCCATCGGCGTCGTCGCGCACGAGTACGTGCACTCGTGGAACGGCAAGTTCCGCCGTCCCGCCGGCCTGGCCACGCCCGACTTTCAGCAGCCGATGGTCGGCGATCTGCTGTGGGTCTACGAGGGGCTGACGCAATATCTCGGCTACGTCCTGGCCGAGCGGAGCGGCATCTGGAGCGAGTCGTACTACAAGGATCGGCTCGCGCAGATTGCGGCCTATCTCGACAACGAGCCTGGCCGCCAGTGGCGTCCGCTGGCGGACACGACGATGGCGGCACAGCTCCTGTACTTCTCGCCGGGCCAATGGACCGCCTACCGGCGCGGCACGGATTTTTACGATGAGGGCTGGCTGATCTGGCTCGACGTCGACACGGCGATCCGCGAGCTCACGCACGGCGCGAAATCGATCGAGGACTTCTGCCACCTGTTCCACGGCGGCGAGAGCGGCACGCCGATGGTGAAGCCCTACACCTTCGACGAAGTCGTCGCGGCGCTGAACCAGGTGGCGCCGCACGACTGGAAGGCGTTCCTGGCGTCGCGCATCTACCAGGTCGCACCGCACGCGCCGCTCGACGGCATCACCAGGGGCGGCTGGCGGCTGGTCTATACCGACGCGAAGAACGAGTACATCAAGACGAGCGACAGCGACCGGGTGGACGCGATGTATTCCCTCGGGCTGCGCGTGCGCGCGCGCGACGGCGTCGTGAACGACGTCATCCTGAACCTGCCCGCCGGCAAGGCCGGCATCGGGCCCGGGATGCAGATCCTCGCCGTGAACGGGCTCCGGTTCACGGCGGAGGTGCTGCGCAACGCGATCAAGGATTCGAAGACCGCGAAGGGTCCGCTGACGATCGAGTTCCAGACCGACGACGTCGTGAAGACCGTGCCGCTCGACTACCACGGCGGGACGAGGGAGCCGCACCTGGAACGCGACGGCGGCAAGCCCGACGTGCTGGCGCAGATCCTGGCGCCCCGAACCCGATAAGATCCATCCATGTATTCGTCCGCCCTCTGGCTGCACTCCCTTCTGCGGTGGGCCGTGCTCCTGGCCGGCCTCGTCGCGTGGTTTCGAGCGATTGGCGGCAACACCGCGAAACGGCCCTGGACCCCGAAGGACGACCTGTGGGGGCTGCTGCTGACGATCAGCGCCGACCTGCAGCTCCTCGTCGGGATCGTCCTCTACGTCTTCCTCAGCCCTATCACGCGGCTCGGCGTCCGAAACTTCGGGGCGGCGATGCAGATTCCGACGGCGCGTTTCTTCACCGTCGAGCACGTCGCCGGCATGATCATCGCCATCGCGCTCATTCACGTCGGGCGGGTGAAGATTCGCAAGGCCAGGGATTCGGTTCGCAAGCACCGGCTCGCGATGATCTTCTTCGGCATCGCGATGGTCATCGTCATCATCGCGATCCCGTGGCCCGGCATGCCGGTGTCGCGGCCGCTGCTGCGTCCCTGATCGCGGTGCCTGTCGCGACCGTCCTGACCGACACGCTCGGGCTGCGGCATCCGATCGTCCAGGCGCCGATGGCGGGCGGCGGCGACACGCCGGCGCTCGTCGCCGCGGTGTGCGAAGCCGGCGCGCTCGGGTCGATCGGCGCCACCTACCTGACGCCGCAGCAGATCGCGGACACGTGCG
>Ga0070694_100002734_pt1 | contig 10461 bp, 12 predicted proteins | sample KBSK1251metaG_FD_65470 | JGI IMG/M metagenome (GOLD analysis project Ga0070694, IMG submission 65470) | Corn, switchgrass and miscanthus rhizosphere microbial communities from Kellogg Biological Station, Michigan, USA - KBS K1-25-1 metaG | ecosystem: Host-associated > Plants > Roots >... | reverse complement strand
CGGTGCTAATCAGTGATGACGGTTACGTTGAAGGAACTGAGTCGGCTACGCTGTCGTTGCAGAATCCGACCAACGGCACCCTCGGATCACCCAATGCTGCAACGTTGCAGATTCTCGACAACAGTCCCGAGACAACCGGCAATCCCATCGACGTTTCACGCACCTTTGCGGGCCAGCACTATCACGATTTCCTTTACCGCGAGGGTGATTTGTCCGGTCTTGATTTCTGGACCAACAACATCGAGAGTTGCGGCGCCGACGCGCAGTGCCGGCAGGTTCGCCGCGTCGACACATCGTCGGCGTTCTTCCTTTCAATTGAATTCAAGGAGACCGGCTTCTTTGTCATTCGCGCTCAGAAGGCGGCCTTTGGCAGCGACAAGACTGTGCCGAGATACAACGTATTTCTCCGCGAACAACGCGAAATCGGCGAGGGAATAATCGTGGGCCAGGGCAATTGGCAGGCTCAGCTCGCAGCGAACAAGCAGAATTATCTGAATGACTTCGTGACGCGGACTGAGTTTACTACCAAACCATCATTCGCCCAGGGCGTCGCGGCGGCGACATTCGTTGACGCGTTGTTTGCCAACAGCGGAGTAACGCCGACAGCGGCCGAACGCAACGCAGCGATCTCGGCTTATGGCAGCGGAGACACGGCGGGACGAACTGCAGCAGTTAAGAGTGTGATCGAAAGCGGATCAGTCTTTAACGCCGCCTTCAACCCTGCGTTTGTGTTGATGGAATACTTTGGTTACTTGCGGCGGAATCCCGACGACGCGCCCGACGGTAACTTCAGCGGCTACGACTTCTGGCTGGCTAAGCTGAACCAATTCAGTTCGCCCGGTGAGGACATGCGCGACGACGCGCAGGCTTTCAATCGCGCGCAAAGAGCTGAGATGGTGCGCGCCTTCATCGAGTCGCTTGAATACCGCGAACGATTCGGTGGACGTGCCGGCGGAAATCAATTCGCGCCGCCGGAAGATGGGGCGGTGGCGCGCTTTGTGAAGGCGGTCGTGCGCTTGACTATATTTGGCGGCGCGGCCGGGTAGACTCTTGGGGTGATGAGGTTGAGGAGCAGTGCGGCTCTGCCGCCGCACATGGCGGTAAGCCTCCGGCTTACCGTGAGATGTTAAAAAACAATCTGGAGGCTCCGCCTCCGCTTGAGGCGGAGCCTCAAAGAATAATAGGGCTCGGCTCGGAAAGCCGAAGGCTTTCCGCCATGTGCGGCGGCAGAGCCGCGACGCCATCACCAGCTTTCGTCCCCACCACCAGCTTTCGTCCTTTACCGTTTTCCTCTTAACCTTTACCCTACCGCCATGCCGCGCGTCGCCGTCATTCCCAAACCTAATTCGCCAGTCGAAATTCGCGAAGTTGCCGAGCCGGAACTTGAGCAGGACTCGGCGCTCTTTGAGGTTGAATTCTCAGAAGTCTGCGGGACAGATGTCTACTTGCAGCAAGGCCGCTTAAAGGGTGTCCCCTACCCGCTCGTGCCCGGACACGTTTCGGTGGGCCAGCTGAGCAAAATTCGCGGATCGATCAAAGACGTCGACGGGCGCGAATTGCACGAAGGCGATCGCGTCACCTTTCTCGATGTGCATCGCACCTGCAATGCCTGTTGGTTCTGTCTGGTGGCGAAAGCGTCAACGCGTTGTCCGCAGCGCAAGGTCTACGGGATCACCTACGGGCTTGACGATGGACTCTGCGGTGGCTGGGCTGAGCAAATTTATTTAAAGCCGGGCACGCTCTGCATCAATCTCGACGCCGACGGCGAAACCTTCATGGCCGGAGGTTGTGCTCTGCCGACAGCACTTCATGCAGTCGAACGCGGCGACATTGGGATTGGCGATACCGTGCTGGTGCTCGGCTCGGGGCCGGTCGGTATCAACGCAATCATTCTGGCGCTGATGCGCGGCGCGTTGAGAGTGCTTTGCATCGGCGCGCCTGATCGACGCCTCGAGGCGGCGGCCGGAGCCGGGGCGGCAGACGTGCTTAACTTTGAAAAGCACCACGAGAGTGAAAGATTGGAATGGATTCTTGAACGAACCGGCGGGCGCGGAGCAGACGTAACGATTGAAGCCACGGGCGCGCCTGATGCCACGGTCCAGGCCATGCGCTTCACTCGCGACGCCGGCCGCGTCGTTGTCGTCGGTCAATACACTGATCACGGTCCAGTCTCGAGCGAGGCAGCCTTCAATCCACATCTCGACATAAACAAGAAGCATCTTGACGTACGCGGTTGTTGGGGATCGGACTTTTCACACTTCTATCGCGCCGCGCAAATCGTTTCTGACGAAAACAGGTCGGCACCCTGGGCGGCGCTAAAGTCCAGGCTTTCTCATTACAAACTTAACCAGGCAAATGAAGCCTTAGCAGATGTAGCCGGCGGACGGATTTTGAAGGCGCTCGTGGACCCACGATAGTGATGCGGCTTGAAAGTGGCACGCGCATCTTGCGCGTGATTCACGGGCGGGACGCCCGTGCCACCTCGCAACAGCTGAATCAATATGAATAATCAGAAGCGGCAATGGCTTCGAGCGGTCCTGCTCACAGGTGCGCTCTATTGCGCGATCGGCATTGGCTTTGGCGCTTTTGCTGCCTGGTCGTCATCACAGCGGACCGCCTGGAATGTTGCGTCCTTTGTAGCATCGCTCGTCGTGTTCGCGGTGCATATCGGTTATGAGTACTTTGGCATTGGCAATCGTCCACTGATCGTGGCCTGGCACGCCTCTCTGGCGGTGGCTCTCGGATCCTTTCTTCTCGCCGTCTCGGCTAATATCAATTCCCTTCGCGTAGCGAATGCCAAACACGGATTGCTCGCCATCGCCCTGGTCGTCTGGCCGTTAATGGTCGGGATTCCAGCGTTCGTGGTCGCGTTAATTGCGGCAGTTGCATTAAAGTTTATTCGACCCAGGGCCTGAGGAATCACCTATGTGGAAATGTTTGAATTGTTCAGAAGACGTCGCTGACAACCTGTCGGTTTGTTGGAACTGCCAGACTGCCGCGGAAAAGGACGACGAATCCGACTTTAAGCAATTCCTGAGCGAGAAGCACCGCCCGAAGAATTGCGTTGGCTGCAACTCCCAGCTCAATTTCGCCGGCACCAAAGAATTTCGTGAAGGAACAAACTGGGGCATGCTGGGAGACTTCGGCGAGTTTTTCGAGCGCCATGTCTCGCTGGAGATGTATGTCTGTCCCAAGTGTTTGCGAGTTGAATTCTTTGTTTCCGAACCGAATGTTTAAATAAAGATGTTTAATATAAGACGCTGAGGGGTCTACCTTGAGGCTTGCACTTCTCTTACCTGTAGTCATTTGCAGTTTTCTGATGGTTGCTTCCGGCCAAACGCCGGCCACGAAAGATTCTCTGCACACGATTGCGGGCGACCTGAAGATTGTCGAAGTCAAAGCGAACTGCCAATTCAACGTTACTCTCAACGATCAAGTGATCCTTAAGACCGATTGCGACGACGAATCAACTAAGTACTACGCGACGCCGGAACCAACGATTCACACTTACCATAAGGCTCTCGAGGGCCTGGGAGATTTCGAGGAAGTGGTCCTCTTCCAAATGCAGATGCTGGGGAATGCTTGTGACGGCGGCGACCTGATCTTTCTCGGCCTGAAAAAGAACGGAACGCATTCGCTGTCAAACAGCATCGGCTTTTGCGGCGGCCGGCCACCAGTTGTTACGTGGGGTACGGACAAGGTCACAGTCTTCATTCCCGGAGGTCCACCTAATCGCGGCACGGGCTACATTCCATCCGAGACGTGGGTTTACGAAAAAGGGCGAGTCATTAAATTGAAAAAGGCTCGACGAACGTGAATGCGGAAACCCGACCGTGAGGGAGGGTGCCATCAACCCGCACCCTCCCTCACGGTCGGGTTTCTGCCTTAAGGCTATGATGAACACTCACATCCGAGCTTTGGCCGAGAAGCTTTGGCACTATCATCAAATGAACCATCAGCTGGAACCGGCTGACGCGATTCTGGTGCTGTGCAGCCACGACAAAAAAGTCGCTGAGCGCGGCGCGCAACTGTTTCTTGTTGGATGGGCGCCGCTTCTAATCTTCTCGGGCGGACTGGGTGTGATTACCAAAAACATGTGGAACAAACCTGAGGCTGATCAGTTCGCCGAAATCGCGATCGCTCTGGGCGTCCCGCCCGAAAGTATTTTGATCGAGAACCAATCAACCAACACCGGTGAAAACGTCCTGTTCACAAAGCGACTGTTGACGCAAAAGCAAATCGAACCGGCGAAATTCATTCTGGTGCAAAAGCCCTACATGGAGCGGCGCAGCTTTGCCACCTTCCGAAAGAACTGGCCCGAGAAAGACGTGCTCGTTACTTCACCTCAGGTGTCGTTCGCGGAGTATTTGGAAAACTACGTTAACGGTGAACTTTCAACGGACGACGTGGTCAGCATCATGGTGGGAGATTTGCAGCGAATCAAGGTGTACGCCGACAAAGGATTTCAAATTCCCCAGGAAATACCGAGCGAGGTTTGGTCTGCATACGAGGAGTTAGTCCGCGCCGGTTATGACCGGCACTTGATTGCTTAAGTTTGACGGGCGCACGCGAGCAAGACTGTGCTGCTTCTGGGCCTCGATGGTGAAACGTCTCAGAAAACACCTACCACAGCGACATGGTACGGTAGCTCCGCAACCAAACATCTTAAGCTCCGTAGGAGCAAAACGTTTATAGTTACAGCCATAGCAATTTTGTCCAAGCTCCGCAGGAGCGAAATGAGTCCTCGAAACACATTGTGCTCGGAAACGCGAGCAGCCTGGTTGTCTATAAACATTTCATCCCTGCGGGATTAACGTGTCCACGAACCTTGGTTCAAGACACAGGAAATTCGGCCCTTCTTATACTGAGAATTCACCAGGACACCGCGAACCGCCCGATAAGGACACTCAGTACATCATTTTGATCGACTTTTTCTGCAATGCCGATTAACTTGACTGGCGAGCACCACTCCTTACCGGAAGCCATCATGAGTGCTAACGAAATGACGATCGAAAATCTTTTTTCGTACGGGACTCTGCGTCAGGAAGACGTGCAACTCGCCACGTTTGGACGAAGGTTAGCAAGCCGGCCTGATACTCTGGTGGGGTACGCTTTAAAGAACATTCAGATTGAGGACCGAAGTTTTGCGGCGAAGAATGGCGCGCATCAACGTACACTTCAATTCACCGGCAGCGCGTCGGACTTAGTTGAAGGAGTTGTCCTGGCCCTAACGCGACAGGAACTGCAGCAGGCCGATGAGTACGAACCTGACGATTATGAACGCGTGCGGGTCCACTTAAGATCGGGTCTGAACGCCTGGGTTTATTTGCAGACCGATCAGTGATAAATTCCCGAAATCAAAAAGGAAGGTGCCTATGAAAAGACTTCTTTTAGTCCTCATCCTCGCGTTTGCATTTTTCCCTGCAGCGGCACTGGCGCAAAAGGCTTCCGGGTCAGAGCAGAATCCAAAAACTACGCAGGCTTACAGCATGCTGATTCAGCAGAAGGTGAAGCTCCAGGCTGAACTCGAAAATCTCTTGAGTGAATACGGCAGCGACTGGCCCACCTCAAAAAAGGTCCAGTTTGAACTGGACACACTCAAGACTGAAATGAAAAAGATGGCGGAAATCGAAGAATCGAAAGTGATCAAACTGACCTCAGGTTTCGGAAGCCTCGTTCTCCGGAGAATCGCTCTGGCTACTGAAGTACACGTGATTTTGGAAGAAGAGGGATCAGAATGGCCGACATTCAAACTGAAGCAACGAGAATTGGAGTTGCTTGATAAAGAAATTGAGAAGGTCATGAGGTGAGGATCAAATAATGAAAGCCTGTCCCGAGTGTGGCTCGAACGAAATTGTATCTGAGTTATTGGTTTTCTCAGGCGACGCCGCCACGAATGAACGCCCGCCATACGTGAAACTGGTTGAGCCGACACCGGCAAAAGTCCCTTTCATCTGGTTGCCCAAATCGGTGGCCACAGGTTTTCGTGCAGCCATTTGTGGTGAATGTGGGTATACGCGGTTCTATACGAAACATCACTCCGAGATTTTGGAAGCACACCGCAAAGGCTACACCAGCCCGGATTACCCTCTTAAGAATATCCTGCCAATTTGAAATTGGATCCAACCGGCCGAATTCATCGCGCGCGTCCAGATAGACGATGAACGTTCTGAAACTTGTGCCTCAGAAACATAAGCACGCCGGAGGCGTGCGTACCGGTATCTCACAGCGTCGTGCGCCGCAGGCGCAGCGCATTGCCAATCACTGAAACTGAACTAAAGCTCATCGCCGCGGCGGCAATCACCGGACTTAAAAGCAAACCAAAAAATGGGTAGAGGATGCCGGCGGCGATCGGAACGCCAAGCACATTATAAATAAAAGCCCAGAAGAGATTCTGTTTGACGTTTCGCATCGTGGCGCGACTCAAACGCCGCGCGCGCACAATGCCGCGCATGTCGCCCTTCACCAGAGTGACATCGGCAGTGCTAATGGCGACGTCGGTTCCGGTCCCCATCGCAATGCCAACATCGGACTGGGCCAACGCCGGCGCATCATTAACTCCGTCGCCGGCCATCGCCACGCTTCGGCCCTGGCTCTGAAAACGCTTTACGACTTCAACTTTTTGATCGGGCAGGACCTCAGCAACGACTTCGTCGAGATTGAGTTTTGTCGCGACGGCCTGAGCGCTGGTGCCGCTGTCGCCGGTGACCATGACGATCTGAACGCCCTCTTTGTGCAATTGACGAATTGCCTCGGCGGTAGTCGCTTTGATTGGATCGGCTACCGCAATTATTCCGGCGACGTGCCCGTCAATTGTTATGAATACAGTCGTTTGTCCATTCGCGCGGAGGGCTTCGGCTCTTTGTGATAGTTCACCGGCGTTGATTTTGAGTTCGTCCAGCAGCGCCAGATTTCCCAGCGCAACGGCCCGTCCATCAATCCGGCCGCGCACGCCTTTGCCGGGAATTGCGAGGAAGGCTTCAACCCCTGCGAGTCGCAAGCCGCGCCCTTCAGCGCCGGTGACGATCGCATTTGCCAGTGGATGCTCGCTGCCGCGTTCCAAACTCGCAGCCAATCGCAACACCTCGAACTCTTCATGGCCCGCGACTGTTTCGATCGAAACCAGTTTTGGTCTGCCTTCGGTCAAGGTTCCGGTCTTGTCGACGACGAGCGTGTTCGCTTTATGCATCAGTTCAATCGCTTCGGCATTCTTGAACAGGAGACCGGCGCCGGCGCCCTTCCCCATCGCGACCATGATCGACATTGGTGTCGCCAACCCGAGCGCGCACGGGCAGGCAATAATCAAGACCGCCACTGAATTAACCAGCGCATGGGCCATGCGCGGCTCGGGACCGACCAGCGCCCACACCACAAACGTGACGACGGCTGCGAAGATCACGGCTGGGACAAAATATGACGACACGCGATCCGCCAGCTTTTGGATCGGCGCCCGCGTCCGTTGGGCGTCGGCAACCATTTGCACAATTTGCGCCAGCATTGTCTCTGCCCCGACTTTTTCCGCGCGCATCACCAATGAACCGTTTCCATTAACCGTGCCGCCGATTACCCGCTCGCCCTGGGTCTTTTCGGTGGGAATCGGTTCACCGGTAACCATCGACTCATCGACGGAACTTTGGCCCTCAATTACGGTGCCGTCAGTCGGAACTTTCTCGCCCGGACGAACGCGCAGGAGATCTCCCACCCGCACTTCATCGAGCGGCACATCCTCTTCATCGCCGTCAGATTTCAACCGGCGCGCAGTCTTCGGCGCCAAACGGAGCAGAGCTTTGATCGCCGCTCCCGTACGACTTCTGGCTTTCAATTCCAGGACCTGGCCCAGCAGCACGAGCGTAGTGATTGCCGCCGCGGCTTCGAAATAAACCGGCACGGCGCCATCCTCGCGAAATGATGCGGGAAAGACCCGGGGAAAGAGCTGGGCCACGGCGCTGTAGACGTAAGCTACCCCGACGCCCAATCCGATCAGCGTGAACATATTCAGATTGCGAGTAACAACCGACTGCCAGGCACGCGCAAAGAAGGGCGCGCCGCCCCACACGACCACGGGAGTAGCCAGAGCCATCTCGATCCAGCCTGCCGTCTTCATTGACAGAAGTTTTTCCAGCGGCTGGCCGGGAATTAGATCGCTCATTGCGATCGCCAGCAGCGGCACAGTGAGAATCACGCCGACCCAAAACCGCCGCGTCATGTCGTCAAGTTCGGGGTTTGCTTCCTCCGTAGCGGAGATGGTTTTTGGTTCCAGAGCCATGCCGCAGATCGGGCAGGAGCCGGGCCTGTCACGGACAATCTCCGGATGCATCGGGCAGGTGTATTCAATGCGACCCTGAGTAGCGGGCTCGTGTTCATGAACTGAAGGTCTGGCCAGACCGGAAGTGAATTGACCGGGATTCTCGCGGAAACGCTCGAGGCATTGTGTCCGGCAGAAGTAGTACTGGCGGCCTTCATGCTCAAGTGAAGGGGTGGTTTCGTCGATAGAGACGGTCATTCCGCAGACCGGGTCGACAGCCTTCTCACTCGATTGTGCCGGGGCCAAAACAGGAAGTTGCCGCATGAGCCTGATGGTAACGCGGCAGATGGGACGCACCAAATCGCGGATCATGGGGGAATGAAGCCGCAGAACCCTTACTGGAGCGCAACCGGTTGCCAGGCGTGGCTCGCGCCGAGCGGATGCAAAGACTCTGCTCAAAAAGCCATGCCGTATTGGCGGGTGGGACGAGCGGAGGAGCAGCGGTCAGAATTGAGCCCAAGGCGAGGCTTTGCGAGGGCATCTATATAGTTGACTCACCAGAATCTTATCAGCGGTAAATCCGGCATGTAAATCCCTTCGGGATTCATACCTCGACTTGAATTCTGCAAAATGCCCTGGTGAGTTAACTGTATCGTTATCCTCGCAAAGCCTCGCCCTGGGCTTAATTCTGCCCGCGCCTCCGCAGCTAGTTGAACGTTCACGTCATAATGATCAACTTTTGGGCAAAGCCACTGCAAGCGAGGACGCTGGCGCTCCAGTCGCGACCGAGTCGGGACTTTTTCAAAATCTAAAAGTATTATCTCAAACTTGAGTCAACGCAATGAGTTACTCAAAGCCTATGCAAATCACTATTACGGAAGAACAACCTGATTCCCCCGACGCTTTGAAACTCCTGAGCGAGCTGGACGACGCTCTTTGGTTGCATCCGTATCCGCCGCAAAGTCGTCATGCGTTTACCGTTGAAAAACTCCTGCGCGAAGGCGTCGCATTCTTTGTTGCGCGCCTTGATGGGGAGCCTGCAGCGTGTGGAGGTCTGAAACTTTTCGCTTCAGAATACGGCGAAGTAAAACGGATGTACGTGCGTCCGGTTTATCGTGGACGAGGTCTGGGGAAGGCTGTGCTCAACCACCTGGCAGAATACGCTCAGCAACAGCAGGTTAACGTCCTGCGGCTGGAAACCGGCATTTACCAGGTGGAAGCGATTGGGCTTTACGAGAGCTGGGGCTTCCAGCGACGTCCGCCGTTTGGTGAATATAGCGTCGATCCTTTGAGCGTATATTTCGAAAAGCGTATCGCATAACTTCATGCCGCAAACGTCCGCCACGGAACAAAGAGGATTTATCGTTCGCGACGCGCGCCCGTCCGACTCTGAGGCAATCAATCATCTGAGCATCAAAGCGTATGCCGAATTCCGCCCCGTAATCGGCGAATCAAACTGGCAACGGCTGCGCGAAACCCTCGCGAGAGCTTCAAGCTTAAGCCACGAAGGCGAACTTATCGTTGCTGAAGACGCGTCGGGCGTCCTGGGTATTGTCCTCTATATACCGCCCCGCCAGGACCAGAGCGGTTCGTCCAAATCAGCGTGGTTGCAAACGCTGGCCGTCTCGCCTTCGCATCGCGGAAAAGGGATCGGACGCAGCCTGACCTGCGAGTGTATCGAGCGCGCGCGGAGAGACGGTGCTGACAGCATCGGCTTGACGACGGCTGAGATGATGACTGTGGCCCGGCCAATGTACGAGCGCCTGGGGTTCACCAAAGAATCCGATTTGGGGCAGAGGTTCGGAGTAACACACGCGCGCTATTCTTTGAGGTTGCAATAGCGATGAGGTCAGAACCGGGAGCGGTAGCGACCGGGTAAACTCATTATGCACAGTGCCAGCAGCTACCCGGTCGCTATCGCTCTCGGTTCTGACTCGCTACAATTGAGATATGAATTGTCCGGTCTGCAAATCATCTGAACTCGTTGCGAAAGAACTTGAGCTGAATCTTTCTTCGCGGCAATGTCCGAGTTGCCTCGGAAATTGGATTGACGGTCGCGAGTACTTCAAGTGGATCGAACAACACCGCAGCGACGCCGCCGAGCGCGTGCATGACGTCGAAACCCTGACGCTGGCTGAACCGGGTCTGCCGATTGATTGCCCTGAATGCCGCTTTCGCATGGTGAAGTATCTGGTCGGCCGGGGCCTGCCCTTTAC
>Ga0070694_100002733_pt1 | contig 10465 bp, 4 predicted proteins | sample KBSK1251metaG_FD_65470 | JGI IMG/M metagenome (GOLD analysis project Ga0070694, IMG submission 65470) | Corn, switchgrass and miscanthus rhizosphere microbial communities from Kellogg Biological Station, Michigan, USA - KBS K1-25-1 metaG | ecosystem: Host-associated > Plants > Roots >... | reverse complement strand
TCAGCGGCGGATTGGTGCTGCGCGCGCTCGAGCAAACGCAAGCAATCAATCTCGGCTTTAATCCACAGAACGCCGTCGCGGTCTCCTTCGATCTGCGGTTGCAGGGTTATCAGAGCAGCGTCGGCAGAGAGTTTCAGAAGCGTGTCCTGGAGCGAGTGCGCCAGCTACCAGGTGTGCAGTCAGCAGGCATGGTTGATATGGCGCCCGTGGATCTTCATTTCGCCAGAGGCTCTGTTTCCGTTGAAGGACAAGCGGCGGAACGGAATGCACCGCATGTCATGTTCAGCCGGATCAGTCCAGGTTACCTCCAAGCAATGGGCACCCAGCTAGTGCAGGGGCGCGATTTTACTGCCCAGGATGACGAGAACGCGCTGCTCGTGGTCATCGTCAATGAAACCTTTGCCCGCCGCTACTGGCCCGGCCAAGACCCGTTGGGCAAGCGGTTGGCTTTAGGCAGCCCAAGTGAACCGATGAGGCAGGTCATTGGCGTAGTGCAGGATGGCAAGTACACGAGCCTGACCGAAGACCCGCAGCCTTACGTCTGCCGTCCAGCGCTGCAAGCCTATGCCGGAATGACCACCGTCATTGCTCGCGGCAATGCTGAGCCGCAGAAATTGTTGTCCGTCATTCGCAGCGAAATCCAACAACTCGACCCGCGCCTGCCCCTTTCGGGTGCGCCGATGACTGAAAAGCTGGGTCTCGCGCTTTTACCGGCGCGCATGGCCGCGATTCTCTTTGGCGTTTTCGGCTTGCTCGCGCTGGCGCTGGCCGCGATTGGAATTTACGGCGTGATGTCCTATGCCGTCTCCAGACGCACGCACGAGATCGGCATTCGGATGGCGCTCGGAGCGCCAGCTTCGCACGTCTTGCGCCTCACCATCGGACAAGGCTTGATCTTGGCTCTGATCGGAGTAGCGCTTGGGCTATCGGTCGCACTGGCGCTGACGCGGTCACTCAAGAGTTTGCTCTTCGGTGTCAGTGCCACTGACCCATTGACTTATGTTATTGTCTCCGTGTTGCTGATCTTCGTGGCCTTGCTGGCCTGTTATATCCCAGCCCGCCGAGCGACCAAGATCAATCCGATGACGGCGCTGCGTTATAAATAGTTCGCACCACGTGTGTCAGAAGCCCGACCGTCAGGGAGGGCGCGTTTGAGCACGGACGCGCCCTCCCTCACGGTCGGGCTTCTAACACGGTGGGTTTAGAGAAAGTCATCAATTATGAAAACATCGCTCAAGGCATTTCTGCTCAGCTCGATTATTCTGCTGTCATTATCTTTAGGCTTCTGGGGGGTACAGGCCAGACAGGCTCCCGCTGGCGCTGCCACTTCAACTCGTTCCGAGGCCCGCTCCGAGAATGCGGCGGAAATAAGGCAGCAGACCTTCGACCGAGTCTGGCAAATAGTCAAAGAGAAGCATTTTGATCCCACCTTCAATGGGGTTGATTGGAATGCGGTGCGTGAACGGTATGCGCCGCTGGTGGCGGCAGTCAAGTCGGACGAGGAACTCTATCCGCTGCTCAACAAAATGGTCGGGGAACTCAAGCAGTCACATTTTTCAATCATCCCTCCGTCTGAGTTGGTTGATGAGGTTGGAGGCAAAGAACGAGGAGACCTGGGGCTGGATGTGCGGGTGATTGCCGGACAGCTTGTGATCAGAGGGGTCGCGCCAAAATCGGCGGCGGAACGTGCCGGGCTGAAGCCGGGCTTTATCGTGACGGCCATTGACGAGAAAACCATCAATGACTTGAGCGGGCCGATCGTGCAGCGGAAAGAAAGCGAACAAAAGACCAGGTCACTGTTAAGGCGATCTGTGCTCAATCTCATGACCGGGCCAATTGGATCCACGTCGAAGGTCACTTTTCTTGATGGCGGCGGTCAGTCACACGTCGTTTCAATCGAACGCCAGCCGCTCCTTGGTAATCCGGTCAAGTTTGCAAACTTGCCGACCATGTACCTCCAGTTCGACACCCAACGTCTGGCCAACGGCGTCGGCTACATTCGGTTCAACGTCTTCGCGTTTCCAGTAGTGGGGCAGTTTCGGACGGCGATGGAGAATTTCAGGGATGCTACCGGAATCGTGATTGATCTGCGCGGAAACCGAGGAGGCATCGCTCAGGTTGCGTCGGAAGTTGCGCGGCAGTTCTGCCGGGAGCGAGCTTCGCTCGGTACGACGAAGTCCAGAGCGGGCGAGCAGAGCTTAGGTGTTTTACCTAATTCAGAGGCTTACCAGGGGCCGCTCATTATCCTGACTGACGAAGGAACGGGAAGCTCGGCGGAAGTGCTGGCCGGCGGGCTTCAGGGTTTGGATCGGGCCGTGATCGTGGGGCAGACCAGCGCTGGCGCAGTATTGCCTGCTACTACCGAAAAGCTTCCGAACGGAGCCTTATTCCTCTTCGCCATCGCTGATTACAAAACCTCGAAAGGCCTGCGCTTGGAAGGCGTCGGTGTCCCGCCAGATTACGAAGTGCCGTTGACGCGGGAAAGCTTGCTCGCTGGCCGCGATCTGGCTCTGGAAAAAGCAGTGTCAATCATTGAGAGCCGAAGAACGAACACCAAGCAGCATGATTTAAGTCAGGTCTGGACTTCTTCTCTTCGTGTACTTGGTGTTCTTCGTGGTGAGAATCTCGGCTTGAAATCTATAGCCCTATCCGCCGCGCTAAGTCAGTAAAGCGCGGGTCTGAACGCAGGCTCTCGAAGGTCGGATTGATCTTGAGAAAGATACATGACGGCTCGCGCGCGGCCAATGACTTTTCCAGCCACTCGAATGCTTGATCTTTATCGCCTACCCGAGTGTAAGTAGCCGCTATGCTGTGAGCCGGAATCTTGGTTCCTTTCTGCAATGCTTCTTTCATTCTTTCAAGATTCTTGCGTTGGTTGTGTAAGATTGCATCTTTGGCATTCCCTTGGCTGAAAGCTTCGATCCGCTCCGGCTTGACGCCGTTAAGTTTCATCTGCTTGAGGATCACTTCCCGTGCTTCCTGGTACATCCCTTTACCCTCGTAGGCACTGATCAAACAATCATGCGCGGAGGGTGATTTAGGCTCCAATTCGAGCATGCGATTGGCTTGAACGATAGCGTCGTCATAACGGCGCGCGCGCAAGTAAATAAAAGCGCAGAGGCCGTTGGTCAAAAGCGAGACGGGATCGAGCTTGATGGCTTGTTTGACTTCGCTGGCCGCCGCCTCGATCTCTCCGCGGAAGACCAGATAATTGGCGTAGAGAATATGATGATTGGGATTACTCGGATTGAGTGCGACAGCGCGTTTGATATTCTTTTCCGCTTCCGGCCAATTCCACTCAAACCGGAAATTGACGGCGCCCAGTGCTCCATAGGCTTCAGCGAGCGTCGGATCGAGTTCGAGAGCTTTTCTTGCGTCGGCTCCTGCTTTAGGCAGCATCTCCCCCGCCGGAATATTCTTCCACACGGCCAATAACACTCTGGCATCCACCGCTGCTGCATAGGCCGCCGCGAAGTGCGGGTCTTTTTCCGTGGCTTGATCAAAGTAAGGGATGCTTCTTTCAAGATCGGGCAGCGTATCTTTTGTCACCAAGTAGCGGCCTTTGAGGTAGGCGTCATAAGCTTCGGGTTGAGTCGTTTTGCTCGCCACCACGCTCGAACTAACTGCTGGCAACAACTCCAAGGCCAAAGAACTCGCCACGCGGTTGGCGACCTCGCTTTGAAGTTTCAGCATATCGCGCTCGTCGCGCTCGTAGGTTTCAGCCCAGAGGTGTGTTTGGTCGCTGACTTGAATCAGTTGAGCCGTGATTCGCACCCGGCCAGCTTCGCGGCGCACGCTGCCTTCGAGCACATAATTGACGCCCAACTCCTGCGCGATTTGACGAATGTCTTTCTTGGTCTTTTTGTAAGTCAACGCCGTGGTGCGGGCAATCACGCCCAGATGCTGAGGCTGCAAGCCGCCAAGCTGGGTAATCATCTCTTCGGTCAATCCATCGCTGAAGTAATCTTGCGCGGCGTCGGCATTGAGATTCTCGAAAGGCAGGACGGCGAGCATGATCTTCTTAGGATCGGAAGCGGCACGATACCAGAACACGTAAAAGGACACAGGCAGCAGCACGAGTAAGACGAGAGCTGCCGCGCGCCACGGAGAGAGGCGAAACGGTTTGCTGGTGGCAGTAGTCTTTGGTGCAAGCTCCTGCGCGTGTCTTTCCGCTTGGTCAGTATACTCGCCAGTAGGTTGAGATGAGTCCAGCTTCTGAGTTTCGCTGACGGGTAAAGCGACAGTTGGCAAAGCTGCGGCCACGATCTCTACCGGCGCGATGAAGCGATAGCCACGGCGGGTCAAGGTTTCGATGTATTGCGGAGTTTGGGCACTATCGCCGAGCGCTTCGCGGATTTGCTTGATGCAAAAGTTCAAGCCCTTGTCGAAATCTACGAAAGTGTCCTCGCCCCAAATCCGCTCTTGAATCTCTTCGCGCGTGACGAGCTGACCTGCATTTGTTGTCAGCAGAACCAAAACTTTGAATGGCTGCGGCGGCAGTTTGACGGCGACGCCATCGCGGTAAAGCTCTTCGCTTCCGAGCTTCAACTCGAAGGGGCCGAAACGAATTGACTCTCCATGACCGTTGGGTTTCATGCCGACTATACTTATGTCCCGCTTGATGACAGATTCAGATTAAATCGGACGGCGCTGCTGCGCTGAAAAACACTGCTTGAGAAGCTTCTTCAAGCCCGCTTCTGCCGAGCATTTATCCTGCTCATCAGATACTCGCCAAAATCTAATACGCTGCTGGTTGGTTTTTTACCTGCCATAAATTTAGGCTGCTGCAGCACTGAGCCGAAATCCTGGCAGTTTGGTCGAGCGCGTTATCGGCTCTGATGTCGAAATACTATACCAGAACTCAGGAGAAGATATGGAAATGATGGGAAGCTCTTTGCTTCAGGATCTTCGCTTCGCGCTCCGGCTCTTCAATCGAAATAAGAGCTTCACAGGTATAGCCGTGCTCACGCTGGCGCTCGGCATTGGGGCCAACACTGCTATTTTTAGCATCGTCAACTCAATTCTGCTCAAGCCTCTTCCTTATGAAAAGCCGATGGAGTTGGTCATGCTCTGGTCGGATTTGCAAAAGATGGGAGCACCGCGCGCGCCCGCTTCCCCGGCGCTCTTGAAAGAGATTCGCGAGCGCAGTCAGACGCTTCAGGGAGTGGCCGGCATTCGGGTTGGCAATAATACTTTTGTCGGGGAGCCGGAGCCGGAGCAGGTCAAAGTCGGTTTCGTAACCGCGAACTTCTTTTCGGTGCTGGCAGTCAAACCTGCTTTAGGACGCCTTTTCCAGCCGGAAGATGAGCAGCTACAGCCGGGCGGCACTCGCGCGATTGTCCTCAGTCATGGGATATGGCAGCGCCGGTTTGGCGGCGACCCAAACATCATTGGCCGCGCCGTGCGTCTCGGAGCCAATTCAAGCTTTACGGTCGCTGGTGTCTTGCCCGCCGATTTTCGGCTGGTCTTTCCGCCAGATTCCGATATTCCACTCGAAGCGCAAGCTTACACAGCTTATCCCAAGGCCATCTACAATGATAAAAACTCTCAGTACCTCCGTTTGATTGGCCGCATAAAACCCGGCGTAACCATCGAGCAGGTCAAGAAGGACGCCAGCGCGATAGCCGAGCAGTTCAGTAATCAATATCCCGAATATAAAGCTGAGAACCTTCAACTCAGAGTTATCGGCCTGCACGCTGATGTCGTGCGCGATATTAATCTCGCGTTGCTGGCTCTCCTCTTCGGCGCTGGGCTAGTGCTACTGATCTCTTGTTTCAATGTTGCCAATCTGCTGCTCACGCGCGCCACCGTGCGCCGGAAAGAGATCGCGGTTCGCGCAGCCCTGGGAGCATCGAGATGGCGCATGACGCAGCAACTTCTCTCTGAAAGTTTGCTGCTTTGCTTTCTGGCCGCAGTGCTCGGTCTGGGCGTTGGATGGGCCGGGCTCAAACTGCTTTTGAGCATACGCCCTGAAAGTCTCGCTCGTGTGGGAACCATCGGGCTTGATTTGACGACCCTGGTTTTTGTCAGTGCGATCTCTCTCGGTGCTGGGCTACTGGCTGGCCTCGCACCGGTTTTAGAGACCGGAAAAGTAAATTTAGTTGAGTCACTCAAGCAAGAAGGACGCACCTTGGCGAGCAGGGGAGGGAATCGGATCCGCTTGTTTCTGACGGTGAGCGAAATCGCGCTCGGCTTTGTCTTGCTCGTTGGCGCGGGGTTGATGATCCGTACTCTGATTCAGCTTCAACGAACCAGCCCGGGCTTTGATCCGAATCAAGTTCTGACGTTTGAAATGAGCATTCCCTTTGGGCCTAACAGCTACCGCACGCCTCAGGATCTGATGGCTTTTCTGACTCAGTTTGAAGCGAAAATCTCGGCCTTGCCCGGAGTCCAGGCAGTCGGTGCCGTCTCTCACCTGCCGCTCGATGATTATCCTAACTGGTACGACGCCTATGCGCCGGAAGGGAAAATAGTGGAGGAGACAAGTAAGCTGTTGGCCGATCACCGCGCCACCATGCCTGGATATTTCCAAGCTATGGGCGCGCGATTACTCGGTGGGCGATACTTCAACAACATGGACTTGGTTGCCGGGAGCGCCAACATTGTGATCGTTGATGATGTAGTGGCGCGCCAAAATTGGCCGCATGAAACAGCGGTCGGAAAGAAGATCAACATTCAGCCATTCAGCGGCCCGCGCACCTGGTTTGAAATCGTTGGAGTCGTCGAGAATCTGAAGTCACATGGCCTGTTCGCGTCCCTGCGCGGTCAAATCTATATCCCCTATCAGCAAAGTATCCGAGAGCATTTAAGCTATGCAGTGCGAGCCAGTGGAGACCCGATGGCGCTGGCCGCCGCGATCCGCCGCGAGCTTAATAGCCTGAACAAAAATATGGCCATCGCTAAAATCCGCCCCCTGCAGCAATACGTGGACAAAGCCATGGCGCCGACGAAATTCACCGCAACCCTCGCCGGGATTTTCGCCCTGCTCGCGCTGTTATTGGCCGCTGTCGGCATTTATGGCGTGGTCTCTTATTCAGTCAGTCAACGCACCCAGGAAATCGGCGTGCGGATGGCGCTCGGCGCCAGACCGACTGACATTCTCAAGTTAGTTATGAAAGAGGGACTGATCTTGACTGCCTTCGGACTACCCATCGGTTTCATCGCCTCTTTGGCGCTCTCGAGATACTTGCAAACCATGCTTTTCGGTGTGACTTCGTTAGACCCGATGACTTACATCGTCATCGCCATCGTGATTCCTATGACCACGCTCTTCGCCTGCTGGCGGCCTGCGCAAAAAGCTGCGGCTGGCAGCGCGATGGATGCTTTGCGCCAAAGCTGAAGCTGGAAGGCAGAGCCAACATTATGAACTGACCTAACTATCCTGAGAGGAGTTGAAATTTATGCCAAGAAAGATTCTGTTACTTTCAGCCATCTGGCTTGCCGCCTTGATGGTCACTGCCCACGCCCAGACCAAAGCTCCATCGGATTCTGATAAAGGCCGCGAGGCTGATCGCGCTGCAATCAAGGCGCACATCGAAAGCATCTGCCAGGCATTTGTCGAGAACGACATCGAGAAAATCCGTACCACTCACACGGAAGATTGGCGCGGGTTCTTGACCAGCACGCGCGTGCCGATCAAGGGCATAGACGAATATATGAAGGCCAATGGCATCCCATGGCCGTGGCCTGCCGACAAGCAGAAACCCACGCCCAACCCCAATCCCACTTCCGGCTTCAAGGTCTTCGATTTCGATGTGCATTTTTATACTCCGGAATTGGCGGTCGCTTGCTTTATGGTGGATTTCGGGCAGAAATCCGGCAACGACATCATGACCGGCACCAGATACCGGATCATGGATGTGTATGCCAAACGCAACGGCCACTGGAATCAAGCGGCTTCTCACACCGTGATCGACCCAACCTGGCAGGCTGAGCGCATGGCGCAAAACACAACCCTGCCGCCGCCCGTGCGCCAACAACTCCTGACTGCGCGCGAAGCTGTCTGGCGAGCTTACTTCACCAACGATCAGGTGCAGTTGGACAAGTTAGTTCCAGAAGATACGATCGTGCTTGAAGGTTCGCTCGAAAAACCCTTCACCAAGAAAGCCGAGATTCTGGAATCAGCTAAGCAAAATGCGCAAAGAGGCAACAAACTCGTGCGCCTTGAATTCCCGCAGACCGAGATGCAGGTCTATGGCAACACCGCCATCATTTACACGACCTACTTGTATGAACTGGAAAGTGCGCAAGGCGAACGCCGCGTGAGCACCGGGCGCGCCACGGAAATCTTTGTGCGCCGCAATGGGGCCTGGGTCAATCCTGGATGGCAGATGAGCGCCATCAATCCCAGATGATTGCTCGATCTATATGAACGGCACAGCAAGATCTGGATGAGACAAGAACTCAAACTACGAAGTCCACGAAGAGCACCATTAACGCCCTGTTTTCCTCTCTTCGTGTTCTTCGTGGTTTGAGCCAGTTCTTGGTGTGCTAGGCATTAGACATGTGGCAGCATATTCAAGTCTCTCGCTTCTCTCCGGTTCCGGGACTGCTGCTTCCCAAAATTGAACACTTAGCCTGCCTTCGTTCTTCTGCATACTTCAACCAAACTGCATAAATCAAAGTGTTAGCGGAGGTGAGCCGTGTGGCACGCAAGTTGGTTTAATCCACTTGGCTCGCTGGCCACACACTCCGGCTGACAAAGACAAATTAGGGGGGAGCGATGAGTACACTATTTCAAGATTTGCGCTATGGCGCGCGGATGCTGCGGAAGCGATGGGGCTTTACGGCGATTGCCGTCATCACACTGGCGCTTGGCATAGGCGCGAATACGGCTATTTTCAGCGTCGTCAATGCTGTCGTGTTGCGGCCATTGCCTTATCAGAATCCAGAGCGGTTGGTCATGCTCTGGGGCACGAACGCGAAAGACGGCAATCTCCAGCAACCCGCTTCATACGCTGAATTCAACGACTGGAAGAATCAAGCGCAGTCATTCAGCGCCATCTCCGGTGCTTCACCGCTCTGGAATTTTGTGCTCACAGGCGGCAACGAGCCAGAGTCCATCCAGGGTCTTTATGTTTCAGCCAATCTTTTTCCGATGCTTGGCGTGACGCCTGCGCGTGGCCGCGCCTTTCTGCCGGAAGAAGATCGCACGGGCGGCACACCAGTGGTGATCGTCGGTCATGGGTTGTGGCAGCGGCGCTTCGGCTCAGACCCGAACTTGATCGGCAAGACTCTGACGCTGAGCGGCACCAGCTCGACGATTGTCGGCATTATGCCGCCAGGTTTTCAATTCCTCGAACCAGCGGCAGAGGTCTGGGTTCCGCTGGCGCAGAATCAATTTGCGAACAGTGCGCGCATCGTGCGTTTATTCTCAGCCATCGGGCAACTCAAGGAGGGCGTCAAGCCGGAGCAGGCCAATGCGGAAGTGGCCGCGATTGGACGCCAATTGGAAAAGCAGTATCCCGATACCAACACCGGCATCGGTGTGCGTTTAGTCACGCTGCACGAACAGATGACCGGTAAGTTTCGCTTTGCCTTGCTGCTCTTGTTTGGCGCAGTTGGTTTAGTGCTCTTGATCGCGTGCGCCAATGTCGCCAACTTGATGCTTGTGCGTTCGGCGGCGCGTCAGAAAGAGATCGCAGTACGCGCTGCACTCGGTGCAGGCCGCACCCGCTTGATCAGGCAACTGCTGACCGAAAGCATCGCGTTATCTGTCATTGGCGGCGCGGGCGGCGTGTTTGTGGCCACGTGGGGCATCGAGCTGTTACAGCGGCTCAATCCGGTTCAGCTTCCAAGTTATAACAAAATTGGAGTTGATGCCGCCGTGCTTGGCTTCACGCTCGCGGCCTCCATCGTGACGGGCATCGTTTTCGGCCTGGCGCCAGCTTTACAAGCCTCGAAGCTTGACCTCAACGCTACGCTCAAAGACGGCGGGCGCAGCGCCCTCTCCAGCGTAGGGCAACACCGGTTGAGCAATCTACTCGTGATCGCGGAGATCGCGATGGCGCTGGTCTTGCTTGTCGGTGCGGGATTGCTCATCAGAAGTTTTGTGCGGGTGCTCAATGTCAATCCCGGTTTTGCGACGGATCGTGCTTTGACGTTGCAGCTCGGATTGCCGAATGCGACGTATGCTCAACCGCAGCAGCGCATCGCTTTTTATCAACAGCTCGAAGAACGCCTCAAAGCCTTGCCTGATGTGACGGCGGTGGGGATGGTCACGCGCTTGCCGCTGCTCGCCGCGCTCAACAATGTGACGAGTTTTGTGACGGTTGAAGGCCGCCCGGTTCCCGCGGGCCAGCGTCCCGAAATTGATTTCCGCCGCGCGAGCACGGACTATTTCAAAGCGATGGGCATTCCATTATTGAGCGGCAGGCTCGTCACGGAAGAAGACGTGGCGAATAACAACGGCGCGGTGCTGGTCAACGAAGCGCTCGCCAAACGCGTCTTTCCCGGCGAAGACCCG
>Ga0070694_100002728_pt1 | contig 10477 bp, 18 predicted proteins | sample KBSK1251metaG_FD_65470 | JGI IMG/M metagenome (GOLD analysis project Ga0070694, IMG submission 65470) | Corn, switchgrass and miscanthus rhizosphere microbial communities from Kellogg Biological Station, Michigan, USA - KBS K1-25-1 metaG | ecosystem: Host-associated > Plants > Roots >... | reverse complement strand
CGCCTTCTAAGATCGATGGTGGAACCGGATCATCTACGACGTTCGGATCGTTTGCAATCGGCAAGCGGTAGAGCGTCCACCAATCGCAACCCTTGTGATCGGCAGTCGGACACCACGGCGCTTCACCACCCAGCTTGCGCTCGTTGATGCACCTGACTCCGGCGTCGCCCAACTGTGGATTGCCGCAGCCGCGCAACACGGCATCCCATCCGGTATCAAACACAGCGAGCGCCTTCTCCTGCACACTGCGATAGTGGACCGGCGCGCTCATGTACATGTCGAGATTGCGCTGAAGGTACGGCTCGATCTGATTCACGGTCTGCGTAGCGATGATGCACGTTTGCCCACAGCCTTGGAACATCTGCGTTACGAATCCCGTGAGCGCCGCGCCGATAGCCAGGATCGCTTTCGAGATTGGCTCCGGGTCGAATGCTGCCGCCATCATCAATCCACCCGCCACTGATCCGGCCACGATAGAACCCGTGGAGGTGGCTGTCTTCGCGCCGAGTACTGCACCACTTGCCGCGCCCGCCCACTCGCCAGATTCAAGTGAGCCGAGATGCGAGTAGCCACGATAGTAGTGCTGATCGGACAGAAAGCGGGCGAGCTGTGCGAATTGCACGTGAGTCAGAGCGCGATGTGGGACGGCGTTCATTTCTCGTTTACTTGCGACGGCTCTTACGGCGGGTACTCTTGCGCTTCCGCTTCTTGGGCTTCTCACCCGCCGCGCTCCGCTTGTAGTCGTAGCTGGCACGGATGGGATGGAAGATTCCCTCGTCGTCGTAGAAGCCAGTAGCCACATTGCGCCGACGAGGCTTTCCACCAAGTGCCTTAATGCCGCGCACCTTCAGGTCAACTAACAACTGCCCACCTGAACGGCGGACACGGACGGCGCTCGCGTTGATCCACTTGTTGAGTGAACCTTTCATGGGATTGCCGTGACGACTTTCTCCATCCATATATCCTTGGTAAAAGCTCTCCTGTGCCTCGACTCTCTTACCGGGAATGGTTGGCTTTCCGCTAGCGCTGTGCCACGCATCGTACATGTCAGCATACTTGCCTGTGGCGGCTTTCTTCTTGCCTTTGTTGTACCAAGTACGACTTAGCCCAGCTTCAAACGGCATAGCTACCTCCCTCTCACACGTGGAACAGGAACATCCACAATGCCGAACGCCTGCAACAGCCACAAACACAAACATAGAATCACGACAACCGTAATGATTGTCTTGATTGATTCTTCCATCGGGATGTAGGTGCGGATGAGATGCAGGCAAACACCAACGATCACGAGTACGATGATTACTCCAATCATTTCACGTACCTCCTTTACCTTTGACGCATGAGCATCATCACCGCGACTAGCCCAACTCCGGCGACAATGGCGACCGTGCCCAACCCCGCCGCAGCCGCCGCCGTCGAGGGAGAGGTGGGGGAGAGTATCGGATAGCCGGGCGTTTGTCGGCTTTGCTCGATCACTCTCCCTGTTTTTGGATCGATGACACGAATGACAGTGCCGGGCGGGATGACAGGCTGACCGTACTGCGCGCGAAGAATGTCGGAGGCTGCTTTCGCAAGTGTGTCGCCAGCGCCGGAGCCGGGAGCCGCCGCGCGTCCAATCTCGCCATCCGTGGAATCTACAACAACCACGGCGTCATCCGGGAAATCCTGCGGCCATTGCGTAGGGTCGAACACATCACCATCGGTGATAGCTTCGTAACCGTACTCGCCTCCGTACTGGCCCATGCCGCTTCCACTGCCGCCCTGGTTCGGAGGCAGGAGGCGGTAGATTGGATTCACTCTCATCATTGTGGTACGTACCTCCTCTACCTCTTGATATCCAGTAGCAACCGGCCACCAGAGCGGCGAACGCGAATCTTCTTGGCGCGAATCCATTTGTTGAGGGAGCCGCGCCGTGGATTCGATTCGTAACCCGGCTCGCGGACGGCATATTCCTTTATAATGTCGCCGTCTTTCCAAAGAGTGACTTCCTCACCTCCTGCCCGTCCAATGCCAGATTTGGACTGTCGTACATAGGTGTTGTAGACGCTCAACGCTTTCGCTTTGCTGCTCCCTTTGTGAACGGCTCCGATATTACCGACAAGCACCTCATAGAATGACATTAGGCATCACCTCTACGGCAGAAGAAAGCGAACGCGCCGACAATCACCATGACGGCAGTGGTGAGCCATCCGAACAATCCGCCGCTCTCGCCGTCCGTACAGGAAAGATCGACGGGCCACTCCCGTAACTTATCGAACTCATTCGGAACTTCCCAGCCGGGATATTGGCCGTGCGAGGTGTCCATCGGCACGCGGTACACTTGCCCGTTGATCGTTGGGTAGGCTACGACGTACACATGGGAGTAACGCGACGTGTCCTCGTTGTCGGCTGCGACCGTGGCGTAGCAGCATGGAATGCCGAGAGTGAGAAGCAGGGAGGCGCAATACATCGAGTAACCGTCGCAATCCTCGATGACGCCGCCCATCTCCCGGTGTGCGAGCGCCACGTCAACCGGGCGAATCAGTACCTCAACTACCTCCTCGGGGTCGATGTTGGGGAGGTGGGCGGCTGTGTCCACGTCCTGCTGGAACTTCATGCGGCCCTTGACGAGATGGAACACGCCTTCCAGAGGATTGCCGCCGCCGTACCGCAACGCGACTTGGGAGTCTTGCCGGATGAGGAACGTCTGGGAGTCTTCGAGCGCGTACTGGCACATGCGGGCGATGGTGCGCTCTACCTGGGCGTCGGCGTCCTCGGGCATCTCCTCGGATTCATAGCGGACGTAGCCGAGCTGGGGGTGGTAGGCTCCCGCAAAGCTACCGCCCCCAGTCTCACCGTCCTGCCCAAGACGGTTAGCACCATGCTCTTGGTGGAACTCGTTAGCCAGTGACCTGCCACGTGCCTCCCCCGGCCACGGCGATGCATATAAAGGATGCGCGGACGGACGCGGGATGTGGTTGGGTGCCAACGCCAGCCATCATAAAGTGCGCTGATCCGGGTTGCAAGTAGAATAATATATATATATACTGACGTGCTGGAGGGCAAGTGCCTGACAATATAGTAGAAGACTTGCAACAACCAGAATCGCCCGACAGTGGCGACAAAGCCACATCAACCCGATTCAAACCTGCAACAAATCGTCCTAAAGCCGATCGTGCAACCCCGCTTCCACCCGCCCACAAGTACGGAACCGACGAACCAAGGGCGAGAAATCCGAATGATCTGTTCGTTTGGGTGTGCGCCCAGGATAATGAGATTAAATCCAGACTTGTTTGGTACGTCTACCGCCATTGGCCGGTCATCCAGATTCCCAAGGAAGCCAAAGGCGGCAAACCAACCTGGACGACACAGATCGACAAAGTAGGCGGCGAGGATTCTTTCATCAACCTGGAAGACTTTCTACGCCGTTATGGCTCGGGCGACTATCAACTACTGCTGAACGACGCAATGAAGTTGAAGAAAACTATTGCTCGTTGCAAGATCCGCAACATGCGCGACCCCGAGCAACCACCCGTCATCAAGGACCTGAAACACCTCGTTGTAGACGACCCCGCGAACCAGAGCTACATTACCTACCTTTTGGCCCAAGGCGTTCAAGTGCCGGGCCGTGAATCACTGAGACAAATCGAAGAGGAGAGCGATGATATGAAAGTTGCCGAGGTTTCCGGGCGATTGCTCGATATGAACCAGGAACTAGTCGAGAAGAATCAGGAGTTGGCCGAGCGACTAGGCAAGGAAAGCGAGAGCAAGGAAGGCAAGAAGGTTCCCATGACGCCCGATGCCGAGGGTGCGATGCGCGGCATGGAGATGATTCAGAAGGCAGGTGAGATTGGCTTCGGTATGATCGACAGAGCCAACGATCAAATCACAGCCGCCAGCTCTAAAGGGCAGGACCCGGTTGAGATGTTGAAATCGGTCATGACTGTCGTTAAGGAAGCGCTACCGAAGAACGATACAGTCGTCGCAGAGCTGCTGAAGCAGAACAGCGAGCTTGCCAAGGAGGTACGCGACACCCAAGGCAAGATGTTCGAGAAGATCACCGAGATGACAGCAGCGCGAATCGAGGAATTGCGGGAGCGCGCTTCTATGGTCACTACTGCCGTTGCCGTCGCTCCCAAAACACTGATCGAGCAACTCCAGGAACTCCAGCAGCTCAAAACACTGGGGCAGGATCTTGGAATCTTCCCTAAGGAGAACAGTCGCCGCAACCCGGACGACGACGACGACGAAGATGGACGTAGGCCGAGCCGTGCCGAGATCAAAGAAGAGGGGATGATGCGATTCCTCAACTCGACGCTCCCCGGCTTGGTAGGAGGTGCCGCAACGCTATTCGGACTGGGCGCTAACATCGTCCACAACTTTGCCGTGGCGCGCGTCGGTCAGGGAGCTGTCGAGTCGCCCGCCGCCGTGGTGAACGCCGTACAGACGCAGCCCGTACCTCCGCAACAGCAGCCCATTGTGACGCCGCCTCCTCCAGGATCTCCGGCGACCGTGGTGAACCAACCGAACGGCGCGGATAACACTCAAGTCGATCCGGCTACACTTGCCGCCGCTCACAGGTTCATGGCAGAGCTTGAGCCGGGGCTGATCGCTCATTTCTTCGGCGAGGAGACGAATGGCGTCACGTTCGCCGAGTGGATCATCTCGAACAAGACGGGAGCTGGCACAACAACCGAGGGACGACAGGCTTACGACTTCATGCATGAAGCCGGGAAGACGGCGATTCTGGCGACTATTCAGTCTTATCCGCCTATCTGGAACCGGGTGGGCAGACTGCCGCTGAAGCTCAATCAATTCATCGAGGATTTCCTCAACTACGATGAGATCATCAGTCGCGAGGATGCCGATGGAGGTACGACGGCAGGTGGCACGAACGCCGCTGGCTAGGCCGGATACTTAAATTCAGGATTGAAGTTGTCGGCGGACTCTACGAAGAAGCCGCGCTTGGTGTGCAGATCGCTGGCGACCTTGCGGATGGCATTCTCCAGTATATAGGGAATGTCCGTGCCGATTCAACGGGGGCTTTCGATGCCATTCTCGCGTAGAGTCTTGGCTAGAATGCTGGCTAGTCTGGCTCCGTAAATACGTTTAGTCGTTTTAGTCATCATTGTGGGTTCACCTTTAATTGTGGGGATGGGAGCCACCCGCCCCTGTTAGGGATGGTGGAGGATGGCCCCCGGCAGCTTGCGCGCTCGAAGAGTTGAAAGCAGCATAACACAGGTTAGCCGCTAACGTCAATCCCTTCAGTGGCGCTCAATACCCAACTCCGACTCGATCCGCGCCAGCCGCATATTTACCTCCTCCAACTGCTGCTTGAGGTACGTGATGCAGTCGGCTGGTTGGTTGTGTGGTTCTCCTCCAGTCCTACCAGCATGGGCCACCTCAAGCCTCTTACCGCACAAGCATGTCGTCGTTACGGTTGTCTCTGCCTGACGTTGCGTGGAATGAATGCAAGCTCCTGAATGACCCGCTGGCAGATTGCATTGCATGCCGGGCCAGATTAGTTCCTCGCAATATCTCACTTGACGACCCCGGCGTTCCTGGGCAGCTTTACCCAGCTCGTATCATGTTCCTCTTTAAGATGAGCGCGCCACACTCGCGTCGGCATCGGCTTGGCATCGCAGTATAGGCAACGGCGCAACTTGGGTGGACGCCCGGCACCAGGACGGCCCCGAGCGCCCAATCCACGGCGATGCGGCTTATTGGTTTGTTGATTTTTTGTTTTCACCGGCATCGCTTACACTCTCCTCTCACGATTCTCGCACTCCCCAACTCTCCCACCCTCGCGGCCTCTGCTCGACCGGCACTACCCACCTCCCATCCTTGACGAGCATGCGACACTCCCCCGTGTTCTCGGCGTCCAGCCTCGCGTGCTTGTAGAGGTAGCCGATGAACAGCGACGGCATCATCTGATTGTTGCTGATGCTGTGTATGTTATCCCCGCGCCGCCGCGCCTTGGAGGCTTTCTTGTGACGGTTGGTGTCGAGTACCGTAGCGTTGCTCATGAGAGGCACGTACCTCTCTAGCGGTGCCGGGCAACCTGCTTGAGAATCGATTCGCACGCGGCGAAAAACTTCTTGCCGCCCACCTTGCCGTCCGCGTACTTCACCCACAGCTCACAAATCTCGCCGAGCTTCTTTGCAGTGTAAGAATGCTCACCGACAAGCTGCTCGACGTAGGTGCCGAACTCGGTGCGAATCTCAGCCAACGACCGCGCCTTGCTCTTACCTTTCTTACCGGCCTTCTCGCGGAGCTTGGTACGTGTCTTCGCCGCACTCACCTTCTTTTTTCCGGCCTTGTGTGCATCGGCTACCAGCTCCGAGATAGCCGCCTCGATCTCCTCTTCACTGTCGCAGGAGTCGATGATGTCGGTCGCCGCCCGAAATGGTACGGTGCCATCGTGAACATGCTTCCTCCCGACTGGCCCGAGCTTGAGGAGCTTGCGATATTGCGTGACGCTTGAGCCGGATATGCCTAGCTCTTTGGCAACCTCGCCGCGATCCATGCCCTCGCCGAACAGCCGCGATACCGCCAACGCCACCTCGACGGCTGAAAGGTTCTTGCCTTTGAGGTTGGTGTGTAGCCCGTCAATGAATGCCTGCTGCCCGCTCGATTTCCACAACGCCACCTTGACGTTCGGCCCGCCAGGGAATGAGGTACGCGACTCCTTGAGCTGCTTGATTGCAGCCGTGCGCCCGTAACCCTCCTGGACGACGAGATCGAGGTAGTGCCCTTCCTCGCCGTCATTGACGCGGACAAGTGAGACGCTGATGGGGATGAGCTGCCCACGCGCCGCGATGGATTCCGCCAGATCCTTCAACTCACGTGGAGCGCCATCCCAGCGGGCGCTCTGTGCTGCATCCAACCCGAGCAGATTGGCGGGCACCTTGATGATTGAATCCGGGTGGTCGTCCAGTTCGCCGACGTACTTCCCCAGTGACTCCAGACGTTTGCGTTCCTTCGCCGAGATGCCTGCTGCCACTGCTTCCGGCTCTGGTGCTTCTGTATTGCCGACAAGAGGTGGACCTGTTGGTTCTGGTGCGCCGCTTGTTTCGTTGATTGCTTCATTCATTTGTGTTCCCTCGCTTTCAGTTTTCAAGAATTACGTACCTTTCTTACCTCTCCTACCTCTCCTACCTCTTCCCCCTCGCATCGTTGAAATCCACTTATTCGAGCGCGCGATTTGAGAGACTGATGGAACCGCGCGCTCGGTGAATGGACTTGTAGGTATAGCTGGGGTGGTTCATTTCTGGTTACATCGTATCAACGCCTCCTCTCCGCGTCTCTCAAACTTGTTACGTACCTCTAGGCAGCAGCTTTCTCTTTGCCGGGCACCTGAGCCTCCTCGCCGCCATCCGGGTCGTCGTCGTCAGGGTCGTCGGGATCGTCGCCGCCATCGCCGGGATCTTCCTCTTCGTCTTCGTCTTCGTCTTCCAGCTCGGCAACGATGGTGGGGAGCGCCTTCAATCTGTAAATGGTGTCCGGTTGCAGCCCTTCGCCGGGGTCGTTGTGCGTGACGAGGTAGCAGACATTGGGGTCGTCGTCGTCCGCAACGATGGTAGTGCCTCCGTCGTCTGGCACGTCGAACACATCCGTCTCGTCATCGTTGTCGAATCGCAGGGCAAATTCCGTGCGATCTGGGTTGTAGAGAATTGCTAGTTTACTCATTCGAGTTTGCTTGGCTCCTGGTTGGTTGAATTTGTGGAGAAAGCTCCTAGCTCGGGATTCTGGCACAATCGCCGGTTTGTGTCAAGCGTAAAGCCTCATTCTGTTTTCTCCTTTTCTGCTTCGTCATCTCCGGCGCTCACCAGCATCGGCTCTAACCAGATCACCTTGCGCTCCTGCCTGCCAGGGCCGAACGGTTGGTGCCGGAAGTGGCCGCGTCTCCAGTGCATTCGCGGAGAGGCATGAGTGCCTTGCGGGGCGTGCTTTGGAGGCGTGTAGAACTTGCCGACGATGTTCGGCGACCAATACTCACGGCGTGGTCTATCCAGCTTGGCCGGGACTACCTTCACTAGACTCATCGGAGAGTTCAACTGCGGCTTTACTGTAAGGGCCATGAACGTGCCGAACACCAATGCAGCTAATGCTACTTGTTCCTCAACGTTCGTTCCTTTTGCAAATCGACGTTGCTTCTCCGGCAATTCGTTTACATCGCGTATGACTGGTTTGTAGCTCTCCAGATTGATCGTTCGGCTTTGTGTGCTGTCAATACTGAAGTGCTGCCATGTAGCTGTGTCGGGATAATATGCATCGGCGGTGAAGACATCCATGTCATGCGTCGTATCTGGTATCGCTTTAGTTATAGACTTGTACAGAACCCGCGCAAACTTACGGCTATAAAGAATAAACGAGCATTCAAAACCTTCTTTGTTCACAAGTGCGTTGCGAGGTAGTACGAGTATACCTTCCTCGTATGGTAGCTTTATTTGTGTCCAGTCGATGTCACCATGGAATACAGTGTGTCTGAGCGCACAACAAGCGTAATAAATCCGGTCGATGTCTCTCCAAGAAAATAGCGTTTTCTCGTAGTGAATCGCGGCATGTTTGAGGATCGCCGCTATCGTGGTACGTTGCCGTGATTGCCATGCATTATTCCTCTACGACTTCCACCCACCTCCGCACACCATCTCCCATCGCCTCACATCTGTACAGCACATCGGGCTTGAGCCGGGCGAGCGCCGCGTCGTTGTAGCACGAATCCGGCACTAGCCAATCTTTCACCGCAAGTATGGTGGGCGATTCCAGCACGGCAGGCGAGAACAGCATCGCCGTGAGAATGATGAGCACGATGCCGACAACGAGCATAGGCCAGTCCATTGCGCGAGTGTTGAGTACGATGCGTCCTTTCATACATTACCTCCATTTAGAGAACGAAGAATAGCCTTACCGCAACCGTTGATGGTGTAGGTGACGCTCATACCATTCTGTTGCTTGATTACCCATCCACGTCTGACACATTGCTCTAGAGTGCTCCGTTCGGCATCGTTCATTGCCGACATACACCCGACATTATTTCAGCGTGATTAATGTCTTTGCTTGGTTAGTGGTGAGCACGACAGCTCTGCTCATAGTATGCCACTTGATTCTCCGCAGAGCGTCGGAGTCGCCTTCCGCCCATTTCTCCAGATCATCCAGCAGTGGGTTGATCCACGAATCACGGTAGAGCTTCGTCTCGGTAATGATGGCAAGTACTACGGCGTCACGGCCACCATGCTCCGACTTGTATTCACGGTGCTTACCCGGCCCGTTGCCAGGAGTGATCGTCACGGTACCGCCAGAGAAATCGAAGCCAGCCCGCTCGTAATTGGCGAGCTGCCGGATTCGTTTCAGCGCCCGCATCACTTGCGCCGGTACACGTTGCTTCTTTCGCGTCATGCTGTCGCTTCCCTCCCTCGTGCGTCCATTGATCGTCAGCCGCATAGTAGCCTCCAGGATGCGCCGGAGCCGCGTACCTCAAGCCCCGGCGCATCAGCAAGCCGCTACAGCACCTTGCGTTCTTTACGTAACGTGATTGGCTTGCCGCAAGCGAAGCATCTGGCAGTCAGCTTGCCGTTTGCCACGCTAAGCACAGCCGTGGGATGAGCACACGACGCGCATGGCTTCAGAGTGATCGCGTATCGTGTCATGATGCCTCCCTTGCGATTTCTCTTGCCAAGCGTTGCAGGGCAAACTGGGCGTCGTGAATGAGTGCCCAGTTCACCTCCTTGCCAGCCTTGGCGCGATTGCAGTTGTCGTTTACCAGCCGCCGTAGGCAGTCGGCGACTTCCATAGCTGCTTTGTTCATGACTTGCCTCGCTTGGCCTTCATGAACCCCGGCAGCTCACCTCTGTCCTTGCGGGCCTGTGCGCTTGCCTTACCGATCTTGCAACGCACCTTGGCCGTGAGAGAGTCGCGCTGCCGGGCGATAGCTTCCGAGACTTGCGGAGAGATAGCCAGCCGGATGTGACCATCCTTGCCCGCGCACTCCAGGAATATCGTATCGCCTTTGTCGCGCTGCCGGTATGTCTGCACGATCCACAATTGGGAGGTGCCCAGCAGCGGTACGATGGTACGAATGGTTGATGGCTTGGTAGATGTGACATCCGGCAAGCCATGAAGAGAGCCGAGAAGCCGGTCGTAGGCATCCGGCAAGGCGCTGTACTGTTCGTCGCTCATTGGTATCTCCAGGTAGGAAGTGGGGCCAGGATCGCTCCCAGCCCCGCGCCTCCGTGCTAGAAGGCCATCTCTACGACTTTGCCCGCCGCCATGTCTACCGCGTTGCGGTCGTCGGCGTATGGCAACGTCTGCGAGTAGCGTGTCATGCCGTTAGCCAGTGCCCATGCGCTGTTAGGGCTGGCGTCGGTGTCGGGCGACTTCTGAGCCGTATCGTACCCGGCTTCGATGACCACCTGAGAAGCAATGCCGCGCAGCTTCTTGAACACCGTCTCAATCACCTCCTGCTTCGTAGCGGCGATGATGTACGTGCGCGCCTTGG
>Ga0070694_100002727_pt1 | contig 10481 bp, 11 predicted proteins | sample KBSK1251metaG_FD_65470 | JGI IMG/M metagenome (GOLD analysis project Ga0070694, IMG submission 65470) | Corn, switchgrass and miscanthus rhizosphere microbial communities from Kellogg Biological Station, Michigan, USA - KBS K1-25-1 metaG | ecosystem: Host-associated > Plants > Roots >... | reverse complement strand
CGGATAGAGGTCAGTTCCGCCGGCGACAAACTGGGATTCAGGGCCGGTGTCGGCGACAATCTTCACCGCCTCCGCGATGGTGCGCGGCGTGCGATAGACGAATTTGGGAAGACGCATCATAGTTGTGTCCGAGCGCGATTGAAGGTCTAGTTGCTCTTAACCTGCTCGATTGACCAGACAATCGTTTCTTGAAACGCTTTCATCGCGTCATCGTTTGCAAGGTCAGAATATTCAGCTTTGTAATAATCGTGGTCGGGTGTTGGCTCGAAGTGGACTCCGCGCATGTTGACTAAGCGCTTGCGAAACTCTTGCCAGTTTTCGGAGGTATCAAAAGGCGGAGTGCTTCGGATGTTTTGAACGTCCACATAGAGTGCTCGACTGTTCCTTTCTTGAATAACGAACGGACGAAAAGTACACGCCCCTTGTTGAAACTCTGGAGCGATATTCCATCCTTTAGCTGTGGTTCTTATTTCAAAGTGCTGACGCGACCAGTCGAGTATTTCTTGCGCAACATCAGCATCTTCAGGCGAACTCTGTCTAATCTTCGCAACGATTTCCTCTGCTGGCGGCCCTTCTGGATCCTTCATTTAATCCCTTTCCTGCGCGCGACGGGTCGCGCGGCTTAAGCATTTAATCTTCTCGACGCGACCGTGTAGTTGTCTTGCGAGGTTGAGACGTTTTCCCTCGCGCACCTTGCCGTCGCGCCTTTGCAACAGCACGCAGCGTTTCATTTACTGATTTGTCGTCTGGAAAAGCCTTTCGGACTTCGCGATCTGGCAACACCAGATTTGTCCCTGAACGATATGCCTTGGCATAAATACACGACCGATAAACCTCAACTTGCTGAGGTCATATTGCGGTTGATCGACCAACTGAGCCACTACATCGGTTTGATTGAAGCTGTTCATTAGGCTCGCTTCTTTTCCTTGATCTTCAGTTCAGGATGTCTCGCCAGAAAACCACCTCGCTTAAACACATAACGCCCGGGCTTCATTGTCGCCTCTTCGTCAATCCCGGCAGCCAAGTCAGCTTGATAATCTTCTTCCGAGATTTCGATCGTAACATTCACGCCATCGTCTTCAACGACCGTGAAAACAAAGGGCCTAAAAGTTGATGGTTCTTGTTCGCTCATAGATTTGTTGTTCGGCTCTATCGGCCTTGCGCGCGGATATTATTCGTACTACATCAAGCAAACGCTCCGCGTAAATCACGTACAATAAACGCCGGCTCGACAATCCGATTATACTGAAACGCATTTCATCATCGGAGTGTTCGACGTCATAATCTTCGAGTGCGTTTGGGTCGTAAAAGACCTCGGTAGCCTCTCCGAAGCTTACCCCGTGCTTCGAGAGATTCTCAAGAGCCTTTTGGTCATCCCATTCAAATCTCAACGTGGCCTCTTAATTAGATCTTTCCTGATCCGCGCTCATCTCTTCACATCTCGCCGCACATACAAAACCAAATCAACTCCCGGCCGCAACGGATACGCTCCGTCTTCCGTATTTGACTTCAGCATGTCATAACGATCGCCGTAAGTGGCTTTGAGTTGTTCTTCCTGTGCTTCCGATCCGATTATGATAGCTTCGGTTGTCGGCACGATCTGCGAGTAGTAGCCAACCCTCTTGTAATTACGAAAGTACCACGGCAAAGGCCAGTAGTCCGGCGAGACGATCGCGACACCGGTATCTTCTCCCGTTCCATTCTTCTGTCCGATGCGGTCAATTTGATCGAGCATCGCCAACATCCCCCGCTTCGTATGCGCGTACACGTAAGGTAGCTGGTCGTCGTCATAGTGAACGAAGTTCAGTTGATACAATTGATAACCGCACAGACCGACGATCAAAATCGGAAGCGGAAGGAAGAGAGCAGGTTCCTGAAACTCCCGCAGCTTTTGGTAAATAACCTCGAGGGTGTATCCCGATATGAGCGCCAGGGGCACGATGAAATTGAGGCTAATCCAGGGCGTCTTGTAACCAACCAGCGAATAAGCCGCCAGCAAACCAAACGACCACTGCGCCAGAAACAGGGCCATGCGGTTGTTCGCGCGCCACAACGCGATGAGTGCGCCAAAGCCGCCGAGTAGCATCAGCGCGCCTTCTTCCCACACCAGCCAGTAAACGTACTGCCACCAGGGATGCTCGTGTTCATGGGTTCGCTGTCGCCAGAGGTTCAGCGTCTTCAGGGCATCACTTACACCTTTGGGATAGTTCGTAAAGAATGACGAGTAGAACAAAACGGCGACCACGATGAACACGGCGAACGCCGTGAGGGCCATCGTGAGTAGCGGAATGAAGCCGCCGAGCCGGTCGATTGTTTCGCGCCACCGATCAGCCAGCGGCACCTGGTCAGGCCTTTCACGCTCCAAACTTTCACGCACCCAAAAATATATGGCCGTCGAAATCCAGGCGATTAGCAGCACCGGCCCATTCATGAGCCAGGTCTCTTTGGTGGCGAACATCAGGGCAGCCGAAATGGAAGCCAGAATCAAATAAAGGCCTCGTCCGGTTTCGTAATACTTCAACGCCGCGACCACGATCGCCAGCGTGAAAAAAACAAACAGCGCTTCGTGAATAAAATAGCGTGAGAGATAAACAGCACCTGGAGAAATCGCGATCAGTCCCGCAGCGCACAGCGCGCCAATCGTTCCAATGCGCTTGCGCAGGGTTAGAGCCAGCCAAATCGTGGCGATCCCGAATGCCGCTGTGACCAAGCGAACGTTGAAAGTCGTCAACCCGAATGTGTCGCCGGCAACTTTGCCTCCGAAAAAGCGAACAATCCAGGGAATGACAGCCGAAAAGAAATAGAGCGTTGGTCCGTGGTAATTTTCCGGGTTGTACTGGTAATGGGATGGGCCCTCGCGGACCAGCGCCACCAGGAAATTTCCGTTGACCCCTTCATCATGATGCAACGGAACGAGCGTCAGTTTGAACAGTCGCAGGAAAGCGCCGACGAAGAGAATCGCCAGCGATGAAAGTTGCCAGGCGCGCTCAGATAGATCAGAGCCCTGTGCTGAGGCCTGCGTCTCGGCGGACTTTGGGCCGCTGGCCTGTTTCTGCTGGGCAGTTGGTCGCCTACTGCGTGATTTTGTAGAGATGGTACTCACCTACCGTCGCGACTTCGCGGTAACCACTAAAGAATGCGTCGTTGACCGCCATCACGGAACGTTCCTGTGGATCGACTACAACATAATCGACACCGTATTTTCTCAGCAAGGCGGGAGCCTCTGGTGCTCCGGCATAAATTCTCTTGATTTCGGCTTCACGCGGACCTGAGTCGATTCCATGCGTCCAGATGTGGCCCGGATATCCCATTACTGATCTGCGCCCGGTCAGAAAAATTGGAGTGTTGTGAATTGGAGCGTGCAGAATCGTTGCGCGCGGCGGCGTCTGCTGCTTCACAATTTCGGCAAAAGCCACACCGTCGCGATCGAATTCCTGGTACTGGCCCTGACGAGTCACCAACGCAAAAACGTCCAGTCCGCCGGCCACGGTCAGCATGACAAAAAGAACGCCCGCACAAACACGCTGGGGAACATTCCCCGCCCAAAGACGCGCCAGCAGCAACGCGACGATTGGCGCTGAAGCAATCCACCAATAGAAGAGGATCTTGACGTTGTCCCAAACCCAGGGCGCCAGCTTCACCAAATTGGGAACGATGAAGCACAGCAAAAACGGCAGATAGAAAAACAAGAGTTTCCGTGAGACCAGGTACGAGTCCGTCTTCCAAAGCAGCGCGGTAATCAAAAGCGGGATGAACACGCCGGTATTCTTCAGCCAAAACCAGATAATGCTTTCATCACCATGACCCCAGCCAAATTCCCAGGCGATGAATGCGCGGGTATGGACAGCGCTGCCGTGCGTCGACCAGAGCATTTGTGGGCCGGCAATGACTGAGGCGACGATGAAGAACAGGAGCCACTCGCGCCATCGCTTAAGATTAATCAAAGCGAGTACGGCAGCGACACCCATAATTGCGATGAAGCTGTGTGCGTGAACCAGCGGCAGCAGGCCGGCAATGAATCCGGCAGCCAGCATACGGCGGGCGGGCAAGGAGCGAAGGGCAAAGGGCGAGGAGCTAAGGGCGAAGCCGGAAGTGTTTGGTTCCGCTTCCTGGTCGGCCTTTCCCTTGGCCCTTCGCTCTTTGCCTTTTGCTCGCTGCCCTTTGCCCTTCGCCCCTTCCCTCTTTGCGCTCTCCGTCGATGCCCACCATTGCGTGATCACCATCACAGCCAGGGGAATGCCCAGAAGAAAACCCCTCTGGGTTACCAGCAAACTCGTGACCGCGTTGCCCCAACGCCACCCCTTGCTTAGCTCCGGAAGAATCGTGTACGAGTGCTGGATGTTCATCAGCACATGAAAAACTCCGGCGTCGGAATTGTTGACGTCGCCAAACAACATCCACCAACCAAATCCGCCGTTCAGAATCACGAGTACCGGAACCAGAATCGCGGCGACCCGATTGCGCAAAAGCTGTAAACCAAAGCGATGGAGGACACCGACCAGCGCGACGCCGATGATCCAATTCTCAATGAACAAAGATTGGCGCAGTGTCGCTCCCAGGCGCACGAAGATTGCCGACACAAAGTCAGTCAGAAACGGATAAGTAAATCGCGCGCCGGCAAAGGTCGGATCTTCCGGCGGATAGTTTTGACCAAATGCGAACCGCGTGATGACGCTCAGGTGAAAGGGTAAATCGCCGTAATTATTGAGTACTCCGGTGTAGATGCCGTCTGGCTTATCCAGCAGAGCCCGGTCGAACACCAGCCACATCAGAACCATGGCGCCGGCATAAAACAGAAAATAAGTGAAGGCCCAACCATCCGGGTTTGAGCTGGCCTGGCCGATCGCTTTCAGATCTCGATCGATATCTGAATTTATTTGATCGCGCGTTGCCTGATTTTTCAGCAGGATGAAAGGCAGCAGCAGAATCGCCCCGGTAATAATGATCGTGACCGGAGTCAAACCGAAGAAAAGAGCTAAGACAAACCCTACCAGAGCCAGACCGGCAAAACCTATGCAGGCGCCACTGCACAAACGCGAAACGAGCGGCGCGCCCTCGTCATAGGTGTAAGTGAGAAGCGTACCGCTCGCGATGGCAATTAGCGATAGGGCGAGAGAGGTGATCATTAATGTCCGACAAACTTCAGTTTGTCGCGCATTCTCATAACTAGGTTGATCAGGTTGACACGACAAACTAAAGTTTGTCGGACACTACACGCTCATGATTTCGTGTTCCTTGGATTTTGACAGTTCGTCGATCTTTGAAATGTAAGTGTCGGTGAGCTTCTGAACCTGTTCCAATCCGTCTCGTTCGTTATCCTCAGAGATAGCCTTATCTTTCAGCATTTTTTTCAGCTTGTCGTTTTCATCGCGACGAATGTTGCGCACCGCGGTGCGGTGTTCTTCGGCAATCTCGTGAATCTGTTTGGCGAGTTGTTTGCGCCTTTCTTCAGTCAACGGAGGAATTGGAATCCGCACCAGCTTGCCGTCATTCGAAGGATTCAAGCCCAGGTCGGCCGCGCGAATCGCCTTCTCGACGCTGCCTAATTGGGTCGGATCCCATGGCTGCACGGTAAGCATTTGTGGTTCCGGAGCGTGCACGGAAGCCATTTGATTGAGAGGCGTCGGCGTTCCGTAATAATCGATCATCACGGTGTCGAGCAGACTAACGGAGGCGCGACCGGTGCGCACGGTCGCCAGCTTACGCCGGAAATCGTCAATCGCCGATTCCATGCGGGGCCTGGTTTCTTTGATGATGTCTTGTTCGGTCATGACGGTCGTGAATAGTAAATCGTAAATCGGAAATAGACAAAGCGCGCGTCCACGTGAGTCGCTTCAAATCAATTACGAATTAACAATTCACGATTTTGCGGATCATGGTCTTTCCCGGCAGACACGAGTGCCGATACCTGATCCAATCGTAAGCACGCGCGCGATGTTACCGGGCTGCTTCATGTTGAAGACAATGATGGGAAGGTTATTATCCATGCAGAGAGAAATCGCTGACGAATCCATCACCTTCAACTGCTTTTCCAAAACTTCGAGATACGTAATGCAATCAAAGCGAGTGGCCGTGGGATCTTTCATCGGATCCGCGGAATAGACGCCATCAACCTTGGTGGCTTTTAGAATCACATCCGCCTTAATTTCGGCTGCCCGCAAGGCCGCCGCCGAGTCCGTGGAAAAGAACGGATTGCCGGTGCCCGCGGCAAAAATGACGATCCGCCCTTTTTCCAGATGGCGTATGGCTCGCCGGCGAATGAACGGCTCGGCCAGTTGGGGAATATCAATGGCCGACAGCACTCGGGTGTTGACGCCCAGATTTTCCAACGCATCCTGAAGCACTACCGCGTTCATGACGGTAGCCAGCATGCCGATGTAATCGGCCGAAGAACGGTCCATCTTGCCCGCGCTCTTCGAAATTCCGCGAAAGATGTTGCCGCCGCCGACCACGACCGCTACCTGCACGCCGAGTTCATGGACCTGCTTGATCTCTTCGGCAACTGACTGTGAGACGTTCACATCGATGCCGAACGTCTGTTCACCGATCAACGCCTCGCCCGAGATTTTCAGCAGGACGCGATGATAGGCAGTACCGTTCCCAGTTTCATTCATTTTTGTGATCAGTGTTTGAGCGTCGGGTTTCGAGTTACGAATGCGGCGTCAGGCGCGAGCCAAAAACTCGAAACTCGCAACCAGAAACGCGAAACTAGTTGCCGGCAAGCTTCGCTACTTCATCCTGGAAATCGTCGTCGCGTTTGCTCAGACCTTCGCCCATTTTGTAGCGAGAGAATCGCCGGATCGTTACTTTCTCACCGGTCCTGGCGATCTTTTCGGTGACGAGTTCGCCGACGGTCTGGGCCGGGTCTTTAATAAACGGCTGGTCAAGCAAGACAAACTCTTCATAGAATTTGTTGAGCCGACCTTCGACGATCTTGTCGATAACCTGATCCGGCTTGCTCGCATTCTTCGGATCGTTCTTAGCCTGGGCGCGCGCAATCTCGCGTTCTTTGTCGAGCGTGTCAGTGTTCACCTCGTCACGCGACACGTAGCGCGGCTCGGCGGCGGCGATGTGCATGGCGACGTCTTTGACGAGTTGCTGAAACTCTTCGCCACGGGCCACGAAGTCCGTTTCGCAATTGACTTCGACGAGCACGCCGACTTTGCCGCCCATGTGGATGTAAGAGCCAACCACGCCTTCGGCGGCGACCCGGCCTTCTTTTTTCTTGGCTGAGGCCAGACCACGCTCGCGCAAAATCTCGTTGGCGCGCTCTTCGTTGCCGTCGGATTCGATCAGCGCCTTCTTGCACTCCATCATTCCGGCGCCGGTTTTTTCTCGCAGGGATTTGACCGCGGCTGCGGTTATTTCTGCCATGATTACTTGGATTCTCCTAAAATAGTGTCACAGACTCTGGTCTGTAATTGCTTGATTTGTCGAGAACACAGAGCCGAGTCTGTGCCGCTCATGAAAAACGCAGCCCGGCGGAGGTCCCGCTATGAAGGCTGCGCTCACCGTATGATCGTTTCGCTTTGATTTAACTCGCGGCGACGACCTCCGCGCTTTCCGTTGGGTCTTCGGCCGGGGCTTCCGCCACTTCCGGGTTCGCGGTTCCGCTCTCTGCAGCGACAGCATTTTCCGCCGTCGGAGCTTCAGTCTCGGGGCCGGCAGGTGTTGCCGCCTCGCTCGCTGGCGGAGCCTGTGGAGTTTCTGCCGTCGCGCCGCCTTCGGTCAGCATTTGCTGGCCTTCGAGGACGGCGTCGGCAATCCGCGAAGCAAACAAGCGCACGGCGCGTAAGGCGTCGTCGTTGCCCGGAATCACGTAATCCACACCTTCCGGTGAGCAGTTCGTGTCGACCACGGCAATTACCGGAATGCCCAGCTTGTTAGCTTCAGCGACCGCAATTTCTTCTTTGCGAACGTCGATTACAAAAACAGAATCCGGCAAACGGTTCATCGACTTGATGCCGGACAAGGTCTTGTCGAGGCTCAGCCGCTCACGATCGAGTTTGATGCGTTCCTTCTTGGTCAGCTTTTCGTAGCGACCGTCGGTCTGCATGGCCTCGAGATCCTTTAGACGCTTAATAGACTTCTGCACCGTCTGAAAATTCGTCAGCAGGCCACCGAGCCAGCGTTGGTTTACGTAGTACTGGCCGGAGCGCTCAGCTTCTTCGCGGACAGCATCCTGCGCCTGGCGCTTGGTGCCTACAAACAAAACCGTCTTGCCGCGATCTTCAGCCACCATGTTAGTGACGTATTGAAGCGCATCGCGAAACATCTTCTGCGTTTTTTGCAGATCGATAATGTAAATGCCATTGCGTTCGCCGAAAATGTATTCCTTCATTTTCGGGTTCCAGCGACGTACCTGGTGGCCGAAGTGAACACCGGCCTCCAGCAATTCTTTCATTGTAACCGTTACCAAACTACTTTCTCCTCATCAATTGGTTTATGTACTCGCCGCGACCTCTGCTTCGCGTTGAAGCAACCAATCCAAATCGCGACAATGGACTTGAGATCTCAAATTTTCAGATCTGAGATCTCAGATTTGAAATCTGAAACTTATCGTTTCGAGAACTGGAATCGCTTGCGCGCGCCCTTCTGTCCGTACTTCTTTCTTTCCTTGATGCGCGGGTCGCGAGTAACTAAGCCCGCCTGCTTCAAAGCCGGCCGCAAATCAGCGTTGTATTCCATCAAGGCGCGCGTAATTCCGTGACGAATCGCTCCCGCCTGGCCCGACGGGCCGCCTCCGGCAACGTTTACCAGCACGTCAAATTTGTTGGTGGTTTCCGTCAGGTTCAGAGGCTGGCGAATAATCATTCGATGGGTTTCGTTGGGAAAGTAAGCATCAAACGACTTTCGATTAACAATGACGTTGCCGCCGCCTGGTCGCAAATAAACGCGAGCGGTTGATGTCTTGCGGCGCCCGGTTCCGTAGTATTCAATATCTGCCACGTCTTAAATCCTTTTGGTTTTCTATTTCTTCTGATTCTTGCGGGAAGGGAGTTCGAGGATTTGTGGTTGCTGCGCCGTGTGTCGATGCTCGGCGTCAGCATAGACTTTTAACTTCTTTGCCATCGCACGCCCCAGTTTTGTCTTGGGCAGCATTCCTTTCACGGCGAACTCGATCACGCGCTCTGGATGTTTGGTAAACATTTCAGTTACTGATGTTTCACGCAAACCGCCGGGGTAAAGCGTATGCCGGCGATAAACCTTGTCAGTTGATTTTGCTCCGGTGAACATTGCCTTGCGAGCGTTGACGACGATCACGTGATCGCCCATGTCCAGAAAAGGAGTCCAATGCGGATTCCTTTTGCCTGATAACATCGCGGCAACCTCAGACGCGAGGTGGCCCACTGTCTTGCCCGAGGCATCCACAACATGCCATTTCCGATTCTGAGACAAACCCTGACCGCTGGGAAAGTAAGTCGACATAGATAGATCCTTCTCTTAAAAGCGCCTAAAACGCGAACGGCTAGAATAGAAAACGGCTAAACGGTTGTCAAGTTAGCCTTCCGACCTTTGCGAATCAGTCCTGTGTCGATCTGGTGACGATGGCCCCGAGACGCGTTTAAGACTGCGTTAGCAGGGACGGGATCTGAAAAGTTGGCGGCCCGGTCATCGCAAATCCAAAGGCGCTTCACTTTGAAAATTCATCCTGCTAGTATGACGAGGCCGCGACGTCAGCCGGCGTAGCTCAGTTGGTAGAGCAACTGATTTGTAATCAGTAGGTCGGGGGTTCAAGTCCCTTCGCCGGCTCCATAGAAATTATTTCCCCTGAAAATTGTTTTTGCGCGAAGTGAATTCTGCCAGCTCAAGTCATTCGTGCGCACTTGCAAAAGCAGAGTTCCTCAGTTAAAGTGACGAGTTTGCGACTGGGGCCGGAGTGCGCGCTGATGAGGTCTATCTTATCTTTTCCCCCGGGTTCGTTTCGCATTTACTTGAACACAGGCAGGGGTGGTCGAGTGGTTAATGGCACCGGGCTGTAAACCCGGCGAGCGCAAGCTCTACGTAGGTTCGAATCCTACCCCCTGCACCATTGAGATCTGAGATCTCAAAATTTGAGATCTGAGATCTCAATAAAAGGGCGGGTGTAGCTCAGTTGGTAGAGCATCAGCCTTCCAAGCTGAGGGTCGCGAGTTCGAGTCTCGTCGCCCGCTCCACGTAACGCAGATAGTTAATTTGCGTTTGAGACTTGAACACCGCGCAATCCAGCAGGTTGCGTTACATGAGCCCGCGTAGCTCAGGGGTAGAGCGCCTCCTTGGTAAGGAGGAGGTCATGAGTTCAAATCTCATCGCGGGCTCCAGCAGAGATTTTCGTTTAGACGCAGCACTTGAGCTGCGAAGGACAACGAGGACAGGGAAAAGATGAGCAAAGAGAAATTTGATCGCAGTAAGCCGCACGTGAACATCGGGACGATTGGACACGTGGACCACGGCAAGACGACTTTGACGGCGGCCATCACGAAGGTTTTGGCGAAGAACAA
>Ga0070694_100002726_pt1 | contig 10482 bp, 6 predicted proteins | sample KBSK1251metaG_FD_65470 | JGI IMG/M metagenome (GOLD analysis project Ga0070694, IMG submission 65470) | Corn, switchgrass and miscanthus rhizosphere microbial communities from Kellogg Biological Station, Michigan, USA - KBS K1-25-1 metaG | ecosystem: Host-associated > Plants > Roots >... | reverse complement strand
CCGAACGAGGATCCGATCGGCAAGCGCTTGACGATCAACATGACATCGCCGAACGTGCCCACCGAAATCATCGGCGTCGTGGGCGACATCAAATTCCAGAATTTCACGACGGCTCCGCGGCCGACAACGTACTGGCCGCATCCGCAGCTCGCCTACAGCGGCATGACGCTGACGATCCGCACCGCGACGGACCCGTTGCCGCTCGCGCCGGCCGTCGAACGTGCCATCCGCACGCTCGACAAGGATCAACCGGTCGCGGACGTCCGGACGATGAGTCAGTGGGTGTCGAGGTCTCTGGCGCAGGCGCGCTTCAGCTCGACGCTGCTCGCGACGTTCGCCGCGCTCGCGATGCTGCTCGCCGCGATCGGCATCTACGGCGTGATGTCGTACGTCGTTGGACAGCGGACGCCGGAGATCGGCATCCGCCTCGCGCTCGGCGCGAACCGGCGCGACATCCTGTCGATGATCGTCGGCAGCGCGATGCGGATGGCCGTGCTCGGCCTCCTCATCGGCGTCCTGCTGGCGCTCGCGTTGAGCCGGACGTTGACGGCGCTGCTCTACGAGACGCCGAGCACCGATCCGATCACCTTCACCGCCGTCGTCGCGGTGCTGGGCGCGGTCGCCCTCTTCGCGAGCTACCTGCCCGCACGCCGCGCCGCGCGCATCACGCCGGTGGAAGCGCTGCGATACCAGTGAGCCGGGAGCACAGATGATCGACTCGTTGAAACAGGACTTGCGTTACGCCATTCGGACGTTCGTCCGCACGCCCGGCTTCGTGGTACTCGCGGTCGTCACGATCGCGATCGGCGTCGGCGCGAACACCGCGATCTTCAGCGTCGTCAACGCGACGCTGCTGCGCCCGCTCCCATTCCCCCGCGGTCACGAGCTCGTGCTCGTCAGCCAGACGAACCGACAGACGCGGCAATCGTTCAACAACGCGAACGCGGCGAACTTCCTCGACTGGCGCGCGCGGAATCGCAGCTTCACCGGCATGGCGGGGTTCCGCGAGGCGGGCGTCACGCTGACCTCGGGCGATCATCCCGAGCGGTTGTCGGCGGCGATGGTGAACGCGAACTTCTTCGACGTGCTGCAGGTGCGCCCGGCCCTCGGCCGCGCGTTCCTGCCATCGGACGAGGTCCACGGCGCCGATCGCGTCGCGGTGATCAGCGACGCGGTGTGGCGCGAGCGGTTCGGCGGCCGCGCCGACGTCATCGGTCAGGAGGCGCGGTTCGACGGCGAACGCTACACGATCGTCGGCGTCGCCCCTTCGCGCGTCGACTATCCCGGCAAAGCCCAGGTCTGGATTCCTCCGCACTGGCCGGTCCCGGACGATCCGCTGCTGCCGCCATCACAGGACCCGTCGACGAACCGCGATCACGGGTACTTCTTCGTCGTCGCGCGGTTGAAACCCGGCGTCACGTTCGAGGCGGCGGCCGCCGACATGACGGCGGTTACGGCGGGACTCGAGCGTGACTTTCCGAACGTGAACCGGAACGTCGGCGCCGAAATCCTCCGGCTCCGCGACGACCTCGTCGTCGACGACGTGCGATCGACCACGCTGCTGCTGTTCGGCGCGGTCGGGCTGCTGCTCCTGATCGCCACGGCGAACGTCTCGGGTCTGCTGATGGCGAGGGCGACCGCGCGGCATCAGGAAATGGCGCTGCGCGTCGCGCTCGGCGCCACGCGGACCCGGATCGTCACGCAGTTGCTCACCGAGAGCGTGCTGCTCGCGCTCGCCGGCGGCGCGGCCGGCGTGCTGCTCGCGATGTGGCTCGTGCCGGCGCTGGTGCTCCTCAGCCCCGCGGATCTCACGGTGGCGGGCGACGTGACGGTCGATCGCTACGTCCTCGTCTTCGGTCTCGCGCTGTCGACGCTGACCGGACTGCTGTTCGGTCTGGCGCCGGCGCGACAGTTGAGCGCGTTGAACGTGAACGAGGATTTGAAGCAGTCGGCGCGCGGCGGATCGGGCGTGCGGCAGCGGCGCGTGCGCGCGATCCTGGTTGCCGGTGAAATCGCGCTCTCGCTCGTGCTGCTCGTCGCGGCCGGTCTCACCGTTCGCAGCTTCATCCAACTGCAGCGCGTCCCGAGCGGATTCGATCCGGATCGCGTGCTGACGGTCAGCATCTCGCCGCCCGCCGCGCGGTACGGCACGCAGGCATTGCGCGCCGAGTTCTGGGACCGGATGCTGACGGCGCTCCGCGAAACACCCGGCGTTCAGCTGGCGGCCGCGACCAGCCGGCTGCCGCTGCTGCCGGGCAACAGCACGCGTGGCCTCGCGATCCGCGATCTGCCGGCCGAGGCGCAGCCGACTGCCGACTATCGCACCGCGTCCCCGGACTACTTCAGCGTGATGAGCATTCCCGTTCTGCGCGGGCGCGCGTTCACCGATGCCGATCGCGAAGATCGCCCACCGGTCGCCGTCGTCAGCAGCTCCGCGGCTCAACGGTTCTGGCCTGGCCGCGATCCGATCGGGCAGCATTTCCAAATCAACGTGCCAGGACCGGAGATCACCGTCGTCGGCGTGGTGGGCGACGTGCATTCGGCCTCGCTCGAATCGGCGCCGCAGCCGACCGTGTACGTGCCGTACCGGCAGGACGCGTTTCCGTTCATGACATTCGTGATCAAAACGCCGCTCGGCGCTTCGGCCATGACGAACCCGGTCCGCGCCGCGGTCTGGAGCGTCGACAAAGATCAACCGCTCGGCGCGCTGTTGACGATGGACGAGCGGCTGTCGCACTCGTTGATGCGCCGCCGATTCAGCGTGACGCTGCTGAGCGTGTTCGGCACGACGGCGGTTCTGCTCGCCGCCGTCGGACTGTACGGCGTGCTCGCGTTCGTCGTCTCGCAGCGGCGCCGGGAGATCGGCGTCCGCATCGCGCTCGGCGCGACGGGACGCGACGTCATCGCCGACATTCTCGGTCAGGGACTCAGGCTCGCAGGGCTTGGCATGGCGATCGGGCTCGCTCTCGCGCTCGCCGTCACGCGGTTGATGTCGGCGCTGCTCTTCGGCACGAGCCCGACCGACGTCGCGACGTTCGCCGGCGCCGCCACGCTGCTCACCGTCATCGCGACCGCGGCGAGCCTCGTCCCCGCGCTGCGCGCCAGCCGCGTCGATCCGCTCGTCGCGCTACGCGATGAATGAGAAAGAAGAACGCAAAGGCCGCGAAGACCGCTCTTGGCGTCCTTTGCGTTCCTCGTGGACCGGGAGCCCGTGATTCGAGCGACACGCTAGGGGCGCAGGATGTCGCCGCCCTGCGTTTTCTTCGTCGTTGTTTCCGTGGACACGCTCTGCAGATAGTCGTTGAGCTTGATGACCGTGCGGAAGACGCGGCGGCCGAGCGAGCCGAGGCCGTTCGATTCCGATTCGCGCCCGAACACCGCATCGCCCACTTCGTCGGCTTCCTTCTCCGCGAGCGTGCCGAGCGTCGCCATCACATGCAAGTAGTAGCGGGCGGATGCGGTGATGCGCGTGCGGTTCCCGAGCTCGATCGTCACCGGAAGCGGATTTGGCGGCGTCGGATACGTGCTCGTCGATCCCCCTGAATCGCTGACCGATATCTCGCGACCCGATCCCGCACGGCCCAGCCGGAACATGCGAACGATCGCCGGATAGACGAGGCGATCCCAGACCGGCCGGCTTTCCCAGAGCTCCGCTTCGACCCGCAGATGCAGCATCTCTCCATCGTCGAGCATTCTCCGGAATCGATCGGGAAGCACGTCACGAACTTCGATGTTCGCGGTGACCGTCGATGCGGGTGTGTGGATGTCTCTGATGACGAGGTCGAGAGCCGATGCCGGCGCCGCGACGATCACGCAGACGAACGCGATCAGCGCGCGCGGCCAGGACGTCATGATCAGAAGGTACGGCCGAGACGAAGCGTCACTCTGAGCGAGCCCGGGATGTCGTCGAGCTTGTAGCCGAAATCGAGGCGCGCACTGCCGACCGCGATGCCGAAGCCGGTTCCGTTGAGCCATGATGCTTCGACACTCTGGCCTGGCAGGGGCGACACTCGACCGGCATCGAAGAATCCCACGATCTGGAAGGCGTTGCGCCAGCCAAGGCCGTATTCGAGGTTGATCAGCGCGAGCGTGTCGCCTACCGCTTCCTTGAACGCGTAGCCGTGCACCGAGCCGAGACCGCCGATCGCGAACTGGCGCTGCGGCGGCAGCACGCCGCTCGACCAGCCGCCGATGACGCGGACGCCGAAGTCCTGGTGCTCGGTCAACGGCACGCGCGCGCGGCCGCTGAGGATGTGGCGCGTGAAGTCGAAGTCGCTGCGGAGAGCGTCGGGCGTCGAGATCTCGGAGGTCCAGTCGATGCGCCAGATCGATGAAATCTGCCGGCGATCCGGGTACACGAGGTATTCGCCGAACGGTCGGTCGAGCTGGTGACGGCGGTAGGTCGCGTCCAGCGACTCGTGATCGAAGATGTCCCCGTCAATCGATCCGCCGATGACGATGGCGCCGAGAACACCGTTCTGTGCGGCCAGATTCGGACGGAACGGCTCATCGTCATTCCACAAACTGAAATCGCTCTCCACGCCGAGAGATTCCTGGCGCTCTCTGCGCCACGCGAAGAGCAGCTCGGCCTGCGGATGCACGCGCAGCGCTCCGCCGATCTGCACGCCGCGCTGGCGGTAGTAATCGCGGAAGGTCTTGCGCGGGCCGAACGCCGCAAGGCTCTCCTCGTTCGACGAGATCCGCCAGTGATCCTCGGTCGCCGTCAGATCGCGCAGTTCGCCGCCGAGGTACAGCTTTCTCGTGCGGAAGATTGGCCGCTCGAACCCGAGCGCGTAGCCGGCGCGATCCGGCGCCGTCTTGAACGAGAGATGACCGTGGACGTAGGCGTGATTGAACTCGCGATGATCGAAGACCGCCGCGCCGAAGCCGAGCGACGGCACGAAGCCGTCGACCGGCGTGAACCAGTCCTCGCGTTCTCCCAGATCCGGCACGAGCCGGAAGCGGCCGGCCGGTTCCCGGAGGCCGACGAGGAGCACGCGCTGCCCGTTGCGATCGACGAGATCGAACGTGCCCCGGCGCTCGCCGAGGTCGCGTGTGTCGCGGAAGTAGAGGCGGCCGGGCCGGATGGCGCCGCGCGTCGGCGCGAGCAGGACCTCGAGCGCCTGCATCGCGCGTTTGCCGTTGAATACGTCGCCGGCGCGCAGCGCGAACTCGTCGAGAAACCTCCGCACGACGCTGTCGTCGTCGACGCCCTGGAACTCGACGCTGTCGATGACCCCCTCGTCGATCGTCACGGTGAGTCGGCCGGTCGACTCATCGAACACCGCATCGGCCCGCGCGAACGTGTAGCCGTCCTCCTCGTAGCGCCGTTTGACGGCGGCGGCAATGCGATCGAGCGGTTCGCGCAGCGGCTGGCCGACTTCTGCGGGGATCGCGCCGCGAATCGTGTCTTCGGACAGCTCGCGCGCGCCGACGATCGTGACGGCGCGCACCGGAGCATCCTGTGCGTGGAGAGATGGGACCCAGCCGAGGACAGAACACAGAGCGCACGCGCGCACCAGGATCCCGAGAGGCCTCGACATTAGCCGAGTGGGACGAACGCGAGTTCGAGAAAGTTCCCGTCTGTCAATCGGAAGAGGCGGATCTCCGGCGGCTCGCTCGCGAGACCGACGATCAGATAGAGGTGATCCGGATAGCTGGCCTCCGCGCGATCGGTCTCGGACGGAAGGGCCGAGGAATGCGGATGCGAGTGATAGAAGCCCAGCACGTCGAGGCCGCGGGCGCGTGCGCCCCGTATCGCGTCGATGTGATCCTGGGGATCGATGAGGAACCGCGTCGGTCTGTCGGCGATGTTGCGAGCGGCGATCGCTTCGCTGATGCCGGTCGCCGATCCGACGAGGATGCCGCAGCATTCGCGCGGCGCCTCGCGGATCCCGTGGGCAATCACGTCGTCCAGCGCGGCCCGCGCAATGGTCACAGCGCCTCGACCGCCATCGCGATGCCCATCCCGCCGCCGATGCAGAGCGACGCGACGCCGTAGCGCAGCTTGCGAGCGCGCAGCGCATACACCAATGTCGTCAGCACGCGCGCGCCGCTGGCGCCAATCGGGTGGCCGAGCGCGATGGCGCCGCCGTTGACGTTCACCTTCGAGGCATCCAGACCGAGCTCGTGCCCCACCGCGAGCGCCTGCGCCGCGAACGCCTCGTTCAACTCGAACAGATCGATGTCGCTCGCCTTCAAACCGGCGCGGTCGAGGACCGTGCGCACCGCCGGAACAGGACCCATGCCCATGATGGCGGGATCGACGCCGGTGGACACATGAGAGAGGATGCGCGCGAGCGGCCGCGTGCCCGCCTGTTTGGCCTTCTCGCCGGTCGTGACCACCAGCGCCGCCGCGCCGTCGTTGATGCCCGATGCGTTGCCGGCCGTGACGGAGCCGTTCTTCTTGAACGCCGGCTTCAACGCGGCCAGCTTCTCGGCCGTCGTTCCCGGTCGCGGGTATTCGTCGGTGTCGACCTTGATCGGATCGCCTTTCTTCTGCGGAATCGCGACGGGCACGATCTCGTCCTTGAATCGCCCTTCGTTGATCGCGCGCTCGGCGCGCTGCTGGCTTTCGGCGGCGAACGCGTCCTGATCGACGCGCGACACCGTGTAGCGGCTCGCGATTTCCTCGGCGGTGATACCCATGTGGCAGGCGCCCATGGCGCACGTGAGCCCCTCGGCGAGCATCGAATCGATTGCCTCGGCGTTTCCCATGCGATAACCCCAGCGAGCGCCCTTCAGCAGGTACGGCGCGTTCGACATCGACTCGGTCCCGCCCGCCACCATGGTGTCGACGTAGCCGACGCGCAGCGCCTCGACAGCGTGCACGACGGCCTGCAGTCCGGATCCGCACACTCGATTCACCGTCTCGCCGGGCACTTCGACGGGCAGCCCGGCCTTGAGCGCCGCCTGCCGCGCGACGTTCATGCCGGCGCCCGCCTGCAGCACGCAGCCCATCACGACATCGCCGACGTCGGCCGCCTTCACGCCCGCGCGCGCGATTGCCTCGCGAATGACAACGGCACCCAGTTCGGCAGCGGACACATCCTTCAACGCGCCTCCAAACGCACCGATCGGCGTGCGGCACGCGCTCAGAATCACCGTCTCGACATCACTCATCCTCCGATTATACGTGCTACGATTTTCGACACTTTGGAGGCGGAATGAACGGTCGATCGCGAACGAAGATTCTTGTTCGTGTGTTCGTGCTTTCGTGGCTGGCTGCCGCGTCGCTCCTTCCTGCGCGCGCGCAGTCGCGCCGCGCGATGACGATCGACGACGTGATCGATCTCGTGCAGGTGTCCGCACCGCGCATTTCACCCGACGGCCGCCGCGTGCTCTACACGCGCTCCGAGCTCGGCCCGTGGAAGGACAACAAGCGCGTCACCTCGATCTGGATCGCCGATGTCGACGGCGGCAACGCCCGCCGGTTTCTCGGCAACGAGAAGGATCGCAATCCAGCCTGGGCGCCCGACGGTAAGTCGGTGGCGTTTCTCTCCACGCGCGACGCGAGCGCCGGCGCGAAGGACGCCGAAGGCGGCGCGGACAGCGGCGCGCAGATCTACGTGATTCCGGTGGACGGCGGCGAAGCGACGAAGCTCACCGATCACAAGGGCAACATCAAGTCGTTCGACTGGACGAAGGACAGCGCGTCGATCGTGTTCGCGGCCGAGCGCGCGAAGAGCGACGCCCAGAAGGCAACCGAGAAGGCGGGAGACGATGCGGTTTTCGTCGACGAGGGGGCGAATGGCCAGGACCGCGGCGAGTTCTCGGAGCTCTGGCGCATCGCGATCGCCGACAAGACGGAACGTCAGATCACGCATGACGATCGCCTGCTGATCGAGAGCTTCCGCGTGTCGCCGGACGGCAGCCGGATCGCGCTCACCTATCGCCGCGAGAACACGCGCAACGGCCAGTACAAGGCCGAGGTCGGCGTCGTCGACGCCGCAGGCGGCGAACTGAAAACGCTGACGCACAACAACGCGCCCGAGATGGCCGTGCAGTGGTCGCCCGAGGGCAAGATGCTGTCGTATCTCGCGCCGAGCGATTCGTCGTGGGAGCTCGCCGAGGAGAAGCTGTGGGTCATCCCGGCGGAGGGTGGAGACGCGAGAAAAATCGGCGGTGCCTTCGGCGGCAACATCGGGCAATACGCCTGGACGCCCGATGGGCGGTCGATCGTGTTTGGCGCGAGCTCACGGGCGCGCGGATCGGCGAATCGCGTCAACGTCGCAACCGGCGCGGTCACGTCGATCGCGGGCGGCGAGTGGTCCGGACGGATGGAATCGGTGTCGACCGACGGCGCGCGCGGCGTCGCCGTCGTCAGCAAGCCTGACGCCCCCGGCGAAGTGCATCTCGTCGATCTCACGACCGGCAAGCTGACGCAGATCACACGCTCGAATCCGCACGTGGCCGACACCGCTCTGTCGCAGTTCCGTCCGATGACGTGGAAGAGCAAGGATGGACTCGAGGTCGAAGGCATGCTCTGGCTGCCGGCCGATTACAAGCCAGGCACCAGGCTGCCGCTGCTCCTGTCGGTGCACGGCGGTCCCGCCGGCGTGTGGGAGGTCTCGTTCCGCGGGATCAACCACGTCTACACCGGCCTCGGCTGGGCGGTGCTCGAGCCGAACGTTCGCGGCAGCAGCTCGTACGGCGACGCGCTGCTGCGCGGCAACGTGAAGGACATCGGCGGCGGCGATTACCAGGATCTGATGACCGGCGTCGATAAGCTCATCGGCGACGGCATCGCCGATCCGGATCACCTCGCGATTCGCGGCTGGAGCTACGGCGGCATCCTCGGCGGCTGGACGCTGACGCAGACGACGAGGTTCAAGGCGGCGTCGCTCGGAGCCATGGTTGCCGACTGGTCGTCTGAATATGCGATGGGCTTCAATCACGACGTGCGCCTCTGGTACATTGGCGGCACGCCCTGGGAGAGCCCGGACAACTACCGCCGGCAGTCCTCCTACACGCACATCGCCAAGGTGACGACGCCGACGCTGCTGCTGCATGGCGAGCGCGACTCGACCGACACCATCGGCCAGAGCATGATGTATTACCAGGGATTGAAGGATCGCGGCGTGCCGACGCGCTTCATCCGGTTCCCGCGCGAGCCGCACGGATTCCGGGAGCCGCATCACGTGCGCATCCGCGACGCGGAAGAAATCTCGTGGATCATGAAATACGCCCGCGGCATCGACTGGAAGGCGCCCGAGCGCAAAGACAAGGAATCTGCCGAGCCGAAGAAATCAACGGACCAATGAACAGATCGACGGACCAGTAAATAAATGATCAACAAACGCCTGTCTCGCACGTTCGGCGTTCTCCTCCTTCTCGTCGCCGCCGCGGCTGCCGCGCAAACGTTCAACCCGCAGGATGTCATCCCGCTCGACAAGGCGATTCACACCGCGACCCTGCCGAACGGGTTGAAGTACTTCGTCCGGCAGAACAGCCGGCCGGCGAAGCGCGTGTCGCTGCGCCTTGCGGTGAAAGCCGGTTCGGTGAACGAAGCCGACGATCAGCAGGGCCTCGCGCATCTGATCGAGCACATGGCGTTCAACGGCAGCGAGCACTTCAAGCCGGGCGAGCTCGTCTCGTATTTCGAGTCCACCGGCTCCCGGCTCGGCCCGCACGTGAACGCCTACACGAGCTTCGACGAAACGGTCTACATGCTCGACCTGCCGACCGACAAGCCGGACATCGTCGCGAAGGGCCTGACGGCGCTCGCCGATTTTGCCGGCGGTCTGACCCTCAGTTCCGAAGAGATCAACAAGGAGCGCGGCGTCGTCGTCGAAGAGTGGCGCGGCGGGCTGGGCGCGGGATCGCGGATCCGCGACAAGCAGTTTCCGATCCTCTTCTACAAATCGCGATACGCCGAGCGGCTGCCGATCGGCAAGCCGGAAATTCTCCGCAACGCGCCGCCCGAGCGCCTGCGCTCGTTCTACGACGCCTGGTATCGGCCCGATCGCATGGCCGTGATCGCGGTCGGCGACGTCGACGCCAGCGCCCTCGAGAAGAACATCAGCACGACCTTCGGCGGATTGAAAGCGCGCGCGCCCGCCGCGCCGCAGCCGGATCGCACGGTCCCCATCCATTCGGAGACGTTGACGAGCGTCGTCACCGATTCCGAGGTCACGTCGTCGAGCGTGCAGATCGTCCGCAAGCGGCCGCGCGAAAGCGAAGCGCGCGTCGGCGACTACCGGCGTCAGCTCGTCGAGCGCTTCGTCGATCAGATGTTCGACGAGCGGTTCAGCGACATCGCCCGAAAGCCGGACGCGAAGATTCTGGGCGCCGGCGTGAGCAACAGCTCGCTGAGCCGCGGCGTGTCGACCTTCTCCATGGGCGCGGGCGTGCAGGACGGCAAGCTCGAGGAGGGCGTCAGCACGCTCGCGACCGAAGCGAAGCGTGTGAGAGAGTTCGGCTTCAGTGCGTCGGAGATGGAGCGCGCGAAGAAATGGATGCTGGCGTTCTACGAGCGCGCCT